>Ga0116230_10000847_pt1 | contig 27790 bp, 21 predicted proteins | sample S1TSphfallax_3_FD_88678 | JGI IMG/M metagenome (GOLD analysis project Ga0116230, IMG submission 88678) | Host-associated microbial communities from peat moss isolated from Minnesota, USA - S1T2_Fd - Sphagnum fallax MG | ecosystem: Host-associated > Plants > Peat moss > Unclassified | place... | reverse complement strand
GGTGTCTAGCGGCACGATGGTGCCGAACGTCGTCGGTTCCTCACAAGCCGCGGCGACCGCTGCGATCACGTCCGCCGGACTCAGGCTCGGCACGGTCTCCGAACTGACGAGCATGACCGTGGCGGCGGGTGATGTCATCAGCCAGACGCCAACGGCGGGTGCCGCCGCGAGCGGCGGTTCAGCTGTCAACCTCGTCATCTCTAGCGGTACCAAGGTGCCGAACGTGGTCGGCTCCGCTCAAGCGGCGGCGGCGACCGCCATCGACAACGCCGGATTGGTCGTCGGCACGATCACGCCGCAAGCGAGCACCTCGGTCGCGATCGGCAGAGTCATCAGTGAGTCACCCCTGGCGGGCACGCTCGCCAGCGCCGGTTCCGCGGTCAACATCGTGGTGTCGAGCGGTACCACGGTGCCAAACGTCGTCGGTTCCACGCAAGCCGCGGCGACCGCTGCGATCACCTCCGCCGGACTCAAGCTCGGCACGGTCACGCCACAGACGAGCACCACGGTCCCGATCGGCAGCGTCATCAGCCAGACACCCGCAGCGGGCAGCGCCGCGAGTGGCGGTTCTGCGGTCAACCTCATCGTATCGAGCGGTGCGAAGGTGCCGAACGTCGTCGGGTTCACTCAAGCCGCGGCGACTACCGCCATCGACAATGCCGGGCTGGTGCTCGGCACCGTCACGCTGCAGGTGAGCACCACCGTCCCCAACGGCACAGTGATCAGCGAGTCGCCACTTGCGGGCACCGCCGCGAGTGCCGGTTCAGCCGTTAACATCGTGGTCTCGAGCGGTACCGCGGTACCGAACGTAGTCGGCGCCACTGAAGCCGCGGCAACCGCCGCCATCCAAGGCGCCGGGCTGGCGGTCGGCACGATCACGCAGCAAGCGAGCACCACCGTTCCGATCGGCTACGTCATCAGTGAGTCACCGCTCGCCGGCACGGTCGTCAGCCCCGGTTACGCCGTGGCGCTCGTGGTCTCGAGCGGTACCGCAGTGCCGAACGTCGTCGGCGCCACTGAAGCCGCGGCAACCACCGCCATCCAAGGCGCCGGGTTGGTGCTCGGCACGGTGACCCAGCAAGCGAGCACCACCGTTCCGGTCGGCAACGTCATCAGTCAGTCACCGCTCGCCGGCACGGTCGTCAGCCCCGGTTACCCTGTGGATATCGTGGTCTCGAGCGGGCCGCCACCCGCCATCACCTCCTTCGGGTCGAGCCCGACGAGCTACACCACCGCATCCGAAGCGTTGCTGAACTGGACCACGACCGGCATACCGTCCGGTGATACGTGCACGCTATCGGCCACCGACGGTACGTATACGACACCGACGGCGGTGCCGGCGAATGGCGCCGTGTACACGGGGGCGTTTACCACCCCCGGCACATACACCGCCACCTTGAACTGCCCGAATGTAGCCACACCCGCGACTCTGAACCTCACCATCTCTGTGCCGGTGCCGCTGTACAACCTGAATGCGCTGGCCATTTCGCCGACGAACCAAAATTTGTATGCCACCAATCAAGCCGGCGATTTGAGTTTCGAAGGGCCTGGCGGACAAGTGTTGGTGTATGCACAGAGCCCGTTCGGTATGATCCAGCAGACCGCGCAGACCATCGGCCCTGCCCTCAATTCCACGACCAGTCTGCAATACCCAAGCGCGCTCGCCTTCGATGCGGCCGGGAACCTTTACGTGGCCGACGGTGGCAGCGACCAGATCTTCGTCCTGAGCCTGTCGCCATCGGGCGCTGCGACGCTCCTCAACACCATCAACATTCCCCCGTTCAGCCAGAACGGTTATACCTATAACTGCTATCCGGTGGGTCTCGCGGTCGACGCTCAGGGCTATCTGTATGTGAGCTGCAGCGGCGGCTACATTGGTTCGTCCATCTACGTTTACCAAAACCTGAATGCATCGAGTCCACTGCTATATTGGAATGGCGATTCAAACGGTAGCTTTACCAATATGTATGGCATGGCCTTGGACGGGCAGAGTCTGCTGGTCGGCGTGAGTTACGACTATGAGACGTCGCAAGTCGTGTCCTACAAACTGACCGATCTCCAATCGGTGGCCCAAAATGCGGCCGGCGGCCCCACTGCGTTGCCGGCCGGAGTAACCATCCAGCCACCCCCCAACAACGACCCCAACCCCAACGGTTCCTCGGCGTATCAAGTGAATATTGCCGTCGATAGCAGCGCGAATATCTACATCGCATCGACGTACATTGACTATGCTCAGAGCGGTATACCGTACTACCCGTACGCGGTGGCCTCTTACAGCCCGATCGTGTATGACCCGACCACCGGCGCGCCCTCGGGAGCGACGCAGACCAATCCCACGACGCCGACCGCATCGACTTATTTGCAGCCCGTCCCAACGTTAGAGGGTGCGCTAGCACCGAGTCCGCTGTTGACGGGTCCGAGCGGTATCGCCCTCGACGTCTCCGCCAACCTGTACGTCGTCGACCCCGTGAACAGCACGATCGACGTGTATGCCGCGTCGTCGGGCAACTATCAGTACGACTTTCTACCCCTCATCACGCTCACCGCGACGCCGCTCGATGGTGGTCAATACACGCTCACTTGGACCTCCATCGGTATAGAGCCCTCCAATGCCTCTTGCTTGCTCACGACATCGGACGGCCAGTACAGCGCCACACCAGAGCCGAGCCAGAACACCACCGGAGTTACGCTCGGGTCAAGCTACGGCACGGCGACATTGAGCTGTCCGGGAGCGATTGCGTTCTCATACGAATATCAAGGCGAGTGAGGGGTGCGTCCTGCCGATGGCCCTGAATGCATACACCGTTATCGAACGCAATCGCCTGTTCCGTGGACTTGCGCCCGACACGCTCACCCGCGTCGCGGGCTTGGCCGTGCGACGCGTTTACGCCAAGGGCGAGACGATCTTCGCACAGTCGGACGCGGGCGACGGCCTCTATGGCGTGGTGACCGGACGGGTCCGGATCAGCGCGAGCACGGCCGACGGTAAGGAGCTGTTCCTCAACATCATGGAGCCGGGCGATACCTTCGGTGAGATCGCTCTGCTCGATGGCCGGCCACGCACGGCGACCGCAAGCGCCACCGTCCCTTCCGATGTCGTCGTCATCCCGCGCAATCAGTTCATGGAACTGTTGCGGCGGGAACCGGCGCTCGTGACTCACGTGCTCGAATTGTTGTGCCAGCGGGTGCGCTGGTTGAGCGACTTCACCGAAGACTCAGCGCTGCTACCGGTGCCGGCGCGCCTGGCGCGGCGCTTGCTCACGCTCGGAAAGATGCACGGCCAGAACACGGGAAAGGGGGTGAAACTGTCGATTTCGCAGGAGGAAATGGCGCGATTCGTCGGCCTATCTCGGCAGGTGGTGAATCAACATCTGCAGAGTTGGAAGGCGCGGCAATGGGTCGGATTGGGGCGCAGCAATATCACCATCATCGATGCGCATGCGCTCGAGCTGATCGTGGCGAGCGACGCGGGCGATTAGACGGTGATGGCCCCGCGGGAATAACGCTCAGCGGCGACGCCGCGCAGGCATTCTCACGGGTCGAACGATGACCAGGACGATGGCGTCCGCTGTGAACAACCATAATTGCCGGTCAGACAACTCGACGCATAAGGCGTCAATGTGTAAGGCTTCGACGCATACAGCCCATTGCTCAACAATCTAGCGTCCACATTCTCGTCCGAGATCAACGCCCGCCGACCGAAGTTGGGCTGGCCCAGCTCAGCGGCATAGTCCTCGGTGGCACACGCCGACAGCGCCAGGCTGCCGAGTATCAGAGTCGGCACGAATGCGGTACGGAGTATTTTGACAGTGATGACTGATCGCATCAGAACCTCACGGATCGGAACGGCACAATATTACCCCGCACTCAGCGAATAATATACTGCCCCGTGTCCTCCGCTCCCGTCATCGCGTCCCCCAACATGCCGCCGCCCGCCAACCGCGTGCCCGCAATCCCCTCCTACCCGGCACTCATCCGCTTCGCAGTGCCCGTGATGCTCGCCGCCATTGCGACACCACTGATGGGCATGGTCGACACGGCGGTTCTCGGCCGTCTCGGGGACCCCGCCGTCATTGCCGCGGCCGGCATTGGCGGCACGATGTTCACCGTGATTTATTGGTGCTTCGCTTTCCTGCGGTTCACCACCACCGCGTTGGTGTCCCAGGCGATCGGACGCCATGATCGCAGTGAAGTCCTCCTCGCCGGTCTGCGTCCCATGCTGGCCGCCGTGGTAGGCGGGATCGCACTCTGGCTGTTGCAATGGCCGATCGCCTGGGTCGGGCTGCGGCTCCTTGAACCGCCCGCCGCAGTCCTGCCGTTGGCGCACGCCTATTTCAACGTCCGCATTTGGTCGGCGCCGCTCACGCTGCTCGGGTACGCCCAGTTCGCGTGGCTGATGGGTCAGGGCCGCGCCCGCACCGTCATGCTCCTGCAGGTGGCGTTGAACGCGCTCAACGCCGCGCTGGCATCCCTCTACGTGCTGGGCTTGAATGGGGGAATCACAGGCGCCGCCAAAGCCACGGTCACGAGCGAAGCTTGCATCTGCCTCGTGACGACGGCGCTCATGCTGCGCATGGTTCCATTTGCACAGTGGCAAGCCGTGCGCATGCAGGTGCTGGACAAGGCTGCATGGCGCACCCTGTTCTCCGCCAACGTCGACATCACCATTCGCACGCTGCTCCTCACGGGGTCGTTTGCCCTCATGACCGAGCGCGGCGCGCGCATGGGACTCATGGATCTCGCCGCCAACCAAATCCTGATGCAGGCATTTCTGCTGGTCGCGAATTTGCTCGACGGCTTCGCCACCGCCGCCGAGGTCTTTGGCGGTCGTGCCGTCGGCGCCGGCTCCCGCGCAGCCCTCGTGAAAATCGTGCGCCGGAGTGCCGCCCTGTCCTTGGGCTGGAGCCTCCTGCTCGCGGCGGTACTCTGCATCGCGAAACCCTGGTATTTGGACGTGATGACCTCGAACGTGCCGCTGCAAGAGACCGCAGCGGCGTACTGGCCCTGGGTCGCCGGCCTGCCGGTCATCTGCATCTGGGCCTTTCTCTGGGACGGTGTGTTCATGTCCGCGATGCGCACTCGCACGCTGCGTAACACCATGTTGTTGAGCGTCCTGCTCTACGTACCTTCGCTGTTCGTGCTCTCATCGTTGTGGGGCAACCACGGCATCTGGGCTGCCCTCGTCGTGCTCATGGCGGGCCGCAGCCTGTGCCTCACTCTTGCCTGGCCCAAACTCAGGGACGCCGTCGGCGTGGAAGTGCCGTCCTAAATCGGAGGTCGTCGCTCGCCATCCCGGCCGATCTTAGGCAAAATTCACTCATCGAACAAACTACACTACCAACGGATCGGGTGATCAACGCACCCGTGTTACGAACCTTGCTGGTCTGCGATCTGGCGGAAAGCACGGCCATCGTGGAGAAGCTCGGCGACCGGCGCGCCGCCGAATTGATGCGCCAGCACGATCGCCTCAGCCGTGATCTCATCATAGAATGCAACGGGCTAGAAATCGATAAGACGGACGGCTTTCTGCTGCTCTTCGAGCGGCCCATCCATGCGGTCAATTTCGCGCTCGAGTACCAGCGCCGCCTCAAGGACCTCGGTGTGGTCCACTCCATCACGCTACAAGCGCGCATCGGCATACACGTCGGTGAGATCGTACTGTGGCAAAACGAGGCCGCCGATATCGCCCATGGCGCGAAGCCCGTGGAGGCGGAAGGCCTGGTAAAACCGGCGGCGGCGCGGTTGATGGGCATAGCGCGGCCTGGACAGATTCTGCTATCCGGCACCGCCCATGCGCTCGCCTTGCGCGCGCGTTCCGAACTCGGCGATGGGCGGCTATTGCGCTGGCGGGCACACGGCAGCTATCGCTTCAAGGGCGTTCGCGACCCGGTGCAGGTATTCGAAGTCGGCGAAGAGAGCATAGCCCCCTTCAAGTCGCCGGCGTGGTCAGGCAAGGCGCAGCGCGTGGTTCCCTGGTGGCGCCGAAGCGCCACCTTGGCGCTCGCAGCCCTGGTCGCCCTCCTTCTTGCCGCGGTACCGGCCTATCATCGGTTGCACAATCCGCCTGCCATCGCGTTTGCGAAGCGCGACTGGGTCGTGCTCGGTGATTTCAAGAATCTCAATGGCGGGTCGATTCTGGATGTTTCGCTGCAGACCGCGTTTCGTCTCGGCCTCGAGGAATCGCGCCACGTCAACGTGCTCTCACCGCTCGAAGTGCACGACGCCCTCGAGCGCATGCAGCGCGATCCGGAGCGGACCACGATCGACCGCGCGGTCGGTTCCGAACTCGCGATTCGCGAGGGCGCACGCGCCCTGATACTGCCCTTCGTGCAACAGATCCAAGGTCACGTGCGCATCACCGCCGAAGTAGTCGACCCCCATACCCTGGCCACGGTCTATACCGAATCGGCCGATGGCAACGGTACGGAGTCCCTGCTCGCGTGCGTCGACCGGGTCAACGAGCAGCTGCGGCTGCGTCTCGGCGAAGCGCTAGGTGCCGTGTCGAGCGATTCGCAGCCGCTCGAGAAGGTGACCACCAAGAATCTCGATGCGCTGCGCGCTTATTCCCTGGGACTGCGTGCGTACGCGCAGTCTCGCCAAGCCGACGCGCGCGGTCTATTCCAGCAAGCGGTCAGCCTTGATCCAGACTTCGCGCTTGCTTACATCGGCATGGCGCGCACGTACTACAGCAACGATGACCTCGTCCCGGCCAAGGCATACATGGAGAAGGCTGCGACCCTGAAGGATCGCCTGTCGGTGCGCGACCGGTTGTATCTGGATGCCTGGTTGGCGGGTTTCGGTCCTTCAGGGCCATCGCTTCAAAAATGGAAGCTGCTGGGTGAACTTTACCCGGACGACTATGCTGCCGCTTACAACTATGCCTACTTTGCCTGGCAATTCGAAAATCGGGCCGCCGATGCGATCATCGCCATACAACCGGCGCTGTCGGAACATAACCCGCAGCGCAGCGGCGCCTACTACATGCTGGCGAGCCTGGAGGCAGCCGACAATCAGTTCGATGCCGCATACCAGCATTTCGATATAGCCGCTGCGCTGACCAAGTTCCACGCCGACAGCAATTATCGGGCGGCCGCCTATGCCGCCCAGCGCCGGTTCACCGAAGCCGATCGATTGTTGTCGCAAGCTCAGCCTCGGGGCATCGCCACTAACGACGTGCTTGCCCGGCGCGAGGTTATCGTCGAACAGGTGGACCGGGGCAACTGGGGCCCTGCGCGCGCCCAAATCAATGAGCACGCCGCCGATGCCGCGAAGGTAGGCCCGATCTACGACCTCGCTTATCGCGCCATGGCCTTGAGCTTGGACGATTATGCCGGACCGAGTGAGGCACATGCGATCGCCCTGCGCAGCTTCATCGTCGGCGCACGCAAGGCTTGGGAAGCGGCGCCCGAGGCGGACCGCCAAGATACGATGTTCGCCACCGTGTTCGGCGCGTACCTCGCCGCCCACGCCGGCGAGACTGCGCTCGCCCGCAGTACGCTGGCCGCCACCGCACCCCGCATTCACAACAGCGGCTATACGAATCTCGAGCATCTGCAGGCCATCGCCGAGGCCGAAGTGGAGTCACGTAACGGCCACGCGAAGGATGCCATCGAGTTGCTCGCACCCACGGTCGACGGGGCCGAGCTCTACCTGACTCACGCGGCGCTGGCCGATGCCTATGCCGCCGCGCATCGCAACGCGGATGCATTTCGGGAGGCCGAGTGGCTCGCCGCGCATCGCGGAAGAGCCTACCTCGAAATCAACAGTCTGCAGATACTCGAAGCCCGCAACGTGATCGAGTCCGATCTCGCGCTGCTGCGCATGGCGGAACTCTCGCAAGCAATGGGTCGCGAAGGGGAGGCACGGCAGCATCTCGCTGCGTTCGAAGCGGCATGGCCGGGAAACCTACAACCACCGTTTGCGGTCGCGCGCGCGGCGAAACTACGCGAGTCGCTTCAATTGCCGCCCAAACAGTGAACCTCGTGACCACCTTTTCCCAGCAGTGCATTCTTGATCGTCTCGCGCGTCTTGCGGATCTCCTCCTTGGTGACCAATGCCTTCGGCCGCAGGCATGGGCCACAAGTGAAGCTCTTCGGCGCCCCGAGCGAATGCATCGCCGCCTCCGGGTCTTGCCCGAATTCAGTGCGAAATTTATCGTCGCTGCCGAGCTTGTCGAGCAGCTTGTCGACCAGCTCCGCCGTCAGTGGTGTACCAGCCATCGAACCCCCTCATAACCAGTTGAGTTATTGCGCCACGAGTAAGGTAGCGCGTAACCTCAATGTGTGTCTAGCGCAGGAATCGTGAATGCGTGTCCGTCGTTGCAGCATATTGGCGATCGAGCCCCGTGAGCGCGTGGAATTCGATTTCGACTCATTACTCGCGGGCGGCAATGGCTTGCGCGCGGAGCGCCAATGGTTCGCACTGGCGCCCCATCTCGAGCGCGAATGCGGGTTGTCCGCCGCAGAGGTGCCGCTTCTCGGCGACGTCTCGAGCCACGAGTGGACCGAGTTTGAGGTTCTCGCTGCGCGGTATGATGGAGCACTCCTCGATGCGCTGCTTGCCAAGGGACTGCTCATCAGCGATGCAGCGCAGCCGGACGAGGCGTATGCGCGCGACGAAGCGATGCGCGCCTCCCATTGGTATCCTCACGCGGCCGTCGCGCACGCATTCGGGCGCTGGCATGGCGTCACCGCGGGCGAAGAGGCGCGTAACATCGGCATCAAGAGCGTCGCCGACATGGTCGATCGACTGGGGCCGCCGCCGACGCACTTCCATGGCCGCTGCGCCCCGGCAGACCGGATACCGCTATCGCCGCCGCAGCCCACCGCGCTCGATGACCTGTTGCGACGGCGGGCAACCTGCAGAAACTTCGACCTCGCGCGCCAAGTCCCCTTCGCACTGTTCTCACAGGTCATGAAGCGCACGTTCGGTGCCCAAGCCGTTCAGTACGTGACCGACGCATCGGCGGTCGTCAAGAGGACGAGCCCATCCGCCGGCGGGCTGCATCCCACGGAGGCCTACCTGCTCATTCAGCGCGTGGAGACCGTCGCGCCCGGTCTGTATCACTACCACGTTGGCGATCATGCGCTCGAACCGCTGCAAACGCTCGCGGCCGATGCAGCGCTCTCCCTGGCCGGACGATTCGTCGCCGAGCAGAGCTGGTTCGCGCACGTGCATGTGATGCTGCTGCTGACCCCGCGCTTCGCCCGCAGCCTGTGGAAGTATCGAAATCACGCGAAGATCAACCGCGCCATGACGCTCGATGTCGGCCATTTGTCGCAAACCCTGCAAATCACGGCCACGGAGTTCGGCCTCGGTGCGTTCGTCACGGCGGCGATCAACGAAGTGGACATCGAGCAGGCCTTGGGCCTCGAGCCCATGCAGGAAAGCCCGCTCGCCGCCTGCGGCTTCGGGTGGCGTGCCGCCGACTGCGCGCGCATGGAGTTCGATCCACAGCACGCAGTCTGGCCGGCTAATCCGGCAAACTAGCGCTCTTGCGCGTAGGCCTTGACGAGGTAGTACAAGAATTCGCGACCTTCCATGACGGACGTAATTCCGACGTATTCATTGAGGCCGTGAATGTGACCCAGGTCTGGGCCTATGAACACCGGTTCGACCCCATAGGTGGGGATTCCCACGGCATTCGTGTATTCGCCATCGGTTGCCCCAGCCTGCAAGATGGGCAACACCGGTACTCCCGGCCAAAACTGAGCGGTGAGCCTCTCGATGGGCGCCATCACGGCGGGCGTCAGCGGCGGCGGCGCGGCGGTGGGTCCGCGCGTTTCCAGAGTGATCACCTTGACCGCCGGATCGGCAACCAACTCTTCGAGCTTGGCGCGTACCGCCTCGACGGACTCCCCCGGGAATATGCGGCAGTTCACGTTGGCCCGTGCGCGCTGCGGTAGCGCGTTCGTGGCATGACCCGCATCGAGCATCGTGGCGACGCAGGTCGTACGCAGCGTCGCGTTCCAGCTGGGGTCCTTATTGGCGACGATCGCGAGCGCTTGCGCATCGTTGGGGTTACCCAGGAAAGCGTTCATGGCCTTCGCCACATCGGTGTTGCCCTTGGCCGCTTGGATCTTTGCCATTCCGGTGAAATACGCGCGGTTCGCGTCGTTGAATTGCACCGGGAAATCATAGTTGCTGATGCGGGTGAGCGCCGCCGCGAGGTGGTAGATCGCATTGTCCTTCACGGGGCGCGAGCTGTGACCTCCGGGATTCGTCACTTCGAGCCGGTAGTTCTGCGGAAATTTCTCGCCGGCTTCAACGTCGAGCGAGACCCGGTTGCCGCTCGCGTCGAGTTCTCCCCAACCGCCTTCGTTCAGCGCGAACCCGGCGTCGATGAGATCGCGACGATTCTGTGTGAGCCACTCCGCGCCGTTGAATGCCCCGGCCGTTTCTTCGCCGCAGGTCAGGGCTAATTTAATGGTGCGCTTGGGTTGATACTTCTCCAAACGATAGCGAATCAGCAAGTCCACCCAGATCGATGCCTCCGCCTTGTCGTCCATGGCGCCGCGCGCATAGAACGAGCCGTTCTCTTCGACCAAGGTGAATGGATCGCGCGTCCAATCTTCGCGCTTGGCTTCAACGACGTCGAGATGCGCGAGCAAGAGAATAGCTTTCAACTTCGGTTGTTTGCCCGGATACCAGGCGACGAGACCGCCTTCCTTGGGATGATCGGGCGCAGCGAAGAGATGTAGGTCGGTGTCCGGAAAGCCCGCTGCCTTCAGGCGGGCGGCCATCCGTTCGGCGGCGAGCGTGCAGCTGCCCACCGACAAAGAGGTATTCGTCTCGACCAGTTCTTTGTAGAGATCGTGAAAACGGCTTTCGCCAGCCGGCGTGTCTTTAGGCGGGGCAGCGGCAGCGGAGCCCGCCACCATGAGGACGATGGCGACAAGCAAAGACTTCATGCGGAACTCCGGTATGAGTGGGGCGACTCGAATTAGACGATAACGGTGTGCTCTACGCAACCGCCGCTGGCGGCTGATGCTGCGTGATGACCTGCAACAGCGCGGCCGATACGCGTTCCTCGATCTCGCTGGCATGCTTCAGATTGACCGGATAACGGATCAATGCCTGCATACGTCCGTCCGCGAGATGCATTTGCACCTGCGGGGTCGCCTCGTTGACCGACGACGATGCCGTCGTCCGGCCGATCTCCCGGGTTTGCCGCGCAATTTCCTCGCCATATTCGCTCACCACCGCATTGACCGCGGCGAGCAGTGCGAGCTTGAGAGCCGCATAGTCGGCCACGGCCGGCAACGTCAGCGGAATCTCGTGCCAGGACAGATTGACCCCCGGAATCTGTTTGAACAACCCTCCCGACGCTTGGAACACGATGAGGTTGGCGAACGCAACTACACGTCCCGTGGGGCCGAGCGGTCCCTCGCTGTTCAACTCCATCAGATGCATGCGTACGAGGCCGAGTTCGATCACTTCGCCGATGACCGTGCCGATCTGAATGCGGTCGCCGATCCGGATGCCATACTTGCCGATGAGAAAGAAATAGCCGACCACCGAGACCAGCACGCTCTGCATCGCCACCGCCACGCCGGCTGTGATGAGACCCGCAAACGTCGCCAGCGCGCTCAACTCGGTGACGAAGCTCAAGCCGATGATGCCGACAACGACGAGCCAGAGAACGATTCTGCGGATCAAGAGCAGCTGGTAGCGTCGCCGCACCTCGTGCGCGTACCTCTGCACCGCGCGGCGCCAGAGCTCGGCGAGTACGAATACCGCGACCAGCATGCCGACCAGCAACCCCAAGCGCATGCCGAGCGCCACACACGCATCGGCATACTGCCTGCGGGTCGCGTCCGCCCAGTTGGCGAGATTGTGCTCATACTGCCGGAGCAGGACCTGCTCCTTGGTCAACGGAATAAAGATCGCCGAGGTCTGTTTGAACAGCCACGCCAGCGTGTCGAACTTGCCGCGCAGGGATTTCGATGTCGCGTCGTCACCACTCGTGCTCTGCGCGGCAAGCGTGTCGCTCTGCGCCGCCAGCGATTTCAATTGCCTGAGCGGCGCCGCGCTGATCGTCTTGAACGTGGTGGCCAGCGCAGCCGTGTGGCGTTCGATCGACTCGATGGTGTTGATCTTGCCGCGCAGTTTGAGCACGTTGGTGCCGAGGTCCCAGATCCCGACGCGCGCCGACAGCGCCGCGGCGCCCGCACCGGTGGTCGCGGTCGAGGTAACGCCTGATCCCACGCCGGCAATCGAGCGGCTACCCGCCGCGCCCGTCACCGTCGGCGCCGGTTGGATTTGACCCGTGAGCGTGCCAGACGACGGTACCGTCGCCGCGATCGCGTCGATTTGCGCCTTCAATGCGTTCGCGCTTGCATTCTTGGGATCATTGTCGCTGACGAATTCGCTCATGGTGTCGAGCAGATTCTTTCGCGCATCCAGCATCGCGAGCTCGCCCGTGAGCTCCTGAAGCTTCGCAGCATTCGAACGATGCGCCCGGATCTCGTGCTGAATCGAGGCGCGCCGCGCATCCAGCTGATCCAGCTGCCGCGTCAGTGCCTGCGGCGACGCTGCATCGTCCGCGGTCTGTCGCGCACTCGCTTCGCTGCTCAAGAGCTCGGCATTCGCCCGGGCAATCTCGAATGCCAGGGCCACCACCTGGTCGGCCGTCTGTTGATTGGCGAACACGATCAGCAGGTCGCTCGGTTCGCTGGCGTTCTGCTGTTGCGTACCCAGCGTCCGGTACCAGTCGACCGTCTCGTCCAAGATCTGGATCACTTGATCGCCATTCAAGACGGCAACTTCGGTATTCGCCGTAGCGGGTGATGGAGCGACCGTCGCGGCGGCTGCGCCGTGAACCGCGAACGCAGCCCACAGCATTAGGATTGTTCGATGACTCATGCCGAATACTACCTCACCTGGGCATATTACCCCGGTGACATTGCCTGCGAGACCACACAGCTGCCCATGCTAAGCTCGCGACCACATGGCACACGGAGCAACGGAATGATCGAGGATATTGCGAAGATGACCGGGTCGGCCGACGTACGAGGCCCGATGAAATCCGGCCGAGCGCCGCGCCTTCGGACGAACGTGGCTACCGTCGCCATCGCGTTGCTGATAGTACTTGGCCTGGAGGCAGCATCGAGCGCCGTCGCCCGGCCCGTGACCGTGAACGATCTATTGTCGAATTCGAGCCCGCAGGACTGGCGTAAGCCGGACCCGGAAAACACGTTGTACCTCGAGCTCAAGAGCGGTCGGGTCGTCATCGAACTCGCGCCGGGCGTCGCACCTCTGCATGTTGCGAATATCAAGACGCTCGCGCGCGCCCATTATTTCGACGGCTTGGCCATCGTGCGCGTACAGGACAATTACGTGGTTCAGTGGGCCGATCCCGACCACCATCGTCCCGTCCCGGCAGGTGTGGCGATGGTCGCCCCCGAGCTCACCGCACAGGCGAGCGCCTACGCGCGCTTCGAACCCCTGCCGGATCGAGACGTCTACGCGGCGGAAGTCGGCTTTCTCGACGGATTCCCCGCCGCGCGCGATCGGCGTACACACACCGCGTGGTTGACGCATTGTTATGGCATGGTCGGCGTCGGGCGCGACGACCCGCCGGAGAGCGACGGTACCGAAATGTACGCGGTGATCGGCCACGCTCCACGGCAGATCGACCGCAATGTAGCGCTGGTCGGACGGATATTGAGAGGCGTGGAACTCCTCTCGACACTGCCGCGCGGCAGTGGCGAGATGGGCTTCTACGTACCACCCGAGCCCGTCGTACCCATCGTCGCGATGCGCGTGGCGGCGGATTTGCCCGAGGCCGAGCGCACGCCGCTGGAGGTGCTGCGCACCGACAGCGGCGTTTTCCGTAGCGTCCTCGATCACCGCCGCAACCGGCGTGAGGGTTGGTTCCAGTACAATCCGGCACACATCGACGTGTGCAATATTCCACTACCCGTGCGCACCGTCCCGATTAGCCGATAAAGCGCTATCGCATCGCAAGCCGGTCGCCGGGCGTTTGCAATTTCAACAAGGCCGTTTGCAGGGCCTCGTTTTGTTTCACCACGGCGGCGAGCTGCGTTTGGATCGCTTCCTCATGGCGTTTTCTCTCGGCGCGCTCGGCTTGCAGCGCCAGACGCTCCTGCTGCATTTCCTTGAGGAGAATCGGCGCCAGCTCATCGTAGCGCACGCCTTGAATCTTGCCGGTCTCGTCCCGAATCACCAGTTCCGGGTACACCTTGTCGACCTCTTCCGCGATCAGGCCGTACTGCAGCGCTCCGTCGGGCTCGTTCTTCAAATGAAACGTGACCGGCCGCAGCGCGTCGAGCTTCGCGGAGTTATCGCTCATCGTCGTGATGGCCGTCTTGTAGCGTTCCGAGGACGCGAGAACCCCGAGCTTCCCGCTGGAATTCACGTACACCGCCGCGCCCGTCAGATGAGTGTCGCTGATGCCGGCGATGTATACCGAAGTTTGCTGGGCCGGCTCCCCGATCCGGATCACCGAGTTATCCGAGGACGTGCCTGGATTGCCGATGTCGATATTGTACGAGCCGGTGATGTTGGCGCCCGCGGAGGTTCCCAAAGCCACGTTAGCGGAGCCGCGTACGTTGTTCATGAGCGCGTCGTAACCGATGCCGACGTTGCTATTCCCCGAGTTAGTGTAATAAAGAGCCTGCGAGCCGAGTCCTACGTTGAGCTGGCCGGTGGTCGCGCTATAGAGAGCACCATACCCTAATGCCGTGTTTTCCGCGCCATTGGTTGCGCTGTACAGGGCAGCGTACCCAACGGCCGTGTTGTCGTTGGTATTGCCGTGCTGCAAAGACGCCACTCCCAATGCGGTATTGCTGTTGCCGGTGCTATTATTGAGCATCGAATTGAACCCCATGGCGACGTTGTTGAGTCCGGACACGTTCGCTGACAACACTTCGCTGCCGATCGCGGTATTCTGAGTCCCACTCACGTTGTTCTGCATGGAATTGTGGCCGACGGCGGTGTTGTTGTGACCATTTTGGTTCTGCGACAGCGATTGGAAGCCAACCGCGACACTCTCGCTGCCGTTCGTATTCGAGAACAGTGCGACGCTTCCCACCGCCGTATTTTGATAGCCATCGATGTTGGAATATAGCGCGCGATACCCGAGCGCCGAATTATTGTCGCTGGCGTTTGCCAGCAGCGCTTGCGAACCGATGCCCGTGTTGTTGGAACCAGATTGATTGTCGAACAGGGCGGTCACGCCGAGTGCCGTGTTGTCATTTCCGGTGGTGTTGTGGCCAAGCGCCAAGCTACCAAACGCGGAATTGCGCGAGCCGCTATTGTCCGACCCCAACGCATATACGCCCGCCGCGGTATTGCTGTTACCGCTGCTAATGGCGGCATCCGCATTGCTCCCCATAGCGGTGTTATTCGCGCCGTCCGATTGCACGATGTCCGGCGGCGCCGCCTGGGCGAGTCCGGCGATGCCGAGCAAGGCGGCGATGGTCATGGCCAGCGACTGGGTTGAAGAGATCATGGGGAGGTTCCTCAAATGTTGAGTCGATCGGGTTTAAACTCTGGCCGGACAAACCGGCCGGCGCTCTTTATGGCATGCGGGCCCGTTCCGGGACTTCAAATCGATCTCAAAAAGAGCTCAATTCCGCGTCAACTGCATGCTCCCGATGAGCGTCGCGAAACGCGCATCTCCACGCAACATCTTCAGCTCGACATCATGACGTACCGAATCCACGTCATGGTAGCCAAGCGCGGCAGCATGTTCCAAACGATCAAACGCGTCGTCGATATGCCCCGATAAGGCGGCCAATCGCGCGAAGTCGTACCATACCCGCGACGCGTTTCCATTGGGCAGGTGCATGATCTTGTCGATCGTGCCGGAGTACAGAGCCGTCGCTTCGGCATATCGTCCCTGCAGGGCGAGCGCTCGCGCATAGTTGTAGAGCGCGGATACGGATAACCGGTGCTGCGGGCCCACGAGTCGCCCCAATCCCTCGAACGCCTGTCGCGCCAGAGGCTCGGCGTCCGCCGCACGATGCTCCGCTAGCAGCACGTCCGCCAGGTTGCTCTTGCTGTTCGCGAGGTCGACATCATCGGCGTCGAGTACATGCATTTGATGCTCGAGCGTGCTCCGGTAGAGACGCTCTGCCTGTTCGACGTGGCCCTCGTTGAACAGCACATCGGCGAGATTGGTCTGAGTCAACAGCGTATCGCTATTGTCAGGCCCGAGTACTTTCAATCGCACGCGCAGCACTTCTCGCTGGAGAGACTCCGCTTCGGCATATCGGTGGTCGGCATCGAGCAAGTTGGCTAGGCCTTCTTCCGCGCGGGTCGTGAAACGACTCTCGGGCCCTACTTTCGGCATCTCGATGGCAAGGGCTTTGCGGAAGAGTACCTCGGCTTCTGCATGCCGACTCGGATCAGGAGAGAGATCCATGGCCAGAGTGGCCATGGTATCGGCGGTAACCGGATGCTCGTCGCCGAGGATTCGGCGCCGCGCTGCCAGGACCTCGCGATAGACGACCTCCGCCTCGGCATGTCTGCCCTGCTCGAGCAGCATGCCGCCGAGCGAGGACTCCGTTTTGAGTGTATCCGGGTGATCGGGCCCGAGCACCTCGCGTTGGACGGATACGGTCTGGCGGAACAGCCTCTCGGCCTCATCGAAACGGCTCTGGCGCATCAATGCGGCCCCCAGGAGCCGCGAGGTTACCAGCGTGAGGACATTGCGCGGCCCGAGGGTCCGAGTTTCAGCCGCCACCGTCTCACGCCCGAGCCTCTCTGCCTCAGCGAAGCGGCCCTTGCTCACGAGGATGCTGACCAGGGTGTTTTGAGTCTCGAGGGCGTGAACATCGTCGGGTCCCAGAACACGCACCTGCAGTTCGAGCGTACGACGCAGCGCATCCTCGGCTTCCGCGGAATGCCCTTCCAGAAACAAGATGTCGCCCATCTGTTGCATAGACTCGAGCGTTTTAGGATTCTCGGGCCCCAAGAGCCTGCGGCGGCTGTCGAGCGCAGTCTGCGCCAGGCTGTGCGCACGCGCGTACAGGCCCAGGTTCGTGTACGTGTTCGCCATGACCTGGAGGAGATCCGATTGCACACCGGCATCCAGACCGACCCCGGTCTCGATCTGCTGCGAAGACTTGTCGAGGATCTCGCGCGCCGTCACCGTGTTGCCACGCGCCTCGCTCGGGTCGACCACTTTGAAGATTTGCGTCATGAAGTTTGTGATCTGATCCGCACGATCTCGCTCCAAGCGCGTGTTGCGCAGCTGAATTGTCTGGGCAATCGCAAATATGAACAGCAACGTGAGGCCGCCGGCCGCCACGCTCGCCGCCGCCCAATGACGACGCAGGTATTTTCGGGCTCGGTAGCCGGCGCTCGGTGCATGCGCCGACACCGGCTCGTTGCGTAGATAATTACCGATGTCCCCGGCCAATTCCGCGGGCGTGGCATACCGCCGTTGCCGATCGGTTTCCAACGCCTTGAGCACGATGGCATCGAGGTCGCCGCGCAGATGATGCATGAGCGGGCCCACTTCGGTGCCGCGATGATGCGCCACGTGCGCAGACATGTCTGCCGACATGCGCAGCCTGGTGCTGGGTTTGGGCGCTTCCAAATCCCTGGACCGGTTCAAGGACGCATAGGATCGCAGCGTCGCCGGATCGAACGGCAATGCTCCGACCAGCAACTCGTAGAGCACGACACCGAGAGAATACACATCGGTGCGAGTGTCGACGTCGCCCGCGTCGAGTTGCGACTGCTCGGGACTCATGTAGCCCACGGTGCCTACCAAGGTGCCCATCTGCGTAAAGAGCGTCGGTGCATTGCGAGTCGGGAAGATCCCTTTTGCTACGCCGAAATCGATGATTTGCGGCATGGGGCTGCCGTCGATCTCCGTGACCAGGATGTTGGACGGCTTCAGATCGCGGTGAATGACCGCCTTCTGGTGTGCATGCTGAACGCCTTCGCAAACGCGCTGAAAAAGTTTGAGCCGGTCGACGATGGCCAATGTATGGCGATCGCAATACTCGGTGATCGGTAGCCCGTCGACGTATTCCATGACGAGGTAGGGCTGGCCGTCGGGGGTGGCGCCAGCGTCGAAAATCTTCGCAATGGCGGGATGATTCATGAGCGCCAACGATTGCCGCTCGGACACGAACCGTTGCAGCACGCGCTTGTCGTAGAGGCCCGCACGGATCAGTTTGATCGCCACTTGGCGGCAGACCGGTTCCGTTTGCTCGGCCAGCCAAACTTGGCCCATGCCGCCCACGCCGAGTTCGCGCACCAAGCGGTACGGCCCGATCGCTCGAGGAGTATCGCCCGCTACGGCGAAAGCGCCGGCCCATCCCGGCAGCGACAGGCCGTCTGCTTCGTCATAGGCGGCGATCAGTGAATCGACCTCCGCGCGCAGAACGGCATCACCCGCACACTTGCCATCGAGAAACGCCTCCCGCTCGTCGGGACCGCATTCGAGTGCATGGCCGACAATTTCCTTGATGAGCGGCCATTGATCGGCGGTAATCACGACGTCAGTTCTTCAATTCTCGCGCCAACCACGCGCGCGCGACATTCCAATCGCGCTTGACCGTGGACAGGGAGATGCCCAGAGCCTCGGCGATTTCTTCGTTCATGAGCCCGCCGAAGAAGCGCAGTTCGACGATACGCTCTTGTTGTTCGTCCAGCTTCGCGAGCGCATTCAATGCATCGTCGAGCACGAGCACGTCCACACTCTGAGCCTGCGGCAGCACCATGGACGTATCGAGGTACACGGTTTGGTCGGCGCCTCGTTTGAGGGCGCCGTGACTGCGGGCATGGTCGACCAATATCTGCCGCATGAGTCGGGAGGCGACCATGATGAAGTGCCGACGCGAATCGGCCTCGAACGGCGTTTGCTCTCCCAGGCGAAGATAGACCTCATGGACCAAAGCGGAACTCTGGAAGCTATGATCTGCCCGTTCCCGCCGCAGATGCCTGCGCGCCACCTGGCGTAATTGGTCGTACAACACGGGTATGAGCTCGCCGAGGGCATCGCCGTCTCCCGCCTTCCATCGCGCGAGCATCCCAGTCACCAGGCGGGGATCCGCGTCGCCGTCTTGCACTTTTGATCTCCCATCGAGGTTTTTGCAGAAAAATCCGCCGCGATGAACCTTTTTGCACGTGCTTTCCGCACATACAGGTAAGTTCGAAAAAAAGTGCTGCTGACGCCTTCGAGCGGCCGACGCCAGCGCAGATTTTCGGACCAACGGCCCATCGAATCAAGGAGATATTGCGAATGCGTTCCCCGAACCCCCAAGCCGCAATGAGAATGGATCGGTTCTCTTTTCACGGATACGTCGTCGATCGATTACGCTGGGAATTGCGCTGGCAGGGACGGCCCGTCAAATTCTGCCGCAAGAGCTTCGATTTACTCTTGTACTTGATAGATCATTGCGATCGCGTCGTCGGCAAGGCCGAGTTGCTGGATGAACTTTGGCCCGGCCAGGTCGTGGAGGAGAGCAATCTGAGCCAGCATGTGTTTTTGATACGCAAAGCGCTGTCCTTGCACGATTCTCGCGCGAACATCATCGAAACCGTCATAGGCCGGGGTTATCGCTTCACCCCTGAAATAGAGCCCGCGCCATCGGATCCGGTACCCATTCGGCTACCGCGACGCAGTTTATGTCAATATCACGCTTTGGGTGCCACCAGCAATTGAACCCAGTACAACCCGCGATGCGCCGACCGACCGGACGAATAGGCAATGCCCATTGCGGCGAACCTCGGATCCATGATGTTCTCGCAATGCCCGGGACTGTCGAGCCAGCCCTTGACCACTTCGTCGGCGGACTCCGGACCGTACGCAATATTTTCTCCGACCAGCGACTCAGGATAGCCGACCGCACGGACGCGGGCTGCGGGCGAGCGCCCCGCCAGGTCTTCATGTTCGAAGTACCCATGTTTGGCCATGTCGGCGGCGTGACCGAGCGCGACCGAATTCAACGTGTCGGATAGCGTGACGGGCGGTGCGGGACCCCAAGCGCGATTGCCGCAGCGGGTACCACGGGCGCGGGTTTCGTTGACCAGCGCGAGCGCCCGCATGGCGAGCGACTCTTCTATGACTCGTGGCGCGGCCGCGGCAACCTGTGCGGCGACGCGGTGGCCCGAGGCCAAGATCAGCCAGGTATCGAGGCCATGGTGGTGAACACCCACGTCGAGCCACTCGGGGTCGGCAATGGTGCGGCACTCCGAGTCCCTGAGCGTTTTCACGAGCGTCGACTCGGCGCCGCTGACGTGCACGCCCGATAGGTTGCCAGCCGGGTAACCGCTGGCGTGCACCGCGGCCGACAATTTGGTGCCACCAGCCCACAGCGCAGCGGCACTATCTAGAGCGGCTGGGTGGTGCAGCGGTCGCGCCGCCGGAACGAGGCCACCGCAGCCGCCTTCGCGCAGCAACTGAACCGCGTCGATGGCATCACCCTCGACGGTCGATGCACGGAGCGGCGAGAGTAGCAGGACGATCGATAAACAGCCGGCGAATCGGAATCTCATGCTGGAAGACGAACGCGCCACTTGCCGCGCGGATGACACGGACGGCCCACGGATAGCGCTCTTGAGGCTGGCGCGCCAACGCACCAGCATCTGTTTCTCGATATGATGATTGCGTCGCACCAGCCTCGACCACCTCGAAAACTCCATGACCTTCGACACGTTGCAATGGGTTTGCGCCATCGCGGGGGCGCTAATGGTCGGCATCTCGAAAACCGGTATCAGCGGTTTGAGCATTCTGGCGGTTGCCCTGTTCGCTTACGTCTTTCCCAGCAGCAAACAGGCCAGCGGGTTGGTGCTGCCGCTGCTGATTTTCGCTGATGTGATCGCGGTGTTCTCGTACCGAGCCCATGCGCAATGGCGGCACATTTGGCGGGTGTTCCCGTGGACGGCTCTTGGCGTCGTCATCGGTTTCATGGCGTTGGGGCGCATCTCCGACCGCACCACACGATGGCTCATCGGCGGCATCATCCTCGCCCTCACCGTTTTGAGTTACTGGCGCCGGCGCCAGGGTGCCGGAAATCGTGCCGACGGCACGCTCCATTGGTCGGCCGCCATATTCGTCGGCGTTCTGGCCGGATTCGTGACCTTGATCGCCAACGCCGCGGGACCGCTGATGGCGGTCTATTTGATTTCCATGCGCCTCCCCAAGATGCACTACGTCGGGACGGCGGCCGTATTTTTCATGTTGTTGAACCTGTTCAAGGTGCCGTTCATGGCGGTCCTCGGCCTCATCACGCCGTCAAGCTTCGCATTCAATCTCTATCTTCTACCGGCAGTCCTGGCAGGCACCCTGATCGGCCGTTGGCTGCTCAAGCGTATCGACCAACGGGTATTCGAAAGCTTGGTGCTGGCGCTTAGCGCCATCGCCGGACTGTTATTGCTCTTGTGATCGGCCGGTTATGGACACAATGAAATGCAGCTCACCAGATTATGTCGCACCCATTTTGCGTGGGGCCGCCATGGGGCGGGTATCCAAAATGGACGAACGATGCGAGCGCGGCGGTTTGTATAGCAGCGGGTTGCCCGCATCGAGATGCCACATTGCGTCGTGCTGTTTCTGGCGCTCTTGACTGGCCATGATCCCATAGCCTTGATGTGGAGTGCACGTCAGCTCACCGAAATACACTTTCCCGTCGACGTTGTAGAGATCCACGCGGACGAAATCGAAATCCGCGGAAAGGTCCTGCGCCGCTTTCACCATGACGTCGAACCCCGCCGGTTTGACGTGCATCGCCAGTTCGTCTTCGGGAATTTTGCTCGAGATGAGTGTCCAGTCCTTGAGAAACGCGGCGCTTCTTCCGTCCGGCGCGACGATCGCGAAACTATAGTCGAAGCCGCTCGGGCCATTGAAGCAGAAAAAACTGTAATCCCAGGGTGAGCCGCCATTCGGGCCAGGCAGCAACTCCTCGATGACGACCAACGGCGGGATGAAATTGTAATGCCTTTCGCCCGCGGTCCATCCGTAGCGCCTGTGGCACAGTGTGTTGAAGCGTCGAACCACTCTGCGGACATCGAGTTTGGTCTTGTCGTATACGATCTCGTGCCACTTGCAGCCGTGATTGGCCTTGATGATGAATTTCCGGGGAAGCGCGTCGAACAGGGCTTCATTCAGCCGCGCATGAACGCCCAGCAAAGGAATGAGGAGGTCGCCGCCGGCCTTGGCCGTGACGTACGGTCTCACCCGATATTTGTCCGCCGCCAACGCATAGAATGCATGATTACCATACAGTTTCCGGAACTGAATTTTTTCCTGGAATGTCTTCGGATTCTCGAAATCGCCGGCATACCCCATGCTGGCAGCGAACTGACGTTTGATTCGCCGTCGCTGCGCGTTGAAAACCAGCCATTCGGTAACCCGCTCCATCATTTCATGACAGTTTAGGCAATGTTCCCGCGAATGCATCGTGCGAGGTCACAGATTGACTCGGCCGACGCTCCTCCGATGTCCGCTTTTGGCGCGGATCCGTGTTTACCGAATTACGCACTCAACGGAGGACCTCCATGACTCGCAACAGTCGCATTTTCGTACATGGTTTCTGTTTGACACTTCTGACCGGCGCCCCGGGCGCTTGGGCAGGCCAGCCGCCAGATCCGACCGGAAGCGATGCCGGCCTCAATACTGCGGGTGGCTTGGATGCACTGCTGAACAACGCGGGCAAGGATAATACAGCCTTTGGCGCCGGTGCCTTGCAGACCAACTCCACGGGCGTGGCCAACACGGCCACCGGTGTGGACGCGCTGCATGCGACCACCGTGGGTAGTTACAACACGGCCGTGGGCGAAAACGCCCTCGGTTTCAATATCAAGGGCATCGAGAACACCGCGGTAGGATTTTTTGCCATGCTGCATACCGTCAGCGGTGCCGGCAACACGGCGATTGGAGCGAATTCTCTGCAGTTCAATACCAGCGGCTCCAGCAATACGGCAGTGGGTCTTTCGGCGCTGGAATCCAACACCGCGTCAGCAAACACCGCGGTTGGGGCGGGCGCTCTCGCCGGGAACACGTCCGGCAACGGCAATTCGGCGTTCGGTACGAATTCCCTGGCGGCGAACAACAGCGACAACAATACGGCCGCCGGCGAAGACTCGCTCGAACTCAACACCACCGGTGGAGACAATTCGGCGTTCGGTACGAGCACACTGTCGAGCAACACAACCGGCATCGCGAACTCGGCTTTCGGCTACGGCGCGCTCGCCAAGGTCACGAATGGGTCGGAGAACACTGCGGTTGGCTCCGGGGCATTGTTCGACCTTGCGACTGGCGGCAACAATCTAGCCCTCGGCGCCGAGGCGGGAGAGCTATTGCAAAGCGGCACCGACAACATCTATGTGGGCAGCGATGCGGGATCCACTACCGAATCCAATGCGATTCGGATCGGCAAAGGTCAGAAAGCGACGTTCATTGCCGGGATTAGGGGCGTGACCGTTACGGGCGTGCCTGTACTCGTCGGTAGCAACGGGCAACTCGGTGTGCAAACGTCCTCCGCCCGTTTCAAACAAGATATCGAGCCGATGGCCGATCGCAGCGATCCTCTCATGGGACTCAGGCCCGTCACCTTTCACTACAAACAGGAACCCAACGGGCCCTTGCAATATGGCCTGATCGCCGAAGACGTGGGGCAGGTATTTCCGGACTTGGTGGTCAAAGACGGCGACGGCAACATCGAGGCCATCCGCTATCAGGAATTCACGCCGATGCTGCTCAACGAATTGCAGAAGCTGGCACGATCGCTCGAGCAAAAACAAGCGACGATCGACTCACAACAGCGGCGGATTGATGAGCTCCGCGCACGGCTGACCGAAGTCGATGCGCTTGAGGCTCGGATCTCCATGCTCGAGAAAGTCGCGACCGAGGCAACGTTGCATCAAGTGGCGAACAATGGACAATGATTCACTGTATCCACCGGCATCGATTTGCCGGTGGTATCGGCTGGGCCAACGCCCTAAACGTTGAATCTAAAGTGCATGACATCGCCTTCGCGAACGATGTACTCCTTCCCCTCGAGGCGCAGCTTGCCGTGCTCCTTGGCACCGGCTTCGCCATGATGGGCGATGAAGTCGTCATAAGCGATGACCTCGGCTCGGATGAAGCCGTGCTCGAAGTCCGTGTGAATCACGCCCGCCGCCTGCGGTGCGGTCGATCCGGCGTGAATGGTCCAGGCGCGCACCTCTTTCACCCCGGCGGTGAAATAGGTCTGCAGACCGAGCAACGCGTACCCGCCGCGGATGACGCGGTCGAGCCCCGGCTCATCGAGCTTGAGCTCCTTGAGGAAATCCGCGCGGTCCGCCTCATCCAGCTGAGAGATCTCGGCCTCGATGGCCGCGCACACGGGCACCACCACGGCACCCTCGGCGGCGGCGAGCGCCCGCACACGGTCGAGCCGTGGATTGTCGTTGAACCCCGTCTCGTCGACATTGGCCACGTACATCACGGGCTTGTCGGTCAACAAATGATAGTCACGTAGCAACAGCTTTTCGTGGGCGTCCAAGCCCATTGCGCGCACCGGTTTGGCAAGGTTCAACTGATCGCGTACCCGACCCAACAGATCCCGGGCCTTGACCGCCTCCTTGTCGGCGGTCTTGGCCGCCTTGACGGCCTTTTGGTATGCGCGATCGATGCTGTCGAGATCCGCGAGCGCGAGCTCCGTGTTGATCACTTCGATGTCGTTCACCGGATCGATCGTGCCGGCCACGTGAATGATGTCGTCGTTTTCGAAGCACCGCACGACGTGTGCGATAGCGTCAACCTCGCGAATATGAGATAGGAACTTGTTCCCCAATCCTTCACCCTTGGACGCACCGGCCACTAAGCCTGCAATGTCCACGAATTCGACCGTCGTCGGCAGGATGCGCTCCGGATGCACGATCTCGGCCAGTTTTGCCAGGCGCGGGTCGGGGACCGGCACGACGCCGACGTTCGGATCGATCGTGCAAAATGGATAGTTCTCCGCCGCGATTTGCGCGCGCGTCAACGCATTGAACAACGTGGACTTGCCGACATTCGGCAACCCGACGATTCCGCATCGTATCGGCATCAGGGCTTGCCCGCGCGGCTGTGCAATTTCGTCATCGCACGCTCCGCACCTTGTTCGAGTAACAGGGGCATGCAATCCGCCGCCGTGTCGACCGCTTCATAGATCATGTCTTCCTCGGCGCGCGGTGCGCGCGTCAATACGTAATCGATGACCTCGGCCTTGTTGCCGGGGTGGCCAATGCCCAATCTAAGACGCCAAAAACTCTCCCCGACATGCGCGATGGCATCGCGCAGCCCGTTGTGGCCGCCATGGCCGCCGCCGTGCTTGAGGCGCAGGCTCCCGACCGGAAGGTCCAACTCGTCGTGCACCACCAGAATATCGTCAGGTGCGATCTTGTAGAAATCGCTGACCTGGCGGATCGATAGCCCGCTGCGGTTCATGTAGGTCGTCGGTTTGAGCAAAATCAATTCCCGCTCATCGATCGCGATGCGCGCCGTTTCACCCGAAAATTTGCGGTAATCACGAAACTCTCCGCCGTGCCGCTTAGCGAGCAGATCCACGAACCAGAAACCGGCGTTGTGCCGGGTGTTCAAATGCTCGGGTCCCGGATTACCGAGACCGACGACGACGCGTAAAGGGAGTCCAGCCATACAAGGTCAGGGCCGCCATTTCGACGGCCCTCCTCAGCAACACGCCTATGATTTGCCTACGCTTGGGCCTGGTTCCCGGGCCTACTTCTTGGCGTCTTTCTTCGGCGCCGCCTTGGCCGGTGCGGCGCCTGCCGCAGCAGCAGGCGCAGCCTTGCCGCCCGCGGCCGCCGCGGCTGGCGCAGCAGCAGCCGCCCCTTCGGCCGGTACCGTCGCCGGATCCGGCTCCTCCGCACGCGGGCTGTGGATGGCCGCCACCGCGACATCTTCCTTCGCGAGTGCGAGCAATTCGACGCCCTCAGCCAATTTCAACTGCGACAGGTGGATGCTCTCGTTGAGCGACAGGCCGGACAGATCGACTTCGATGAATTCCGGCAGATCCTTCGGCAGACAGGACACCTCCACTTCGGTGCGCATGTGCGACACGATGCCACCCTGCGTCTTCACGCCCGGCGACACGGCGGCGCCGGTGAAGTGCAGCGGAATGCTCATGCGAATTTTCTGGTTGTCTTCGACGCGCTGAAAATCGATGTGCACGATGGCGTTCTTGAATGGGTGCCGCTGCACGTCCTTCAAGATTGCCGCCTGGGTCTGATCGCCGACCTTGAGACTCAGTATGGTTGAGTAGAAACGCTCGTTGTCGAGCATGATCAAGAGCTTCTGGTGGCTCAGGGAGAGCTTGCGCGCTTCCGAATGTCCACCATAGAGAATTGCCGGCACTTTCCCTTCGTGACGCAGGCGGCGGCTCGCACCTTTGCCTTGCGTCTCGCGGAACTCGGCAACGAGTTCGAATGAGGTTTTCATAATCATCTCCAGTTACACCACGACATATCGGTCTCGCACCGCGACCAGTTTGCGAAACCACCACCAATTCAATCGATCTGATTCAATCGACGTACAGCGAACTCACCGACTCCTCGTCGCTGATGCGTCGTATCGTCTCCGCCAGCAGCCCGCCGACGCTCAATTGGCGTATGCGGCTGCACGCCTTGCCGGCATCCGACAAGGGGATGGTGTCGGTCACCACCAGTTCGTCCAACACCGACTTCGATATCCGCTCGATCGCCTTGCCCGACAGCACCGCATGCGTGATGTACGCCACCACCCTGACCGCGCCCTCGTCTTTGAGGGCCTGAGCCGCCTGGCACAACGTGCCCGCCGTATCCACCATGTCATCGAGGAGCAGGCAGTTCTTACCCTCCACCTCGCCGATGATGTTCATCACCTTCGACTCGTTCGGCCGCGGCCGCCGCTTGTCGATGATCGCAAGCTCGGCGTCGTCCAAGCGCTTCGCCAACGCCCGGGCCCGTACCACACCGCCGACGTCCGGCGACACCACGATCATGTTGTCGTTCTTCTGCTTCCACGCATCGCCCAACAGCACCGGCGACGCATACACGTTGTCGACCGGGATGTCGAAAAACCCTTGAATCTGGTCCGCATGCAAATCGACCGTCAACAACCGGTCGATGCCGGCCGTCACCATCATGTTCGCCACCAGCTTCGCCCCGATGGCCACGCGCGTGGCCCGTGGCCGGCGATCCTGGCGCGCATACCCGAAGTACGGCACCACCGCGGTCACCCGTTTCGCCGATGCCCGGCGACACGCGTCGGTCATCATCAACAATTCCATCAAATTGTCGTTCGCCGGCGGACAGGTGGACTGCACGATGAACACGTCGCGGCCACGGACATTCTCCATGAGCTCGGCGTTGACCTCGCCGTCGCTGAAACGCCCGATCTGCGATCGCCCCATCGGAACATGCAAATGCCGCGTAATCTCGTGCGCCAAATCCGGGTTAGCGTTGCCCGCGAACACCGAGATGCTGGACGAATCGAACTCAGTACTTCGCGACATATCACTTTCCAGTCGACGAACATGCCCCACCGTCAAACTTTGGCTGGGGTGGAAGGATGATTCGGCCCTTCGGGCCTCACCCCTCCGGGGCCGCCCTGCGGGCGTTATCCTTCCACCAAGCTAGCTCATTCTCTAGAAACCTTTCCGATCGACGAGCAAACCAAACCATCTAACCTTGGCTGGGGTGGAAGGATTATTCGGCCCTTCGGGCCTCACCCCTGCGGGGCCGCCCTGCGGGCGTTATCCTTCCTCTCCGACACATTCTACAGGGCCACTTTTCGGCCTATAAACATTCCCCACCGACTAATTATGGCTGGGGTGGAAGGATT
>Ga0116230_10000846_pt1 | contig 27798 bp, 22 predicted proteins | sample S1TSphfallax_3_FD_88678 | JGI IMG/M metagenome (GOLD analysis project Ga0116230, IMG submission 88678) | Host-associated microbial communities from peat moss isolated from Minnesota, USA - S1T2_Fd - Sphagnum fallax MG | ecosystem: Host-associated > Plants > Peat moss > Unclassified | place... | reverse complement strand
GACCACACAGCGAGACTGTTCGACGGCGGCTGGGAAGCCTTCCTCGACGAGCGTCGCACGGCACGGCGCCACGCCGAGGAGGACTACGCCACCTACACCTCCCAGCGCTCTACCTTGCTCGATCGGGCGCGTCGCGAGCGCGAGTGGGCAACCTCGGGGGCGGCGAAGGAGAAGCGGGCGCCAAAAGACTCGGACAGGGCACAGCAGGGCTTTCGCGTCAACCGGACCGAGAAGCTTGCAGGGCGGGCACGGATGACGGAGCGCGCAATCGAGCGGCTCGACACCGTCGAAAAGCCGTGGGAGGGCTGGGACCTGAGGTTTTCGATCGAGCATGCCGCACGATCAGGGACGGTGGTGTTCCGACTGGAAGAGGCCGTTGTCGAACGGGGCAGCTTCGTGCTCGGCCCGGTGACTATGGAGATCGACTGGTCGGAGCGCGTCGCCCTGGTCGGTCCAAACGGTGCTGGCAAGAGCACACTGCTCCGGGCACTGCTCGGAGACCTGCCGCTCGACTCAGGATCGCGCTACGTCGGCCCCAGCGTCGTCGTCGGGGTGCTCGGCCAGGAGCGCGCTGCCTACGGCGGTGCTCGTCCGCTCATCGAGTCGTTCAGCGAACGCACTGGATTGATCTTGTCGGAATCACGATCGCTCTTGGCGAAGTTTGGCCTGGGGGCGTCACACGTTGCACGGCCCGGCTCCTCGCTCTCGCCAGGTGAGCGCACCCGTGCAGAGCTGGCGGTGTTCCAGGCCGTCGGGGTCAACCTGCTCGCCCTCGACGAGCCGACGAACCATCTCGATCTTCCTGCCATTGAGCAGCTGGAGGAGGCGCTGTCGGCCTACACGGGGACGCTTCTCCTCATCTCGCACGACCGACGTCTACTCGATGCCGTCGAGGTGAGCCGGACGATTGACGTGGCGACGATCCCCTCCTCGTAGACTGAGGAAATGGCGATGGCGATCTCTCCGCTCGAGAGCGGCGCGCCCTTGGACAGCGCGTCGCCGAGCAGCGCGTCGCCGAGCAGTGCATCGGCCGCCGGTGCGCTGGCGAGCGGTGCGATCCTCGCCCAGGCTGATAGGCGCCGCACCTTTGCGATCATCAGCCATCCCGACGCCGGCAAGACGACTCTCACGGAGAAGTTCCTTCTCTACTCCGGAGCCGTGGCCGAAGCTGGGGCCGTCAAGGCTCGAGTAGGCCGGCGGCGGGCGCGCTCGGACTGGATGGAGATGGAGCAGGAGCGCGGGATCTCGATCACCTCGACGGTCCTGCAGTTCCACTATCGGGACCACGTCGTGAACCTGCTCGACACCCCGGGCCACCGGGACTTCTCCGAGGACACCTACCGGGTGCTCGCAGCGGCGGACGCTGCGGTGATGGTGCTCGACGTCGCAAAAGGCATCGAGGAGCAGACTCGCAAGCTGTTCGAGGTCTGCCGGGCGCGCCAGCTCCCGATCATCACGTTCTTGAACAAGTACGACCGTCCCGGCCGAGATCCACTCGAGTTGCTCGACGAGATCGAGGAGCAGATCGACCTCCGTCCGACACCGGTGACATGGCCGGTCGGCATCCCGGGTGACTTCCACGGCGTTATCGATCGACGTAGCGGCGCATTCATCCGCTACACCCGGACGGTCGGAGGGTTGACCGAAGCGCCGGAGGAGCTCGTCGACGCGAAGCGCGCCGCAGTCGAGGAGGGTGCCGACTGGATCGCGGCACAGGAGACCTGTGCGCTTCTCGACGAGATTGGCGCGGATCTCGACGTCAAGTCCTTTCTCGAAGGCGAGACGAGCCCGCTCTTTGTCGGCTCGGCCTTGACGAACTTTGGCGTGCGGCACCTCCTCGACGCCGTCGTCGATCTTGCACCGGCTCCGTCACCTCGCCCTGACGCCGAAGGCAATCCGCGACCCCTCGAGGCTCCCTTCTCCGGACAGGTGTTCAAGGTCCAGGCGAACATGGATCCCGCGCACCGCGACCGGGTGGCCTTTGTCCGAGTGTGCTCTGGACGATTCGAGCGGGGGATGACGGTGACCCAGGCGTCGAGCGGTCGGCTGTTCGCCACGAAGTACGCGGCGTCTGTCCTCGCGTCGGAGCGCTCGACCATCGACGAGGCCTTCCCCGGGGATGTCGTCGGGCTCGTGAACGCAGGCGACCTTCGGATCGGGGATTCACTCTATGACGCCAAGCCGGTCACGTTTCCCGCCATTGCGTCGTTTGCACCCGAGTTGTTCGCTTCGGTGCGGGCACGCAGCACCTCGCGATACAAGCAGTTCCGCCGGGGTCTCGACGCACTCGACGAGGAAGGGGTCGTGCAGGTGTTGAGCGATCCGGTCGGTGACTCGACGCCCGTGCTCGGAGCCGTCGGACAGATGCAGTTCGAGGTTGCAGCGCACCGGCTCGAGCACGAGTTCGGCGCTGAGGTCGATCTCTCCTTGACTGCCTATCGTGCGGTGCGAAGGACCGACGAGGCGACTGCGGCCGAGCTCCGGTCGAGTCCCGGTACACGGGTGCTTGCGCGGCGTGACGGCACGCTGCTCGCCCTGTTCGAGAGCGAGTACTGGTTGGCCCGTCTCGAAAGCGACCATCCGACCTGGTGCCTCGAGAAGTCTCTCTTTTGACCGCACCGTCACGCCGGAGTGCCGGGCTGTTACCTGGGCTCCTGGCCGCTGGTGTGATCGCGTCCGCAGCTGTGACCGTCGTAGCGACTGTGGGAGCCGGAGCTGCTGCGCCCTCCAGCGCAGCCGCACACCGGGCTACGTCTCACTGGGCTGTCGGGCACAGCACTGCGGGGCACAGCACCGCCGGGCTTAGCACCGCCGGGCACAGCACCGCCGGGCACAGCACACCCGCACATAGGGCCCTGCCCCGCCAGATCACGCCATCTTCCAGCCTCGGAGATCTGACCACCTATGACTACGACAACGAGCGTTCGGGTCACGATCTCGTCGATCCGAGGATCACTGGGCTCAGCTCGGCACCGAGCTGGAACGATGCCAATCTCGACGGGGCCGTCTATGCGCAGCCGCTGATCTACGACGCCACTGCATACATTGCGACTGAGGCAGACACGATCTACGCGATCAACCCTTTGACGGGTGCTGTGCGCTGGAAGGTCACCGTCGGAACCCCGGTTCCTCTCGCTCTCGTCGACAGCGCTCCGACGCTGCAGAGCAGCTGTGGCGATATCGATCCGCTCGGCATCACCGGCACCCCGGTGATCGACACGGCGGCTGATGAGATCGTCGTGGCCGAGGAGACGCTCTTGCCCGGGGTGCCCTCCTGGCAGCGGATCCGACACGAATTGGTCGCGATCTCGCTCACGACCCACGCCGTGTTGTGGCGGAGGGACATTGACCCGCCGGATCCAAATACTGCGAGCTCGTACTACATCCCCGCCGAGCAGCAACGTCCTGCGCTCACCCTTGCGGATGGGCGAGTGTTCGCCTCCTACGGCGGATTGAGCGGCGACTGCGGTCAATACCACGGTTACATCGTCAGCGTTGCCGCGTCAGGAGCTGGGCCGGAGGGGGTCTTCGAGGTTCCTTCGGCGCGCGAGGGCGCCTTGTGGGCGACGAGCGGAGCCATGGTCTCGAGCTCCGGTCAGCTCTATGTCGCTACCGGCAATGGGGCTTCGACGACGCTGTCCCATTTCGACGAGGGCGACGCCTTGATCGAGCTGACGTCCGGCCTGAAGCGTGTGTCGGTCTGGGCGCCGTCGAACTGGGCCCAGCTGAGTGCAGACGACTGGGATCTCGGCTCGTCCGGTCCCATCGAAGTGCCGGGCACCTCGATGGTCTTCATCGCCGGAAAGCCAGGTATCGACGGCAGTGTGGGCTATCTCATGAGCGAGAAGCTCCAGGGCATCGGTCGCGGTGCGACCTCGGCGCCGGTGTGCACGAGCGGAGGAGCCTACGGCGCAGATGCGTCAGACGTCGTGACGCACGCCAGTGGTGAGCACGAGACACTCATCTACGTTCCTTGTGGAGGCGGGACCGTGGCCGTCGATGTGGACGTGGCTCGGGGAAGCTTTGCCCGGGCCTGGGTCGCCTCGTCAGTGAGTCCGAACGGACCGCCGATAGTCGCTGGCGGGGTGGTCTTTGCACTCAATTGGAACAGTAACCAGCTTGTCGGGATGAATCCCCTTACGGGTCACGTCTTCATCGATCGCTCGACTGCTCCGCTCGACCACTTCGCCGCTCCGGCAGTCGGCGACGGCGAGCTACTCGTGCCGACAGCTCAAGGCGCGGAGGCGTGGAAGCTTGTCGGTTGAGGGTCGTGCGCCCAGCTTTCGTTGCGCCGTTCCAGCTGCATCTTCACCTTGACGAACATTCCGGCCCACAGCACGATGAGGGCAGCCAAAAAGACCGAGAAAACGGTGAACGTCGCTGTCAGCCCCGAGGTGATGTGCAGCTGGGCCTCGGATGCCTGCGCCGGGCTGATGCCGAACTGGCTCGCTGGTGTCGCCTCTCCGACCTGCACGAGCGCGGAGACGAACTGGGCCAACATCGGCACGATCGCCCCGGCGAGTAGCGCAGCTCCCGTGACCACGGGTCGCCAGAATGCCGCGGCGACGGCGACGAGCACAAGGCCGACCATCACGGCGACGTTGCCGGCGATTACCGCACCCGGGTTCGAGAAGGCGTTGCCGAGTACGACAGTCGTGGACTGCCCTGATGCGGTCTGCAAGTTGTAGCTGTCCCACGAAGGGGCGAAGGCGATGGCCGTGCCAAGGGCCGCGGCCACGATCGGTAGGGCGATTCGTACTCGTTGGAGACCGGACTCACCGCTATGGACAGGGCGGACCCCCGCCATTGCCACGACGGCACCGGCGGCAGCGAGCAGCCATCCGGCGAGCGAGAGCACGAGCCCGGCGCCGATGACGTGTCCGCCCTCGGCTATCGCGGTCCCGGCATCGGCGAAGAAGAAGCCGAAGGTGGCCACCGCCGAGCCGGCCGCAAGGAGCGCGCCGATGCGGGCACGCTTTGCTCTCGAAGCTGTCCCGGTGACGAGGAGCACCGCCGCCAGAGCCCACACGGCGAGGTAGCTCACATGGGGAATGAGATCTGCAGGTTGGCTGGCCAAGCTCGTGCCACTCACGTACGAGGGAAAGAGACCGATCACGCTGCAGGTGACTGCGAGTCCAAGAAGGACCGCTGCGATCGTGGAGTCTCCGCCACGAGAGCCCTCGGAATCTGTCCCACCGCCAGCGAAACGCGACGATGACCCTGTCGCGGGACGCAATCGGGCTATGGAGCGCCGCGATGTGCCTGTGCGTCGTCGAGTGTTCCCGGGCGCTGGAAGGATGGTCGTGGGATCCTCGATTTGCACGAGGCGTCCCCACGCAAGATGCCAACCTTCTGGCGTCTGGCTCCATCGCTCGATCGGCGGTGCAGCCTCGTCGCCGATCGCCCAGATCCCGTAGTAGTCCCTGCCGCTTCCGATCTCGAATTTCGCTCCCCGATGGGAGATCGTCACTCTGTCGCGCATAGGTGAGAACGTACCGTTGTCGACTGTGCCAGGACTGTGGGATCTCTGTGCACATCCTTCGGGTGCACATCCTTCAGGTGCACATCCTTCAGGCGCACCGCTTTCCGGCCGGAGTGCTCGTACGTGCCTGCTCGGCGGGCATCATGGTCTTGTGCCGCCGATGACGTGGAACGAGCTGGCGTCAGCGATCAGGAGCGCACCCCTACCTGTTCGACGGGGCGATGGCGAACGGGGCAATGGCGAACGGGGCGATGGCGGTCGCACGACGACATCGGGGCGCGGTACGGGCTCTCGGATCGTGGGAGTGGACGGATGGTCTGGGGCGGGCAAGAGCACGTTTGCCCGGGGGCTTGCTGCGCGACTTGACGCGCCGTGCATCTCGACTGACGACCTCGTGGTCGGCTGGGACGGCCTGGCGGGTTCGATTGGCCTCCTCGTGACGTGCATTCTCGCACCGCTGAGCGTGGGTGAGCCGGCGCGCTGGAACCGCTTCGACTGGGAAAGGCTTGCACCTGGGCCCGATGTCACCTGTCTCTCGGCGCCAATCGTCGTCGTCGAGGGCTGCGCGATTGGCACGGCGTGGCCCCGCTCCTATCTGAGCTACCTGATTTGGATCGATACGCCTGCACCAGAACGTCGACGTCGACTCGAGAACCGTCGAGATTGGCCTGCCTACGAGCCGCATGTCGATCATTGGGCCGACCAAGAGCGAGCGTTACGCAAGGGCGTGGGCACGATCGACCACGCCGACCTCGTCGTTCACGGAGCGCTCGCCGACAGCTTCCTAGCTGAGCTTGAAGAGGGCCGGTCCGATGCCGGCTGATGTGGCCGCCACGAGTTGTCAGGTCGCGTCTTGTCGGGTCGCGTCACGCCGAGCCCATGGCATAGTGAGCCAGGACAAGCCGCTCGCAGGTGGCGATGACGTTGTACATCACCACAGCGACGAGGGTGACGAGCACGACTCCGGCCCAGAGGAAGTCGAACTGTGACGTCTCGGCCGACTCCAACATCTGATAGCCCAAGCCTTGACCTGTTGCCAGCCATTCGGCGACAACTGCTCCGAGCAGTGCCCCTGGAGCGGCGATGCGTGCCGAGGCGAACAATGCTGGCAGCGCGTAGGGCAGCCGCACCTTGCGCAGCAGCGAGGGCTGACCTCCCCCGTACGCGAGCAACAGGTCGAGAGAGATCTGCGGCGGAGAGCGGAGGCCAAACACCACGTTGACGAGTGTGGGGAAGAACGTCACGATGCCGGCGATCACGGTCACACCCACGAGGCCGTGACCGAAGAACAAGATGAGCAGGGGCGCCATGGCGATGAGTGGCACCGACCGCAGCACGATGGCAACGGGCATGAACGTCTGCTCAAAGCCCCGGCTCAGCACGACGAGCGGTGCGATGAGGAAGGCGACGATCGTCCCGGCGACATAGCCGAGACCGGTGTCGCGCAGTGTCGTCAAGAGCGACGCCCAGAGCTGGTCCCGGTTGGCCGAGGCTTGTGTGCTCGTGAAGAGATAGTCGAAGACGTCGACGGGGCCCTTTGCGAAGAAGGGATTGAGGTGAAACAGGTCAATGAAACCCTGCCAGATACCGACGGCAATCCCGGCGGACAGCACCATGAACCCGAGCGAGCGAAGCACCCGTGAGACTGCCCGTACCCTCGAAGTCTGACCCGACCCGATCATGGCCACCGAGGGGCGTGCATTGTCTGAACCCTGATCGGCCCATGGGGTGAGCTGCCGTCCGACGAGCGCGACGACAAGATAAGAGGCTCCGGCGATGGCCGCGATCACGATGGCGAGCGCCCAAGTCAAGCTAACCTCGAGGCCTTGCTCGGAGTTGACCATGGCAACGCCGAGACCGCTGTCACCCCCGAGGTATTCGCCGATGATGGCACCGAGCACAGCGGCAGGACCCGCGATCGCCAGCGAGGCAAACGTCGCCGGCAGGGCCGCTCGCAGGCGAACTCGACGGAGCTGCGCCCACGAGCCTCCGCCGTAGGCGCGCACGACATCGAGAGCGATCGGATCTGCGGAGCGAAGTCCTACCAGCGTGCCGATCAACGTCGTGAACACGACAGCCAAGGCGGCAAGTGTTGCTCGAGGTGCGATGCCGGAGAAGACGATGTCGAGAATCGGTCCGATGGCAATAACCGGCATGCAGTAGCTCGCAAGAGCGATGCGCAAAAGCGCCGCTTCCAGCACGGGAATCTGGACGAAGAGCACCGCGGCAACGATGGCGATGCCATTACCGATCAGCCAGCCGAGACCAGCCTCTTTCATCGTGACGACCATGTTTGACCACAGCTCGAGATTCGGATGGTGAAACAGGGTCGCCACGACTGACGAGACGGTCGGTGCCAGGTGAATGCGGGTCAACCAGGTGACGGCGAGGATCTCCCAGAGGGCGAGCAACCCGACAATGCCCACGACGCCGCCCCACGAACGAGCGACAAAGGCCTTGGACCACTGGAACATCTAGAACACCTCTCCGTTGTTACGCGGACCAGTAACCTCACGGCAATGAACCGTACGCATGGAGCGCTCGGCGCGCATCTTGTTCCATCCGAGGACCAGTTGCATCGCTTGCGCATGGTCGCCGCAGGACATGAGCCGGGTGATCTTGCAGTGCGCCATGGGCGTGTTGCGAGCTTCTCGACGATGGAGCTGCGCGAGGCGGACGTCATCATCGCCGATGGCTACATCGCCGCAGTCGTGCCGCCGGGGATGCTGCGTGCAGATCGTGAGCTGGACGCGTCGGGTTCGCACGTACTTCCGACGTTTGTCGATGCGCACCTCCACATCGAGTACACGATGCTCACCCCGGGCGAGCTTGCGCGCTTGTCGGTTCCCAAGGGTACGACGACCGTGCTCGCCGACCCGAACTGCGCTGCAGCTGTGCTCGGGACTGACGGCATGGATTTCATGGGTGCCACCGACACCCCTCTGCGGATCTTTCAGCAAGTAAGCCCAAAGATCCCGTCGGTGCCGGGCATGGAGCTTGCAGGACAACGCATTCCACAGTCGGCGGTCCTCGATCGGCTGGAATGGGTCGGTTCCGCGACGCTCGGCGAGGCAAGCCCCTTTTCGCTCGACCGAGCTGCAGCCGAGCGATTCGCCACCACGCTCGCCCTCGGGCGCCGGATCACCGGACACACGGCTCGTCTCGGCGGTGAGACGCTCTGGTCCTACGCAGCAGCCGGTGTCGGTGATGACCACAACGCGGCGACGACCGCGGAAGTGCTCGACCGCCTTCGTCTCGGGATGGTCGTGACGATCATGTCCGGCTCGATGAACGACAACACTGGGCCGATCTTCGAGAATCTCGACGATCTTCGAGGCGGTCTCGACCGACTCTGCTTTTGTGCGGACGACAAGCACTGCCTCGACCTCGCCGAAGAGGGTCACATCGACCACCACGTGCGCCGGGCAATCGAGCTCGGCGTGGAGCCGCTCTGGGCTTATCGCATGGCGAGTTACAACGCAGCGCACCACTACCGACTCGACCACATCCTGGGCACGATCGCGCCCTCCCGTCTCGCTGACTTCCAGCTGATCTCGGACCTGTCTGCGGTACGGCCCGATGTGGTGGTGGTCGGAGGCGAGGTGGTGGCCGAACACGGTGTTGCGTGCTTCTCCGTACGCGACCGCACGCCGCCGGCGATGCAGCGCACGATTCGACTGCACGAGTCGCTCGGGGCTTCGTCGTTTGTCCTTGAAAGCACGGAAGATTCTGGAGATGTCGACACCGCTTGGGTTCAGGCCGTGGAGATGTACGACGGTTACTTCAAACGAGCGTTTCACACCAGAGCACCCATTCGAGAAGGTAACGTCGCACCCGATCCCGCCCAGGATCTGCTCAAGATCGCCGTCGTCGACCGGCATCACGCTACCCGGGCCATCGGTGTCGGCTTCGTACGGGGTTTTGGCCTGGAGCGAGGGGCGATCGCCACTTCGACGAACTGCACAAACCAGAACCTCGTCGTGGTGGGAGCGAGCGAGCAGGACATGGCGACAGCGTGCCTTCGCATCCAGGAGCTCGGAGGGGGCCAGGTCGTGGTCGACGATGGCGTCGTCGTGGGCGAAGTGGCACTTTCTGTCGGCGGCGTCATGAGCGACCTGCCATATGAGCAGGTCGTCGATGCGCTCGCGCAGACCGAAGCCGCCGCTTCCGCACTCGGTTGCACGATTCGCTCGCCGTTCATGACGCTTTCGTTTGTCGGTCTGGCTGGAGTCCCGGATTTCGGGCTCACCGAGCTTGGTCTCATCGAGACGGCCACCCAGACGTTTGCTTCGGTGATCTTGCAGGTTGTCGGTGACCGACCTCAATGTCGGTGCCCATCGCATATCGTCCCCGGCGCCGGCCAGGCTTGACGCCTGGCCTGCGCCGGGGATACCACCTTTGCTGATTCCGATCCGGCCAGCCCTGGCCGGGTCAGCCCTGCACTGGCCGGGCCAGCACTGGCCGGGCCAGCACTGGCCGGGTCAGCCCTGGCCAGCTCTGCTCAGATCAGCGCGTAGGCCTCTTCGAGCAGGGACGTGTCGAACAACGCCCTCGGGGCGTGTACGCCGGTCTTGGCAAGCGTACGCGCCGTGTCCACGATCGCCGCAGGCGACAGGTAGAGCAGACCGTGCTCCTTGGTCGCGGGGCTGACCGAGATGGCATTCGTGGCCTCAGCGGAGAGGAGCTCGCCCTTGTAGGTAAGGCCAAGGCCCTTGCCGTACTTATCGATCGTCAACTTGGTGCCAAGGACCGGATCGGCGACGGCCTTGGTCCATCCCTGGATTTCGCCAGCAAGGAATGCTGCCGCCTTGGCACGAGCTGCTTTGTTCTTCAGCGTCTCACCGGTCACGACGTAGACGTCGCTCACCGAGGGCATGCCGTAATCCTGGAACAACAACAGCTCCGTCTTGAGACCCTCGGCCTCGAACTGCGGCGGCTCGTTGTTCGCAAATGCAAGGTAACCGTCCCACTCGCCCGACGCGACCGGAGACGGGTCGAAGCCTGCCGGCAGCGTGTCGACCGATGATGGCGAGATGTTGTTGATCTTGAGGAATGCCTGCCACTCGGCCTGGTCGGACGAGGCGATACCGATCTTCTTGCCGATGAGGTCCTTCGGCGTCTTGATCGGAGTCTTTGCAAGCGACATGATGCATGCCGGGTTGATCTGGTAGCCAGCTGCCACGATGGCGATATCCGCACCCTGTGCGTAGGCCTGGCTTGTCGTGGTCGGATCGCTGATGGCGATGATCGCCTTGTTCGAGACAAGCACCGGGATGCCCGCAACGGTCGGCCCACCCGAGAGGATGTTCACGTCGACGCCGTGCTTGCGGTAGTAGCCGTTAGAGGCTGCGATGTAGCTCCCGGCGTAGGACACGTTCTTCACCCAGCCGAGCTGAAGTGCGACAGTGCCGAGAAATGGGGTGGAAGCCTCGCTCGGAGAGGCATCCAGCAGACCGGCGGCAGAGCCGAGCCCGCCGAGAGCTGCAACCGCAGCCGACTTTGCCAAGAAGCTCCGACGAGACATTGCGCGCGCTGGCGTCGAGCTGTGCATCGATGCATCCGAAACGTGGTCGGTGCGAAGTGGTCTGTGCATGTCCATCTCTTTCATTTAGGGGTTGGTGGGGGGAGCTTGTGTTGATGAGGGAATGTGCTGTGTACCGGCCGAAGTTCAGGCTGGTGCGATGCCATGGTTGGCGACGACCTCGTCGAGCTCGGCGAGTAGCGTCTGACGAAGATCCTCGTCGCAAAATGCCGCTTCGAGTGACGTCCGGGCAAGGTCGGCGTAGACGTCGTCGGACCAGCCCCATGTCGCGCCGTTCATCAGCCACTCGTCCTCCAGTCGGACGCCGACGATTGCGGGGTCGTCGGTATTGACCGTGAGAGCGACTCCAGCGGTGCGGAGCTGCTCGATGGGATGGTGTTCGCGATCGGGGTACATGGCAAGGATCAGATTCGAGCGTGGGCATACATCGAGTGTGATCTCTCGCTCGACCAGCTCGGCAACGAGTGCGGGGTCTTCAATGGCTCGAATGCCGTGGTCGATCCGCTTCACACCGAGAAGGTCGATCGCATCTCGGACCCCATCGGGACCGCTCGATTCTCCGGCGTGAGCGGTCGTGGCGAATCCCGCGGCTCGAGCCGCCGCAAAGGCCGGTGCAAAGCGAGGCCCAGTGCGTCCGGCAGCGGCCTCGTCGCCGTCGATCGAAAGCGCCACGACACGGGGTAGCTCCTCGCTGACGAGGATGTCGACCAGCTCGCCGGCCTCCGAAGCACTTTGCTCACGGCGCAGGCTCGGGCAGATCCCGACGGCACACAAGCCATCCTGCTCGGCAGCGTCGAACCCGGCGGCAAGGCCCCGGAACAATCCGGGGAGGTCCTGGCGCCAGCTGCCGAAGTGCGTCGGATTGACGATGATGTCGGCGTAGCGCACCCCGGATGCTGTCTCGCGACCGGCGGCGCGATAAGCGACGTCGAACAGGTCGTCCGGAGTCGTCAAGAGTCCGCACTCCCAGTCGAGAAACTCGAGGAAACTGAAGACCTCGGCCACGACTGGCGTCCCGTTGGACTCCGATGGCCGAGTCAAGTTGAGCAACCGCCGGAACCGCTCAGGAACCTTGATCTTCGACCTACGTACAAGCCTGAGAATATCGGCAACGTCAATCGTGCCTTCGATGTGGATGTGCAGTTCTGCTTTCGGCAGTTCTCGTACCCATTGTGCTGTATCCATCGTCAGTAACCTTCCATCGCACATTGCATGTCAATAACCTATTGCACACTGTTGTTAGAGCGCACGCTCTGTTGCTAGAGCGCTCGCTCAGGTGCCGCAGCGCACGCTCAAGGGAGCTGTCGGAAACTCAGGTGTATGGGCTAAATGGAGGTTCCCATCCGCTCAACAGATTGCTGCCGATCTCGACGTGCTTCCAGTCGACCGGGTCATGAAGTGACAGCGTCCTCGCGTTGCGCCAAAACCGATCGAAGCCGTTCTCTCGCTTGGCTGATCGTGTGCCCATGAGTTGAAAGATCTCTGAAGTGGCGTGAAGCGCAGCTTTGTTCGCCGCAACTCGAGCGGCGTACACCGGGATGGCGAGCTCGGTGCGGGTGATCTCGCCTCGATCGCAGGCATCCAAGAGGTCGCCTGTGGCGATCACGAGCGCGTAGGCGGCAGCCAGCTCTGCTGCGAGCTCGCCAGCGAGACGGCGCACGACGACGTCGTCTGCCGCGGTGCTCACCGCCGCCGACGGCCATGGGCGGCTCACCTCGTGGACAAAGGGAATCGCCGCACGAAGCGCTGCCACGCCGATGCCGACAAGGTCGGCAGCAAAGCCCACCTGGTAACGGAGCGGACCATGGAGCACAGGGGAGCGTCCGGGGACGTTTGCCACGAGACCAGGATCACATGCAACCTGGTCGAAGGTGATCGTGCCGGAGTCCGTGCCTCGCTGTCCGAGCATGTCCCAGTCGCGATGCACGGTCACGCCGGGGCTCGACCTCGGCACCAGATTGAGCTTCAAGCCAAGCCGCCAGTCGGACGCTCCGGCAATCGGATCGAAGGCCCACACGGCGATGTAGTCCGCCTCGGCGGCTCCCGTCGTGTAGATCTTCACGCCATTGACGACGGAACTCCCATCTGGCTGATCGAACACCGTGGTCTGCATGGGCGCATCGACGCTTCGCCCGTTCTCTGCCACGGCCAGTCCGATGATGGCATCCTCGTCGAGGATCAGCTTGGCAAGCTTTGGAGCAAAGTCTTCGGGGCAGTAGACGAAGATCTCGCGTACGAGTTCATCGTGGATCTTGAAGACTTGTGCCACCGCCGAGTCGGCTGCAGCTATGCGCGTCTGGGCCTCGGCCGAGAAGCGGTTCGAGGCTCCCAGGCCCCCGTAGGCCGCCGGCACAGCGCTTTTCAAGATCCCCGAGCGCTTCAGTGCGGCGATGGACGTCGTCGGGTAGCGGCCTTCTCGATCGACCGACGCAGCCCTCGGTTCGACATCGGTGTCGAGGACCTGCTGCAGAGCGACCAGCGCAGCAGTCTCGTCCGGGCCGAATGCAGTCCGAGGGAAGACCGCTCCGAGGATCGGTGCGAGCGCCGGGGGGGACGTTCTCGGTAGTGAGGTATCAGGTGACGTGCTATCAGGTGACGGGTTGTCGGGTGACGCTGTATCGAGGGGTGGTGTGTCGAGGGTCACCGCTACTCCTTTGTTGCGTTTGCTCCGGCGCCAACAGTTGCCGTCGCCTGGTCCATGAGAACGTGCACGGGATAGCCATGACTCGGGCACCGACATGCCGGCATTGCCTCGCCGAGCAGAAGTGGCGTGAACGATTGCGAGGCCGTCTCGATGAGACCGAGCTCGGTCAGACCAAGATCCGGGACACCCGCGAGGCCCACGAAGGCAAGAATCATGAACGGAGAATGGATGAGGCAGCCGAGGCTTGCGGCAACTTCATCGGCGTGTTTCAACTCGTCATAGACGAGCTCCCACGGCTTGTCGCTCATTATTCCGGCTACCGGAAGCGGTACCTCGGCGAGAACCTGCCCATCGGCCACGGCGACGTAGCCACCTCCGAGTCGACCGAGTGCAAGCACAGCTTCGGCCATGTCATGGTCGTCGGCACCGACGACGACAATGTTCTGGTTTGTGCAATTTGTCGAGGCGGCGAGCGCACCTCGCTTGAGTCCGAAGCCCTTGACGAAGGCCAAGCCGATCTTCTCGCTGGCAAGATGACGGTCGACGACAGCGATCTTGAGCACGTCGCGCTCGGTGTCGGCAACGACGAAGCCTTCCTGACTAGACAGCTCGACATGAAACGCCCGCTTGAAATAGCCGTCGTACATCTCCATCGACTGGATCCAGACCCTCGGTGTGTCGGCGGGAATGGCAAACGTCGAAGCGCTCAGCCCAGAGTGCAGGTGCACGGTCTCACGGGTCCACTCTGGCACCGTGTCATGGTTGACAAACGTTGCCTTTCCCTGCTCACCGACGATCTCCCCACTCACGATCACCATGGTCGGCTTGACTTGAGCGAGATCCTCGATGAGCTGGAAGTCAGCGAGCCGTGACGGTATGACCGCGCCCATGAGGTGGTCGATGCGGTAGTACATCGCCGGATTGAGGCTTGCCATGCGGTACGCAGCTGCTGGCTCGACGCCGAGGCGGATCGCTTGGCGCACGTGGTGGTCGATGTGGCCCTGCTCTTCCAAGTCTTCGACGTGCTTGTCGTCCGCGCAGAAGCAGATGTGGGTGAAGCCGGGCCGGAGGGCTTCGACGTCGGCGAAGACGGTCTCGGTGTTGTCGTTCATCGAGCCGGCCATCACCGTCAACATGGCGCCGAGGCGGATCCGATCGAGGACTTCCTCCACCGTGACGGCATTGTGGTCGTCGCCGACACCCGATGCGAGATAGCTCCACAGCGGCTCGTCGGACAGCCGCGCCGTGTGGCCGGTGATCCTCCGGCCTGCGAGGAGCGTCTCTCGGTAGCGGTTGGTCGCACTCAGCTCGAGGTCGAACGGGTTGCTTTCGCCGAGGGTCGCCGAGCTGGGCCAGTCGAGCCGACGGAGCACCTCGTCATCGGGCACGACGGCGCCGCCTTGTTCGAGACCAGGGAAACACGGTGTGAGGGGCGAGACTTGCTGGAGAATGCGCAGTGGAGTGGTCGTTGACCCCATCCAGTCCATCCCGCGGGTGCCGAGCACGTTCGCAATGCAGTTCGGGTCGGCAAGCACGGTGGTCGTTCCTTTCGGGACGACCAAGCGAGCCAGCTCACCCGGCGGAAGCATCGTGTACTCGATGTGCAGATGGGCATCGATGAACGTCGGCGTGATGATGAGCCCACGGGCGTCGATCTCGCGGGGTGCGTCGAACCTACCGACAGGAGTGACCGCAGCGATGTGGCGTCCTTTGACGACGACATCGCGCTGAAGCAGCTCGCCCGTGTGAACGGTGAGCACCGTGCCACCGCGCACGATGAAATCGGGTGCCTCGATCTGGTTCGCCACTCGGCGAAGTGCGTGCAGCTCGTCCAAGGTGGGCAGAAGGTCGGGTCGAAGGAACGGTGAGGTCACGGCACAATCTCCTCGATGTACTGCGATCGGCGATCGCTGTCGATGAATGCAGCATCGAAGGACATCCTCGCGATGCTGCGGTACACATCCGTGGTCCAGCCGAAGGCATTGCCGACGGCTGCGTACACCTGCTCGAGCCGCAATCCTTTCAAGCCGGGATCATCGGTGTTGAGCGTGACCGGCACGCCCGCACGACGAAGCCGATCGATGGGATGCTCGGCCAGGCTGGGGTAGAGCCCGCCACGCAGGTTCGAATCTGGACAGATGTTGAGCGTGATCTGGCGCCGGGCCAGCTCGTTCACAAGAGATGCATCTTCGATCGCTCGCACGCCGTGATCGATGCGGTCTGCACCAAGCAGGTCGATGGCATCCCACACACCGTCGGGACCGCTCGATTCACCAGCGTGCACCGTACGGCCAAGGCCCGCTGCTCCGGCGCGCCGGAAGGCTTCTGCAAAGCGCGGTCCCGATCGCCCAGCACGCTCTTCGTTGCCATCGATCGACAGCGCGACTACTCGGCGGGGTCGATCTGTCGTGAGCCATTCGACGAGCTCGATGGCCTCGTCTGCCGTCTGATCGCGAAGCAGGCTGATGGACATCTGGCACGAGCAGAGTCCGTCGGCTTCCGCCTGGGTGAATCCCTCGTCGAACGCCCCGACGAGATCGCCGAGACGTGAGCGCCAACCACGCCAATGGGTCGGATTGACGATGACCTCGCTGTAGCGAATCCCGGACTGGGTCTGGCGTGCTGCCAGGCGATAGGCGAGCGTCGAAGCATCTTCCACCGTCTCGATGAGGGCCGATGCCCAGGCCAACAGCTCGAGGAACTGGTCCAGTCCCTGGGTCCTCAGGAGGAGTGGTGCCGGGCGCAGCAGTGGCACCGAGCGTCGATGTGCCAGGAGCAGCAGATCGTCCAGCTCGAAGGTCCCTTCGATGTGCACGTGAAGCTCAGCCTTCGGGATTGCCCTAGCCCAGCCCGCGACGTCGCCACCAGGTACCGACGCCGAGCCTGCGGATGAATGAGCAATCGATTGCAAGACAACCACACTAAGAGGTCAGATGCGAGTTGTGTTTCTGTGGCGTGAATTAACTGACTGGCATCTCACCGTCGGCCAGCACGAGAGCGCGGGCCAAGGTATCCGTCCCCGCTGCCACGTCACCAAGTTCGGTCCACTCCTCCGGACAGTGGCTTCTACCTCCTACCGAGGGGATGAAGACCATCGCAGCCGGTCCGAGCGCAGCCATCTCGACGGCGTCATGTCCAGCGAAGCTCGCCAGCTCCATCACCTGAAGGCCACGCTCGCTGGCCGCGGCTCGGACGCAATGCATCGCCTGAGCATTCATGGGCGTCGGGACATCGACTGACGGCCACTCGACGCCGATCTGCACGGCGCGCCTGTCGGCAATGTCGATCGAGGCTCCCGTCAGAGCTTCGGCGAACCGATCGAGCAAAGCAGCACTCGGGCTGCGCACCTCGCCGACAAGCTGTGCTCGTCCGGGGACGACGTTGCTTGCGGCGGGCCAGAGGGAGATGTCCCCGACCGTGGCCACCATCTCAGCGTCGAAGAGCTCCGTCGAACCTCGTGCGCTGCCTGCTGCCGAGGGGTGGGCGTTGACGACTCGGCTCGTGGCGATCTCCTCGACGAGGAGGGCGATCTCGGCAGCAGCAAGACCTGCATCGTGGCGTTTTCCCATCGGCGTAGTCCCCGCATGGTCGGTCCGACCCACGACTTCGCTGACGAACCTGCGAATACCGACGATCGTGGTGACCAGACCAATCGGACATGCATGCTCGTCGAGGAAGGGACCCTGCTCCACGTGGAGCTCGAAGTACGCGTGGACATCTCGGCGCGACCATCCCAGTGCGAGAGCGGCACTGGGATCGCCGCCGCACGTCTCGATGGCGGCGGCAAGGGTGCGGCCAGAGCGATCGGTTCGCGCGAGGTCGGTCGCTGTCAGGGTGTTCGTGAGCGCCCTGCTGCCTACGTAGCTCAACCCATGATCATTGGCCTCCTCGCCAAAGAAGTCGACCACGACGAGATCGTGGGAGAGCCGCACACCGCTTTCGCCTATCAGACGGACCGCCTCGATTGCACCGAGCACGCCGACGACGCCGTCGAAGCGCCCACCACCAAGGACGGTGTCGGTGTGCGAGCCCGTCACGATGGCTGGGAGTCCAGGTCGCTCTCCCTCAAGGCGACCGACAACATTGCCAGCAGCGTCGATCTGCACCACCATCCCGGCGTCACGCATCATCGCCGCTACGAGTTCGCGTCCCGCTCGGTCCGGCTCCGAGAACACGCGCCGCGTCCAGCCCGGTGCGTCTTCGGTGATCGTTGCAAGCTGATTGATACCAGCATTCAAGCGGGCAGCTTCAGCCGACCGGAGGGAGATCACTTTGCCACCACGGCAGCGGAAAATGCGCCTGGAGACATGCGCCATGATGCTGGCACATACTCGCTGTTGTCCGCTAACACATTGGGGTCTGCTATCGGTCGATCAGATATCCTTTAGCGATGGAACCAGCCAGTCGCGCAAAAGAAAGTACAGAAGACATCTGTCGACGTACTGCTGTCGCACTAGCTGGCCGACAACAGAGCGATGTTGCCCCATCCGAGTCTCGCCCAATCCCACAAGGCGAAGTGGCCTTCCTCGACAGCGAGGGCGTCATCATCGGGGTCAACGAAGCCTGGAACGCATTCTGCACGGAAAACGGTGGCAATCCGAACCGCTGCGGCGTCGGTACTTCCTATCTGGCGCTCTGCGATGCTGCAGGGGACGAGGCGTCGCTCCAGCTTGGCGCGATCATTCGTGCGACGCTAGCGGGCGACCTCCATGCTCCGACGACCGTGCTCGTGCCGTGCTCAGCACCGGACGGACCACCGAGGTGGTTCGACGTCGCCGTCGCTCCGATGCGCGGGTCGTCGGGCGGAGTCGTGGGCGCGTCGGTGATCTTGTGGCAGTCGTCGCCCTCGCCCGCTTCGACAGCATTGCGAGTGGAGCATGTCGTGGCGATCGGACGGCGTGCTGATTGTCCGGGCGTGGACGCCTGGGAGGTGCTCGATGCCACTTCCGGTGCCATTGTCCTCGTAGACGATGACGCCTACGGCACGATCGTGTTCGTCAACCGGGCCTTCGAGCGGCTCAGCGGTTACGACCGATCGGATCTGCTAGGGCGCGGCCTGGAAACCCTTATGGCAGAGCACGAAAGCACGCGCCATGCGGTCTTGCGCGAGGGGTATCGAGCACAGCCATTCAGTGGGCCGATGGGCCAAGGTCGTCAGAGCCTGCGCACGGCCAGGGGAGCGTTTGTCGACGTTGCAGTCGTCCTCGCTCCGGTCTACACCGATGGCCGAGCCACGTTCGTAGCGAGCCTGCAAGCGAGCGAGCCCAGCTAGCGCGCTGTTGCCTGGCGTCCGATCTTCGCGATCTGGGCATCGCAGATGCGCACGAGGTCAGCCGGTGCGATCTCGATCTCCAGCCCACGCCGACCGCCACTGACGAACACGGTCGGCCAGATCATGGCCGCTTCGTCGACCGTGGTGGAGAGCCTGGTCCGCTGGCCGAGGGGGCTGATCCCGCCGACCACGTAGCCAGACGAGCGCTCTGCTCGCTTCGGCTCCGACATGACGGCTCGCTTCACATGGTGGACACTCGCAAGTCGCTTCAGATCGAGGTCATCGGTAACGGTCACGACGGCCACGCTCAGCTCGCCGTCGAGATCCACAATCAGCGTCTTGAGTACCCGATCAGCGTCGACGCCGAGTTCCGCCGCCGCCTCGTCACCGTAGGAGCGGACGCCTCGGCGGTGCTCGTACTCATGCAACGTGAAGGCGACCGACGCCAGCTCGCAGGCCTCTACTGCCGGGGTTGCTGCCATCTCGACATCATCGCGTGACGGCCAGGTGAGGGCTGGCACGCTCCGAAGTGTGGAGGTCCGGCGGAGGTTGTCGTCGGTGGCCAAATTTTTCCGGTGACCCGGGAATCGTTTGCACGCCTGCGCGTGTTGGTTAGTGCAGACCCAGACGGGAGAGGTGCCGATGATGCAAGTCGAGATCGAGCGTCCTGTCCGGGTGAGTGCCGGACGATCTGGCACTGACCGACCCAGCCCTCGACGACGCCGTGCGTGCCGACATCGCGGTGCCCGACTCTCAGGTGGCGTTCGCCCAGATCTGCGTCCCGGACAAGGCCAGCCGAAAGAAGAGCGCGCCAGACAAGACGATGTCGAGGGGGTGCGACCCAAGGGCCACGGTCGGAAGTCGCTCAGGCTGGTGGTGGGGATCGCAGCGATCGGCTTTCCGGTCGTTCTTGTCTTCGAGGAGCAGCACACGCTCGCCAGGTCTCTTCACGTCCTTCGCCATGCCGATCCCGCGTGGATCGTTCTCGCGGGAGTTGCTGAAGTGCTGTCCATGGTGACCCTGGCAGCTATGCAGCGCCGGCTGATGGACGTGGGTGGCGTCCGCTTGAAGACACGAGACGTGACGGTGTTGGCCTATGCCAGCAATGCGATCTCGTCAACCGTCCCACTGGTCGGACGCGAGCTCGGGACTGCCTACACCTATCGTCGTCTGCGGAGCTGGGGTGCTGAGGCACCCTTGGTGGCCTGGGTGTTAGGGGTCTCGGGCGCGGTGTCGACGGTCATGTTGATCGTGATATCCATCGCTGGAGCTTTCGCAGCGAACAGTGTGACGGGCACCATTGTCGGTCTTGCTGGCAGTGGCGGCGCTGCCATCGCCACGCTTGCGGTTGTCCTGGCAGTCAAGAGCCCTCGCATTCGCGCATCGCTGATCGGCCATCTCGGACTCGTCATCGCCAAAGTGGCGAGGCTCGTCCGCCGCCCCATCGCCGATCCGTCCGGGGCGATCGCTCGCTGGCTCGAACACCTCGCTGGCCTGCATGTCAGTCGCTCCTGCTGGACCTGGCTGGCTGGAGTTGCCACGGTGAACTGGCTGTCAGATGCGGCTGCACTCGCCTTTGCCATCAAGGCCGTGGGAGGAGCAGTGCCTTGGCCCTTGCTCATTGCAATGTGGGCCGGTGCTGCGACGGCGTCAACGGTCAGCCCGACGCCGGGCGGTCTCGGAGTGGCAGAAGCCACATTGACTGCTGCGCTCGTAGTGAGTGGGCTTACGTCGGGCCGAGCACTCGGCGCGGTGCTCGCGTACCGTCTCACGAGCTTCTGGCTCGCAACGCTGTTCGGTTGGGTGCTCTACGCGTTGACGAGACACCAGGACCGGCAGGGAGCCAACCGGGGAGTCAACCGGGGAGTCAACCGGGGAGTCAACGTGGTGGAGAGCCCGCCCGTGGAGGCGGACACACCCTCGCTCGACTGCGTTCTCGAGACGGCGTAGCTGCGACGAAGTGATCGAGGCGGCTTAGCCGCTCCTAGCCTCGCCTGACCGCAGCGATCGAGCACGGCTCACTTCTTCCGACTATCACTTCCATCTTCACCAAGGAGAGCTATGGCACAAGTGCACTTCGCTGGACCGCACGGGGAGATGCACGGTTACCTTGCGACACCCTCGGGCGAGGGTCCGTGGCCCGGAGTCCTGGTTATCCACGACGTGGTTGGGATGAGCTCGGACCTGCGCTCACAGTGTGACTGGCTGGCGAGCGAGGGCTATCTCGCATTCGGACCAGACCTGTTCAGCTGGGGAAGGAAGTTTTCCTGCGTGCGCGCCACGATGGCTGACTTGAAAGCGCGTCGGGGCCGGAGCTTCGACGATATCGAGGCGGCAAGGACGTGGCTTGCCGGCCAGGAGGCATGCACGACCAAGATTGGCGTTATCGGTTACTGCATGGGCGGAGGGTTCTCTCTGCTCTTGGCACCTGACGGCAACTATGCAGCATCGAGTGTCAACTACGGCCAGGTGCCCGATGATGCTGCGGCAGTTCTTTCCACGGCGTGTCCCGTCATCGCCAGCTACGGCGGAGCCGATAAGTCACTGAAGGGCGCAGCCACCAAGCTGGAGTCCGCGCTCACCTCCAATGGCGTCGAGAGCGACGTCAAGGAATATCCCGGCGTAGGACATGGGTTTATCAACAAACATGACGGAGGTTTTGGTCTGCTCGTCACCGTGCTCGGGCCGATCGCCGGCATCGGTTACAACGAGGCGGCGGCCAGAGATGCGCGCGGACGGATCATCGCCTTCTTCGATCAGCATGTGAAGACTGCCTGATGGCTGAATGGGAGACGAAGGACAAGGTCGTCGTCATCACGGGGGCAAGCGACGGCATAGGTGCGGAGGCTGCCCGTCAGCTCCACGCCAAGGGCGCTTCTGTCGTCGTCGTAGGCCGTTCACCGAGCAAGACGAAGGCCGTCGCCGACGAGATCAGCGCACCCTTTTACATTGCCGACTTCGCACGGCTGAGCGACGTGCGGGCTCTTGCCTCAGACCTTGGTCGCGACTTTCCCCGCATTGACGTGCTTGCGAACAATGCCGGGGGGATTCTGGCAAAGCGCGCACTCACCGTTGACGGGCACGAGCAGACCATGCAGGTCAACCATCTGGCCCCATTCCTGCTCACGAATCTCCTCATCGACAATCTCATCGCAAGCAAGGCTCGAGTGATCAACACGTCAAGCATTGCAGCGAAGGTGTTCTCGAAGTTCGACATCAACGATCTCGAGTTGACGCATGGATACAACGAGCGCATTGCTTACGGGAACGCCAAGCTGGAGAACATTCTCTTCACACGTGAGCTTCACCGGCGCTTTTTCAGTCGGGGCCTCACGGCGGCTTCGTTCCACCCTGGAGCCGTGGCGACGAACTTTTCGAGCGAGAGCAACAGTGCCATGCGCATCGTCTATCGCACTCCGCTGCGCCGGCTGATCTTGATCCCACCTTCCAAGGGTGCCGACACCCTTGTCTGGCTGGCATCGAGCACCCCGGGGACGGACTGGAAGAGCGGTGAGTACTACGTGAAGCGATCGATCTCACACGCCGTGCCACCCCAGGCGAACGATCCTGAGCTCGCCCGGCTGCTCTGGGAGCAGAGCGAGAGCTTCGTCTGACCTGGGCGGTCCGACCGCCACAGAGTCGGTGTGTGGCGACGAGGCCGCCAGGGTCGAGATTGTCGCCGACATGACCCAGATCGACCTCGCGAGCCGAGCCGGCGTGAGCCGCCCGACACTGATGAGGATCGAGAGCGGCCACCCGCGCCCGGAGATGGATGTCGTGCTGCGGATCGTCAGCGCTCTGGGGCTTGCCATCGACGCGATCCCGGAGCCGCCGGCACCGATCGACCTCGACGCCCTCATCGACAGCACCTCGAGTTTCGACGCTCGCTCGTCGTCCGTTGCAAGCGTGGAGGGAGGCAGCCGTCGCTGTGGAGCTCGCCGTCCTCCTCGACGACACGATCATCGGCTCCGTCGTCCGCCAGCGTCGTGGTGATGATCTCCGCTTCGTCTACGGACGCGGCGGATGTCGCTGTGCGCCGGTTCGCTGACGCCCTGGCGCTCAACTGGCTCATCGGCGGAACCGATGCCCATGCGAAGAACTATTCGTTCCTGTATCCCCGTTCGATTGCTCGCCTCGCCCCGCTCCACGACGTGGCGGGAATTGGCGACCTGGCCGAGAGGCTGCCTGCCGCTTTTGGCGAGGTGTGCTCCGAGATCCGCTCACCTGTCGCTTCTCTCGCTGGCCCGATCCGCCACGCCACCCTCCGGTCACTCCCGCAAGCGAAGTCGGCACTTGCCAGAGGGCCGCAGGTTGCAGCGACACGACCTTGATCTTGAGCTACTGCTTCAACCGATCCGCGTCGGTCTCTGGATGAGAAAACAATCTCTGAGCTGGTGGGCCGCCCGGGTCTCGATCCCGGCACCTTGGGATTAAAAGTCCCCTGCTCTACCCGATGAGCTAGCGGCCCGTCGCTGGCGACACGTGACCTGGCCACGCAGGATCACCGCCCGAGGCGGTGATCGACAGCGCCATATCGTACGAGACGGGCAGCCCCTACGGCGAAACCGGCGAGTTCCTACTCCTCGTCGAAGTCAAAGACCGGTCGTGCGGCGCGGCTCCGCTCGGAGGGCGTGCGCTCACTCGGGAGCCGCTGGCCGCCATTTCGTCCAGTGCGACGTGGCTCGATGACGCGCTCAGGAGCTGAGCCCTGCTCATCGGCGAGCCGCTCGGTGATCCGAGAAGCCGTGGCCGCCGCTGACCGCTCTGCGCGGATGTTGCGCACGAGCTCTGACGCATGGGGAACTGGTGCAGGCGGATCGCTGGCCAGCAATTGGTGTACCGCAAGTGTGGGAGGCAGCCCGTCCCCGGAGTCTGCTTCGCCGCTTCGTGCGCTCGGCCGGGATGCGCTCGGCCGGGATGCGCTCGGGCTCAGCGTGGGAACAGGGCGCTCCTCTGGCGGCTCGGGCTCGCGCGCCGGTCGCTGTGGAGCGTCCTTGATCGGCGCGGGCTTGCCAGCCTGGGCGCTTCGCGCGGGAACAGGGCTGGGCAAGCCGGAAGGAGTGAGTCCCGCTGCAGAAGGCTCGCGAGCTACCGAGCCGATCTCGCTCACCGTCTTCTCGATGACACCCTTGACCTTCATCAGCTCGCCCACGGCTTCGTCACGCTCGTGGTGCAGACGGGTGATCTGCTCGACGGCGCGGGTCCTGTCGATCTCGACCTGTTCGAGATAGGCGGTGCGGCGGCGGGCGATCTCCTCCTCCACGGCTCGCGCACGCTGGCGCGCCGCCATGATGATCGACTCCGCTTCGCCGGCGGTCTTCTCGCGCAGCTCGGCCACTTCCTGCTCGGCGGCTTGGCGCACGGCGTACGCACCCTCCCACGCTTCTTCGAGGATGCGCTGCACTCGCTCGCCAAGTGTGTCGAGGGGGGCGGGCTGAGGAGAGCGGTCCTCGCTCTCGAGAACAGCGACCCGCCGGTGCAGCTCGCGCAGCTGACCTACCGCAGCAGCGAGCTTGCGCTCCGCCTCTGACGCTCGCAGTGTGGTCTCGTCAAGTCTCCTCTGTTGCTCTGCGACGTAGCGGTCAACCTGATCTGGGTCGTAACCACGCCGTCCAGCGCCAAAGAGAGGTGTTGCGTCGCCGTGTCGTTCGTCCGGCGAGAGTGCCTGATCCATGTCGCCCCGATTCTTGCGCCTCGCGCAGCTCTTCTTGCACGTACCAAAGGACCTGGTCCCCTGGGCGCCTTCGGCGCAAAGCGTAGTGACTGGCGTCCCAAAAGTCGCGGATGCTGTCGTGGCACGACGCTCGTCGGACTTAGTGCACGCGCTACGCCAGACGCGGCAAAATGCACACCAACGGGTGGAAGCCCGGCTGACCGCGCCGGTGCGGTCGTGACGAGAGAGGACCAGCAATGAACGCGGAGGTCATCGGTACGACCCTGCCCACCCTGCAGGTGACGCTGAACCCAGGTGAATATGTCGTGTCAACCCACGGCGAGCTCGGCTGGATGACGGCGAACATGCAGATGTCGCAGACGACTGCCACTGGTGGGCAGAAGGGATTCATGGCGGGGCTCAAGCGGGTTGTGGGCGGCGGCGGTCTGTTCCTGACGAAATACGAGGCACAAGGCGGCCCTGGCCAGGTGACCTTCGCGACGAAAATGCCGGGCCGGATCTTTCCCGTCGAGATTGCACCCGGCAATGCGTTCCTGGTGCACCGCCATGGTTGGCTGTGCGGCACCTCGGGCATCTCGCCGACGATCGGCCTGCAGCAGTCGTTTCGTGGCGGCATGTGGGGCGGCGACGGCTTCGTCCTCGAGAAGCTCGAGGGGAGCGGCACGGCGTGGATCGAGCTGTCCGGCGAAATCACGACCTACGACCTCGTCGCAGGCCAGACGATCTTGGCGCACCCCGGTCACGTCGGTGTGTTCGAGCAATCGGTGAGTTTCCAAATCACCCGAGTTCCGGGAATAGCAAACAAGCTCTTTGGAGGCGACGGTTTCCACCTCGTCGCACTGACGGGTCCGGGGAAGATCTGGCTCCAGAGCATGCCGATCGCCATGCTCGCTGCTGCGCTCGAGCCGTACATCGTCGCCCAGGACGGACGCGGTGGTGCGGACCTCGCGGCGGGCGGTGCAATCGGTGGCGTTCTCGGCGACATCCTCGGCCGAGGGGTCTAGCCAGACTCGGTGCCCGAGCCCACCTGGGGCTCGGGCACCGAGTCTGCTCAGCAGGCTCAGCGTGCTTTGGCGATAAACCGGTCTCGCTCGACCGCAACCCGGGTGACCCGTCCTGCTCCGACGAGCCCGGCCAGATCTGAAGCCGAGACCGTGAACACCAGGCGACGACCCTCTACCCGCTCGAGGGTTGCTTCTGCGTGGACGATCGTGCCCACGGCGACGGGAGCCAGGTGATCAAAGCGCACCCGCATCGCTACGGTGGTCCACGACGTCGGAAGTACATGTGCGATAGCCGCCGTCGTGGCCTCCTCGCACAGAGCGATCAGCCGAGGCGTCCCGAGGACGTCGACGTCGCCTGACCCGGCAGATGTGGCGGTGTCACAGTCGCACACGGTCATCTCCGCACGGCCTATCAGCCCGGCGTGCAAGTCCGTCTGTGTTGTCACCCCCGTTACGATACGAGGAGTTGCGTCTCGAGGCCAAGACGGCGACTCGATCGGCTGGGCATCGAGGTGACCCAGCCCCGCGAGCTGCCGGTCTTCTATGCGGCGCTCGAACCGGAGGAGACAGGTGTGTCTGTGAGTAGCGCGTCGCTCGTCGACGAATCGGTGGTGGAGCGGGCGCTTGCTGTTGCGCTTCGCCACGGAGCAGGGTTTGCTGAGGTTTTCGTCGAGGACAAGCGCTCCACAGGTATCTCGCTCGACGACGGTCGTGTCGAGGAGCTTTCCTCCGGACGAGACCGAGGCGCTGGTGTGCGGGTTGTCGTCGGTGACACGACGGGCTTTGCCCACACCGCCGACCTCTCCGAGAGCGGTCTCATCGCTGCGTGTGAGGCAGCGGCCTCAGTGGCGCGATCCGGAGGTGGAGGGGTGCGCGAAGTCGCACTCACACGCCAGTCCACCGTGGCGACCAGCGTCATCGAGACATTTCCCGAAGACGTGTCGAAGGCGGACAAGGTTGCGCTCCTAAGACGCGCTGACGAGGCGGCTCGCTCGTCAGGCGGAGCGATCGCTCAAGTTTCCGCCGGCTACGGCGACAGCAGGCGGCGAATTCTCGTAGCGAACTCTGACGGCTTGCTCGTCGAGGATGATCAGGTGCGGACGCGCTTCTCGGTGATGTGTGTCGCGTCAGGCGATACGGGACTCCAGACCGGCTACGAGAGCCTCGCGCTCACCGTCGGGTTCGAGCTGTTCGAGCGGTACGGCGTGGAAGAGGCAGCACAGATCGCCGCAGGCCGTGCGCTTTCGAAGCTGGCGGCCCGGCCTGCGCCGTCGGGGATCGTGCCGATCGTCATCAAGAGCGGCACTGGCGGAATCCTGTTTCACGAGGCGTGCGGGCACGGCCTCGAGGCGGACCACATCGCGAAGGATGCCTCGGCCTATGCCGGAAAGGTCGGACAGCTCGTGGCGAGTCCGCTCGTGACACTGGTGGACGACGGGACTCCTGCCGATCAGTGGGGTAGTGCTGCCATCGACGACGAAGGTCGTCCGTCGCAGCGCAATGTGCTCATCGAGGACGGTGTGCTCACTGACTACATGTGGGACCACCTCCGGGCCCGCAAGGAGGGGCGGAACTCGTCGGGAAACGGCCGGCGCCAGAGCTACCAGCACTTGCCGATGGTCCGGATGACGAACACCTATCTCGTGGCCGGCAAAGAGGACCCAGACGAGATCGTTGCCCAGACCCCCTATGGGGTCTACGTCGCCAAGCTTGGGGGCGGCCAGGTGAACACGGCCACGGGTGATTTTGTGTTCGGCATGACCGAGGCGTTCCTCATCGAGAACGGTCGGATCACCGCACCACTTCGAGATGCCAATCTCATCGGCAACGGCCCTGACGTGCTCACCAAGGTGGATGCCGTGGCCAATGACTTCGACATGTGCCCTGGTACGTGCGGGAAGGATGGCCAGAGCGTCCCCGTAGGTTGTGGCCAAGCGACCATGCGCGTCAGTGGGATCACCGTAGGAGGCACCGCCGGTGCCTGAGCTTCTCGACCTGGCAACCCGGCTCGCAGCAGATGCTCGTCCCGACGAGCAGATCGAGGCATATGTCGCCTGGCATCGCGACACCGACATCCGCGTCTTTGAGGGATCGGTCGAGTCGCTGTCATCGGCGGAGTCCTCGGGCATTGGCGTTCGGGTGATTCGAGGCGGTCGACAGGGCTTTGCTTACGTCGGCAT
>Ga0116230_10000844_pt1 | contig 27831 bp, 36 predicted proteins | sample S1TSphfallax_3_FD_88678 | JGI IMG/M metagenome (GOLD analysis project Ga0116230, IMG submission 88678) | Host-associated microbial communities from peat moss isolated from Minnesota, USA - S1T2_Fd - Sphagnum fallax MG | ecosystem: Host-associated > Plants > Peat moss > Unclassified | place... | reverse complement strand
TGGAGCCTCTGGAACAGTATCAGAAATAGTATCAGACATTATAAACCCCTACCTAAAAGTATAAAGCAGGGGACTTATTATCAAAATAGGGCATCGGCCGTGTCTAGGGAGGGAGGTCGCGGCGGGTGCTCCGGTCAAGAGTCAGTGCGACCTCCCTCCCTAGACACACCCAAGCCTGAAGCACCCGCTGCGACCTCCCTCCCTAGACACGGTCGATACTTTATCTAGTTCAAACCAGACACACTTATTGTCGTAGAGCTAGATGAATAAGCCCCGGAGGCAGTAATTCCGATAAGTATACCAGAAACAGTTGGGTAATTTGTCTGAATATTTATTGTAAAGTTTCCAGTTACTTCAAGCATAATGTCAGCAAAATAAAAACCTGGAATTTGTTTTTCAAGGTCTTTGGCGGTTTGCCCTGTATTTATCATATAACGATGGCTTACGTTTTGGCCAAGATTTTGAAAGATATTTGGAAGCATCGCTTGGAAAATCAAAACAACTAAACGTTTATAGTAATCTCTGGTTGTTGTGTCCGTACAAAGGCAGGAAACAGTCCAAACTTTCCTAGATAAGCAGCCTTGAGACCATGTTTGATTCTGGGCAGCTATCGGATACGGTATTTGCTGCCCGATTCCTGTATACTCTTGCTCTTCTAGTTTTGCTGTAACTGTAATTAAAGGAAGGTCAGGAAATCCATTTAATGGCATGTCCTGTATGACAACGGCGCGTTTGATGCCTGCCGGTATTCCTTGATTATCAATACCAGATTGAAGACACCTGATAATTGTCTCAGTTAAACTATCATCTAAGTATTGAATACTTCCGGTTGGCGTGATTGGGCCAGATTGAACGGTCCCGGAAGCGTCGGTAAAATTCCAATAATATGTAGAACCACTTAGTAGGGCAGTCGGCAAACCGTCCCCATAGTCCATAAATAACGGACCAGTGGCGCCAGAAAATATATTTAGAAAAGAGCCGCCTGAGCCGGTGCTGGACCGACTGACAACCATCTGAGCGCCTAGACCAGTTGCGTAACCACCAATATTAAAAACAACAACCCCCCCAAAGGGGGCTAACGTGGCGCTTACTGAACTAGGCATTGAGGGAGTTTAGCTAGAAGGCACCCTAGTAAGGAATGCCTGAGAAAGTTAAGATACCTTAAAATGATACCTCAAATTTTCCCGGTAGGGTCAGCAGCGACTTACTCAGCCAAAGACCCTAATGATACCGATTTTTTCCAATTAGATTTTACACTAATGTTGGCTAGTTATAACGATTCTATAAACTCGACTCCAGTTATATCAGTTAACCCTTCAGGAAACTTAGGAATTTTTGGTATAACTTATTCTACTGGAGCCACAGGTATAGTTGGTTTTTATGCGTCCGGAGGGCTAAATAATACCCAATATGTACTAGATATCGAAATCACGACGAGTTTAAGCCCTTCTGGTCGTATTTTAAATCGTTCTGTAATTCTTCCAGTAATGACTCGTTAATAGCATGCGCCCAATTTTGGATATAGTCACATAAAGAACAAACCCAACCTTCTCTTGTTGCTACTAAGGCACCACACCCATTTCCACAAGTATACGGATGAAAAAAATTAGCATTTTGAAATTTATTCAAAAAATAAACTTCACTGTCTGTCCAAGGCGCTTTTAACATAGTTGAGGTAGTGGAAAATTTCTAGGCTTTAATCTATGTTTTTCTTTAATTTTTTCTTTGTTATCCCAACATCTATCTAACTCTGTATAACAACAATTAAATAAAGACTCATTAACCGCATTGCATAAAGCTAAAAAGGTAATAGAAACTCCACCAATTTCTTGTTGTATTTCACCTTTTGGTCTGTTGAATACGTATTCTACAAGATCATGAGCATCTTCTTTAGAACAATCTAAAGTTTGAACTAACTCTAAAGCTTCTTCCAAAAACCTATGACTACGTTCTTGGGTATTTTTAGTCGTTTTTTCACCAAAACAATCCACCATCCAATGGTCAACATCTGCTTGCATCCATTGAATCGCTGTAGACTGTTTAGCAACTTTCTCAATATCAATCATTATTCTGTCTCCCAAGATTTAAAAGGCTCTCTCAACAACTCTACCTCGCAATCAGAATATTGAGACAAAGTTTGGTAATAAAACTCTTGGAGAAAAGGAAGTTCAAATGGGTTTGCCTCATCATTAATCATTTTCCAAGCCCACAACGCACGACCTACTCTACCATTACCATCCATATATGGATGCAATAACTCGAACGCGACATGAACCTCCCAAGCGTCAAAATTCCTAGAATTTGCCATACCGACAATATTCCAAAGATCACCTTCGATCTTAGGACTTCCAGGCGGCGGAAGATAAGACCCGATACGCACATTTAAACCAAGTTTATTTCTGAGGGGCATCCCTGGCGCATAGATTTCTTGAAGACTATTTAATGCTTCAACGGTCATAGACCTATTGGCAATCAAAGCTTCAGTCGCATCAAGTTCTTCTTTAGTTGGATTCCTTATAATTCCTTCAATTGCGTTACTCTCTTTTACAAAAGCAAAACAACGAGAAGCTTTAAACGAGATTTGGCCCATGATTTCTCCGAAGGTTGTTATAAGTTTCTAAGAACTTTTCTTCTGCTGCTGAAGGGTTCCAAAGGTTAATAGTAAATTGATAAGGCTTCGGGTATTGAGAACTTTCCCACCAACATATACCCGCACTCGACATCAATTGGCTAGCTTCTGTCACTAGCATTCTTGTATCTACTAATTTTACTTCATCACTCATTTTCTTTGGTAACGAAAATTTCAAAGCTAAACAATCTTCAATTCCACGTTCCAAAAGAGTATATTGAGGCAGCATACCCTTTACAGGTCTTGTTAAATCAGAAATATAAGCTTCAGAATCGTCATGATGCAGAGCCTCCCATTTGAATTCACTAGGTGCAACCATACTGCATAAAACAGCATGTTGTGCCGTTGAATAAAATTCTTTTATATGCCCATTAAAGCGACAAGTTAAAGACAAAGCGTGGGCTATATCTTCTATATCAATATCCTCAACTTTAGGGTCTTGTGGGTAGAATTGTTTACCTGTGTAAGTCTTTATCCAATCGCCTTTACGTTTAGGTGTTTCTACCACTTTCATTGATCCTGACTGTCGTAAAACAATTGGCAGCCACGTCGTATCAAAAACAAAGCTTCATTCTCATCTATCCAGCCTGCGTCTGGCCATTTACCATAACTTTCTACATAATCAAAGTAAACATTATCTTGGTTTTCAGATAAATTTGTTTCTGAAGTTACTAAGGTTTTCATCCAAGGTAACTTACCAATTTCAATAGACCAATTAGAGCCGCGTGCTCTGAAATAAAAATCAAGTCCCTCAACTGTACCCACAGCTTGGACAGGGCAATTACCCCCAAGCCATTCAATATCAATATTTGGGATTTTAGACATCGGGTGCCTCCCCCCTCCCTAGACACAATTCACCTTCTATAGCGGCATAACCAATTAAGTCAATGAAGTGATCTTCAATAGGTTCACCATAATCTGCCCGTATTTCTTTCACACGCATAAAAATAGCGGCAACATCATGTGGACGTACATCCCCAGAAGGGTCTTTACGGTTTTTTAGGTAAAAAGTCATGGCTTTGGCTATGGCGTTAAAAGACGCAAACCTGTCACCATGCGTCTGCGGCCGGCTCCCAGTCATGCCCTCAGCGGCTTTAATAAGGCCCCTGGCCGTGTCTAGGGAGGGAGGTCGCACTGATGCCCCAGCCGAGCTATTTGACAACCCTGACACGTCACAGGACTTTGCTAGGTCAAAAATAGGCACATTATTGTGTTCATAATTGCTGGGAGTCAAATCACACTCCTGAAAAGCTGGATCTGAATTTAAAAAATAAGATTCATCAGGAATACCAAGCAAAAAATCACCATTTTCGTGAATTTTATTTATCTCCTGGTAAACTCTATTAACGTGATCCATTGGGTTTTTGTGCATTTAAAATTTCCTCTGCTTTTCCCATAACTGTTTCTACGTCTATAGCTATCGGCATATTAATGGCATTCTGGGCGCGATTTGCGGTCCACCCAGGATTCGCTGTAGCCGGTAAAAGAACTAAGTGGGGGCACTTAATAGCTTGAGCGATCCAATTGATACCATTATCAACCGAGATTGTCAAACCGCTAAAGTCCATCATAGTAGCCACTAAAGATAAAGGAAGGTCAAGAATATGGGTGCCTATTGTCTTCCAGCGTTCAGTAATATCGGATTCTACCCCAAGAACTGCTACGGTATAATTACGACTGCGTAAAAATAAATACAGTAATTCCCACTTTTCTATAGGCCAAATTTTAGTATTTGTTCCGTTATCAGAATTACTGAAAGGCGCCAGAATTACATCATAAACTGCTAATTGACCTGAAGGCGGAACATCTTCTAAGTAAATCTCAAGTTCTGGCACCTTTTGCGCCGCAACCTCTGGAAGTCCTATTTCAGCCATATATGCTTGGCCCATAGACTGTCCGGTATTCATATATTTATGAGCAAAAGTTTGAATATCCAGAATTTTAGCCTCTGAAGGACGCTCTTCCAATTGATTTATATTGTGAAAATTCAAAAGGGGACGACAAGGTTTTGAAGAAAGATAAACATTGATAGGTTTTTCTGACCTCCAAGCCATAGCTTTCAAAGCAGGAAAACTAGCTATTGTGTCCCCAATGGCGCCTGGGGCTGCGGAATTTTCGATAATAAATGTGTTAGTCATACACTAAATATTGTCTTTTCTTCTAATGAATCAAGTGGCGGCCGTGTCTAGGGAGGGAGGTCGCACCGGGTGCTTGAATCAAGGGTCAGTGCGACCTCCCTCCCTAGACACGGCCGCCTTGTTTTAGGGAGCTACCCAACGTTTATTTCCAGTGCCTGCCGGCATACCAGCATCAATATAACAAGGCGTACATAAAAAATGCCCATTTACGGGATTAAAGGTTCCTTCTTCTTGCCGCACATAATTGTCTGGAGTCATATCCTCTATTTCAGCCATTTCAAGATACTCGTCAATCTGGTCTGGTGTTTTTAAACAACCAACACAGATGATTTGGTAAATGATCGCCATTTGATCGACGGTCCTATAGTAATTGTTGGGATTTCAGCGGCTAAAGCTTGTCTTACCATATTGGCTGTGCCACTACCTCCTGGAAAAGCAATTACAAGGTTTGGCTTTTCTTGTAGCATTTTAGTGTTGCGTAAATGGCCAGCACTTTTTCCGAGTGTTTTCCATTCCTCGCTCGTTACTGGGTACTCTTTAACAGGAATACCCTGCGAAGCCGCCCAAATTCCAGCCATCCAATCGGCGCCTTGGGCAGCGCCATGGATAATCTTCGTGAATTTATGTATTTCATGCCACAAATCTAATTCCGTACAAAGAGAATCAAAATCGCTATAGTCTCTTCCGCCACAGACAATGACTTTAGTCATTAAAACATCCTGTTTATAATTTCCATTAAATAAGCAGCATCAACAACTTCGGAGTCTTTTTCGCGTAATTTATGTATTACTTCTGTAAAATAGGCAACATCAACGCCTGTAAGTTGGTCCTCAAGAATATTAACGTCAGACAAATTCATGGAATTAAGCTGCATCAACATTTTTAAGTATTGACCAGCATTGATAGTCCATCCACGATTTATGAATTTTCGCGACCGTATTACAGAACATAGTGGATATTTTGAACCCACGTATTTTAATTCTTTTGTTAGGAGTGATGCCAAAGCTTTTTCGTTTAGATGTAATTTCCTATCCCAACTACTCCAATAGTTGGTGCAATGAACGTAGTCATAATTTTCATGGATTTTTTCAGGGTCCCCAAAAAATCTACAAATTATTTGTATTCTGTCACTTAATGTAATAGCATTTGATGACAAAAAAACTGGTCTGTATGGCTCGCCTTCTTCGGTCTTTGGCTTTTCAGAAGACATAACCTCGGCAACAAAAGAAGCAGCATTCGGGTTCTCTTCGTCGCTCTCAAAATACTCGTATGCCTCAGTCCCTGCCTCTGACGCAATACCTTGAGATTTAATAATAATTTTAACTCTTTGAGCCTCAGTAGACGCTTCGACATAAATCTTTACTGCATCCCCAGAACCCTTAAATTTATTTGGTGGATTTTTCTTGAATTTTTCAACATAGTACTCTGTGACGGCTTTTGTAGTCGCAAAATCTTTGAAATAAAGATCAAAGTCATTAATTTTTTCGCCCAAAAGCATAGACGCAATACAACCACCAGTTATGGTTGTATTATTTTTAGCCAAATTTTTTACTGTTTTGTCTTCGATACTGTTTAACCAAGCATCAAATTTTTTGCAAAGAATAATATTAATTGTTTTCTGTTTCATTAAACCCTCCTACACACACGGCAGCCAGAACCTTCTGAAGTGAGTGAAAACTTAGCATAACGCCTGGAAGAAACTTTGATTCGCTTATTCCAATACGTAACCAAAGACCTAAATTCTTCCACAGACTTTTCAGGGACTAAGAAAGAATCGCCAACCTCTAATTGGCGGAATGGATACTTTACCGGCCTCCCACGGGTTTTCGGAAAATCCAAAGAACTTATGGCAAGACTCATTATAAGTCTCCAGGTAAAAAGGGAGGTGACTTAGTGCCCCCTCCCTAGACACGGTTAAATTTAAGCTACGCGATAAACGCGAACACCAGAACCTTCTTGGAAGCACCTAAACTTATGGTAACGCTTATTGATCCCCTTGATCCTCTTATTCCACCCAGACACGGTAGCGTAAAAATTCTGCACCTTCTTATCAGGGATAAGAAAAGAATCATTAACCTCCAAATCTTTGAATGGATACTTGTACTTCTTAACTGAAATAAATCGCTTCTTCTTAGTGGGAAGCGGAACACCCTTTTCAATTGTGAAATTTTGCTTGGGCGTTTCCGCCTTAATAATTTTCATTGGACTGGGCTTCGCAGCACCATTCAGCGTGGCCTTAGTATCTGGATACATTGTCATGTGCCTCATTGGCTTGGGAGGTTAATTATTGCCCTACAGTGGGCAAGAACCACCTTCACAGATAAGTGTTTCAATGTCTATATCCTCATCATGACTACCTGATATGCGTTTTACACATGCCTCGTAGACCTCGTCAATAACCTCTTCCTCTGGCAAATATTCATAGCCTAGAAGATGATCCGGTTTAATTGGCAAAATCGCGCAACACTTAATTTTTGGTTGATTCTCTAATACAATTTTTCGGTAATTATCAATATTGTGTTTAGTTACATCAACTTTAAGTGTATAAGATAATTGGTTTGCCTGATTAGGCCCCAACCAATACTTCTCCAGCAACTGTAACCACTTATACTGTTGCTCTGGCGTGGCTTCCTTTGCCGTTACCAACTTATCGCCCATGCCAAGTTTTGCGATCGTTGGCTTTGTCGGAAAACCAACGACGGTCATACCAGGGAAGGTTTTCAGTTCCTTGAGAGGGTAGCCAGCGGCCTCGTATTCGGCCAGTAGAGGGTCTGACGTGGCCTCCCAGGAACCATCAGCCAGCTTAAATCCCCTGAACTGCACCCACCGCAGATACTGCTTCCTGGCAGGCAAATGAACGCCCTCTGTGATGTTGAAAAGTTTTGCGGTGCTCCCAGCAGGCTTCGCGGTTGTGACAGTGACAGGTTTATTTATTTTCAAATCTTGAGAATAATTATTGGCTTCAATTTTAGTTTCATCAGACATAAACCGAACAAAAGCCCAAAAATCTCTTGTTTTGTGTTCGTCTAGTAAATCTAAAAATCCATAACCATACCGCAACCAAGCCCATTCATGAATTCCTGTTAAGCCAACACCTATTCTTTGTGTTCTTTTAACTTCGTCACCATATAAAGCGTCCATCTTATTAACACGAAGAAGGAATCTTGAGGCTAACTGAAGTGTTTCAACAATTCTAGAATCCCAAATTTTAGCTATATTCTCAGGGACTTTCCCAGGTTTTATTGAATTAAATGGAACAGGGCATGCCAATAAAGGAGCTACATCCGCAATAACACAATAACCACCAGTAATAGATAATGGAATTTCAAAACATGGATTGACAATAGTCGCATAATTTACACTATCATGTCCACAATTATGTAAAAGTAATCCATTGCCATTATAACAATTAACATCAGGAACATTACAGTCATAAACAAATTCTTCACTCTTTGCACAGATTTCTGTGACAAGAGCAGTCTCCATAGCTGAAGTCTTATCAGTCGGTAAAACTAAAGCCATGCCAGGTTTTAGAAGACTTAAGGGACACCAGCCATTAATAGTCCTAATTTCATGATCCCAAGTAACTTTAACTGAATGATTTTTATCAGTTTTTACTTCATAAACTGCTTTTTTACCATTACACCAAAAACCAGACGCTACATACTCGTAACCATTAACAATAGCTATAAAAGGCTCCCCAATAAGTTGTGTGACTTTCTTCCAACCATAAATAGTTAAAATCTCTGTATCACCGGAAATACAAACTTTTTCAGACATTTCAGTTAACATGGGTAAGCCCCATTTAACTTTATATCTCTTCGATTCCATTTTATAAATCGGCGGCTTTCTTCTATCGAACCCTGTCACAGCATCTTCAAGTTTATCAACATTTAAGAACCCAGGTTCTCCATTAATATAAGAACTTTCTGTAATAGCATTAAAAATAGTTTCGGCTAAACTACCTTGATTTTTTGCCTCGGTCCAAAATTCAGCATCAACAGAAACTGAATTGTTGGCAGTCCAAAGACCACCTTTTGATTTACACGTAATAAAATCCAGAATATCTTCGTCTTTCCAATACTTTACAGCGGCCCTAGCGCTTCGACGAACGCCGCCTATTTGAACTTCTTGAGCAAAGTAATGATCCATAATCAAATTTTGCTTCCAAGGCTTTAACTTACCTTCAATAGCTGGTTTAACAACATGCTGGATACAATTCAAAAACCCTCTCGCGACTGAAAGTGGGCCAGAACAAGGCCGTCCTTGAATACCATGAATTGGCGCGCCAAGAGGACGAATTTCACTAAAGTCAAGAACCAATAATTTATCTGATTCCTTCTTATAAGCCATTGTTTCATATAACTCTAAAGCCTTGGCCCACCCTTCTCTGGAATCCTCCACTCTGTAAATAATTGTTTCTTTTTCTGAAAGTGGGGCTTCTGTGAATAACACTTCTGCCAAGATTTCCAGCGGAGACTTAATGGACCACTCTTGATGCGGCACAAATGAAGATAAAAACTCTTTGGCTTCGTCATTAGTCTTAGGATAATCTTTATGGTCTCTGGAGAGAACAACAGCTAATTCCGGCGCATTAGCCCAGTCAACAACTATCATTGCGTCATCGTAACAACGCCCAACACCAGAACCACAAAGCAATAAATAAAAAGAAAGAAAATTAGTTGCGCTCGTAGAACAATTAGAGTGAATCTCAATACACTTATTCTTCTGATCCAAATCTCCATGCTGCAAATGCCTGCCTGATGTCAAAAACGCGCCTGACGAAATAGCAGCACGTAGTTTCAAATACTCATCAGAAGCATGAAACTCTTCATTTACTAATGACAAATTGCCCTTGGCAACTCGTGTCGCAACACGACTCCAAGAATTTTGGTCTGATTCCCGAAATACTGTGCGTTTCGCGACTGCCAGACCCATGCCATTAGCCAGCCTACGAGGCTGCGGAAGAGTATTCATATCCATGATTTGTGCTTGTCCTTCAAATGAAGGTGTGAATATAAGCCGACAAACCAAAGAATACTAGAGCAGGAGAAACCAGCTATTGGCTGTAAGGACTAAATTTGCTAGTCGGCCGGTGTCTAGGAAGGGAGGTCGCACCGGCATCAAGAGGCAGCTTCAGTGTGTCCTCCCTCCCTAGACACCGGCCGTTCGTCCATTTCTAAGTAAGTAATGATGTCATCAATCGGAATTGGTGTAAAATTATTCGTGTCTACACCTACATCATAAGAATTTTTTGGTGCTTCATAATTACCATGTGTGTGTCCGAATAGGTGAATTGCATTTCGATACATTCCGTTCCATGATGCAATAGGATAATGGAATAAAACAAACTTTCTGTGATTGTATTTTATTTCTTTATAGTCTTGAACTGATTCCCATAAATTTGATTCGATTACTTCTTTACTGTCATGATTGCCTATTAAAAAATGTTTGCGTCCTTTTAATTGCTCAAGAATTCTTAGACCATAGATTCCTTTGAACGCAAAGTCGCCAAGATGATAAATCTCATCATTGTCTTTGACTGTTTCGTTCCAGCGTTTCGCCATCTCGAAATTCATTTCTATTTCGGATTGAAACGGACGACTACAAAGATTTATAATCTTTGCGTGACCAAAATGTGTATCAGACGTAAAATAAATTGTCATTTAGGGAATCCTAGATGCTCAAAAGTGTTTGTCTTTGCGAGAATTTCATGAGGATATTGAGGTTTGTGGAACATAATCATAGCTAAATCATCGTAAGTCTCTAAATGCGGCAAATGATGATTTTGAATAACTGCAGCCCATTCATCAATCGAATTTTTGTGGAAAAACATAATTCCAGTTTCTTTCGCATTCCCGAACATATTGGTTAAATTTCTGTAATAATTTTTGGGGTTAAATGCTTTCGTCAAAACACCAAACGGAAAATAGTTTTTAGATTTCATATATTGCATCAATTCGATGCCAGCGGTTATGGAATTCACTTCGGTAAAAATAATCGGGCGGAGTTCGTCAATAACGGCGCTACCTCCTTCGATTGCGTCTAATTCCATTCCCTCTATGTCTAATTTTATAAAATCAGGGCAGACAAGATAATGAAGCCAAAGTTCATCAAGAGTTCTAAAACTTACTACACTCTCGTCATATGTTTTGATATCTTGGAACTGTAAATCTTTGAAAGAAGAACCTCCAAAGTTTTCTTTATTCGATAAATCTTTTGGTTCAATTTTTGTATAAAAAGGTTCACTCGCAAGACCACGATTCCAGGTAGTTACATTCTTAAGTTCTTTTGTGTTTTCTTTCAAAATAGAATAAAATTGAGGGAACACCTCAAATGCCTCTACCTTGCCTTCTGGGCCGACAAAATTACTAAACGCCATTGTATGTGAACCAATATAGGCTCCAACATCGACAACCGTGTCATCTAGGCCAATAAAATCTTTGAAAATATCAAGCTCATTTTGTGCCCACTCGCCATAAATTTTCAAAGATTTGGAAGCAATTTCATCACCTTCGATGATTTCCATAAAGCCATAGCGCGTTTTGATTTTCATAGACCGAGTATCTTTCTTGCTAAAATTATTAAAAGAACGACTAAAAGGACTGCACAAGTCCAATCGGCTATACCGAATTTATCCTTCAATGAACTCATTTTCTAAAAACTTTCTCCACTGAATCCAACCTTTGAAATTGCCACAATAGTCTGTATCCCCTGTTGGTGTTGCTTGATGTTCCGCTGGCGAAGCATGGATAGGGTCACTTCCCACAAGCCGGTTATAGAGAGCCATGTCCTCCTGCAATGTAGGAACTTTACCTTCTGTATTCAAATATGATGTTCTGGCACACCGAGCAACAGATATTTTTATTAAATCATGGTTATCGTAACAAACCTGTCGATCCAATCCAGTAATATATGGTAAATGCCAATTACCCTTTTTTAATTGTGCAGGTTCGCTCTCCATTTGCGCTTCATACATTGCTACTGCGACAACCTGAATATCTGGTTGCGCGTCTGGATGATTTCTCAGCCTATAAAAATTAGCCCAGTTAGTTGCTGAAACTAACACATTGACATGACTGTGGTTTTCAATAAGACGATTTGTAACTTGTTTGTGGACATTCAATTTTAATAGTTCTTCGGCGCACCAAATCCCTGTCTCTCTGTCATAATTCCAAATACCTAATGCTCTTTGTTTTTCTTCCTCTGAGATATCTTCAGAAGCTTGCATTCCCTTTTGATTTTTACCAAATCTTACTGGAATGGCTGGGTCTTTTTTTATATCCTCAATTAATTTTTGCGTTGGAATTGCGCGACTTGAAGATGTATTCCGGCTAAAAACTCTGTGTGTCCCAAATTCTGGTAAAATAAATTTAGGCATTCTGACAAGCATCGTCGTAAGACGGATTCCTTGCGAATTTATACTATCTAAAATTATTTTTGCTGAAATAGACATTTTAGTGCTCCACTGTATGCCAAAGCACTGGAGGCAAAGGAGTATAGTTTAGGGCTATAGGATAATAAGATGGACGAGTCGGGTTAAATGAAATTTCTTGAATTTGCCTTATTACTTCATTTGTCTGTCTTAATATTTCATCATTATTCAGTCTTACTATTCTATCATTATAATTTAATGGGATTCTTTGTGGCCTAGTTTGTACATCAGTTGCAGCGTACACGGAATTATTAAAGAGTTTTTCGACTACTGTTTTTTTAACAAAATCATACGTAAACCCTACATGACGGGATGGGTGAGAGTTTAGCCTCACACCGAAATAAGGATCGTAATGATGATTGTTTTCTGCCAGAATCCTGATGAAAATTTCAAACTCTTTTTCATTTTTTGTCGGATACCACAAATCTTTTAACCAAGCTTGTTTATGTCTATAACCAGCCATCAGTGTATTAAATTGAGTCATAAAAAAATCAAAAGTCAAATCTTTCGTAATATAATAATAGTCTATAGCTTTAAGTCTAGCGTACTTAACATTTATAATTACTCCATATAATTCGTTTAAACACACATTAATGGCGCTCTCGTTATGCTGCTCCCAAAACAAAGAAAGCTTAGAATAAATTTTTTCAAAATCGTATGAATAGTCTTTTGTGTAATCAATATCAATTTGCCTGGGGTCATTTACTTTGCCCAACAAATCATACATTGTCTGTGCCATACTTAATAAATTCCTTCTACTTAATTTAGAAACCTACATAAGTCCAATAAAGAGTAGCTTCATCGTCAATACCATATAGATAGCCTAAATATCTATATCCATTTAGTATCTGGCCAATATTATAAGCTGTAGTGCGCGCAAAATTCTGCGTAGCCGTAAAGCTGTAAAGATTTTTTACGCCAGTAAAAGTGTGTGTAAAAGGAAGAGTATTATCACCATTGCTAGTAAGATACTCCACAGTAAAAGAAGAATGTCTTTCTAGTCTATATCCATCAATTAAATACATATTATCAAAAGTTAATTGTCTTTCATCACAAATTTTACCAAGTACATGGGAATAAATTTCAGATTCATACATCTAAGTCAACCCTATTCCAATCCATGTTTCGTAATCTTTCTGCTAAAGCCGTTCGCCGATTATCGTCTCTATTTATTTGAATTGCCCGAGCTATCAACTCGGCTGTGCCTGCCAAATGCACCAACCTCTTAGCCCTTGAAAAACCAGTAAAAAATAGTTTACGTGACATGAAATTACCAGCAGACGGGTGAAAGTCAAGCACCGTTTCGCGCCACTCAGACCCTTGCGACCTATGGATTGTCATTGCGTAAGCCAAAGCAATTTCGACAGAAGATTCTTCTGGAATGTAAGGTAGATTAATATCACTATACTGAATACCAGCACCAAATTGGGTATCTGGAATTTCTCTCTGTAATGGCCAAGTACTATAAGTTAAAACTTTCTTACCACGTTTAATACGGTGTAACATCATTTTGTGGTTGCCAACAGAAGTAATTACACCTTGGTCCCCGTTAAAAACCTGTTTGAAATAGTTATTTTTAATTTGTAATACTCTATCATTAATTTTGCCAAACAAATTAAAAGCTAAAGGAATTTCGCCAAGGTCATCAGTGCGGCCTCCCTCCCTAGACACAACCGGATTAAATATAGACGCAAGATTCGTATTCAAAATTGCGCTTAGATCACGTTTAGGCGTCAAAACCTGCAAGTCAGACGAAGAATTTTTAGCTAAATCAATAATAGTCTGATGTGTATTTGGACTTTCTTGTATGTCTATTTCTTTAGAATCTTTAGCTATTTCAAAAAAATCATAAGGATTTCCACGTTTAATGGCATTGCACGCAAAAGCAATAGAACTACCTTCAACTTGCCTAAAAATCTCGTCCAACCGAACAATTGGAAATACATCTGAATTTATAAAATCTTGGAAAGGTTGCCCTGGGCTTACAGGAGCTAACTGATTAGGGTCTCCGACAAAAACGACAATAGCGTCGTCAGCAATAGCATCTAATGCATAAGCCATTATTGATAAATCAGCCATAGACATTTCATCAAGCAACACAAATTTGTTCGGCAAAGGATTAAGGCGAGAATATCTTGGCCTACCCCCTAGATCATCATTGTCTTCATCAGTCGCTTTCCACGCCAAGCCACGATGTATCGTAGACGGCTTTAGAAGGCCCTCCAGGACTTCGCCAAGGCGACTGGCTGCCTTACCCGTGGGAGCCATTGCAATAGGCTCCAGACCCATTTCTACGGCCGCCTTGAGTATGGTGGCAGACACCTTGGTCTTACCAGTCCCAGGATCACCAGTAATAATAGACACAGCAGAACTAAAAACCATTTTATAGGCTTGTTCTTGTAAACTTGATAGTTTGGCCGTGTCTAGGGAGGGAGGTGGCAGCCGATTTTTGGATGCTTTTGGGGTTGTGACTAATTTTTTAATTCGTTCTATAATTGAATTCTCAGCCCGCAATAGTTCTGGCAGATAAGTTTTATTATCAAATAAAACGACACCAGAAGCTGGAGTATTCCAGTGCGAATAGGTATGTCCCCGATCTTGTGCCTCTAAAAAGACCTTGCCGGCAATTGTCTGCCGGTCTGTTTCATTTCTTACATAGTTACGGATTTCTGGGTAATAGTAGGCGGTTGATTCATTTGGAGCAATTCTGCTTTTTTGGCTATGAAAACGCGATTTGTTCCAGTAGTGTTGTCCAGCCATATTGCCCCACTTTGTAAAATATCCTCAAGAAATGCGTCCACATACTGAGGTGGTATATCCATAGCTATCTTGTTGCGAAGCTCGCTTTCTTTAATCGGACGGCCGGCTGCAACAATGTATTTGATGACTCTTTCTCTGGTTGGGAAGAATGTATTGATACCAGATTGCCCAAGGACAAAAGGAAAATTCATTTCGCCTTCTAAGATTTTGTGGACTGCCAATTCCCAATCAGTGATATCTATAATCCCAGAACCACGAGACAAGGCTATAATGGCCGCAACCTTAGCAGCAGACACCCAACGTCTATTCCAATAGCCTGCTATATGTTGATGACTAGGCGGTATTCGTAATTGTTCTCGGCGCCAAACGCTTCTAGCAGCGTCAGCTTCAGGAGTCCACACTAGGCGTAACCCACGAATAGATAATGAAGCTAATTCATGAAGATCAGAAAGAATACCGTGTTCCAGGCTTTTATCGCGCCCAGGCAAAAATGTTTCTTGTTGCGGATCACCCCAGATGAAAAGAAACCGAGAAGCAAATCCCTGGCCCCAATCAAGTGGTCGAAAACATTCCGCTAAATAAGCTGGAGTACAAGTTGAAATTATTGTAGCACAGGCGTCAATAACTATTTCATCATGGCGCGCTTGAGTGCCGTGCCCATGATCTTTTACACAATCATAGACATTACATAAGAATGTTTTGAAATCAGTTGTAACTCTTGAATTAATTAATGACGACAATTCGCGCGGCATTGCCGAAAATATGCCAGCAGGTTTTTTAGATGCCCAAGTAATTAATCGCTCTGCCGTAATACTGTCGGGTGGTCTAAGAACACCAACTTTGTCAGCAAATTCCCGAATTTCAGAATGAATTGTCGATTTACCAGCACCCGGCTCGCCAACAAAAAGCATAAACAAATTTAGATGAAGTCTATCACGTTTATCAGCACCGGGTCGGATCATTGTATATATGCCACGACCACAAACCGCACTAATTAAACCAACAGCCCCCCACCAATGGTATCTCGGGTCACTCTCAACAGAATCCATCGTATACGAGACATAACGATCAATAAGAGATTCTGACATACCGTTTAATATAGCACTTTGCTGCTAGAATTACAATCTTTTGGGCGGTGTCTAGGGAGGGAGGTCGCACTGACTCTTGACCGGAGCACCCGCCGCGACCTCCCTCCCTAGACACACCCAAGACCGGAGCACCCGCTGCGACCTCCCTCCCTAGACACGGTGAAAAATCGACATAACTCGGTATCTGTGATTTGTGCTTTTACTAATACCGATTTCGCCTACCATGTCAAAAGTATCTTTACGATACATTGGCTTCACTTGGTCTAACCATACTATATGCGTTCCAGATCTGCAGCGGCTTAAGGCTTTCATGACTTTATTGCGATTAATCATAGATGTTTTATAGTGGTTTGCATCTTCTTCACTGTATGGTGGATCGGCTAAGATTAAATCATATTTTTCTAAAGGCACATTAAGTAAAGTTTGGGCATCATCTACATAAGTAGGGTTTAACTCAGAGTTAATGTCTACGGTATCTCCAGGAAAGACTTCTGTATCTACTTTTCCGCTAAATAAATGTAAAACTTCTTCCTTTTCAGGAAAAAGGGCTTTAACTCTTTTTAAGTAAGTAGCTGGATAACCCCCATAATAATTAGAAGATACTCTGTAATCATTACCCATGTTCCAGATTCCGAATAAATGATTACCTGGGCCAACAGCCATGTAAACTGGAAATTTTGTTACTTTAGCATAATGGTCAATTCGAGTTAACCAGCCTAAAGTCATTTTTACCACTTAAGGTTGGGGTGATATAGAGACATCAGTAATCTGGTAAGCAACATTTGGTGTATCTGGATATATGTACACAACCATTTTAGCTGTCGCTGGATTTTTTGTGAAAGTATTAAATTGATATACTGGGTATGACGAGATGCTTTCAGTAATTCCACCTACACAATCTAAATAATTATTATTGTTATCGAATTCACAAAAAACAGCAGTTATTGTAGGGTTGTTTTCATTAATAACTCCAGGAGGTGTTGGCGTAGAACCATTCAAGGCGGCCACACTAATACTCCAAGAATAGGATGTCAAGGGAGAGCTAGGCACAGAAACTTCTTGAAACAAGTATTGCCCAGCTTGGTAAGAGGGAGTCGATATCAACACAGCACAACTCATCGTAGATTGAGATGGCCCTTGTAATGTATTATTAAAGCCCCAGTTCAAAACATTTGGACCGCTACTTATTGATCTTTGCCAGTTTCCCATTGATTGGCAACCTACTGAACCGCCACAAAAACCTGGATATCCGCTTGGGCTGGTGCATTCCATATGAGAATTTGGAATAAGATTGTAAGAGAAAAATATAGGATCAATATGCCATTGTGTCTGAGGATTCCATCCGCATGAATTACATTCAGCAGAAGGGTCTGGAAATACATAACTCCAATCATGACAATCTTGGATGTAGTATGTCATTCCATCAATAATTTCAGACCCACCATTTACATTATGTGGGCACCTAGCAAGAGCAGTAGAACTTGGACTACTGCAAAATGTGCTTGCACACCAAGCCTCCCATCGCGTTTTTCCATAAAGTTGAGTAAACAACATAGTTTCAAAATTAGAACTTCTATCCGAAGGCCCAGAAAAATGCCAAGTTTGGAGACTATCTAACTGTTTGCCGCTTTCATAAGTATACCCAGGGACAAAAGACCATTTATTGTAAGATTGAGAAAACGGAAAAGAAGGAGGTAATGGGGCTATGGCGATGTTACTAACAACACTCCCTTGAAAGTTACCAAGAGGTAAAGTCAATAGGGTTGGGAATAAAATCCAACCATTTTCAGGATATTGGGTATTGTCACCCCAAATAGGCTGATAACCAGCCCCGTCGTCGTAAGTACCGGCAGCATAAATATAATTTTCTGGCGGGTTAGGGTTTGTCGCATATGGGACTTGGTAAACGTCATAAGCGCTTTCTCCGACAGCAGGCAGTCCTGGAGAAAAATAAGGGGATACATAACCTAAATTAGCGTCCATTCCATATGTAGTGTTTTCCCACATTTCTGTCGCTACCACAGAATTATGGGTAGTCCCTGTATAGCTATTCCAAGTATTAAAGGGATAACTGTCAGAAATTTGAGCATTAGAAGAATTTTGATTAGCGGAATCCCATTTATGGTATGGCAGAAATTCCCCAATATTAAGTGAACGCGCTGTTAAAGGGCATGTATAAGGATCGGCATTTGTGTGATGTTGAAGTGTCCCATCCCCAGAATCACATACTTTTTGGCTTAAATAAGCACTAGCCGGATGTAATACTTGAGAGTTTCCCGCTACAGAGAATAGACATAGAAAACAAATAAGTAAAAAATAATCTATGGAATATTTACTCCACGATAACACCACCTTTATTGGCAACATGATTTTCGGCAACATCTCTTAAAGCCCTAATCATTATATCAGAATTTTTTATCTGAGAAATCCAGTTTGCCAGATCAGTCAACAATTTTGGGGTTACGACACAAGCTACTGTGATTTGTGGGTTTTTTAATGCTCGCCCATTCTTGTCAACTTTAGAATGTCCTGTTTTAAGTAACTCTATTAAAGCTAGAGCCTCACGAGTGTTAGCCATTAAAACCACTCTGGAGTTAAAACTGTAATAACACACTCTTTATACATTAGAATTTACCTTCCCACAGTTTCATTTCTTTTTCGTTCCAGTTATGGCCCCAATTAAACTCATATACAGGCTGTAGTACATCACCCCTGATAGGAACGTCAAGCTTCACACGTTGCTCAATCTCTTGCAGGGTGGCGGCGTCACCTTCGCGTACTTGGAATAAGACTGAATCGTGGTTTTCATGAAGAATCATGGCTCTTTGGTTGTCGAAATCATTCCAAATACGCCATAAAACGATTTTATTAATTTGACTACAAGTAGATTGCGGGACATGCGCGACCGCTTCACGAAATAGTGAGGATTCCCAAGTTCTACCTAAAAAGTGTCTAACACGACCAAATGGTGTTGTTAAATATTTATATACACGAACTTGATTTTTTATTTCTTCGTGCCATTGTTGTATTTCAGGAAACCCCCCGAAGTATCTCCCTTGGTACTCTTCGGCCAAACTTACTTTAATTCGCAATTGACGAGCCATACCCCATGGGGTTTGCAAGTAATTACTACTATGGCTGACTTTTTTGGCACCGTCGTAATAAGTTTTACCTTTATCCCAAGGTAATGGTGTATTCTTAGCTGAAGCTGTGTCTGTAACTATTCCAGGAAAGACTAACTTACCCGTGTTAACGTGCAAGTTACCTTTGGAATGTGCTTCTTTATAACTTGGGCTGCCAGCTAAATAGGCGACAATTTTACTTTCACCCTGTTTTTGGTCAATATTGACCATAACCCAACCATCATCAGCAATAAATATTTTATGTAAATGTTTCGAAAGAGCATGTAAATTTGCTCCCTCATCAAAATGATTTTTCCGGCTACTCCAGCGGCCTGTCGAAGTCCCTGTAACTGTGTAGCTACAATGCATCCTTCCGTCTTTGGATATTGGTTTCTCAAGAACCTTTCTATCTTCTTCCAATATTTCTAATTGTTGGGCTATAGAAACCGCCTCCCAAGCTTCTTCTGGAGTCTTAGGGTCTTCAAGAATTTTAGAGACAGCCTCTTTATCTATAGTAAAACCACCATCTCTATTGAAGTGAGGTTTTACACCCATCTTAGTGTAGAGAAGTTTCGAAAAAGAAGTTGGGGCTGGCTTCAAACCTTTTGCCCATTTCCAGGGGCCTACTATCTCTACAAAACGTTTTTGTAATTCAACCGCTTTTTCTTCAGTCTCTTGTTTAGCTAGTTTAATAGCTTTTCTGTCAACGCGCATACCACGAAGTTGCATCGTCAAAGCCGGTCCCATACAAGCTGTATCGAACAAGGCTCCGCTCTTGCCAGAGTCTTCTATCTTCATCTCATTGAAAATCAATGAAGTAGCTACACAGTCAAGACAATTATACTGTTGCTCCGTTAAATTATCATACTTCATTCATCAGTCTCATTACTTGAATCAGATTCTTTACTTGAATTATGCATTGTTTTCCAGGGAGGAAATACAAGATAATTCGCAACAATATCACTAAGACTATGTGGCAATTCTGGCATCAAGCATGAATGAATGATTCTCGTGTCATAATTTAGACCTTTAGCGCAGATACCTAAAACATCAGCCAACCAAGGAATATCGTATACTGTGCCGTGATGCCAGATTTTTTTGATTGAAATATCTTCAATAAAATTTTTTACTAATCTAACTGCCTCAATTTCTTCGGTGTCTGTAGACCAATAATTTCCGTCTATTTTTCTCTCATGGAAAAAAGGAACACAAATTGCATAATCTGGAAGGCCAATACCTACACAAGTAATAGCCCTGAATTTAGGAACAGTCTCAATGTCTACAGAAGCCAAACCAGCTTCTTTGGCTTTTCCTAAAAACTCCTTTATTTGCTGGATATTAGGTTCAGCGTTAAACTTAATGTCTATTAATTGAGACTCACCTGTTGCTAATTTTTTGGCTTTTTCTATGTCAGAAGCTAGACAAATCTTTAGATTGTAATTTCGTAAAATCCTTGTTGGATGATACGTTGGAATGAGTTTAATCCCATTCCATTCATGATAATGACCTCTATGTGACGAAAGACCACCTTTGCCTAGAAATGCCCACATGGCGACACCCCCAAGACAAAGGATTACATCAGGCTTAAATGCTTTTACTTCCTTAAGACATCTCTCAACTTCAGAAACCAAACTAGCTGGTATGTACTTCTTATTAAGTAAAGAAGGCCATCCTGGTGCCCCCTGGTCGCGAGTTACGAGAATATTTTTGAGTTTATTACCTGGAGGTCTTAGATTAAAGACATTAGTAAATAAACAATTCTCTAACGACACACCAACGGAAACCAGGATGGAACTTAGAAGTCTTCCAGAGCCACCAAGAAATGGTTGATTGGCTAGTTCTTCCTCAGCCGAGTAACAGTCGCCAACAACAGCAACTTTGGGAGAAACGATTTCCTCCAAAATAGTCTCTCCCGTAAAATTACTCAGTCAATGCTCTCTTCATCATCATCCGTAACAGGAGGCATAGCAGGAGCAGCATTCGGTAAATACGGCTTCAAGTCATTGAGATTGACGAAAATCTTATCAGTTCCATCAGAATTTGGCGTCTGACCCTTAGTATGCTTGATACTTCCTGTATAAAGCTTACCAATAATCTTGGGTAGCTGTTGTTCGACATTGTTTAGAGACAACCCAGAATCCTTAAGGAACCTGACAAACATCCAAGTGTTCTTCTCATTGAACTGGACTTGGTTAGGGCGATACTTGTCAGACCGAAACTTAGAAGCATCACCAGTGACAGGGCGACGAACCTGAAAGTAAAGATTAATAGCATCCTTGTCTTCAAGTCTCTTAGCACTCTTAAACTCAAAGATATAAGCACCTTCGGTCAAGTCAGCAGACGTTTCCGCTTCCCAGTCTGCCTCAGTAGCCTTCATTAGATCAAGAAACTTACCCACTGTAGTTTATGCTCCTATGTTTTTACAGCGTATTTTAGATAGTGCTACGTAATTTCCGTTTCAAGCCAACGAAAAAACCACCAGAATTAAGCTGCCTGTGCTGTGGCTTGTTTTTCTTCCTTGGCCTTTGGCTTGGGCTTTGGCGCCCAGGCATCAAAAATCTGTGCTAGTCCATCTGAGATATCTAATTCTGGACCAATTCCAGGCGCCGGCACCCCAAGATTATAGCCATTTTGAGGCGTAGTATAAATTTTACGCCCAATGATAGGATCACTTTTAACAAGAACTACACCAGAAAAAATACTTGGTAAAGTCAGAGTCTGTTTCTGCCCAATACTCATTGGCCCAAAAAGAGCATCAGACATATTGGCTTCTTCAAGCTTTTTATAGAGAATTTTCTCTTTAAGGTCAACGTCTGTCAAATCATCATCTAAATATAGATCAGATGTTGTTAAATTGATGTGAGCTAACACAATGACAGGACACTTAATAGCCGATTTAATATGCTCAAAAAAGTTCCAGATATTATCTTGAACAAACTTAAAATTAAGTTGCGCGTGCTTCTTTTTGTTTCTGTTAAACATCATAAAGCCATTCCATGCTGCTTTTGTCATGGAACTCAAAGAGTCAAACACAAGAATACTATTATTATCCCACTCAAGAGGATTACTATTGTCTACAGGCCAAGTCTCAAGAGCAGCAGCCATCGTAGGCCAGGATACAAATTGTGACATAACAGTTTCAACTTGCATTCCTCCTGAACCAGAGTCAACTTTAGTTACATAAACATCATCACATGCAACTCGTTGAATATTAGTTTTTCGGAACTCTGGCTTAGTATATAAGCGTAAGGGGTCAATATTATTATCAAAATCTAAGTAACGAAGGATTCTTCCAGAATTAGATAAGGCCGCTAGGCACCCAGTTTTAGAAGCTTTTGGGTGCCCTAAGACCAACAGACGCGCTGACATACTTATTAAATCCCTTTGCTATTCAGGGACAGATGGAAGTAATTTCCATTCCCCCCGGCCTTCCGTGTCATATTCCCATATAGTTCCGTCATTACATAATGCAATAGTTGTCTTATACCTGATACGTCCAATCTGATCATACGTTGAAGAATGGGCAACCTGAACAACTTTCCGTTTTGCTAAAGCAACATTTCCAAAAACACTTTCTTGCCTTACAAGTATTTCTTGAGGTTTAAGTTTAACTATCTCACCACGGATCATTTTCCGTCTCCATCTCTAGGTAAATACTTAAAGGTGTGTCGTATAGACTTAGGTGCTGTACAAATTTGCCTAAACGGGCAACTTGAACAATTTGCTTCGTTTTTAACCCAAGCCTCGATAGGTTGACCCTCTAACGCTAAGCGTCGCTTAGCATAATGGCTTAAACTTAAACCAAAGTCAACTAATTCTTCTTCTGTGCGTAAAATTGGAACTCTATCAAAATCAACAGACCCTGCGGATAATTGGATACCATTACATATAACACCAGCTATTTTTAACTCTGGCCAAAGTTTACGCCCAACCCAATTGTAAGCCGAAAATTGGACATCAGGAGAATATCTATTGTAAAAGGTCTCGCCTAAGTAACCAGAAGTGGTCTTATGGTCTATTATATAATACCTTCCCATCGCACGGACACGACCGTCTATCCTACCTGTAAAAATGACACCATTCTCTAATGGTATAGAGAAAGTAAGTTCTGAGGCACCAATAGGTTCACACTCTGTGTCGATACCGTAATGTTCGGCGTACCAAACAGGGATACGACACAAATTCCATACATTATAATTATTATCTTGGCGCCAATCTTCCCAAGCACTGGAAACTTCTATGGCTTTTTCAACTCCAGCCTTGACGCGCGCCTCTAAACCTTCAGACCATTTAGAGTTATATGCTTCAAATACTTCGTGAACGGCAGACCCAAATTCGAGTGGCCAATTCCATTCACGAAGTATTTGGTATTTCAAAGCAAAATAAAATCTACGTTCACACTTTTGAAAAGTATAAAGAGAAGAGGGACTAAGAGTTATTTCTGCCATTCTGTCTTAAGTTATCTAAAAAAATCATAATAAGGGACCAAGCAAGCATGGTAAAGAAAAACCCCAATAAAAAATGCATTATTCCTCTTCCTTTTTGGCTTCTTCATTGCCAAAACGATCCCAGAAACCTTTTCTAGCTTTTCTCCCAGGACCTTCCATACCTGCAAGCCAATTCGATCTATCTTTGCGCAAAGCTGATATTAACTCATCTAAAGCCACAACCTCTCTTTGTAACTTCTCCCAAACTTTAGTCACAGAATTATCGACATCATTTTCAACTTCAACAGCGCACGCAGGACGTGAATATCCCTTTTGCAGTAAGTAATCATTAATCTCATTTTGCCAAGTGGGCGTGTCTAGGGAGGGAGGTCGCACTGAATTTTCCAGTGCCGTCATTGCCGGAATTCTGGGCAAACTTTTCCCGGTCTTTTCTATTGCCTTGATCTTCATATGGCTGAGTGAAGGCACCCGAGCCAAAGCATACGCAGCGACCTCAGATTGAGGCACAGGGCCACCCTGGCATGACACATGCACTAGGTTAGGCATCAATGCGTCCCCCCTCCCTAGACACGCCAGAATGGCTTTGGCGACCACTCTGGCGGACGTTGGGGTGATAAGACGCCACGACGGGACTTTTACGGCTTCCTTACACCGCATAGCCGACGCAATTAGTTTTTCTAAAAAATTAGACTTACTGAGCGCAGGCCCAAAAACAGATGCTGCGCGAATGATTGTAAAATCGCCATCTAGTGATGCTTCTCGTATTAATTGCTCACCAAGATGTTTTGATTTTCCATAAACATTGACAGGCCAGGGACTGCACTCTGTAGAGTAGGGCTTATCAATATTTCCGTCAAAAACCATTGCATCAGAAATATGAATGAATTTTTTTCCATTCCTGAAACAGTAATACGCCATTTTTTCAACAGAGTGCGCGTTTATGGCAAACGCTTCTTCAGGATGTTCTTCACAATAAGTTATATCAGTTAAACCAGCGCAGTTTATTAAAACATCGAATTTTTCTTGGCTTAGTGCTTCCACAATGCCAGCTTGGTTGAGTAAATTCATTTTACCTTTGAAGATGGGCATAGCGGCCGGAAGTTTAAGACAAACCTCCGACCCTATTTGTCCAGTTGGCCCGACAATAGCTATTGTTTCTGTCATGATTCTAGGTCTGGTAAAACCTTTTGCAACACTGTTTGAGTGTCTAAAATAGATTTTCGTAAAGACGAAATAGTTTCGAGGCAATGAAACTCAAAATTTGTATTATTAGACATTTCAATTAAATGCAATAATGTTGCCATATAAAGATTTTGTTTTTTAAGTATGACAATAGCATTAATCATCGCACGAGATAAAATATTTTGAGTATTTATACTTCTGCCATTTTCTTCAGACAATTTTTCACAAACATCGGCCGCTAAGTTAAAGCAAGAACTTATTTCTTGCATTTCAGAAAACAAAAGTGTGATTTTCTTATTTATATCTTGAATATTTTTAGCATTTTGATCCACGGTTTACTATCCTTTTTTGACTAAGTAATACTGATAATCTGATCCTACTATTCCGTCTGCTATCAGCGACCCAATAGCTAGTTTGATTTTTTCAAGGTTTGGTAAGTAACCTCCGCATAAAGTTTCAAGAGCTTGACTTATGGATTTTAGAGTGATTTCTTCACCTTTCTTATCTTTAATACTAATTATTTTGTAAATATGCGGTTTTAATTCAATAAAATCCATAGAATTATCCTTTTGAATAGAGTTTAAGTTGCCTTTCGCTAATCCCACAAGCTGTGTCAAAAGTTATTTTCCCAGAAAAAGGATTAATAGGTTTACCGCATATGGATAAAGCATTGCTTATTTCAAGGAATAAGCAATTTGGCGTAGAGAACAAAAACCCTAGACAAAATCCTTTTGGCACAAAAACACCCTCTTCGCGTGCTGCCGTCATCCGGAAAATAGTAGGCTGCCCTTTATATGGCGATTCTGCCCTGTAGTCAATACTGATGCAGTAACCCGACCCAGCTAGGATAAGAACGAGTCTTGGATAATCATTACACGGAATCAACTCACTAACTTCATTCGGACCCCCAGGTAATAATGCGGCATTACTAAATTTAACACCGCTTATACCAAGATTTTTTTTAATTTCAGCTTCGCCATCCCATTCTCCATTTAATAAAATGGTCTTCATCTGGGCCGTGCCAAATCCTTTTAATATGGCTGGGCCACCTGAATATGGTTGTGAAGTTAATTGCATTAATGGCCTTTGTGGACTAAAGTATATAAAGCGATCCATACAGTTAAGAAAGGCACCAAAACAATAGCTGACCATTTAATAACTCTTGAAATAAAAGAAGATACAACGAAAATTTTCTTAATGTCTTCTACATTTGCACTTAATTTAACTAAAGTTTCATTTGTTTCTTTATTTGTGTCAGTTATTTTTTCAAGACATTGAACTAATTTTGTAAACTTTTTGTCTAAATCTAAATGATTTTTCCATAAAGCACGAATATATATTTCAAAATCTTCTGGGCGAATTTTAACAACATCTGCTAATTCTTCTTCTAATTCCGTCATTTTAATAACCTAAAACAAACCAATTAAAAGTTACAGAACCTCCGGCTACCCAAACAAAACTTGCTGAAGTTTTAGAGCCATTATACTGAACAGATCCTATCGTTGAAAGAGAACTTGCATAAATAGACCCATTACCTAACGAAACCCAAGAGGTTATATAATTGCCGGGAAAAGCAATTGGAAAAGTAATAGAACCAGCACCTGGATTTGCAGCACCGACAGAATAAGCACCATATTGAAGAATAAAACCATTCGGTAAAATCATATATCCACTAGGCGCCCCAATAACAGAAGTTCCTCTAGCATATGCTTCAGCATTAGATTGCGCCGTAGCTGCTTGAGTCGCTGCATAAGTTTCAGCAGTTGTTAAAAGAAGACTACCATTAATGACATTCCAAACCCCAGAAGCTGAATTAACAGAAACAGTATTCAAAGCAGGTATCGTTAAATAATTTGAACCAGTCGGGCCTAAGAAAATAGTTTCGCCGCCTGTTTGAATTTGTGTCGGATTCGCACTTAAATTCACAAAATTATAAGTAGAACCAGGAACTCCATCAGCATACGCTGTTGGCAAAATAGCGGAAACAGTTCCCGTCAAAACCCAGTTATTATAACTAGAATTATTCGGAATATAAAAATTACCAGAAGACGGAGTCCCAGAAGTTTGTAAAGTGTTAAAAGGGGAAGCAATTTGTTGATTAAGATATATCGGTAACAACAAAGAAGTTCCATTTAACAAAATAAATCTACATATCTCAAAAGTAGTTTGGTTATCAGGAACCCCAGTAGTTGCAGAAAACACTAAAGTATCGGTATTAGTCGTATAGCCTACAGTCGCCACATAATTTGGATTATAACCAGGATTTCCAGGAGGCGGCCCAGGGACTGAAATAGGGTTTTGAAGAACTTGGCCATATTGAGCCACAAAATAAGCTGTAATACTTCCAGAACTTGGAAGAAAAGAACTAAAATTAATAGTTCCAGACTGCGTATCTAAACCAGTTTGAGTCCCATGAGCAGTCGCAAACCGACCAGAACCAAATAAAACACCAAAGGGCGCTGGGGCGCTATAACCAAGAGTTAACCCAGTTGCACCTATTGCCAAGACATCTGGCCGAACTAAACCTGGGGAGTAAAGTTTCCCGATAAAATCAGTGGCGCCAGAAGCTAATTTATTAAAAGCAGTATTTAATGTGTTTGAATCTCCATATTGTAATGGATTAACTTGAGGAACCAACATAAAGGCATAGTAGGAAAACCACCAAGACCTGGGAAGTCCTACAAAGTAACAAGGCCATTTATAATAGGATCAGTCAAAATTAATGAAGGCAAAAGTGGTTGAGAATTATTAGTATTGACACTCAAAGGCCAATTCAAATAGACAGAATTTCCACCAAAATAAATTCCAGCAACTCCAGAACCACCAATATAATTATAAGTATTAAAATAAAATCCTTGAAATATTTGGTATAGAAATACAGGAACGCCAGCCGGCCGAACACGCTCCAATGCAAAGACAAAACCTGAAATCTGACTAGAAGTAGCATAACTAGGAACAACTATAGTGTATCCTGGGCTATTTTCTGTTACAGTAATAGAGGTGCCAAAATAAGATGTCGCAAAAGTTTG
>Ga0116230_10000842_pt1 | contig 27836 bp, 28 predicted proteins | sample S1TSphfallax_3_FD_88678 | JGI IMG/M metagenome (GOLD analysis project Ga0116230, IMG submission 88678) | Host-associated microbial communities from peat moss isolated from Minnesota, USA - S1T2_Fd - Sphagnum fallax MG | ecosystem: Host-associated > Plants > Peat moss > Unclassified | place... | reverse complement strand
CCGGCTACACGACCGCGATCTACGCCGCGCGCGCCATGCTGGAGCCGATTTTGATCTCAGGCTTCGAGCCGGGCGGCCAATTGATGATCACGACCGATGTCGAGAATTATCCGGGCTTCGCCGAAGCAATCCAAGGCCCATGGCTGATGGAGCAGATGCGGCTTCAGGCCGAACATGTCGGCACGAAGATGATCACCGATCACGTCACCTCGGTCGATCTCAAAACAAGGCCCTTCAAGCTCGAAGGCGATTCTGGCACCATTTACACCTGCGACGCGCTTGTGATCGCGACCGGCGCCAAGGCGAAATGGCTCGGCCTTCCCTCGGAAGAGGCCTTCAAAGGGCTTGGCGTCTCCGCCTGCGCGACCTGCGACGGGTTCTTCTTTCGCGGCAAGCCGGTCGTAGTGGTCGGCGGCGGCAATACGGCGGTGGAAGAAGCGCTTTATCTCGCCAATCTCGCGAGCAAAGTCACGATCGTGCATCGCCGCGATGAATTCCGCGCCGAGCGCATCTTGCAGGAGCGCCTGGTCCGGATGCCCAATGTCGAAGTGGTCTTTGACAGCGCGATCGATGAGATCTGCGGCGCACCCGCGCCGGGCGGCGTCACCCATGCGCGCGTCAAAAACGTCAAGACAGGCGCCACGCGCGATATTCAAGCCGACGGCGTTTTTATCGCCATAGGCCACGCGCCCGCCTCCGAGCTTTTCAAAGGGCAGGTCGAGATCAAGCCCAATGGCTATATCAAAGTGGCGCCGTTCTCGACGGCGACCAATGTGCCCGGCGTCTTTGCGGCGGGGGACGTGGCAGATGAAATCTATCGCCAAGCGGTGACAGCCGCCGGGATGGGCTGCATGGCGGCCCTGGAAGTGGAAAAGTTTTTAGCGGCGCAAGAGCATGAGCGCGTCGCAGCGGAGTAAGCACCATGGTATCGACGGCGCTGGAAGCCATCACCAATTTCATTAATGCCAGAGGCTTTCGAGAAGGCGAAACCTTCTCCTTCGCATCTTTGCAGATCCGCTATCCGCATCAGGACGAACTTCTGGCGGCTTTAAAAGCCATGGGCGAAGAAGGCGTGATCGAAGAGGCCCCTGCGGGCACTTACAAAATGACAAAAGCCGGATATGCGAAATTTTTTGGCGCACCGCCAACCGAAGACGACACGGTCAAAGCGATTATGAATGAGATCGCCGCGCGCGGCATTAAAGTCGGCAAATCGTTTCTTTGGACGCCTTTGCAGGAAACCCTGCAATTGAAGCGCTTTCGCGCCGATGATCTCAAACCCGCGCTCGACACCATCTTCAGCAATCGCTGGCTGGAAAACGCGCCCCTGCCGGGTTTTTTTAAACTGACAGAGGCAGGATCGGCGGCGCTGGGGACGAATGGATGATGCACGTATCGAGTTCTATGACATGGATGGCCGGGACAAGCGCAGCTAAGACAACCCCCGTGGGACTTGCCTCATACTCCCTTACATAAACAGCGGCTCTTTTTCCATCCCGCTATAAAGCGAAGCCACGAAATCCCCGTAGCCATTATAGATCAGCGTCGGACGCCGCTGGCCGCCAGTGCCCAGCACTTCTTCTGTGGCTTGGCTCCAGCGTGGATGCGGCACGGCCGGGTTCACATTGGCCCAGAAGCCATATTCCGTTGGGCCAAGCGCTTCCCAAAATGTCTTCGGCCGCTCTGCCGCAAAAGAAATTTTGGTAATCGATTTAATCGATTTGAAGCCATATTTCCATGGCGTCGCCAGCCGCAAAGGCGCGCCCATGCTTTTCGGTAAGGGCTTGCCATAGGCGCCCGTGACAAGAAACGCGAGGTCATTGGTGGCCTCCGCCATCGTCAGGCCCTCGACATAGGGCCAAGGATAAAAGAACTGCCTTTGCCCCGGCGCCATTTTGGGATCGAGGAACGTTTCCATCCGGACATATTTGGCACTGGCCAAGGGCTTGGCATAATCGATCAAGGCCTTCAGCGGAAAACCAGTCCAGGGCACGGCCATCGACCAGGCTTCGACGCAGCGATGCCGGTAGAGGCGCTCCTCAAGGGGCATGGCTTTCAAAAGATCGTCGATCGCGATCTCGCTTGGCTTTTCAACCATGCCGTCGAACTTCACCGTCCAGGGGCGGATGCGAAGCGATTCAGCCGCATCTGCGATGCTTTTCGTCGTACCGAATTCATAAAAATTGTTGTAGCGCGCATTGACCGTTTCAGGCGTGATATCGCGGTCGAGCTTGAAGAGATCATTGTGCTTCGCGGGATAAAGCCCAAGCGAAGGATCGGGCGCTTCCGGCGCACTCTTCGACGAAAACCAGCCAGCCTCGGACAAACGGCTGCCAGCCAGCAGCCCGCCAGCTGCGACTGCGCTGGTCAGCAGCGCCCGGCGGTTCAGAAAAGCGGATTCCGGTGTCGCCTCCCGCTCCGGGATTTCCCAGCCTTTTTGGCGGCGAATGAACATGGCAACTCTCCTCGGCAGCGTTTCTTGGACAGGGCTCTTGCGAATCTATACGGCCGCATGAGAGCTTTTGTTTCACGCTATTTCAAGGCAATGCGCAAAAAGCCATGAGCTTGATAAAATTCGGCACGCCCGTCCCCTTCGAGGCAAAAACCAGATAGAAGATGGCAACAGCTACGCTCACCGCTGGAAAGACCTGCACCTATGACAAAAGCCCTCGTCGGCATTATTGGCGGCTCCGGCGTCTATGACCTTCCAGGCCTCACCGGTCAGCGTGAGGAAAAGGTCGAGACGCCTTGGGGCGAACCTTCCGACACATTGCGTTTCGGCCGGATCGGCGAGACGCAGGCCGTATTTCTGCCCCGCCATGGGCGCGGCCATAGGCTCTCTCCATCAGGGATCAATTACCGCGCCAATATCGACGCGCTGAAACGGGCAGGCGTGACCGATATTGTTTCCGTTTCGGCCTGCGGTTCGTTCAAGGAGGAGCTGCCGCCCGGCCTTTTTGTACTCGTCGATCAATTCGTCGACCGGACATTTTCGCGGGAGTCATCCTTCTTCGGCAATGGCTGCGTCGCGCACGTCTCGATGGCGCGCCCCGTCGCACCGCTTTTGTCGCAAAGAATCGCCGCCGCCGCGAAAGCGGAATCGATCCCGATCGTCAGCGGCGGCACTTATGTCTGTATGGAAGGTCCGCAGTTTTCCTCGCTCGCTGAATCGCTTGCCTATAAGGCCGCCGGATTCGATGTGATCGGTATGACGGCCATGCCGGAGGCCAAGCTCGCGCGCGAAGCTGAAATTTCCTACGCCACCATCGCCATGGTGACCGATTATGATTGCTGGCATCCGGGACATGACAATGTCGATGTCGACTCCGTCATCAAGATCGTCAAAGCCAATAGCGGCAATGCCGCCCGCCTGCTCGCGCGCCTGCTGCTTGACTTCCCCGCCGAACATGAGGCCTGTCCGGTTGGTTCCGACCGTGCGCTCGACGCAGCTTTCCTCACCGCGCCAGAAGCCCGCGATCCAGCGCTTTTGCAAAAACTCGACGCGATCATGAAACGAGTGAATTCATGAATACCCCATTCGATCTCAAAGCCACGATCCGCACCATCCCGGATTATCCCAAACCCGGTATCATGTTTCGCGACATCACGACTTTGCTCGGCGATGCCCGTGCCTTCCGCCGCGCGATCGACGAATTGGTTCAACCCTGGGCCGGAACAAAGGTCGATAAAGTCGCCGGCATGGAAGCGCGCGGATTTATCTTGGGCGGCGCTGTCGCGCATCAGCTCTCGACCGGCTTCGTGCCGATCCGCAAGAAGGGCAAGCTCCCGCACACAACCGTCTCCATCGCCTATTCACTCGAATACGGCCTAGACGAGATGGAGATGCACGAGGATGCCGTGGTGCCCGGTGAGAAGGTGATCCTCGTCGATGATCTCATCGCGACCGGCGGCACAGCTGAAGGTGCCGTGAAGCTTTTGAAAAAGATCGGCGCGGATGTCATCGCCGCCTGCTTCGTGATCGATTTACCCGACCTTGGCGGTGCCAAGAAAATCGAGGCTTTGGGTGTCCCTGTGCGCACGCTCATCGAGTTTTCAGGGCATTGAGCAAAACAGGAGGCCGCCGTCTTTCGCAGCGCCTCACGGTAACGCTTTTGACTTCACGATCTTTCTATTCGTTTTTCTTTCCGGATATGGCCATCGAGTTCGATGTGCAATTCGACCTCATGTCCTTTTGAATCGCGGGCACGCAACTCAAAATGTTTGGGCTTGCGATGCGGCTCTCCCACAATCTCGAACCCCGCCTTGCTGGCGGCTTTCAAAGCGATCGAGGGGTCGGCGAAAGGATGGTGAGGACCGTCGTGATGCGGCGGCTTCGGATGCGCGATCGAAACCGGTTTCCCGCCATCGGGAGAGATCGTGTGAACTTTGATTTCCGAAGGTTTCTTCTCCCCTTCGATGTGAACGTGCCGGCCTTTTTCAAGAGGAAACATTTCAGCTCCTCTCGGCCCAAGATCAGCGAGGAGATGACCTTCTGATGTCTCTAAGACAAACCGGTGTGCGAAGACGTCGCCCACCACGCCTGAATATTTAACTTGCTCATGATGCGGCATGTGACCTCCTTGTCAGGCTTAGCAAAATAACCGGAAAAGTTCCTTTGGTTATCTAATGCGCGTGACGTTGAAGCCCAGAGCCTTTCAATCGAAAAATCGAGTGTAGCGCCTCAATCGCTATGCAATCGAAAGTGACAAAAGCTTTTAAAACATTATTCTGCGCCGCGATAAATCATGCCGTCACCTAGGGAAACAGCATGTTGCAAGACTTTTTGAGTTTTGACCGCTATCTCACGCCTTCCATCATCTGCATTTTTTATTTCCTGCAAATTGTACTGATCGGCATTTTTGGTGTTTGCGGCCTTTTCATTGCGCTTGGAACGCTATTCAATTCTTTCTTCGGCGGGGTTCTTTTTCTCTTCGCGACATTGCTCGGGACGGCTATAGGCATTATCGGCGCACGCATCGTAACTGAGATCATTATGGTTTTGTTTCAAAACAACGAGCATCTCGCTGCGATCCGCGCACGCGAAGAGGGGTAATGCGCAGCGTTGCCCCAAGTTGCCTTCAGAACTCTTCCCATCCAGCATCGCTGCTGGATGCGCTATTGACTACAGCCTTCGCCAAAACCGGACGCGTTGCTTGCGGTTTATGCACGGAAGCCGATGTTTTCACAGCCGGCCGGAACGCATGCGGCGCGACTTTCTGCAATTGGCGGCGCATGGTTTGATCATCGCCGCCGCTGCCCACACGGAACTGGCTGACGAGGCCCGACAATTGATTAGCGTCTTGTGACAGCGAACGGCACGCAGCGGTCGATTGCTCGACCATCGCGGCATTTTGCTGCGTGACTTGATCCATCTGATTGATCGCTGCGTTGATTTCGGCGAGGCCTGTCGCCTGTTCCCGCGCGCCGGTCGCGATTTCTGCGACGACGTTGTTGATGTCATTCACCTGCGTCATGATCCGCTCCAGCGCATGACCGGTCTCAGCAACAAGTTTGACACCTTGATCGACCTGCGCGGTCGAAGCCGAGATCAACGTTTTGATTTCCTTCGCAGCGTCCGCCGAGCGCTGCGCGAGAGCCCGGACTTCCGAAGCCACAACTGCGAAGCCCCGGCCCGCATCGCCTGCGCGCGCCGCTTCGACGCCAGCGTTCAAGGCAAGCAAATTTGTCTGGAAGGCGATTTCATCGATGACGCCAATGATCTGGCTGATCTGCTGTGCCGATTGGGCAATTGTATCCATCGCATTTACGGCCTCACGGACGACACCGGCGCTTTGCTTGGCATCACGATCAGCCGACGCGACCACGTCACGCGCATGAATCGCACCTTCAGCGGATTTATTGACAGTCGCGGTGATTTCGTCGAGCGCCGCCGCTGTTTGTTCGAGGCTTGCCGCCTGCTGTTCTGTCCGGCGCGAAAGATCGTCTGACGCCTGCGCAATTTCTCCGCTGCCCGATTGAATTTCGCGTGTGGTCGCCGCGATGATACTCATCGTTTGGCCTAAGCGGCTCACCGCCGCGTTGAAATCAGATTTCAGCTTTTCATATTCAGCCGCAAAAGCGATATCGATCTGCGATGTGAGATCGCCTTCCGATAAGCGTTCGAGACCGGAGGCGAGCGCATGCACCACGGTCTCTTGTTCTTGCGCGAGTCTTTGCCTTTCTGCCTCATTGCGGCGGCGCTCGGACTCGGAGACGGCTTCCAGCCGTTTTCCTTCCGCCGTCACGTCTTCAAGGGCAAGGGCATTATCCTTGAAGACCTGAACCGCGGCGGCCATGGCTCCCAGCTCATCAGCTCTGTTTTGACCTCCGATTTGAATCGTCAGATCGCCAGCTGCGAGACGGTTCATCGCCACCGTTAAATTGCGGATCGGGCGCGATAAGGAAATCGCGAAGATCACGAAAATAATGAGCGACAAGACGGCTATCAGAGAAGAACCGATGATTGTGGCCCATAAAGCAGCACGGCCGCTGCCAGCGATCGCGGATACATCGTCTACAATCTCGAGGACGCCTATTTTTCTGCCAGAGAAATCCCGCAACGGAAAGGCGGCGATGGCGAGACTTTTATCGTCCTGGCCTATGATCTTTTGAACGGGATTTCCATCCATCGCCAACCGGGTTTCCTCGGGCGTCAAAAAGGTCTTCGCCGGAAACGTCGCATTCTGGGTTTCAAAATGACCATCACGATCGAGCTGAATTGCCAGATCGATATTATGAACTTTCTTTAACTGCTCGAAATATTCATTGGTTAATTTAGTGCCCGCATCGACAATACCAACGATCGCTTTTCCGGTCATAACCGGTACTGAGGCAAAAGCTGTCAGTTCACCCGTGCGGGAGGGTTCGATGCCAACCATCGCCTTTCCTTGGCGAAGTGCTTCGACGATCATTCGCCGCCTTGTTGTAAGGTCATCGCCAAACGCTTCGGGATCATGGACACGGGCGACGGCAATCCCCGGCGCTTTGGAAAAGGTAATGAGTTGAAGACCCGCCTCGCTTCTCAAAACCGGCAGGGCTTTCACATAACGCTGAATCAGCTGTTCCCGTGCACCCGCGGTCACCAGCTCATCAATACCTGGCTCATTGGCCAGGGTCGTCGCGATGCTGGTTGAATTACGGTTTAATGCGGCCAGCGCGTCGAAAACAGACCTTCCTGACTGGGCCAATTCGGAGTCGATCGCATGATTGATCATGCTCGACTGCATGTACCAGGACAGTCCGCCGATCGCCACGCAAGCGAAAAAGACGGTTCCTGATCCAACAGCGGCAAGACGCTTCCAGAGCGGTGCCCGGATTTCGAGTGAGTCAGACCCGAGGCCAGCCGAAGCCGGTTTGCGAAATGTCGGCATGAAAAAGGTCCAGATGAATGAAGTGTTTGCTGGAACTTGAACATGACGGATAAACCTTAAAAAAATTTGCGTTTTCTGGTTATACGCACTCAATTATTGCTCAAATTATCCGGCTTTAGATGAGAAGGACGATTTTCATTCAAAGCGGGAAACAGGCCGCCTGTGACGATCAATTCGCAAACCGGAAGTGCATCACGTCGCCATCGGCGACGACATAGTCTTTGCCTTCCAGGCGGAATTTACCGGCATCACGCGCGCCAGATTCGCCTTTGCAGGCAATGAAATCCTGGCAGCTGATGGTCTCAGCCCGGATAAATCCTTTTTCGAAATCCGTATGGATCACGCCCGCGGCCTGCGGGCCTTTGGTGCCTTGCGGGATCGTCCAGGCGCGGGCTTCCTTTGGGCCAACAGTGAAATAAGTGATCAGACCTAAGAGCTGATAACCCGCGCGGATCACGCGATTAAGGCCCGGCTCTTCAAGGCCCGCCACTTCCAAATATTCCTTTTGCTCGGCAGGCGGCAGAACCGCGATTTCGCTTTCGATCTTCGCCGACACGACGACAGAAACGGCGCCCTCGGCTTCCGCGCATTTTTGCACCTCGGCTGAAAAATTGTTGCCTTTGTCAGCCGCCGCCTCTTCGACGTTGCAAACATAGAGAACCGGTTTCGACGACAATAACCCGAGGCTTTTGAAAGTCTTCATTTCCTCGGGCTTCACTTCAGCAAGGCGCGCGGGCTTGCCTTCGCGAAGCAAGACGAGACAGCGGCTCATCAGATCGAGCAATTCCTTGGCTTCCTTGTCAGCACCTTTAGCTTTCTTTTCGAGCGCGCCCGCGCGTTTCTCCAGGCTTTCGAGATCCGCGAGCATCAGCTCGGTTTCGATCGTCTCGATATCATTTAAAGGCGCGATCTTGCCCTCGACATGGGTGATGTCGGAATCCTCAAAACACCGCACGACATGCGCGATTGCATCGCATTCGCGAATATTTGCGAGAAATTGATTGCCAAGCCCCTCACCTTTCGATGCGCCGCGCACAAGGCCCGCGATATCGACGAAGGTCAGCCGCGTTGGAATGATCTCCTTCGAATGCGCGATAGATGCGAGCGTCTCAAGACGTGCATCCGGTACCGCGACATCCCCGACATTGGGCTCAATCGTGCAGAACGGATAATTCGCGGCCTGCGCCGCCGCCGTCTGGGTCAGCGCATTGAAGAGGGTCGATTTGCCGACATTGGGCAGACCGACGATGCCGCATTTGAAACCCATGATTAAAAAAGTCCCTCGGATGTAAACCCGGCCCCGTCCATCGCGAGATAGACTTTATTTTGAAACGACGAGTCATCGCCATTGACGAGATCGCCCGCGTTCTTGGCAGCGGCCTCGCACAAAGCCTCGACCCATAATTGCTCGGTCTGCGGGAAATTGCCGAGCACATAGTCATGCACACGCGCCTTGTCACCGGGATGACCGATGCCAAGCCGGACGCGGCGATAGTCATTGCCAAACCGCTCGGTGATCGAGCGCAGGCCGTTATGGCCGGCGTTACCGCCGCCTTTTTTGACGCGCACCTTGCCCGGAGCAAGGTCGAGTTCGTCGTGAAACACGACGACTTCGCGCGGACTCAATTTGTAAAAATGCGTGACGTCCGCGACGGCCCGGCCAGAGTCGTTCATGAAGGTTTCGGGCTTTAGCAGAAGCACTTTTTCACCAGCGATCGGTGCTTCGCTGATCTGGCCCTGGAAACGCGAGCGAAAAGCCGGAAAATGATAAGCGCGGGCGATGGCGTCCACGGCCATGAACCCAATGTTATGCCGGTTCATTTGATAGGCCTTACCGGGATTGCCGAGGCCAACAAAAAGAAGCATGGCCGCCCGCGGACCTTTGTTTTACGCGTCATCCTGCCCGAAAAGCCGGACAGATCTTCGAGATCATGCGCCCCTAGAAAGAGAGGTACGGGCGCGGCCTCTCCCGGCCGCGCCCTAACCCAATCTCTATTTCTTTTTGGCAGCTGGTTTCGCCGCGGCAGCAGGTGCGGCAGCGGCTTTTGGAGCCGCCTTACCGCCTTTGCCGCCCTTGGCTTTCGCCGCGGCGGCAGCGGCGGCTGGATCTTCCGCGACAACGACCGGCGGAACGATCGTCGCAATCGTAAAATCGCGTTCCGCTGACATCAGCTTGCAGCCATCTGGCAAGGGGATAGTCGAAATGCGAAAAGATTCAGCGACTTCCAGCTTGGACAAATCGGCGATAATCGCATCGGGTATATTATCCGCTGGCACGCGCATATCGAGATCGTGGCGCACGACGTTCAAAGTGCCGCCTTTCTTGATGCCAGGGCAGATATCCTGGTTGATATAGTGGATCGGCACGTGAACGCGCAGGCTGGCACCGGGCTTCAAACGCAAGAAATCCACGTGGAGGGGCTGATCCTTGATGGGATCAAGCTGATAATCGCGCGGGATAACACGTTGTTTCGTGCCGCCGACTTCGATTTCGAAGATCGTCGTCAGAAAATGTCCCGCGTAGATCAGTTTGTTGACTTCGCGATATTCGAGCGTAATGGGCTCCGCCGCGTCTCCGCCGCCATAAATAACGCCTGGTATGCGACCCTCACGGCGAACGCTACGGGCGGCCCCCTTGCCAATCCCGTCGCGCACCGTGGCCGCGAGCTTTTTCATCTCAGCCATGTCGGTGTCCTTTGATTTAATGCGGCCGCGAGCGCGGCTCGCCGGTCCTTGCCTCCAGGGGTGTCGGAGAAACCGGATGCTTCCCTATAAACGGGCTCGCGCCGCCGTGCAACGTGACGGATTACATCCCGATAACTAGTTTTCCAGCTGCGTGCCGCCCGAAACTTGATTAAGCCATGCCACATGGAAACAGAAACAAACAGCCCGAACAGCGCACAGGCCGAACTTTGGAACGGCCGTGGCGGGGAGATTTGGACGCGCCTTCAATCCCGCCTCGACCGGCTTTTCGAGCCTCTGACGGCCGCTTTACTGTCTGCCGCCGCACCCAAATCGGGAGAATCCATCGTCGAAATTGGCTGCGGCTGCGGCGATCTTACACTTTCTCTGGCACAGGCCTGCGGCGGCCGGGGTCATATCCTTGGAATCGATATCTCAACACGCATGCTGGAACGCGCGAAAAGCCGGGAGATCGAAGCGCGCGCCATGGCGGATATGGCATTCATTCACTGGCTCCATGCCGATGCGATGCTGCATCGCTTCGAGCCTTATACCGCTGATCTCGTGATTTCACGCTTCGGCGTCATGTTCTTCGCCGATCCGGTTAGAGCCTTCAGCAATATCAGAAAGGCCCTCAAACCAGGCGGCCGGCTTGCGCTTCTATGCTGGGGGGGCGCTTGAAGAAAACCCATGGATCACACTGCCGCTCGCGGCGGTTCATGACCTCATAGAACCTAAGCCTCCCATACCGGCTGGTGCTTCATTTTCTCCTGGCCCGTTTGCCTTTGCTGATGCGCAGACCGTGCTGCCCATCTTAAGCGAAGCCGGGTTTTCGAATGTCAGTGCTCAAATGGTTGAATGTCCGGTCATTCTTGGACAGGCTTTGGAAGAGGCTGCCGACCCGGCAAAGTCCGCTATCGCGGAAGCTATGGAGCTCGCACTTGAATCCGGCCCCCTGGCCGCTTTGCTGCGCGACGCGGATGAAGCGATGCGCGAAAAGGTCCGTGAAAAAATCGCCAAGGCGCTTCAATCTTGTGTCAACTTGGAGCGGCGGCATATCGCGTTGACCGCCAAATGCCGGCTCTATCAGGCTTCATCCATCTGAATTCGCAGGTCTAATTAAACTCTTCACTCGTCTTCGCACGCCCGTCCGTCCCGAGGGAACTGTCTCCGCCTTTGACGGTTAGCTAGAGGATTGTCGATGAGGAGAATCGAATGGTAGAGGATCGGAAGACTTCGGCCCGTGGATTTGCGTCGATGAACGCGGAAAAGCAACGTGAAATCGCGCGCAAAGGCGGCCGCAGCGTTCCTAATGACAAAAGGAGCTTTTCGCAGAATCATCAGCTGGCATCGGAAGCCGGCCGCAAAGGCGGACATTCGTCACACGGAAGCCGCCGGCCAGCAGCTACAGAGGATGTTCAGTCCGAAGGTTGATTACATGCAGCCCGGTGGCGTTGTCCCGCCACCGGTCATTTTTTACGCCTCTTCAACTGCCACTGCTTTGCGCGAGATGCCATGCGAAGCGTGACCGCCTTTACGGCCGGCTTCGGAAGCAAGTGTATGATTTTGCGAGAAGCTGCGTTTCGTCGGGCTGACGCTTTGACCGCCCTTACGTCCAGCTTGGGCCGCGAGTTCCGGATTTTGAGAAAAACTGCGTTTCTCGTGCGGAACGCTTTCGCCGCCTTTGCGCGCAATCGCACGCTGTTTTTCGGGATCCATCGAAGCAAAGCCGCGACTTGATCTCACCTTTTTCGCTGTGTCCATCATATGGCCTATCGGTTCAGAAGGAACTGCTTAAAGTAACAACGGCCAAATCAAGCGAAAGTTCCAAATAGGAGATCGCTACAGCCGTGACGCACATCAACTCGAGCTCAATAAGAACTCGGCTTTGGTGTTTAAAAACGATCCCCCGCGCGGCGCGTCCCTTTAGCGCGAAAGCGACGGAAAACGTCACAATTTTGTATGAGCAAATAGTCAGAATCCGTCTTTGATGCAGATCAATCCGTCGCGCTTTTCTGGCAGGCAGCCATCAATTCAAGGAACTCTGCGCCAAGCGCAACGTTAAGTCCGGAAATTTAGCGGTGTACGGATGCCCATTCCGTTTTGAGGAGTCGAAACATGCCAATGACAAAACCTATTGAAGAAGCGACCCAAGATTTCGCCGCCGATCTAGCAGCCCTGCGCGAGGACATCACGAAGCTCACAATGTCCGTTACAGAGCTTGTCCGTTCTCAAGCCACGACGACGGCCGACACCGTCTTCGGCGCCGTCGAACATGCCCGCCGCAAAATTTCCGACACAGCATCGGATGCTCAAGATCGTGCGGGTGCCATCAGCTCAGAGCTCGAAAGCACGATTGAACGCAATCCTCTCACCGCTATTTTCGTTGCGATAGGCGCTGGTATTCTCATTGGATTGTTGAGCCGCTCGCGCAAATGAATGCTTGGCTCCGGCAGTATCTCGCCCGGACGATCGTCAATCCTCTGCAACGCGAAAGCGCTCGCCTCTTAACAAAGGCGGCGCTTTTCGCATTAGCTCTATTTGTGTTTTTGATCGGGCTCGGGTTTCTGACCGCAGCCCTTTTCATTTGGATCGATGGTTTGGCAGGGGCTCTGGCGGCCGCGCTTTGCGTCGCCGGAGCCTATTTCGGGATCGGCATCATCGCGATTTTCACAGCCATTTATGGCGGCAAAGCGAGACTGGAAGCGCCAGCGCGGCGGCAAATGAACGAAAAGAGACCCAGAAACGTGCTCGAAGAGAATGATGCTGAACACGTGAACCGCGAGGCCGAAATTACTGAGGCGATCGCCCCCATTATCGAGGTGCTACGCTCCCTCGGCTTGAAACGCGAAGAATTGGCGCTCCTTGCCGGCGCCGAACTGGCTAAAACATTGCCGCCTCTCACCCTTGCCGGATTCGCGGTTGTTTGTGGTTTCCTCATTGGCCGAATGGCGAAATGGCCCTTCGGCATTGGAATGAAAGAATCGCCATAAATAAAACCCTCCGAATGGCTCCGGAGGGTTTTGCGTAAAACAACGAATAAACAGGTCCACCTGTTGATCAGGCTCTTTTAAACGAGAGCCCTTTGCTCTTCCGGCTCGTCCTTGCGATGCGATTTGCGGTCGAAGAAAAGCGCTTGGCTTATCACCGCTTTCAGGCTGTCGACGCTGAATGGCTTTGTAATCAGGAAGGCGGGTTCAGGCGGTGTTCCGGTCAAGAAACGTTCGGGATAAGCCGTGATGAAAATGACCGGAACGGAAAAACTCGCCAGGATTTGGTTGACTGCTTCGAGACCCGAACTTCCGTCGGCAAGCTGAATATCAGCAAGGATAAGGCCAGGCCTGATGTCCTTCACCGCCTCAACCGCCTCGCGATGGGTGCGTGCGACATTGACAACCTTATGTCCCAGTTCTTCCACCAATGTTTGCAGATCAAGAGCAATAAAAGGCTCATCTTCGATGATCAAAACATCGGTGCGAATTTGATTGGCGATTTCTTTGCCCGCGGCATCGATCAGCTGCGTTGCCTCAGCCGGCGTGCAGTCGAGCGTACGCGCGACTTCGTCAGTTTCAAACCCTTCAAGGGAACTCAAAAGAAAGGCAATACGCGGCCGTAACGAGATCGCATCAAGGCTCCGTCTTGCACCTTCCTCATCCTTGGAAAACTCAATTTGATCCACGTGCTTATTCAGCTCGACGGAACTCCAGACTTTCAGAAACATACTGTAAAGCGTCGATCTGACATCCGCGCTTTCATTAAACGATGAAGGGTCGGCGACGATTGCCTCCAAGGTCGCAAGAACATAGGCATCTCCGCCCGACTGATCTCCTGTGAGAGCCCGCGAAAAGCGGCGCAGATAGGGAATATGCGCAGAAATGGCTTGGGAAATCGACATGGACGACATACACCTCTCGCGTTCAACAACGAACCTAGCTTGGCACGAAAATTCAGCAAATTGAAAATAGTTCCCCAAGTTGGAACTTTAGCCATGCAAATTCGTTTGAGCTCAGGCAATTCGATTTTCATGTCTGTTGGATTTGTGCTCCGGGGGTATCGGTGCGGGGCGTGGCGTAACTGCACGGGTCTTTGGAGGATCAATGGTAGAAAAAGCGAAGGCGAACGAGGGGGCCTCCGTGGCAGAAACGGGAAAGATCAGCGGCCAATCGTCATTAGTAAATCCAAAAACTCAGTGGGATCAAAGTGCGGCGGGTGTTGATCAAATCCCCGCTCAGATCTGCCAGGATAATTCGCCCGAGAATGGCAGCTCGCGCACCCCTGCGGCCCGGCGCGGCAAGAAACCTGCGGAAAAACAAGACATAGGCGAGCACATCGGGCGGCAGTTGCGAAGCGTTTATAACGACGTTCTAGCCCAGCCTGTCCCAGATCGCTTCCTCGATCTTTTGCGGACTTTGGAAAAGGATCACAAGTGACCGCTGCGCAACCGGAAGCCAATTCCACAAGTGCGCAGATGAAAGCGGATCTGATCGCTATCATCCCAAATCTGCGCGCCTTCGCGGTCTCACTTTGCGGCAATCCAGATCGTGCCGATGATCTCGTTCAAGAAACACTTGTGAAAGCGTGGAGCAATTTAGGATCCTTCGTTGAAGGCACGAACCTGCCTGCCTGGCTCTTCACGATTTTGCGCAACATTTATTATTCTGAGTACCGGAAGCGGCGGCGCGAAGTAGCCGATTCCGATGGGGCAATAGCAGCGAAACTCGCCACTGCGCCCGCTCAAAATGGACACATGGATCTCTTAGACTTTCGCACCGCTCTGCAGCAATTGCCGAACGATCAGCGCGAAGCCTTGATTCTCATCGGCGCGTCGGGCCTCTCTTATGAGGAAGCCGCGCAAATCTGCGGCTGCGCGGTTGGCACCATGAAAAGCCGCGTGAACCGGGCGCGCAATCGATTATCCGAATTACTGTCGATCACATCGGCAAACGAAATTGGACAGCAGGAAAATTGGTCTTCGGTGGAATCAGCTCTGTTAGGCCAACGCTATTCGCAGACCGGAAATGAATAAAGCCTTATTTGCCGTGGCAGACGTTCATGCCCCTGTTTTGAGCTTCGTGCAGAGCGCATCAAGCTGCTCAAAATTCGTGTAACGAATCCGCACTTCGCCTTTTTCGCCCTTATGACTGATCGCGACAAAAAGGCCGAGCGTGTCGGAAAGGGTTTTTTCAAGCGCGCGTGTATCGGCGTCTTTTTCTATAGGCGGTGACGTCTTGTTTTCCCCGCGCGGCGCAACACTTTGCGCCTCTTTTTGGCCAATGCGCTCGACATCGCGAACCGAAAGACCCTGCGCTACAATTCTTTCCGCGAGCGTGTCTGGCTCGCCCACAGCCAAAAGCGCGCGCGCATGTCCAGCAGATAATTTTCCTTCAGCCAAAAGGGCTTTGGTCTTTTCAGGCAGTTTTAAAAGCCGCAGCATATTAGCGACATGGCTGCGGCTCTTGCCGATGACTTTGGCAAGATCGCCTTGCGAATAATTGAATTCCGAGCCGAGTCTTTCATAGCCCAAAGCCTCATCCAGTGCGTTGAGATCGGAGCGCTGCACATTTTCAATAATGGCAATCTCTAGCGCCTGCTTGTCGTCCGCCTCAATCGTCAGGATCGGAACTTCGTGCAAACCAGCTCGCTGCGCTGCGCGCCAGCGGCGTTCGCCAGCAATAATCTCGTAAGCATCAGCGGCACCCGGCACTGTGCGCGCCAAAATGGGTTGGATGATGCCTTTCTCCGCGATAGAATCCGTTAGTTCCTGCAATTCAGCTTCATCGAATTGATGCCGGGGATTACGCGGATTAGGGCGCAAAAACTCGATGGGAATTTTCTTTTGGCCCCGCGCGCGCTGAACTGCGCCGTTTTCCTCACCAGATTCGCCGATCAAAGCTGCTAAGCCACGGCCAAGCCGGGGACGCGTTTCATCTGCCATGGCGGAGGGTTTCATGCTTTGATCCGTGAGTGAGGGGTCGTTTTTAGCTCGGGAATAACCCCAGCCGTTGGTATATCGGCTCATGCCGCTCGTAAAATGCGTTCGCGTTGAATGACTTCAGAAGCCAATTTGAGATAGGCCTGACTCCCGGAACATTTAAGATCGTAAAGCAACACCGGCTTCCCATGGGAGGGCGCTTCCGAAATCCGCACATTACGCGGAATAATCGTCTGGTAGACCTTTTCACCCATGAAGTTCCTGACATCTGCTTCAACTTGGTTCGCAAGATTGTTTCTTGGATCGAACATCGTCAATACAATGCCATGTATCGTCAATGCTTGATTCAAAGTCGATCTTACTTGCTCGACTGTTGAGAGCAGCTGAGAGAGGCCTTCCAATGCAAAAAACTCACATTGCAACGGCACAACAACACTTTGAGAAGCCGCCAATGCATTGATCGTTAAGAGATTGAGGGACGGCGGGCAATCAATGAGAATATAGGTCAGCCGTTCGGTATCGGGTGATTCACGCTGAGATTCTTCAAGACGCTGAACGGCCGTTTTCAGCCGGAAGACACGATCTTTGTGGGACGCGATCTCTAATTCAACGCCCAGAAGATCCAGCGTTGAAGGGGCAATGAATAAACGAGGTACGGCTGTCGGCATGATGACAGCGGTGAGCGTTTCTTCCCCCATCATAACATCATAGGTTGAAAGCCTGCGGTCACGGCGATTGATCCCAAGACCCGTCGAAGCGTTCCCCTGTGGATCGAGATCGACAATAAGAACCCGTTCTCCAATCGCGGCCAAAGCCGTGCCGAGATTGATGGCCGTCGTGGTTTTGCCGACGCCGCCCTTTTGATTCGCGAGAACAAGAACGCGCAGCGATTGCGAGAGAGACACCGTTTGGCCTCAAATCATTGATTTCGCTCGAACGATTGCGAGCTTGGAGCCGGGCACAAGTTTGCTCGGACTCTCTTCAATAACGAATCTATTGACGAGACCTGGATCGGTCAATTGAATAGATGCCTTTTCTCCCTGATGAAAGACTCCAACGGCCCCTTTTTCCAAAAGCTTTTCTGAAAGGATGATCATATTTTGAAGCGGCGCCAAAGCCCGTGCACTCACCGCTTCGATTGGCCCATCGAACTTAGGCAGAAGGGTCTCGATCCGCTCAGTATGGATTTCGGCAGCGGCGCCTGTTTCACGTGAAACATCACGCAAGAAGGCACATTTGCGCTGATCACTTTCAACCAAATGTATGCGCGCGCCTGCGACATTCGCGAGAACAATCGCTGTCACAAGGCCAGGGAAACCAGCGCCCGAACCAAAATCCATCCAGAGCTTTGCGTCCGGTAAAACATTCACCACTTGCAGCGAATCGGCAAAATGACGGGTCCACAGTTGATCGAGCGTCGAAGGCGCGACGAGATTAATGGTGCTTTGCCATTTGCGCAAAAGCGACGCGTAAATCGTCAAGCGGGCGATGATATCCGGCGGCACGTTGAAATCGCGAAGCGCATCAGGCCCATCAACAACGCGCGTCTGATTTCCTTTATCACTAGCTGATTTTCGCTTCATCACAGCGCGATGCGCCGCACCTGCGAGGCGAGAAGCGTCAGCGCCGCTGGCGTTATGCCTTCGATCCGGCCCGCTTGCCCCATTGTGCAGGGCCGAACCGCCTCTAACCGGGTCCGGATTTCATTCGAAAGACCCGGCAGCTGCCCATAGTCCAAATCCGATGGAATATTGAGGCTCTCATCGCGTCTGAACGCCGCGATGTCAGCCGCCTGCCGGTCGAGATAGACCGCATATTTCGCGTCGATCTCAATTTGCGCCATCGTCTGGGCATCGATCCGGCCCAGTTCAGGCCAGACCTTTTCCAGCACTTTCAAATCAATATCCGGGAAGGACAAAAGCTCGAAAGCCGAGCGCCTGATCCCATCCTGATTGAGCCGCAGGCCGTGACGCGCCGCCTCATTCGGGCTGAGGCTGAGCCCGTCGAGCAGGGAGCGCCCCTCATCAAGAGCGGCTTTTTTGAGGGCAAATGACTGGCGCCTCCCAAAGCCAATACAGCCAAGGGCCTCGCCCTTGGCGGTCAATCTCTGGTCCGCATTATCGGCCCGCAATGTCAGCCGATATTCGGCGCGCGAAGTGAACATTCGATAAGGCTCGGTTACCCCCCGTGTCACGAGATCATCGACCATCACACCGATATAAGCTTCCGACCGGTCAAAGCTTATCGGGCCGCAGCCTGCCGCCAGGGCCGCCGCGTTTAATCCCGCCAGGAGACCTTGCGCGCCTGCCTCTTCATAACCTGTCGTTCCATTGATTTGTCCGGCGAGAAAAAGCCCTGCTGCCAGCTTGGTCTCGAGACTCGGCTTCAACCCGCGCGGATCGAGATAATCATATTCGATCGCATAGCCGGGCCGCAGAATTTTGACATGCGCCAGTCCCGGAATGGTGCGCAGAAAGGCGTCTTGAACATCCTCCGGCAGAGAGGTCGAAATTCCATTCGGATAGATGGTCGGATCATCGAGCCCTTCCGGCTCCAAAAAAATCTGATGCGAGCCGCGCTCAGCAAATCGCACCACTTTATCTTCGATCGAAGGGCAATAGCGCGGTCCGCGTCCTGAAATCGCGCCGGAATAGACAGCGGATTTTCCGATATTATCCCGGATGATCTGATGCCCAGCCTCGGTTGTCTGGGTGATGAAACAATCGACTTGCCGGTTGGGAATCGCCTTGGTGAGAAACGAGAAAGGCTCCGGCTCCGGGTCTCCGGCCTGCCGCTCAAGACAGGCCCAATCCACCGTACGGCCATCGAGACGCGGCGGCGTCCCTGTCTTGAGCCGCCCCAGTGAAAAGCCCAGCCCCAAAAGGCTTTGTGAGAGTTTATTGGACGGGTTTTCACCTACGCGCCCAGCCGGCACGCGCTTGTCGCCAATATGGATCAAACCACGCAAAAACGTGCCTGTCGTCAGGACGACAGCGCAGCAGCTGATCTCGCTTCCATCATCCAGCACGAGACCAGTGATCCGGCCCGCTTCCAAGCGCAGATCGGCAGCCTCTCCTTCAAGAAGTGAAAGGTTTGGCGTTTCGCGCAGCGCGGCCTGCATAGCCTCGGCATAAAGCCGCCGGTCGGCCTGCGCCCGCGGACCGCGGACAGCAGGGCCTTTGGTCCGGTTTAAAACGCGGAATTGAATCCCGGCCGCGTCGGCGACGCGGCCCATGAGCCCGTCGAGCGCATCGATCTCGCGGACCAGATGCCCCTTGCCTAATCCCCCAATCGCCGGATTGCAGGACATAGCGCCGATCGTCGCAATCTTTTGCGTGACAAGCGCAGTCCGCGCACCCAGCCGAGCGGAAGCCGCCGCCGCCTCGCAGCCCGCATGCCCGCCACCTATGACGACGACATCGAAATCCAATTGCACCTCGGCCCCACGATCAGATTCCCATCCTGAAGGGGCAGAAGGCCCCGTCTCGAAAGATTGAGGATCAAACAGAACACATAATGGTTTGGTACGGCTATCCTGCGAGACGCGGTCCATTTGGATCGCTTCTCCGGGATGAGCGTCGAAAATGTTTCACGTGAAACAGGTTAAATCATTTGCCCACGCAGAAACGCGAGAAGATTTCGCCTAAAACGTCTTCCACGTCTACCCCGCCAACAAGGCTTTCGAGCAAACGGATAGCGAGACGTAAATCCTCCGCGAGAAACTCAATGGGGCGGGAGCCTGCGGCCGCCATCCGCTCTAGCGCGGCGGCGGCGGCTTCAAAAGCCTGACGATGACGCTCCCGCGTGATGAGGCCCGCTTCCCCATTTAAAGTCGCGTTTTTGGCAAAAGCAGCAATCTTTTCGATGAGCAGATCCAGATTTTCACCCGTTTCGGCACTGAGGGAAAGCTTCACCGCCTCAGTCCTTCGAGACGGCGCCTGCGGCGCCTCCTCAGGATGAGGAGGGGTGGTTGCAGAGCCCTCATCCTGAGGAGCTTGCGACGCAAGCGTCTCGAAGGATAAAACCTTAAGATCGCTCTTCGTCGTAATGATCCATAGCTTGTCCGGTGCGAGCGCGGGGTCCGGCCCAGCGGACGACCCCTTTTCGCTCAGCCATAAGATGAGGTCAGCCTCTTGAGAACGCTGCCTCGCCCGCTTCATGCCGATCTGCTCGACAGGGTCGGCGCTCTCGCGCAAACCAGCGGTGTCGATCAAGGTGATCGCTAACCCATCGAGATCGAGACGGACCTCCAAGAGGTCGCGCGTTGTGCCCGCATGTTCGGAGACGATCGCGACGTCTCGCCGGGCCAGCGCATTCAGAAGCGTCGATTTTCCCGCGTTGGGCGGACCTGCGATGATAATCGTCAAGCCATCGCGAATAATCTCAGCCGCGCGGCCCTCGAGCTCTTTTTTCAATTCGGCCAGCACCGGATTGAGAACAGCAGTGACGCGCGCCATCGTCTCCTTCGGAACGTCGGCTTCATCCGAAAAGTCGATCTCGCCTTCGATCAAAGCCGCCGCTTCGAGAAGTTTCGCCCGCCAATGCAAAGCCTGATCCCTTAAGGCCCCCGACACTTGGCGCAAAGCCTGTTGCCGCTGCGCTTCGGTCTCGGCATCGATGAGATCGGCCAGCCCCTCTATGGCGGAAAGATCGAGCTTGCCATTCAAAAAAGCCCGGCGGGAAAATTCGCCAGCCTTCGCAGGTCTCAAACCCTCAATCCGGCTGAAGGCTTGCACAAAGGCCGCGATCACCGCCGGACCGCCATGAACTTGAAACTCGGCCGCGTCTTCACCGGTAAAGCTCGCCGGAGCTGGAAACCAAAGCACCAGCCCCTGATCGACAGCCGCTGCCGTTAGCGGATCGATAAAACATGTCAAACGTGCGTAACGCGGTTGAGGCAGAGAGCCTGTCAAAGCCTCCACCACGGCCCCGGCTTTCGGACCCGATAGGCGAAAAACGCCGATCGCGGCCCGGCCAGCGCCAGATGCAAAGGCATAAATTGTGTCCTCTGTCATTTGACGCCGCTCATGGCTTCCTATTTGCCTCTTAAATCGAAAATCCGCTGATCATCCAAACGGGAAGGCCCCCATGTCAGGCAATGAATTGAGCAAAGCTGCAAGCCCCTATCTTCTCCAGCATGCGCAAAATCCGGTTCATTGGCAGATGTGGTCGCCAGAAACCCTCAAATTGGCGCAGGAGCAGAACAAGCCAATCCTGCTCTCCGTCGGCTATGCCGCCTGTCACTGGTGCCACGTTATGGCGCATGAAAGCTTCGAAGACCCGGAAACGGCCGCGGTCATGAACGAGCTTTTTGTGAATATCAAGGTCGATCGCGAAGAGCGGCCCGACATCGATCACATCTATATGTCATCGCTCCAGGCCTTCGGCGAACGCGGCGGCTGGCCGCTCACCATGTTCTTGACGCCGCAAGGCGAACCCTTTTGGGGCGGCACCTATTTCCCGAAGGTCGAGCAATATGGGCGCCCGGCCTTTGTCACCGTGCTGAAAACCGTCGAAGAGGCTTTCCGTAAGACACCTGACCGGATCGCGACCAATACCAAGGCCGTCCGTGACGGCCTGGGGAAAGCCAATGTCAAAGAGGGCGGCCCCCTCACCATGCAGCAATTGGATAATCTTGCGCCGCAGGCGGTGAACTTCATCGATCAGGTCGATGGCGGCCTTCGAGGCACGCCGAAATTTTTCAATACGCCCATCTTCGAATTTTTATGGCGGGCAGGCTCCCGGCTTGGCAAAAGCCCTTATCGCGATCTCGTGCGTCATACGCTCGACCGCATTTCGGAAGGTGGCGTCTACGATCATCTCGGCGGCGGATATGCCCGCTATTCGACCGATGAGCGCTGGCTTGTGCCGCATTTCGAAAAAATGCTCTACGACAATGCGCAATTGCTCGAATTGCTCGCGCTGGCATGGCGTGAGTTTTCCGACGATCTTTTCAAGGTTCGGGCCTATGAAACTGTTGGCTGGCTCGCCCGCGAGATGACGCGGACGGATGGCGGATTTTGCTCCGCGCAGGATGCCGATAGCGAAGGCGAAGAGGGCAAATATTACGTTTGGACCTGGGACGAACTCGTCAAAATCCTCGGCCTTGAAGATACGACCTTCTTCGGCAAATTTTATAATGCCGCGCGGATCGGCAATTGGGCCGAGGAAAAGCACGGGAAGATGGTCACGATTTTGAACCGCCTCGAAGCCAAGGCCCGGCCAACCGATGAGGAAGAAGCGCGCCTCGCGCCGATCCGGCAAAAGCTCTTCGAGATCCGCGACAAGCGCGTTCATCCGGGCCTCGACGACAAGGTCATGGCCGATTGGAACGGGCTGATGATTTCATCGCTCGTCAACGCGGCAACGATCTTCAACGAACCGGAATGGGCCAAGCTCGCCGCGCGCGCCTATGCCTTCATCATTTCGACGCTGCATTTCACCGATGCCACCGGCAAAAAGCGCCTCGCTCATGCCTGGCGCAACGGCGTGCTGGTCACACCTGCCATGGCGCTCGACCATGCCGCTATGACACGCGCCGCGCTCGCTCTGCATGAAGCCCGGCACATGGAGGGCGTCGAGTCCCACCTCATCCGCGATTATCTGGCCGATGCGATCGATTGGGCCGAGGCCATGTACACCTATCATGTCGATCCGGCGACTGGCCTCCTCGCCATGGCGGCCTCCGACCAAAGCGATGTCATCATGCGCCTGTCGCCCACGACCGATGATGCGATCCCCAATGCGCACCCAGTCTTCCTGACAGCTCTCATCCGGCTGGCGGGCCTCACCGGCGATGATAAATGGCTGAAACGGGCTGATGCTTTGTTTGAAGCCGTCACGCCATCGGTGCGAACAAGTTTCATTGCTCATGCGGGCATTCTGAACGCTTTCGATCTTCGCATGCGGGTCAAGGAAATCGTCACAGCTGGATCAAAGCGCGAGGCGCTTTACAAAACCGCGCTGGCTTCGCCATTCTTCGAGCGGATCGTCATGGATCTCGACAGGCCCGAAACTTTACCCGAAGGCCATCCGGCCTGAGCGCAAGCCGATAGGGCTGGAGAGGCTGCGGCCTTTGTCTGTTCAGGCGGCGCCTGCTCTTTGCCCGTCCGTGATGTGGCAGCGCTGGAAGCCTCATTGGCCAGGTGAGGTCGGTTTCATCAAAGTGCCGGGCTGAAATTGGCCAAACGTCAGATTCTGCCATTCACCTGACTGCGGCTATGATCGGCAAGATATGGAAAGCAGTGCTTAGAATGATGGGCTGACTTCAACCATGACCAACGAATTCCCTCCCGATGAAGTCCCCGTCATTCGCACTATCGCCATGCCAGCCGATACAAATCCGCATGGCGATATTTTCGGCGGCTGGCTTATGTCGCAGATGGATCTGGCGGCGGGCAGTGTCGCTGCGCGAATTTCGCGCGGCCGGGCGGCGACTGTGCGCGTCGAGGCAATGTCCTTCTTGAACCCGGTCTTCATTGGCGACGAAGTGAGTATTTACGCCCGTCTCACCGGGCGGGGCCGGACATCGATGAAAATCGACGTGGAAGCCTGGCGCCGGAGCCGTCAGTCAGAAGAAAGCGTCAAAGTGACGGAAGCGATTTTCACCTTTGTCGCGATCGACGATACCACGCGGCGGCCAAGGGAGCTGCCGGAAGTCCCTCCTGCTTAAAGGAAGATTAGGTATTCATCACCTCGAAGAAGGCGGCATTGCCTTTCGGTGTTTCGCGCAACTTGCCAAGCAAGAATTCGATTCCATCGACCGTGCCCATCGGATTTAGGATACGGCGGAGCACATACATTTTCTTCAACACATCGTTCGGAACAAGCAATTCTTCCTTACGCGTGCCGGAGCGCGTGATGTCGATCGCCGGGAAGGTGCGCTTATCCGCAACCTTACGGTCGAGGATGATTTCCGAATTGCCGGTGCCTTTGAATTCTTCAAAGATCACTTCGTCCATGCGCGAGCCGGTGTCGATCAACGCCGTTGCAATAATGGTTAGAGAACCGCCTTGTTCAATATTACGCGCCGCGCCGAAGAAGCGTTTCGGCCGCTGCAAAGCATTTGCATCGACACCGCCGGTCAGCACCTTGCCAGACGATGGCACGACGGTGTTATAGGCGCGGCCCAGGCGGGTGATTGAATCGAGCAAAATCACGACGTCGCGGCCGTGCTCAACAAGCCGCTTTGCCTTTTCTATCACCATTTCGGCAACTTGCACGTGCCGCACTGCCGGTTCATCGAAGGTCGAAGAGACGACTTCGCCATGCACCGAGCGTTGCATGTCGGTGACTTCCTCCGGCCGCTCATCGATCAAAAGCACGATCAAATAGCATTCCGGATGATTGGCTGTCACAGCTTGCGCGATATTCTGCAAGAGCACTGTCTTGCCAGTGCGCGGCGGGGCAACGATCAAAGCGCGCTGCCCTTTACCGATCGGTGCGACGATGTCGATGACGCGGGCGGAGAGATCTTTCTTGGTTGGGTCTTCGATCTCAAGCTTCAAACGTTCGTCAGGATAGAGCGGCGTCAGGTTGTCGAAATGGACCTTGTGGCGAATCTTTTCCGGGTCTTCGAAATTGATCGTATTGACTTTCAAAAGCGCGAAATAACGCTCGCCTTCTTTCGGGCTGCGAATGAGGCCTTCGACCGTGTCGCCCGTGCGCAAGCCAAAGCGCCGGATCTGCGAGGGTGAAACATAAATATCATCGGGGCCGGCCAGATAATTCGCTTCGGGCGAGCGCAAAAAGCCAAAGCCGTCCTGGAGCACTTCAATGACGCCTTCGCCAACGATCTCAATGTCGCGGCTGGCCAATTGTTTGAGGATGGCAAACAATAATTCCTGTTTGCGCATAATGGACGCATTCTCAACCTCATGCTCTTCGGCAAAGGCCAGCAACTCGGTCGGCGACTTGAGCTTCAAGTCTTGAAGTTTAATTTCCCCCATCGGGATTTAGTCCTTGGAAAAACGCACGATTCAGGTCGTACAAGGCAGGCGGCCTAGAATTGATAGGCCTAAAGGAGAGGTTGGATTGCTCTTGCGGCGCTCGAAACGCGCCAGCTCGACGCCAAAACCTGCGAGGAGAGAATCAAAAGATAGATCGAATCAGGCCCTTTGACAACCTCATCCCATCCTCCTCAGGCTTTGCCGCAGATTCTTAGAATGGCTTCAAGACGACGAGGATCACAATTAAAATGAGACAAACGGTCGGAATTTCGTTGATCACGCGGTAAAATTCAGGCGCATGCCCAATGTGACCGTTGGCAAAATCCTTACGGGTTTTACCCAGAAATCCGTGCAGCCCGCTGAGGCAGAGAACGAAGAAAAGCTTGGCATAGATCCAGCCGCCGGAGTGAAAAAATCCGCCATTGATGGCGAGATAAAGACCGCTCCCCCAGGTGGCAAGCATGGCTGGCAGCATGATGACGCGTTGCAGCCGCAACTCCATGACTTTGAAGGTTTCGGCTTGTGGTGACGAGACGCCCGCTTCCGCGTGATAAACAAAAAGCCGCGGAAGATAAAAAAGCCCAACCATCCAGGAAATCAACGAGACGATATGCAAAATCTTGATCCAAGAATAAGCAAGGTCCATCTCTCACCCTTCCGATCGCAAGATTTTCAATAAATGCTCGACGTGCTCTAAGGGGGTTTCGGGCAAGATGCCATGGCCAAGATTGAAAATATGCGGCCGGCCTGCGAAAGCCTCAAGAATGTTTCGGGTCGAACTTTCCAGAGCCTTTCCGCCAGCAACGAGAGCTAAAGGGTCAAGATTTCCCTGTAGAACGATCTTTTGATCGATTTCTTTCGCAGCCCATTTTGGATCGACAGGCGTATCGAGCCCGATCGCATCAGCCCCGCAAATGGTCGCGAAAGCAGGCAGATGAGACCCTGCACCGCGCGGAAAAGCAATGATTCGGATCTCAGGATATTGCGCCCTGACGCCTTCGATAATCGCCTTCACGGGTTTGAGACACCACAGTTCAAATTCATGCGGCGGCAGAACCCCGGCCCAGCTGTCGAAGATTTGAATCGCCTCAACACCAGCTTTGATTTGCGCCGCCAAATAATCAATCGAAGCTGAAACCAAAAGATCGATAAGTTTTTGAAAAAGACCTTGCTGCCGGTAGGCGAAAAGCCTGGCAGGCCCTTGGTCTGGTGTGCCTTTACCGGCAACCATGTAAGAAGCGACGGTCCAAGGTGCTCCGCAAAAACCGATTAAAGCGGTTTCCTCTGGAAGTGCCGACTTGACCCGGTCGATCGTCTCGAAAACAGGTTCCAGTTTTTGAAGGTTGATGCCGCTTAGTTTGGCAATATCCTGCTCTGTCACCAGCGGATCGAGCCTTGGTCCTTCCCCGGATTCAAAACTGACTTTTTGTCCCAGAGCGTCGGGGACCACCAGAATATCAGAAAAGAGAATGGCTGCACTGAACCCGAAACGGGTAATGGGCTGTAAAGTCGCTTCCGCCGCGAGTTTCGGCGTGTAGCAGAAATCCAGAAACGACGATGCCTTGGCGCGGATCTCGCGATATTCCGGCAGGTAACGTCCCGCTTGACGCATCAGCCAAGCAGGCGGGGGTGAGACGATCTTATGATCGAATACATTTAAAAAGGGCTTGGTCTTGCTGGAAGGGACGGACTCCAAACCCATTCAAACCTTATCTTTGAATCTTGAATCTGCGTCTTTTAAGTCTGGACGTTGGATTACCCTTATTCACGCTGACGCACAATCTAGGATGATCCGGCTCCTTATCCACGCTTTTCACCGGAACTTTGCTATTTGTAAATGATTAATGAAATCTTAACCAATTCAAAGACCAGTTTCGCTTCATCGGCTGCGTTGGCCACATCCTGGTCTTTTATAAACATGATCCACATCAATTCTATGATTAGATGCTGCTTATAGTGCTTGTGGACCGGGACCTTGCACTTATCCCCGCATTGGGTTTGGACTTGAGCGAGCTGGCTTTTTATCCACCCGTGTCCACAGTTCTCCCGGCCGGCATCGGGATAAGCGATCCGAGGTAAATGCGTGGGCCGCAGCTATTTTCATCTTCATCTTGTGTCCGATGCGACAGGCGAGACCTTGATTGCCGCGAGCCGGGCCGCGTCTGCTCAATATCAAGGCGTAGCGTCGATTGAGCATATTTATCCCTTGGTGCGCAGCAAGGCGCAGCTCGATAAAGCCATCGCAGAGATTGAAGCCGCCCCCGGCATGGTGCTTTTCACCTTGGTCGATCAGGAGCTGTCTCAAATCCTTGAGGAGGCCTGCCGGAAGATTGGAGCGCCATGCCTCTCAATTCTCCAGCCGATCCTCAATCTCTTTCAATCTTATATCGGGATGGAATCGACGCCCCGGCCGGGCGCCCAACATATGTTGAATGCTGAATATTTCCGCCGGATCGACGCTTTAAATTATACCGTGCTGCATGATGATGGTCAGCAGGTGGATGAATATGAGGATGCGGATGTTGTCTTGATCGGCGTGAGCCGGACCTCGAAGACGCCGACCAGCATCTATCTTGCTAATCGCGGGATCAAAACCGCCAACATTCCGCTGGTCCCGAATGTCGCATTGCCTGCTTCACTGCGGAAATTGAAACATCCCTTGGTGGTTGGCTTACTGGCCTCTCCGGAGCGGATTGTGCAAATGCGGGAAAACCGGCTGCTTGCTTTGAATGCGACTTATGATTCCCTTTATGTGGATAGACTTTCGGTCGCGGACGAGGTTGCCCAATCACGCAGGCTTTTTGCCGAACTTGGCTGGCCGACCATTGACGTCACACGCCGGTCGATTGAGGAAACCGCCGCGGCGATCATCGATCTTTACCGCGTTCATTCCATGAAATTCAT
>Ga0116230_10000840_pt1 | contig 27848 bp, 26 predicted proteins | sample S1TSphfallax_3_FD_88678 | JGI IMG/M metagenome (GOLD analysis project Ga0116230, IMG submission 88678) | Host-associated microbial communities from peat moss isolated from Minnesota, USA - S1T2_Fd - Sphagnum fallax MG | ecosystem: Host-associated > Plants > Peat moss > Unclassified | place... | reverse complement strand
GCCGCGAAAATGCAACGGAAGCTGAAGGCCCTCCTGGCCCAAATCGACGGCACGATCCAGTCGGTCCGGCGCATCGCCACGGAGCTGCGGCCCGGCGTGCTGGACCAACTTGGACTGGGCGCTGCGATCGATTGGCAGGCCTCGGATTTCCAAAGCCGGAGCGGCATCCGATGCGAAGTAAAGATCAGCGGTCCGGAGGCCCCTCTGACGGCGGAATGTCAGACGGCCTGTTTTCGGATCTTTCAGGAGACTTTGACCAACATCATCCGCCACGCCAAGGCCACCTCGGTCCAAGTCGCACTGGGCCAGGCCGATCACCAGCTGCTGCTGACCGTCCGGGACAACGGGCGGGGCATCTCCGCCGCGGCCCTCGGCGACGCCCGCTCGATCGGCCTGACCGGCATGAAGGAACGGGCCGCGCAGCTCGGGGGCGAGGTCATTTTCTCCGGCCGTCCCCCGCATGGCACCACGGTGAGCGTCCGCTTGCCCATTGGCCGCCCGGCGAATGCGCCGGGGCCCACGTGAAGATTCTGATCGCGGACGATCACGCCGTCGTGCGCCGCGGCCTGCGACAGATTCTCGCCGAGGCGATCAAGGGAGCGTCCTTTGGCGAGGCGGCCACCGGCCAGCAGGCGCTCGAACGCATCTGGAAGGAGTTATGGGACATCGTCATTCTCGACCTGATGATGCCGGGTCAGAACGGTCTGGAGATTCTGAAGGAGATCAAGCGATCGAGGCCCGCGCTGCCGGTGCTGGTTCTCAGCATGCACCCGGAGGATCAGTTCGCCGTCCGGCTGCTCAAAGCCGGCGCCGCGGGCTATATGACCAAGGAGAGCGCACCGGAGGAATTGGTGGGCGCCGTGCGCAAGGCGCTGAACGGGGGACGCTATGTCAGTGCGGAACTCGCGGAACGGATCGCCTCCTTCCTGGCCAATGAAGGCGACGCTCCGCCGCATGCGCGCCTGTCGGATCGCGAATTTGAACTGCTCCAGCTGATCGCGGTCGGCCAGTCCGTCAGCGGGATCGCGAAGAGCTGGTCCCTGAGCGTCAAGACCGTGAGCACCTATCGCGCGCGGCTGCTCGAGAAAATGGCGCTGAAAAACAACTCCGAACTGATGCATTACGCTTTCCAGCACCAGTTGGTGGAGGTGAAGGCCAAGGCGATCGACCTTCCAGCCAGGGTCGATCCATCCGACGCCTAGGCCGGAACGGGCCCAGACATGGGTCCGTTGGACAAGATGGGGTGTAACCCGGCTGGAGCATTCACCCACGCACAATCTACATTATGTTAAGTCACGGAAACGGTAGAAACGCCGCACGAGGAAGTAAAAGCCCCTCCTTCAAAGGAGAACTCAACCCTTCCTCGCCATTTCGCCACTCGCGCAGATACGGGTGGAATCTTAGCCCTAGCCAACGGTGATCGCGTGCTGCGGCCAAGCGGCTAGTGTGCCCTGATCTCGAGTCGCAAGTCGCATTCCATGGGCGGCCGCCGTCTGCACCAAATAAAAATCCCTGATTTGCTTATGCCCTTCGGCTTTTCTGAGAAATGAATCATCAGGGACGCCCCCATTCATTATTTTACCGCCGCGGGGGCCGGTGAATTCCGCGCGGACTGCTTTAAGCGCGTCAGACGCTCGTAGCGCATGGCCCTTCATGACCTGCTGGTTCATCAGAAGCCGAACACTGGCCAGATACGTTTCAACCGCCGCGCCCCACCCGTCGCCCTTGATCGACTCCAGCCACTTCCGCGCGGAAGCATGCCGCTCATGCGCCGTGTTGATGGCCGCGAACAGAACGTCGGTATCGACCAACCACTTCATCGCATTTCTTGCAGAGCTTCTGCGACGTCGGCGTCGGAAATTCGCACACCTTTCGGCATTTTTACCAGTCCTTTCCCAGGTCGAGCCAGCACTCGGGAATTAGCCGCGATTTTGGTCGGTTGGAAAACAGCGCGGACCGCTTCAGCAATGAGCTGATTCATCGGTGCTTTGGCGCGCCCACCGCGCCGGGCCGATTCCCGTCTGAGTGAATCGGTCACGTCGGCAGGAAGATCGAAGGTGGTTCGCATGAATATGCTTTTATGCCTTTAAACAGATGCGTCAAGTCCCCGCTCTGACTCGGCAGCAGCGCTCGGACTGACGCGGGAACTCGCGGCTTATGGCCTTGAGCGCTTTCACCGGGGGCCGGCCATACTGCACTTGCGGGCGAGGCGGAGCGCGGTTTGCTCGGAACGTAATTCGGAAACCATCAGCCCAGTAGACCGTGGCGATCACACCCCCCCCTTCAGCGGCCGGACTATTATGGGCGATCGTCGCCGCCAGCATTGCCCTGATGCTCATCCGGCCGCGCGGGATCGCGGAGGTCTATTGGGTCGGCGGCGGCGCGCTGCTTTTGGTCGGCCTGCGCCTCATTCCGCTGCGCCTGGCCGCTCGTGCGATCGCCGAGGGCTCGGATGTCTACCTGTTCCTGATCGGGATGATGCTGCTGTCGGAGTTGGCGCGGGAGCACGGCGTGTTCGATTGGGTGGCGAATCAGGCGGTGCACCATGCCCGCGGATCGTCGCTGACATTGTTCACGCTCGTTTACGCCGCCGGCACGGTCGTCACCCTCTTCCTGTCGAACGATGCCACGGCCGTGGTGCTCACCCCGGCAATCCTGGGAGTGGTCAAGCAGGCTCGGGTCAAACCGCTGCCCTGCGTCTTCGCCTGCGCCCTGATCGCCAATGCCGCTTCGTTCGTGCTGCCGATTTCTAATCCGGCCAACCTCGTGGTCTTTCGGGAAGCGATGCCGCCCCTGGGCACGTGGCTGCGCTCCTTTGGACTGCCCTCGCTCCTCTCCATTCTCGCAACCTATCTGGTGATGCGGCTGTATTTTCGCGGCGATCTGCGGGAGAAGATCGCGACCGAAGAGCGGGTGCTGCCTTTGCGCTCGAGCGGTCGGCTCGTCCTGCTCGGCTTGGGCGCAATGGTCGCAGTCCTGATGGTCGTTTCGGCGCTGAAGCGGGATTTGGGACTGCCGACCTGCCTGGTGGCCCTGGTCGTCACCTTGGGGGTTTCGCTGCAGGCTCGCCGCAATCCGTTGCGGCTGGCGCGCGAGATCAGCTGGGGAACGCTGGCCTTGGTGGCAGCCCTCTTCATCCTCGTGGACGCAGTCAGCGGCCAGGGCGCCCTCGCCTTCGCCGAACGAACCTTGGCGTGGCTCCAGCGACTGCCCGCCCCCACCGGGGCTTTCCTCGCCGGGTCAGCGGTCGGCGTGGGTAACAATCTGGTCAATAATCTGCCTCTCGGGCTGCTCGCCGGAAGCGCCTTGCACGCCGCCCACGCCCGCGGCCTGCTGGCGAACGCGGTTCTTATCGGAGTGGATCTCGGACCCAACCTCTCCGTCACCGGGTCCCTGGCTACGATCCTGTGGCTGATCGCCCTAAAAAAGGCGTCCGTTCACGTCAGCGCCTGGCAATTCTTTCGGTTAGGGATCATCGCCATGCCAGTGGCCCTGCTGGCGGCGCTGGGAGCGGCGCTCCTGGTGGGTTGAGCCGCAAAAAAAACCGTCGATAAACCGGCGGGGAGCTAGCGCGAGCCGGGACGACTGGGTTGAGCCAACCCCAGCGGGCTCCCTCCGACTACTTTCCCTTCGCCAATTTCTTAACGGCTTTCAGCTTTTTCAGCCCGCTCTGTTTCAGCTGGAAGCGCTGGCTGGCTTTCTGATCCTTGATCGTCGGGAGGTATTTGGCGCCCATCCCTACTTCTTGGAGAGGTGATCGATCTCCGTCAAATCCGCTTCGCTGAGCGTGAGGTCTGCGGCCGCGATGTTCTCCTCCAGATGCTTCACTGACGAGGTGCCGGGAATCGGCAGGATGACTTTCGAGCGGTGCAGCAGCCAGGCGAGCGCGAGCTGACCGACGGTCGCCTTCAGGCGGTGCGCGAGCTGATCCAGCTTGCCGCCGGGTTTCGAGAGGTCGCCCGCCGCCAGCGGGAACCAGGGGATGAAACCGAGGTGATGCTTTTCGCAATAGGTGACCACCGCCTCGCTCTTCCGATCGCCCAGATTGTATTCGTTCTGCACGCTCACGATCGGGGCGGTCTTGTGGGCCCGCTCGATCTGCGCCACGGTGACCTCGGAGAGGCCGAGATGATGAATCTTGCCCTGATGCTGCAGTTCTTTCAGCGCGCCCAATGACTCCTCGACCGGGACGTGCGGATCGATGCGGTGCAACTGATACAGGCCGATGCGTTCGATGCGCAGGCGCCGCAGGCTCATTTCGACGCACTGGCGGAGATATTCGGGCCGGCCGACGGGCGCCCATTGGTTCGGCCCGGAACGGGTCAAGCCGCCCTTGGTGGCGATCAACAGGCCCGCGGGATACGGATGCAGCGCTTCGGCGATCAGCCGTTCGCTCACTTCGGGGCCGTACGAATCGGCCGTGTCGATGAAGGTGACCCCGAGTTCGACCGCCCGTCTGAGGACGCGGCGCGCTTCGGCGGGATCGTCCGGCTCGCCCCAGATGCCCTGGCCGGTGAGACGCATCGCGCCAAACCCGAGGCGATGGATGGACAGATCGCCGCCGAGCTTGAACGAACCGCCGGGAGCGGCGCGGACGGGGGCGGATTTCGCGGGCTTGGGCGATGGACTCATGATGAAGAGAAAGAGACATCAGGGTAAGCCGGAGGTTCGCTCCGTGCAACCCGGCCCGGAGGCCCGGGCCAATCGCTCTTGCCACTCGCCCGCCGGCGGGATGTCATGGCGGGGTGAGCACTTCGACAAAAATCCTGATCGGTCTGGTCGCTCTGATCGTCATTCTCGGGCTCTGGGCCGTCGGCGGCTACAATGGCATGGTGAGCCTCCAGCAGGGCACCAACGCGCAGTGGGCGCAGGTGCAGAACGTCTATCAGCGGCGCGCCGATCTGGTCCCGAATCTGGTGAACACCGTCGCCGGTGCGGCCAACTTCGAAAAATCCACCCTCATTGCGGTGACGGACGCGCGCGCGTCGGTGGGCCGGGCGCAGTTGCCCGCCGGCAGTGCGCCGACCGACCCGGCCCAATTGGCCGCCTTTGAACAGGCCCAGGGTCAGCTCGGCTCGGCGCTCTCTCGCCTGCTCGTCGTGTCCGAGCGCTATCCCGACCTGAAGGCGACCGCGGGTTTCCGCGACCTGCAGGCCCAGCTCGAGGGCACCGAGAACAGGATCGCGGTCGAGCGGGGTCGCTTCAACGAGGCGGTGCAGGCGTACGACACCGCGATCCGCCGCTTCCCGGCGGTCCTGTTGGCGGGAATGATGGGGTTTACACCCCGCCCCTATTTCGCGGCGACGGCCGGTGCGGAAGCTCCGCCCAAGGTGAATTTCGATTTCAATTCGCCGCCCGCGCCGACGGTTAAACCGTGACGCGACGGCTGGCGATCCTCGGAGCGGTCCTCGCGCTGGCCGCGCCGGCAGCCCGGGCCGCGGAGGTGATCCCGCCGCCGCCGCCGGCCCACTTCAACGACTACGCGGGGGTCGTTCCGGCCGCGACGGCGCGCCGGCTGGACGCGGAACTGGTCCAATTCGAGCGGGCCACCTCGAATCAGGTGGTCGTGGCGGTGTATCCGACGATGACGACCGACTCCTCGATTGAGGATTATACGGTCCGGGTGGCCCAATCCTGGCATGCGGGACTGAAGGGCCGCGACAATGGCGCCGTGCTTTTCGTTTTCGTCCGGTCGCACCAGGCCTACCTGCAGGTGGGTTATGGGCTGGAGGGCGCGATCCCCGACGTGCTCGCCAAGCGGATCATCACGAACGAGCTCATCCCTCATTTCCGCCAGGGGGATTATGCCGGTGGCCTGGATGCGGGCGTGACCGCCATCATGGCCGCCGCGCGCGGCGAATATCGCGGCACCGGACGAACGGTGGCGGATAGTCGGCAGCAGGCGGCCGGCCTCCCTCCCCTGATCGGCTTCGGCCTCTTTCTCGCCGTCATCCTCTGGTCGATGCTGCGCCGTCATGCCTATTACCAGGCCAGCGGACGGCGGGGAATTCGGTCGGGAGGCGGTCCGTGGATCTTTCCGGGCGGCGGCGGCGGCGGGTTTGGCGGCGGTGGGGGCGGGGGTGGCGGGGGCGGCTTCTCGGGCGGCGGCGGCGGTTTTGGCGGCGGCGGGGCGGGAGGAAGCTGGTAAGCCATGCGCTGGTTTTTCTTCCATCCCCGGATCGATCACGCGCGCGTCGTCGCGGCCATTCGCGCGGCCGAGGAGAAAACCACGGGCGAAATTCGCGTGCTGATCTCCCGGCACAAGGCGCGCGATCCCGTCGCTTCCGCCCAGGCGCATTTCGGCCGGCTGGGGCTGACCGCTTCCACCCACCGCAATGGCGTGTTGCTCTTCGTCGCGCCGCGTTCGCGCAACTTCGCGATCGTCGGGGACCGCGGGATCCATGAGCAGTGCGGCGACAGTTTCTGGACTGAGCTGGCGACGACGCTCGGCGCCTATTTCCGCCGCGGCGAGTTCACCGCCGGCGTGGTGCACGGGGTCGAACGGGCGGGCGAATTGCTGGCCATCCATTTCCCCCGCCGACCGGACGACGCCCCGCCGGCCGCTCCCACCGCGGCCGAGGTGGACTGAGCCAGCGCGCGGCCCGGCCGCCGGCGACCGCGCGCCCGGCCGGGCCCGAGGCTATCACCCTGGGGTGAAGACCCCCGCCCGGGACCGGAGCCGGCCGGCGTCCGCTTGGTCCAACCTGCCGGTGTATCACCGTAGGCATGACACACGTCGCACCCGGACGCCACCCCCGCGCCGGCCGCCCCCCTGCGCCGCCGGCGTTTCTCCGCCGGCCCGCCCCCCGGCCACCAGACATTCGACGCCCGCCACCGGGAGGGCAGTTCCTCCCTGGGGCAATCGCGAGCCGGGAGCGCGGACGGCCGTCCGGCGGGACGCCGTACGTTCGAACGGAAAAGTCGGACGCAAGATTGCGCGCCGTCGCCGGAAATTTTCCCGCGAATGTTTGCGTCCCGCGCCGGTGGTCGCGCGAAGAATCATCATGCCGCTGCGCTCGCCCATCCCCGCGCCGGCGACCGTTTCCCACCCCACCCTCTTTCCGCGGCCGGCGCCCCGTTCGCTGACCGCCACCCGTCAGTCCAACCCACAACTCCCGTCATCATGAGTATATCCTCCCCGTCAGAAAGTCGCGATCTTGGATCGCTGCTCGACCGCCGACTCAGCCGCCGCGCCGCCCTGAAAAAACTGGGCTTCGGCGCCCTCGGTCTGGGTTCGCTCGGTCTCCTGCAAAACAAGACCATGGCCGCTTTCGCCCAAAGCGCGGCCGTCAATCCGACGGACGCAGCCGTGCTCAACTTCGCGCTCAATTTGGAGTATCTCGAGGCGGAGTTCTACACCTACGCCACCACCGGACAAAGCATCACCAGCCTCGGCCTCGGCATCACCGGATCCGGCACGCAGGGCGGCGTCACCATCAAGGGCAGCCCGCAAGTGCCTTTTGTCAGTGCGGCCACCCAGCAGTATGGATTGGAGATCGCCCAGGAAGAGCGCAACCACGTGGCCTTTCTGCGCGCGGCCATCACGGCCGCGGGCGGAACGCCGGTCGCACGGCCGGCGCTCGACCTGCAGAATAGCTTCAATACGCTGGCCGTCGCGGCGGGATTGGGGTCGAGCTTCGATCCGTTCGCGAGCGATCTGAATTTCATCATCGGGTCATTCATCTTCGAGGATGTCGGCGTGACCGCCTATCACGGTGCGGCCGGACTGATTTCCAACGTCAATTACCTCGGTGCGGCGGCCGGTATTCTGGCGGTCGAGGCTTACCACGCCGCGACCATCCGTCTGCTGCTCTATCAGAATGGCACCGCGGCCCAATCGGCGGCGGCCGCGATTTCCGCCACCCGCGACATCCTGGCCGGGACCGCGGCCGACCAGCCGGTGGTCTTGAACGGGCAGGCCCACATCGTCCCGGCCGACAGCAACAGCATCGCCTTCAGCCGGACCCCCCGCCAGATCCTGAACATCGTCTACGCCGGCATGAATGCGACCAAGGGGGGCTTCTTCCCGGCCGGATTCAACGGCGCCATCACGAGCTAAAACCACCTTCTCCGCACTCAACCCTCTCGATCACCATGAAGCTCAGCACTCTCCTCTCTCTGACGGCGGTCGCGCTCTCCGGCGCGGCGGCCCATGCGCAGGGCTACGCCCCCGCCATCAATATCGGCAACACCGTCTTCACCGGCACCATCACCGGGGCCACCGGGGGCGCCAATAGCAACGGACCGGTCTACGACGTCTTCACTCCGACCGGCGTCGACTATACGTTGAGCAATGCCGGCGGTCTGTCCGCGCCCGGCCCTTACACGTATGCCAATACCGGCGCCAATACGGGGACCATCACCGAACCGCAAAGCAGCGGGGCGAACCTCTCGGTCGCACTGACCTTTACGAGCGGCTCGGCCGGAACGTTCCTTGCCACCTATGCTGCGGGCGTCACGCAGACGGGGACGTTCACGCTCACGCCCATTCCGTTCGCCGCGCCGCTGGCGAACATGTCCAGTCTGGTCACCCTGACAACGGGCGGTTCAGTGATTTCCGGTCTGGTCGTCGAAGGCGGCGTGCCCCGTTCGGTGCTGATCCGGGCCGTCGGCCCCGGCTTGGCCGCCTTCGGGGTCGGCCCCACCCTCGCGAATCCGACCGTCAGCGTGGTCAACAGCGCGGGTGCAGTGGTCGGGACCAACTCGAGCTGGGGTTCGTCGGCGACATTGCAGGCCGCCTTTACCCAGGCCGGCGCCTTCAATCTCCCGGCCAATAGCAAGGATTCGGCGGTCGTGTTGACCCTGAATCCAGGGGCTTACACCGTAGTCGTGAAGGGCTTGGCCGCGACCGATTCCGGTCAAGTTCTCGTCGAAGTCTACTATCTGAACTGAGCGCGATGCTCAGCCGCCGCGCCGCGGGAGCCCGTCCACGGGCTCCCGCGGGCGTGCGGGCTACCGTCCGCGTTCGACGTTGACGCAGGTGCCGTCGAACGGCGCGCTCACCCCGGAGCTCTTCAGCGCGTTCGCCATGAAATACACCTGATCGGGCCGGGCGGGATGGCAGGCCGATTCGCCGGACAGCACCACCCGATCGTCCAGCCGCACCCGCACTGGCGAGACCGGGGTGGGCCGGTCCGATGGCCGATCCGGCTCGAGCGAGGCTATCTCGATCCGGCAGCGGTAGACTCGCCGGGGATCGATGGCCACGACTGGGCCGACCACTCCGCCGACTCCCCAGTGGTCGAAACTGAAACGCACATGCGTTCGGTCGATCATGACCACGGACAGGATGTCGCCAGCGCCCGGCACTCCCGTCTCCAGCAACCCCAAACCCGAGCCCAGCGTGGGACCGTTGAACTGCAAATCCGCCGTCACCGGGCCCGTGGACCGGGTCAGTCGGTCCCGCCTGCCGGCGGCGCGTTCGGCCGCGTCGATCGTGCGGACGCCGCTCGCCCCGCCGGTAAAGTCCTGCGCGCAACCCGGCACGCCGAAGGGATTTTCCAGCAGGTAGACTTGGTCGGGTCGGAAGCTCGGCCAATCGACATTCGTCGCCAATGCCAGGACACCGTCCACCGACACCCGGACCTGGTCCGCCCGCATCGGAGTCGGACCGTGTTCCAGCCAGGCGCCGAGCGCCACTTCCACCGTGTGCTCGACGCGGTCGTCCACCGCCAGCGGACCGGCCACCGCCGGGGTCCCGACCGAACCGAACGCGCCGAATTCAATGCTCCCGGGTGCCGGCCGCCGCAGCCAAATCAGAGGTCCGGCGCCGGGACCGCCGATGGCGAGCAGCGGCTCCGCGCCTCCCACCGGTTCGCTGAAATTCAAACGCACTTGGAGCAGCTGCCCCGGTCCCGGCCGATAATCGTCGGCGCCCCTCGGAGCACCCCGCTTCGAACCGACCGCCACGATCCGGCCGCCAAACCGGGACAGGCATTCGTCATCGGCCTGGGTGTTCCATCCGACCAGAACCTCCTCATCGCGAAAGGCTCGGACCGGCCCGGTCCAATCGGCCACCTCGACGCCATCCAGCCGGAGTCGCACCCGGCCCAGTCCGCTTGCGTCCATGGGAAACGGCCGCCAGTCCAACACCCAAAGATGATCGCGCCGGAAATCGAGGCGCGCTACGAGCCGTGAGCAACGAACCGCGTCGCCCCTGCGGAAGAGAAAATGGACGCCTCCGTTCGCCTCGAACCGGACCATGCATTGCCACCCCGACACCGGGTCGCCCAGCGAGCAGATCGGCTCGACGACGCCCGGATCGGCCCGGTCGAAGCGCAGCTCAAGCTCCAGCTGCCCCGCCCCCGCCGTGGCGATCGGCCACCGCCGCCCGGCGTTATTCAATTCGGCCCGGCCGTCGGTTGCGGCCGCGCCCGCGATCTCCAAGGGACGGTAGGCGTCGGTCCCGGTCACGCTCGGGTCGGCCAGGTCGCGCCAGGCCACGACCCGGTGCGACGGCCCCAACCGCAGGCCGTCGTAGCCGGGGCGAAGCGAGATCGTCGCGATGCGCCGATAGCTGGGCCGCGCGCTCTCCGCCGTCCAGCGGTGCAGATCGAGCCGGGCGAGCCCGCGCATGACCTCGGGATCGCGGTCGCCCGGCGAGGGAATGTTCGCCGACCGAATCAACCGGCCTCCGACCACCGCCGCGGCCATGACTCCGATGACGGCAAGGGTCGGAACGCGCCGGTGGTCCGTCAGCCCAAGGGCCACCAGCCAAATGGCCACCCCCGTCGAGCCGGAGGCCGGATGCCCGGCGCCGACGAGCAGGGCCGCGCCGAAAACGAGCGCACCCGCCGAAACCCAAATCCAACCGTCGCCCCAGCGGGATTCCCTGGCCGCAAGAATCCAGGCGAGCAGGGCGGCGAGCGCGAAGCCGAGCGGATAGCCCAGACCGCTCGTCACCGCCCAGCGGAAATCGGCGAACCCGAGGAGGCCCGCCGCCACGACGCCGCATCTGACGCCCACGACCCATCGGGAGGGACTCGGCCCGGCGTGCCGGTACGCGGCGAGCTGGCACCGCCAGAGCAGCCAAAACGCGACCCCGGTGAAACCGGAAGCGAGGGCCGCCACCACGGTGAATACCGGGATTCCCGCCGCGCAGCCCGCCGCGATCAACCCCAGCCAAAGGGGCTCGGGCCAGGACATTCCCGGATCCCCCAGGTTGAACCGAGCCTCGCCGTGGCCGGCCAGATTGAGGGCCGTGCGCATCAACGCGAGGCCCGGGTCGCTCCAGCGCGAGTGCCAGAACAACAGACCGACCAGAACCGTCAGGCCGCCGAGAACTGCCAGCCGGGACGCGAGCCGACGGGGACGATTCGAGCCGGCTTCGGAAAGTGTTCGGGCGAGAAAATCGATAGGGTTAGGCTGGCCCGAATCGACCGACGAGGGAAGCGGTTTTCTCGCGCTCCGGATCCCGTTCGGATCGCGCCGCCGCACGCGCACCGGACCGTTACGATTAAGCTACGCCCCCGTGCCGGGATTGCGCCGGTCGGGTACTCCGCTACTCTGCGCTCGATGAATCTTCCTTCGACTTCACGGACGGGCCGGATTGCCCTCGCGCTGGGAATGGCGGTCCTCGGATGGGTGGTCGCGACTCCGCTGGCCCGGGCCGTCCCAGCCGAGATCATCATTCTGCGGCACGCGGAGAAACCGGCGACGGGGTCCGAACTCAACGAACGCGGCTGGGAACGGGCGCGGGCCCTGCCCGATTCTTTCCTGCGCGATGCGCGCCTGCTCGAGCACGGTCGCGCCGTCGCCATCTACGTCGGTGCGCCCGCCAAGGCGGGTGGTTCGGTCCGTTCCATCCAGACGATGCAGCCCACCGCGCAGGCCCTGCAGCTGAAGCTCCACGAGGAGATCACCCGCGATGAGATCGACCGCCTCGCGAAAGCGATTCTCACGGACCCGGCCTATAACGGCAAGACCGTCGTGGTCTGCTGGGAGCACAAGAAGATTCCCGGGATGCTGAAGGCCCTGGGTTGCACGACCGGGCCGGATTTCTGGGCGGACGAGGTCTACGACCGATTCTGGGTCCTCGATTTCGCGGACGGACGGGCGGTCCAATTGCGGGATCTGCCGCAGCGACTTTTACCCGGAGATTCGGCGCGCTGACGGGAGGGGCTGCACGCTCGCTCGGCGCCGCAGACTTACAGAACTGTCATTTTGGGGAAAGGGGGGCGACACGGCGCCGTGCTAACGTGGCCGCACTTCCATGAATCCTCCTCGCCTCTCCCCCTTCGTTCGCCCGGCTGCCGCGGTCGCCTTTGGCGCCATCGCCGCGGCCGGTCTGCTCGTCGCCGTCCATGCCGCCCAACCCGCCAAGGCCCCCGTCGACGTCCTGCGCGACGACAGCCCGGTGCAACGCGACCGCCCGGAACCGGCCAGCTTCGCCGGTGTCGTCAAGCGCGTCGCCCCCAGCGTGGTCAAGATCACCAGCGAGATGCATGCGCGGGCCGCCGCGATGAACGGCCCGGACGGAGGCCAGCCGATGGATCCTCTGCTCCGGCAGTTCTTTGGCGACCAGTTTGGCGGTCGCGCGCCGCAGATGCGGAGCGAGCCGCAGAGCGCGCTCGGCTCCGGCGTCATCATCAGCCCGGACGGCTACATCGTGACGAATAACCACGTGGTGGACGGCGCGGACCGGCTGACGGTGACCATGGAGGACGGGCGCGAATTCACCGCCCATGTCGTGGGCCGCGACCCGCAGACCGACCTCGCGGTGATCCGCGTGGACGCAAAGGGACTCCCCGCCATCACGTTCGCGAGCAGCGCGAAGGTCGACGTGGGTGATCGCGTGCTGGCCGTCGGCAATCCTTTCGGCATCGGCGAAACCGTCACGACCGGGATCGTCAGCGCCAAGAGCCGGCGCGCCGGCCTGGGCCTCGCCTATGAGGATTTCATCCAGACGGATGCGGCGATCAATCCGGGTAATTCCGGCGGCGCGCTGGTCGACATCGATGGCCGGCTGGTGGGCATCAACACCGCCATCCTGACCCACAGCGGCGGGTCGCAGGGTGTGGGCCTCGCGGTCCCGGCGGATCTCGTGCGGCACGTGGTCGACAGCCTGGTGCAGCACGGCAAGGTCGTGCGGGGCTACCTCGGCGTCGGGGTTCAGGACATCACGCCGGAGCTGGCGGATTCCTTCGGCCTGAAGAATCGGGCCGGCGCGCTCGTCGCGGACGTCCAACCCAACAGCCCCGCCGCCCGCGCCGGATTGGCGAGCGGCGACGTCATCACGGCGATCGACGGTCAACCCGTCGACGGGGCCAGTCATCTGAGCCTCGTGGTGGGCGAATCCTCGCCCGGCGCCAAGCTCGCCTTGGACCTCCTCCATAACGGCCGGCCCGAACATCTGACCGTCACCGCCGCGCTCAAGCCCGGCGAGTCGGCCGCCGGCACCACCCCGGCCGTCGCGGGCGACGACCAAGGCGTGCTCAACGGCGTCGCCGTGGACGACATCGATCCGGCGGCCCGGCAGGAGATCAATCTGCCGTCCCGCCTGCAGGGCGCGGTGATCACGAATGTGGCCCCGGATTCGGCGGCGGCCCGCGCGGGTCTGCGCGCCGGGGACGTCATCCTCGAAATCGACCGCCAGCCGGTGACGTCGGCGAAGGATGCGGTGAACCTCTGCGCGAGCGCCACGAGCAAGAAGACCTTGGTCAAAATCTGGTCGCACGGCAGCACGGTGTACGTCGTGGTGGACGAATCCGGCTCGCCCAGCTAAACCCTCCGCATGCGGGTCCTCGTCGTCGAAGATGATGCCAAAATCGCCTCCTTCGTCGTGCGAGGACTCAAGCAGGCCGGATACGCCACGGATCACGCTCCCGATGGCGACACGGGCCTCGCGCTGGCGGAGTCGACGGCCTATGACGTCGCGATCGTCGATGTCATGCTCCCGGGTCTGGACGGCCTCAGTCTCGTGCGCCGGCTGCGCGCGGGGCGGCGCCTGATGCCGGTGCTGTTTCTGAGCGCCAAGAGCGCGGTGAGCGACCGGGTGCTCGGCCTGGAGAGCGGGGGCGACGACTATCTCACGAAGCCCTTCGCCTTCTCCGAGCTGATCGCCCGGGTGCAGGCGCTCATCCGCCGGGCCACCCAGGCGCCCGATTCCACGCGCCTGGCGGCCGGCGATGTGGTGCTCGACCTGGCCACGCGGGAGGTCACGTGCGCCGGGCGGCCGGTCGAACTGCAGCCGCGCGAATTTTCGCTGCTCGCGTTTCTGCTGCGGCACGCGGGTCGGCCCGTCAGCAAGACGAAGATTCTCGAACACGTCTGGGACTACAGTTTCGATCCGCAGACGAACGTGGTGGATGTCGTCGTGCACCGCCTGCGGGCCAAGATCGATCCGGAACACCAGCGGCTCGAGACGATCCGCGGCGTCGGCTATCTGTTCCGCCCGCATGATTGAGCGGCTGCGGCAATCGCTCGCCCTCCGGCTGGCGCTGCTCAACACGCTCGTTTTCGTGCTGGGCGCCTCGCTGCTCTTCGGCGTGCTTTACTGGGTGCTCGCCGAGGCGCTCGTGGCCCGCGAGCGCGCCGTCGTCGAAGGCTGGGCCCAGGACCTCTCGGCCGCCTACGAAGGGGGCGGCGTCATCGGCCTGCGCGCGCGGCTCGGCGGGGAAAGCTCCCCCGAGCTGCGCTCGCTCTTCGTCCGACTGCTCTCCCCGGGCGGCGAAACGGTGTTCGTCAACGTCCCCGCCGACTGGATCGATCCGCAGGGCACCCACCTGATCGTGCCCGACGGCTGGGGCGGATGGAACGCCCGCGCGGTCCACTCGATTCGCGTGCCCCGCGACGCCGCCCGCGATCTGGCGGTTTCGTCCCGGGCGATGCCGGACGGACGCCTCCTCCAGGTGGCGCGGAGCACGGACAGCCGGGCGGTCCTGCTGGCGCCCTTGCGCCGGGCCTTCGCCGGCACGGGCGCCGTGGCGCTGGTGCTCGCGATGGCCGCCGGCACCGCGCTGGCCTGGCGGGCGACGCGACCCTTGCGGGCCGTCGCCGACACCACCCGCAATATTCTTGAGACCGGCGACCTGGGCGCGCGGGTGCCCTCGCCCCGCGGCAGCGGCGAGCTCGCCGTGCTCGTGCGCCAGTTGAACACGCTGCTGGACAAGAACTCGCGGCACGTCCGGATCCTGCGCGAGACGCTCGACAATCTCGCCCACGATCTGCGGACACCGCTCACCCGGTTGCGGGGGACCGCCGAACTGGCGCTGGCCGGCGACACCGATCCCGTCGAAGGGCGGGCGGCGCTGGCCGATTGCATCGACCAATCGGACCGGGTGCTGCATCTGCTCGAACGCCTGCTCGACGTCTCGGCCGCGGAGGCGGGAGCCTTGAAACTCGACCGCGCGACGATCGACCTGCGGGCGCTGGTCGAACACGCCGTGGAGCTCTATCGCGAGGTGGCGGAGGAGCGGGCGATCACCGTGACCGTCGAGCAACCGGTGGCGGCGGAGGTGGACGCGGACGCGATTCGGCTCGGGCAGGCGCTGTCCAATCTCCTCGATAACGCCCTGAAGTACACGCCCGCCGGCGGCCGGGTCCGTCTCGCCACCGCGGTCGTCGGCGCCACCGCCCAGCTGACGATCAGCGACACGGGACCGGGCGTGCCGCCGGCCGAACGCGAAGCCATCTGGCGCCGGCTGTACCGCGGCGACGCCAGCCGGTCGCAGCGCGGGCTCGGGCTCGGCCTGAGCCTGGTGCGCGCCATCACCGAAGCGCACGGCGGGACGGTCGGCGTGGCCGACGCCCCCGGCGGGGGCGCGTGTTTTACGCTCCGGCTGCCGCTGGCCCCGGCGCGGCCCGTGTAACCGGCGCGTACGGGAGGCGTCATCCTCCCCATGAAGAGCGTTCCGGTCCAAACGCCGCTCCGGATGCTGGGCTCGCCGCCGGGGTCTGCCGCCGTGGCCAGGGCGCGCGCGCGGGACATCGTTCAGTCCCAAGATGAAAAGCCCGACATCGACCTCTGGATGCGGCTGGTGCCGAAGGCGATTCTCATCGGCTTGATGTTCATCGCCATGGGCGTCTCAGTGGGCGAAATTTTCGCCCTGTTCGAGTAGGCCCTCCCCGGGATCAGCCTGGCGTGGTCCGTTTGACGCGTTAGAGCGTCACGCCGCGCGGATCGCGGGTCATCACGAGCGGCGTACCATCGGACAGCTGCTCCTCAGGGGGGAGCAGCTAAACGGTCGGGGCAGAGAAAGGCGCTGATTCGCTGGCGGGCGTCCTCGCCCGCGTCTTCCAGCACGTAGTGTCCGGCCCGCGCGTAGCGCACCACCTCCGCGGCCGGATAGATTTCGCGCCAGCGCGCCAGAAACCGGTCGTTGAAACAGAAGTCGCGACCGCCCCACACCACCAGTTTGTGCACCGCCGCGAGGCGCGGCAGACCGGCCGCCGTCGCCTCCAGCACGGCCCGGCTGGGATGCGCGGCCTCCAGCGGAATATCGCGGATGAATCGGTAGACCGCCTTCCGCCGCGCCCAGGACCGGTACGGAAACAGGTAGCCGCGCCGTTCGTCGAGCGTCAGCCGGCGCGAGGCGGTCGCCATCCAGGTGGCGGCGTCGGCGAACGCGTTCAGGCCCCGCACCAGGCCCTCACCCAGGCCGGGCAGCCGGCAGAGGGCGATGCGCCAGGGCAGCCGATTCGAGGGGAAGGCCGCGGTGTTGAGCAGGACGATTCGGCCGACCTGCTCCGCGTGGTCCACCGCCCAGCCGAGCCCGATGGCCCCGCCCCAGTCGTGCACGACCAGGTGCACGCGCCGCAATCCTAGCGCGCGCACCAAGGCGGCCACGTCGGCGATGCGCGTCGCCAGGCGAAAGTCGTAGTCGGGCGGCGCCTCCGAAAGGCCCATGCCGATGTGGTCCGGCACGATGCAGCGGATCCGCGGCGAGAGCGCGCGCACCAGGTCGCGATAGAAGAAGGACCAGGTCGGATTGCCGTGGAGCAGCAGCACCGCCTCGTCCCCCCGGGGGCCCTCGTCGAGATAACTCATCCGGGCCCCGCCGGGCGTGACGAAGGCGTGCGGCTCAAACGGATACAGCCGGCGCAGCCAGCCGGGAAGGGGCGCCGCCGCTACCATTCGACCCCCAGCATCTGGCACACCAGACCGCTCCCGATGCCGAGCAGCGCCACGCGGTCTCCGTCGCGCACCGCGCCCGCCTCCACCGCGGCCGCCAGCGTCGCCGGGAGCGAAACGGACCCCACGTTGCCCCACGTCGCGAAGGTGGAAAAGTCCCGGGCCACGTCCAGCCCGAGCGCCTCGTACAGCCGCCGCCGGTGGGCCGTCCCCACCTGGTGGCAGATGAAACGGTCGGCGGTGCGCGGATCCCAGGCGAGCGTGCGCCGGAATTCGTCCCAGGTTTCGCGGGCCAGGGCCACCCCGGCCTCCAGCATCCGCTCGGAATCGGTCTGCATCACGAGGCCGCGTTCGCGGGCGTCGCCCTGGCAGAGGTCGCTGTGGCCGGTCGCCGCGCGGGCGGTTCCGCCCAGCAAGCGATGAGGCCGCCCCGGGGCGAGGCGGGAGTGGCAGAGCACGGCCGCCACGGCGCCGCAGCCGATCGTGAGATTGGCGAAGAACGGCTTGATCTGGTTCCGATCGAGGGGTTCCGCGAGCAGGGCGCGCACCGTCTCCTCGACCAGCGGGCGGCCGTTCTCGCCGGCGGCGACCAGCGCCACGCCGATCTGACCGCTTTCGATCAGTCCGGCGGCGACGGTCAGCGCATTGAGAAACCCCAGGCAGGCATTCGACAGATCGAAGGTCATCATCGTGTCCGGCAGGCCCAACTGGCGGTGGGCGAACGAGGCGCTGGCCGGCTCCAGCATGTCCCGCGACACTGCCGCGTGCACGAACAGGCCGACGTCCGCGGGGCGCAGGGCCGAGCGGGCCAGCACGGCGCGCGCGGCCGCCGCGGTCGCCTCGGATGGCCGCGTACCCGCCGGCCACATCCGCCGCTCGCTGATCCCGGTCATCAATTCGAGCCGCCCCGCCGGCAGCTTCAGGCGCGCATACAGCGGCCGGAGCCGCTCCTCGAGGTCGGCGGACGTCCAGACCTCGTCGGGCATCACCGCGGCGATCGACTCCAGACAGACGTGCTCGAAACGCATGGTCGCGGACGGGGCTCAGCGCTCGGGGCGCATCGCCAGCCGGATCACCTCGCCATCGAAGAAATTGCTGCCGAGTCCGGCGTCGACGAGGACGGTCGTGCCGTTCAATCCGCTGCTGCGCGGGCTGAGCAGGAAGAGCGCGACGTTCGCCACCTCGGCTGTGTCGAGACCGCGCTTGCGGAAGGTCAATTTCTCCGCGTAGAGGTAGCTTTCGAGGTAGCCGGGGATGCCGGCGGAGGCGCTCGTCTTGAGCGGACCGGCCCCGATCGCGTTGAAGCGGACCGCCGTGTCGGCGCTGAAGGACTTGGCCAGGAAGCGGACGCAGGACTCCAGCGCCGCCTTCACCGGCCCCATGTAGCCGTAATTGTCCGGTGTCACCGTGAGGGAGGAGATGCCGATCGTGACGCAGGCGGCCGCCGGATCGAGGTGCGGCTTGAGGGCGCGGGCGATCTCCACCAGCGAAAATGCGGAGATCGCCGTCGCCTGTAGGAAGTCGGCGCGCCGCGTCTCGTGGAACGGCCGCAGGCCGTCGGCGTAGTTGGCGAACGCGATCGAATGGACCACGCCGTGCAAGGGCGCGTGGCCCCCCGCCGCCAGCGCCGCCGCGAGCCGCTCGGTGGCGCCCTCCTCCTCCACATCGCAGACAAAGACGGTCCGGTCCGCCAGCAGGGCGGCGAGCGACCGCTTGCGCGCGTCCGAGCGCACACTGTAGATCACCTGGGCGCCCTCCGCCTCCAGCCCCTGCGCGATCGCCCACGCGACGCTGCGCCGGTTCGCCACGCCGAACACGAGGAAGCGCCGCCCGGTCAGACCGAGGAAACTCATGCGCCCGCCGGCAGCTTCCAGGCCACCGAGAATTCCAGATGGAGGATGCGCCGGTCGCCGCACTGCATCGCCCCGCTCATCAGATAGAAGCCCGCCAGAACGTCCTTCCGCTTCACCTCGATCGTGACGGTGTCGCCCGGATACACCGGGCTGCGGAACCGCACCTCGCTGATCTTGACCAGCAGCGGCATGCCCGCCAGCGCGCCCGTCCCGGTGAGGGTGCTCGCGAGATGGAGCGCGCCGGTCTGGAAGACGGCCTCGCACAGCAGGACCCCCGGCGTGATCGGCGCGCCCGGATAATGGCCCTGATAGAAACCCTCATCGGCGCGCCAGGTCCGCCGCGCGATCAGACCGTCGGGGCGCTCCTCCAGGATCGCGTCGACAAAGAGGAAAGGGGGACGGTGCGGAATGAGCTCCAGCACCCGGGCCTCGGCGCTCATGCGGCCTGCCCCGGGTTGGCGGCGGCCGTCAGTCCGCGGACGTAACGGTCGATCTTGTTGGCCGTGATGACGCCGTAATTGATCGTGCCGAGCCAGCCCGACATGATGATGCCGACGGAGCCCGCGTGGTACAGGCCGGGCAGCTGGTCCGGCAGGTCCATCGACACCTTGAGACCCTCGAATTTCGTGCCGAAGGAGGTGCCGCCGCAATGGGTCGTGTAGCGCTCGATCGTGCGGGGGGTCGCGGCCTCGCACCAATCGATCTTCTCCGCCACTCCCGGGATGAAGCGGCTCAGCGCCGCGACCGACTCGTCGATCAGCCGCTGTTTTTCGCGCGCGTAGGCCTCGTCCGTCAGCCCCTGCCAGTCGGCGTAGTGCCCGTTGATCGAAACGACCACCGCATACCGCTCCCCGCCGGGGCGCGTCTCCGGATAATAGACGGAGAAGGTGCGGCTGGTGGTGTGGAAATCCGTCAGTTCGCGGCTGCTGAAGGTCGGACTGGCCGAGGTGAAGACCAGATCGCCGATCGGCGGGAGGGTCTCCCCGCGCCGGATGCCGAGATAGACCTGGCAGGAACTCGAGTTGATGCGCACGGCCTGCGCCGCCGCCACGTAGGCCGGGTCGAAGTGTTCCGCGCCCGCCAGCCGAAAGATCGTATTCTTGACGTTCGCATTCGACAGCACGGCCTTGGCCCGGATGACGCGGCCGTTGGCCGCGACGATGCCGGTCGCGACGGCGCGGCCGCCCACCCGCTCCACGAGGATGCGCTCGACCAGCACCTTCTTGCGCAATTCGACTCCGTTCCGGCGCAGCTCCTCCGTCATCTTGCCGATCAGCAGATCGGAACCGCCCCGGAACGTGTAGACCCCCGCGCCCATGAAATTCGAAAACACGATGCCGTACGTGATCGCGGGGTCGTCGAGCGTCGACCCATTCGCGTAGGCGATCGGCTCCATCAGCAGGCGCTGCACATCGTCCCGCCCCGGAAAGAAGCGCGCGAGCATCTCGCCGGTCGTCTCGGGGTTGGCGTCATAGAAATTCATCCCCCGCAGGTGCTCGTAGAAAGCCTCCACCCGCTCGCGGTCGACGCCGAATTCCTCCACCAGCACCCGCGTGTAGTCGGTCCGCGTGAACGTTGTCCGCACGTTCATCTGCGGATTGACGAACCGGATGTCCGACAGCGGCACGATCAGGTCAGAGATCTCGCGGTTCCAGTACTTGCGGCAGGACTTGATCATGCCCGCGGGGAAACCGTGCAGCGAAATATCGAAGATATGGCCCCCCTTGCGCGTGAACCAGGTGGCCAGGCCGCCGAATTGGTAGTGATGCTCGAGCAGCAGCACGCGGTGCCCCGCCTTCGCCAGCACGTTCGCCCCCGTCAGACCGCCCAGGCCGCTGCCGATGACGATCACGTCGTACTCGTCAGCCACGCCTTTGAGCCAGTCATAAGCCATGAATCAGTCAGGAAAAACCCGCGTCCGGGCGTTGGCAACACAGCTTTGCATGCTCCGCAGCGGGCTTAGGCGGCGGCCCCGGCGCCGGCGGCCAGCACGTGACGGTTCGCCATCGCGATGCCGCTCAACATCGCCCCCACGATCCCCAGCAGCCCCTGGTCCGTGCCGCAGAGGTGGAGATTGGCCAGCGCCGTCGCGCCGTCGGGATGCTTGACCGGCGAACCGTAGATCGCGCCCTCGCGGTGCCCGGTATAACGCTCGACCGTTCGGGGCGTGAACATGTCGGTGGCCACGGTGGCCCGCGCCAGTCCGTCCGGGGGCTGGCCCGGCGGCAAAAACCGCTGGGCCGAGGCCTGGATCCGGTCGAACCACCGCTGCTTTTCCGCCCGGTACGCCCCCTCCTCCAGACCCGCCCAGGCGGCGTAGTTCGCGAGACAGGTGCAGCGCACCGACCCCTCGGCCAGCGCGCGCCCCGGGCCGTACTCAAAATTGTTCGGAAAGCAGATGATCCCGCTGCGCACATCCACCGGCAGCGTCGGCGGCGCGTAATCGAACCTCTCCGTCTCGTTGAAAAACACGATCGTCTCGTCGCCCCACCCCAGCGCCGCCGGCGGCCGGTCCAGCACCGCGATGGTCTCGACAAACGCGAGCCTCCTCCCCGGGCCGGCGCCAACCGGCGAAGCTGCGGTCGCTGGCGCGGCCCCTTCGTCCGCCCTCGCCGACTCCACGGTTTCCTCCGGTGCGGCCAGCAGGGCCGCAGTCTCCACCGCTCCGATCGACGAGAGCACGTGCGTCGCGGTGATGGTTTCGCCCGAATCCAGGATCAGCGCCTCGGCCCGTCCCGCCGCCGCGACGATGCGCCGGACCCCGCAGGCCATCCGCCGCTCGCCGCCCGCCGCGCGGTACTTGTCGAGCAGCACCCGCAGCAGCGGCCGCACGCCGCCGAGCGGACGCGCGAAACCTTCGAGATAGAGCGCGCGAAACATGATCGCGAACTGATCGAGCTCGAGATCGTTCTCCCGGGCGCTGCCGTAAAACATGAGCGGGCACAGCAGCAGATCCTCGAGCACGGGCTCGCCGAGCCGGTCGCGCAGAAACGCACGCGCGGAGGCCCCGCTGCCCGCGCCGGCCAGCGGATGGCCGCGGACCCATTCGACCAGCGCCCGAAACGCCGGCGCGGCGCGGGGAAAGTGTCCGGCCACCTCCGACTCCAGCAACGTCCAGTCGTTGCTGAAGCGCAGCGCGATCTCGCCCGCCGGACCGAACGCGACCCGGGACACCTTCTGCGGGCAGAGATCGAGTTCGTCCCGGTCGAGCCGCAACTGCCGCAGCAGCTTGCCGAGCGGCGTCCCCTTGGTGCCCGGCGGGACGAAATTGGTGACAGCGTGCAGCCCGACGTCGAATTTCCGCCCCTTGATGCTGTAGAAGCCATTCAGCCCCCCGACCGCGTTGTGCCGCTCGAAAATGCACACCCGCTGACCGAAGTGCGCGAGCCGGATTCCGGCCGCCAAACCCGACAGGCCGGCGCCGATGATGGCGACGTCGTAGTGCGAACCTGAATTCAACGCTTCGCCGCCAGCGCGTCGAACTTGGGTGTCAGGTAGTCCGCGCAGCTGTCCAGCGAGGCGAGATGGAGATAATCGGCCTCGGGCACCTCGATGCCGTGCCGCTTCCGCAGCTCCATGACGATATCGAGGAAATCCATGCTATCCAGCTGCAGCTGGTCCCGCAGGCGGACGTCCGGCTTGACGTTCGTGAGGTCCTCGTCGGGCGCGATGTCTGCGATGATATCCAACACCACCTGTTTGCATTCGTCTTTGGTCATGAGTCGGGCGGGGACGTTGATTCAAGGCGTAAACCGCCGCACAATCAACGTGGAATTTATCCCGAGCATGCCAAACGAATTATTGAGGATGACGTCCACCCGCCGGGCCTGGACGGGGGTATTGAGGACGAGACCCGGCAGGGCGCACTTCGGGTCGAGCTGCTCGACATTGATCGTAGGATGAACGATCAGGTCGTTGAAGGACGGAAGGTTGCCGGCCAGTTCGAGGGCCCCGGCCGCCCCCATGCAGTGCCCGATGAAGCTCTTGGTGTTGTTGATGTGCGTGTCCGGACAGCCCTCGCCGAAAACCGCCCGGATGGCCTCGCACTCCTGGATGTCGCCGAGCGGGGTCGCCGTCGCATGCGTGTTGACGATATCGACGTCGCGCGCCTCCAACCCGGCGTGGGCGATCGTCTTGCGCACGCATTCGGCCTGGCGCACCGGGTTCGGCAGCACATAGTCGCTCGCATCGCTATTGACGCCGTAGCCCGCGATTTCGCCGTAGATCTTCGCCCCGCGCGCCAAGGCATCCTCCAGACGCTCCAGCGTGTATAGGCACCCCCCCTCGGAAACCACGATCCCGTTGCGGCCCAGATCGAAGGGACGAGACGCCCGGCTGGGGTCGGCGTGCATCGCCAGGGCGCCCTGGGACTTGAAGCCGGCGAAAATGCCGAAGGTGTGAATGCTCTCGCTGATCCCCCCGCAAATCGCAAGATCGACCTCGCCCAGCCGCAGCATCTGCGTCGCGTGGATCAAACCCAGATTGCCCGCGGCGCACGCCGCGCCGATCGTGTAGGCCGGTCCCGTGACGCCCAGATTCAGCGAGGCCTCCCCGGCCGGATTATTGGCCACCGTGCGGGGATTGTGATAATGCGACCAGTACTTCGTATCGTAGCCGAATTTCGAGATGGCGAAAATCTCGTTCTCGGTTTCCACGTTCCCGTGCTCCGTGCAGCCGACATAAATCCCGACCCGCTCTTTCGGTTGGGCGGCGAAGTCGATGCCGCTGTCGGCGAGGGCCTCGCGCGCGCAGTAGATGCTGATGCTGCCGGCCCGGGTACCGACCCGAATCTCCTTTCGCGTCTGATACTTGAGCGGATCGTAGTGGCACACCCCGGCGGGGAGCCGCCCCATGTAGCGGACGTCCAGCCATTCGATGCCGGGCACGCCCGCCAGCAGATTGCGCCGGAACTCCGGCAGGCTGTTGCCGTTCGGAGCCGTGAGGCCCACGCCGGTGATGACGATGCGGGAGAGCTGCATGCCTGATAGGTACGCTGAGGAGCGAAAGCGCTAGCCAACCTCCCGGCGAAGGCAATACAAGGATAGTCGATGAAAGTGCTTGTCGTCGGCGGCGCGGGTTATATCGGCAGCCATTGCGTCCGCCAGCTGCTGGCGGCCGGGCACGAACCCGTCGTCCTCGACAACCTGGTCTACGGTCACCGGGCCGCCGTGCCGCCGGGCGTCCCGCTCCACTACGCCGACCTGGGTGACGAGGCGGCCGTGACCACCGTCTTGCGCGAGGCCCGGGTCGAGCTGGTCATGCATTTTGCGGCGTACTGCTATGTCGGCGAGTCGGTCACCGATCCGCTGAAGTATTACCTCAACAACGCCGCGGCCACCTACCACCTCCTTCACGCCATGGACCGAGCCGGCGTCCGGCGCTTCGTCTTCTCCTCGACGTGCGCCACCTTCGGAATTCCCGAAAGCCTGCCGATCACGGAGACGCTGCCCCAGCGGCCCATCAATCCGTACGGCCAGACCAAACTCGACGTGGAAAACGCGCTCAAGGCGGCCGCCCAGGCCCGGGGACTCTCGTTCGCGGCCTTCCGGTACTTCAATGCCGCCGGCGCGGCGGAGGACGGGACCATCGGTGAAGATCACGACCCCGAAACCCATCTGATTCCCGTGGCGATCGATGTCGCGACGGGCCGCCGCCCCAGCCTGCAGCTGTTTGGCACGGACTACCCCACCCCGGACGGCACGTGCCTGCGCGATTACGTGCACGTCGACGACCTCAGCCGGGCCCATATCGCCGCCTTCGATCGCCTGGCGGAGCCGGGCACGGGCCTATTTTACAATCTCGGCACCGGCCGGCCCACGTCCAACCGCGAGGTGATCGCCGCGGTCGAGCGCGCGACGGGGCGGCCGATCAAGGTCGTCGAGTGCCCCCGGCGCCCGGGCGACCCTCCCGCCCTGTATGCCGACTCCACCAAGGCCCGGCGCGAGTTGGGGTGGTCGGTCCAGTACCCGACGATCGAGACGATCGTCGACACCGCGTGGCGATGGCACCAAAGCCACCCGCGCGGCTATGCGGATCGCGGCCGGGAGTAGCGGGTCGTCGCACGCGCCGCTTCGGCTCAATCCGCCTCGGATTTGAGGCGCTTTTGCAGCGCGGCCTTCGTCAGGCCGAGGGTCTTGGCCGCGGTCGCGATGTCCTTGCCGTGAAGCTTCAGCACCCGGGCGATGATCTCGCGCTCGATGCGCGGCAACATCGGCTCGGGCGAGGCTTGCAGCCGCGCCGCCACCAGATCGAACGCGTCCTCAAGGGTGAGCCCCGACTCGGCGGACGCCTCCCCGTTCACGCTCCGGAGTTCCGGCGGCAGATCCTTCAGCAGGATGGCGTCGCCCTGCGCCACGACCGCGCTCCGATAAACGGCGTTTTCCAGCTCGCGCACATTGCCGGGCCAGGTATGCCGGGTCAGCACCGCCATCGCCTCGGGCGAGACCTTGGAGACGCGGGATTTCCGCTGCTTCACGAGGTTCTGCAGGCAGAAATCCACGATCTGGGGAATGTCCTCCCCGCGCTCGCGCAGCGGCGGCATTTTGATCCGGACGACGTTGAGCCGGTAGTACAAATCCTCGCGGAAGGCCTTCGCCTTGACGATCGCTTCGAGGTCCTTGTTCGTCGCGGCCAGAATGCGGACGTCGACCCGGATCGTTTCCGTTCCGCCCACCCGCTGAATCTCCCCCTGCTGCAGGACCCGGAGGATCTTGGTCTGGGTGGCCAGCGCCATGTCGCCGATTTCGTCGAGGAAGATCGTGCCGCCATCGCAGAGTTCGAATTTCCCGATGCGCTGGCTGGTCGCGCCGGTGAACGAACCCTTCTCATGCCCGAACAGTTCGCTCTCGATCAGATTGTCGGGAATGGCCGCGCAGTTGACCGCGATGAAGGGCCGGCCGGCGCGGTGGCTGTGTTTCCAGATGGAGCGGGCCACCAGCTCCTTGCCGCTGCCGCTTTCCCCCGTGATCATCACGGTGACGTCGCTCGCCGTCACCTGACCGATGATCTTGAACACCTCCTGCATGACCGGCGAAGATCCGACGATCCCCTCCTTGTAGTCCTCGCTATTGATGGTCGGCTTGTAATCCCCGACCGCCCGCAGGTCCGCATGGGTCTTGAGCGCGTTCTCGGCGAGGGTCAGCACGCGCTGCGGATCGAACGGCTTCATGACGTAATCGAACGCGCCGTACTTCATCGCCTCGATCGCCGTCTGCGCGGTCCCGAACGCCGTCATCAGGATGACGAGCTGCTTCGGGTTGGCCGAGCGGATGTGCTGGAGGGCCTCGATTCCGCTCATGCCGCCCATCCGCACATCGAGGTAGACGAGATCCGGCACCGGCCCCTTCTTGACCAGCGCGATGCCCTGCTCTCCGCTGGCCGCCTCGGTGACCACGTAGCCGCGGGCGGCGAGCACGCGGGTCAGCGAATAACGGATTTCAGCGTCGTCATCGATGACGAGGATCGTGGGGGTTTTGGCGGTGGAATCCAAGGTTGGTCTGGCGGTTTGCTCGGTGAGGGGTTCATTAGAACCATGTTGGGCTGGTCAATCAACTTGTTCCGGATTCGAGGCATTCAGCTCTCGGTCCATTTCAGCTTTGTCCTGCTGCTGGTCTACATCGGCTACGACGGCTGGCAGGACGGCGGGACGTCCGGACTCGTGTGGGGCGTCGTCACCCTCCTCGCCTTTTTCACCTGCGTCGTGCTGCACGAACTCGGCCACTGCTTCACCGGCATGCGGTTCGGGGTGGGCGTCCGGCGCATCCTCCTGATGCCGATCGGGGGCATGGCGGAGTTCGATTCGATTCCGCGCCAGCCCTCCCGTGAGATTCTGATGACGCTGGCCGGCCCCGCGGTGAACTTCCTGATCGCGGCGGTCCTGGCCGCGGTGGTGAGTTTCCCGCCGGGCTGGGCCGACGATCTGGCCGGACTGCCCAACACGCCGGAGGAACTGGCCCGGCTGCTTCTCGTGGCCAACCTCATCATGGGCGTATTCAACCTTGCCCCCGTCTTTCCCATGGATGGCGGCCGGATCCTGCGCGCCGGACTCGCCACGCGACTGCCTTACGTCCGGGCGACCTTCTGGGCGGCGACCGTGGGCAAGGTGCTGGCGGTGGCCGCCGCCGGCGCTTCGCTGTACTACGACCTCTATCTGCGGGCCGCCCTGTTCCTCTTCATCTTCGTCGCCGGCGAGCTCGAATATCGGACTGTGCAGCGGCGGGAACGCGACGAGGCCAAGTGGCGCGAAGCGCTCGCCCGGCTCTACCGGGCGCCTCCCGCCGAGGAGCCCCCGCTGCTCCGGCCGTAATCCCCGGTCGCTCCGCAGCCTGGGCGAATCGACGGGATTCGCCGCTCATCATGCGTCTCCCGATTATCCGGCATGGTAGCGACCTCCCGAGCCCGTCCGACTGGACGGGAAAAATTCCTTGCCTTCCCGTCCCGAAACCGGGTTTATCTCACCTCTCGCCTCGGCGAATGGGCTCGTAGCTCAGTTGGAAGAGCGCCTCAATGGCATTGAGGAGGTCGTCAGTTCGAACCTGATCGAGTCCACCATTTCGATACGTACTTCAGAGGATAACGCGATTGAAACGGCCGAAGCCTAAGAAGCCCAGCAACTCTCCCGTCGGAACGGTGGTGTGGTTTTCGGGTCCAATCGAGTGGTTCAGCGTTTCCCTAACGTTGCGTGGCGACGACTTGATTCCCGAAGAGATCACGGCCGTCATGAGGAGGGAGCCACAAGCCGCGGCGGCCAAGGGGGAGCCGCTTTACCGTAAGGATGGCAGTTTGATGCGGATTTCACGGAATGGCTTCTGGCGCATTGGGCTCAAGCCCACGGACACCTCCAAGTGTGATTGCTGTGAAGCGATACTCGAATTACTCCACCGACTGCCGCGCGATCCCGCGGTCTGGCTGCCTCTAGCCCGCCG
>Ga0116230_10000839_pt1 | contig 27861 bp, 25 predicted proteins | sample S1TSphfallax_3_FD_88678 | JGI IMG/M metagenome (GOLD analysis project Ga0116230, IMG submission 88678) | Host-associated microbial communities from peat moss isolated from Minnesota, USA - S1T2_Fd - Sphagnum fallax MG | ecosystem: Host-associated > Plants > Peat moss > Unclassified | place... | reverse complement strand
TGACACCGGCGACGCCATCGGCGGCCTTTGGCCTGGGCGAAAAAAGCGCGGCCGATCCGATCGAGATGTACCTGAATGATATTTTCACGGTGACTGTGAACATGGCGGGCCTGCCGGGCATCGCCGTGCCCGCCGGATTGTCCTCCGAGGGCCTGCCGCTGGGGCTTCAACTCATTGGCCGCGCCTTCGACGAAGAAACTCTGTTTGCCGTCGCGGAGGTCATCGAGCAATCGGCGCCGAAATTGCCGCAAGCGGCGAAATGGTGGGTTTAACCCTTCTCCTTTCAGGCAGGGGGACAGTGGTGTATTGCGCCGCTGACGGATGGGGAAAATGCGCCTATATATTTAGGCAATAAACTTTCAATTGCGTCATGGCCGGGCTTAGTTCGTCAAAGACGGGCGTGAAACGCGCTATGCACAGGCCATCCAGGCGCAGCTATTTGAGCTTGGATGCGCGGATCAAGTCCGCGCATGACATCGCCGCAATAGAACGCCCATTGCCCGATGGCGGGCGTTCGACACGAAGGACTTGATCGATGAACACGCATGTAAAACCCTCAAACCTTATCAAGGGCGCGACAGGCGATTGGGAGATCATCGTCGGGATCGAGACCCATGCGCAGGTCACGTCGCGCTCGAAGCTCTTTTCCGGCGCGTCGACCACCTTCGGTAATGACCCAAACAGCAATGTTTCGCTCGTCGATGCGGCCATGCCTGGCATGCTGCCCGTCATTAACGAGGAATGCGTGGCGCAGGCGGTGCGCACCGGGCTCGGCCTCAAGGCGCAGATCAATCTGCGCTCGACCTTCGATCGCAAAAACTATTTCTATCCCGATCTGCCGCAGGGCTATCAGATTTCGCAGTACAAGACTCCGATCGTCGGTGAGGGGATTGTCGTGGTCGATGTGTCTCCGACGGAGCAGATCGAGGTCGGCATCGAGCGTCTGCACCTTGAGCAGGACGCTGGTAAATCTCTGCATGACCAGTCGCCGACGGATTCCTTCGTCGATCTCAACCGCTCCGGCGTTGCCTTGATGGAGATCGTGTCGAAGCCCGACATGCGCTCGTCCGAGGAAGCTAAGGCCTATGTCACCAAGCTGCGCACGATCCTGCGCTACCTTGGCACTTGCGACGGCAATATGGAGCAGGGCAATCTGCGCGCCGACGTGAATGTCTCCGTGCGGCGGCCGGGCGAGCCTTTCGGCACGCGCTGCGAAATCAAGAACGTCAATTCGATCCGCTTCATCGGACAGGCCATCGAAGTCGAGGCGCGCCGCCAGATCGGCATCCTCGAAGATGGCGGCAAGATCGATCAGGAGACGCGGCTCTTCGATCCCACGAAGGGTGAAACACGGTCGATGCGCTCCAAAGAAGAAGCGCATGACTATCGCTATTTCCCCGATCCCGACCTTCTGCCGCTCGAATTCGATCAGGCCTATGTCGATCAGCTTGCCCTTGGCCTGCCGGAACTGCCGGATGCGAAGAAGGCGCGTTTCATGGCCGAGTATGGCCTGCCTGCTTATGACGCCGGCGTCCTTGTGGCCGATCGTGAGACGGCGGATTTTTATGAGACCACGGTCAAGCAGGGCGGCAAGAGCCGCGATGCCAAGGCGGTCGCCAATTGGATCCTGGGCGATGTCGCGGCCTATGCGAATTCAATCAACGTGCCTCTGACGCAGACCCATATTAAGCCGTCGCAGATCGCGGGGATCGTCGATCTGATCAGCGATGGCACGATCTCCGGCAAGATCGCGAAGGATGTACTGGCGCTCATTATCGCCGAAGAGAAGGACGCCGATCCTGCGGCGCTGGTCGAGGCCCGCGGCATGAAGCAGGTCACGGATCCCGGTGCGATCGAAGCCGCTGTCGATACGATCATCGCCGGCAATCCAGATAAGGTGGCGCAGGCCCAGGCCAAACCCTCCATGCTCGGCTGGTTCGTCGGCCAGGTGATGAAGCAGACGGGCGGCAAAGCCAATCCGCAGGCGGTCAACGATTTGCTCAAGGCCAAACTTGGTATCTGATGCGGGCTGCGTTGATGCGAACATCGTAAAAGCGCCCGGCTCAGTTTAGCCGCTAGAAACGGGTTAGGCTTTTCTTCATCCTATTTATCCCGGCGCTTGAAAATGAGCGCCGGGATTTTCATTTGCGGTGCGGCTTCGTTGCGATTGGCGAAAAACAGCCGTGCGTCCGCCGCCAAATTCAGTGCGCGATTGAGCGCAAACGAGCTCAAAACAGGCGCTGCGAATCACAAATCGATTCGTTCGATTCGCTATTTTTTGCGCGACGCAGCGTTCCTAACGGTGTTCGGACGCATTTTTTTTAATTGCCCACATGAAAAAAATTTGCGGCAAATGAGGCCAAGATCGCACCTTCCCGCGACCTTACATTTGAGTGCGCATGCGATGCTCACAGCGACGCTCAAACGCGGCTCGATCTGATGCGCGCGGTACATTTGAACAGCGCATTGAGCGCGCCGTCAAAGCGGCGAAGATCGATTGGCAGCATGCCTGCGCTGACCGTGATGAAACGCAATATTATTGTGTAAAAACAAATGTTTTGACATGTAAGAAAGTGCTTGCTTGAGGCCAGCACAACAGCGGGCGCAGTGGTGCTTGATGCGTTGATTGCATGATTTCATCTCGCATAGGTTCGAGCGAAATGAATGTCCGGCATAGTCTTGGCCGGGACGTTCTTTGGACAATGCAGAACGATGTTTTGAAGGCTTTCAAGCACCCGTATCAAGCATCCAAAGATCAAGAATCTTGGCTGATCGATAAACCACTACTTGCACGACTGATTAACCACGCTACGCTACTTAGGCCTCTTGTCGGCACAAAGATGCGGCCGGCTAAATAGCAAAGGGGACTCAAAGATGGTGAAAGCAACCACCAAGCGTAAGCCTGCGAAGAAGACCGCAGTGAAGAAGAGCGCGGCTAAGAAAGCCGTTCGCAAGACAGCGACGAAGAAGATCGCAGCCGTGAAAAAGACGGCTACGAAGAAGACCGCCGCTAAGAAAACCGCAACCAAGAAGACGGCTGCAAAAAAGACGGCTACCAAAAAGGCAGCGACCAAGAAGACCGCTACCAAGAAAGTCGCCGCTAAGAAGTCCACCGCCCGCAAGGCGCCGGTGAAGAAAGCCGTGAGAAAGTCTACCCGCAAGCCGAAAACCCCGGCACCGGTTGTGCCGGAGTCTGCTTGAGTTTGAGGAAGACGGAAAGGAGACGATCGGGGATCGCCGTTGCGTCCGCTTCGCGGATTGACTCCAAGATCACCGGTCGTCTCGTCTCCTCGCCAGGCTGCCCAGATTTTCGCAGGGCAGGCAGATGAAGCTTCTTATCTTTGCGGCGCATGATCTCATTCTAAAAGTCAGCTGCTCTAAATGATCATGATCTGAATGGCAGCATAGATCGTATTTTCCGGTTTATCCGGTCGCGGCTTGATGAGACATGCACGGATGAGAGTATGATCCCGGAAAGCCAGCTGGTTTTTTGGAATCAATCCGCATAAACGCGACTGGAAGCACCCTATTCAGACATCGGATTTATCCGATGTCTCGTTAGAAGCGATCCGAGATACTGGGTCAGCGCAGAGCGTCAGCGTACAAGACAAGCCTGTGCGAAAGCCCGCCAAGTCTGATCCGCTGCTGCCCCGGACGCCTTCATACTTTGCCATTCCACTCCGCATAGGTGCATGCGCGCACGCGAAGCGGCGGGGAGCATGGGTCCTAGATCTGGATAGATCGTTGTTGCCGCGGCCGGATCATTTTGCAGCGGCGGTGAGCCTGGCGGAGCCGCTTTAGGCGCGAGGGCAGGCCAATGCGCTGGACGCACGGGGGGCAGTGGTGTGACGGCGGCGGGCTTGCTTTTCGCGGCGTCTTCCTGAGCACATAACGGGGACGATCCTGCCAAGCTCAACATTGCCGCCGCACCAAGAGCGAGGCCCAGGCCGGGTTTGGCTCCAGGATGCAAGACGAAGGGTGAAAGGCAGGGTGAGGGGAACCGCAAGCTTAAATCGTCCTCTCTGCCAAACTTGCCCCAAGGCTTATAGCGGCGGCGATGCCTCCGCTGATATATAGTGTTCCAGCGAGGTTTCTGCCTGGCGGCTCTCTCCCCCAGAGCGGCCGTGGTGCGAACAATGTGCTGCGCCAGCTAAAACCGTCAGTGGCTATGGGCCTGCGGCGGCGGGGCGAGCACTGGCAATGGCGCCGTTTTTGTTGAAGTTCCATGAGGCGCGTTGGCGGCGGGCGGCGCAGGATCGCCGCCGGGGATCACCTGTACTTTCGTAAAGATCTCTGAGCGGCAAAGCGGCCACACTAGGCAGCCAGTGATCTCGGCCTTGTCTCCGTTGACTTTGTCCGGCTGAACTTTGAACGTCACGGCCCATGTCTTGCCGTCGTCGGCATTGTAGGCTTTGCCTTTCCAATGATCTTTTTCGGCGACGAAATCGATCAAAGTTTCCATGCCCATGATGGGTCTGCCGCGCTTCGCGAGATCGGGGTTCAGATCATCGGCCTTAGGAACCCCTTTTTCCAGCGGCTCCTTCAGCCAGACGATGGTGCCGCAATAGGCCGGAGGTGTACTGCAGGGCGCAATCCGGATGATCGATTCGTCATCTTTGGTCGACCAAAGCCCGGTGGGGTCGATAGGCTGCGACGCGGCAAAAGCCGATGGGCTCAGGGGTATGATCAGCGCGACAGCCGTTAATAAGCGGAAAACTGACTTCGCGGCGCGGCGTGGTGAATGAGAGGCCGTATTCATAAGCTGCGGCAGCATCTCTCTGCTCCAAAACAAAGAATCCAAAGGACTTTTGAACGAGGTCAGCGCTTCTGCTTCGAAGCATAGCAGTTACGAAGCATGGCGGAGACGGAGGGATTCGAACCCTCGATAGGGCTTTACAACCCTATAACGGTTTAGCAAACCGCCGCCTTCAGCCTCTCGGCCACATCTCCGTACAAGCCGAACACGGCGCATTTGAGATGCGGTTCCGGCTGCGAACGAGATATGCCCGAGCCAAGCCTGTGTGGCAAGCCCCGCCTCGAAAAGGTCTTCCCAATTGTGACAATCTATAGCGTGAGATTTATAGCTTCGATTTCTCTATGTGATTTCCGCGATATAAGACGTCTTTGAAAATCATGACAAAACAGTAACGTTGCTTGAATGCCACAGCGTTGTGGAGAATGGCAAAACCACGGTTTTTCTGGATTTACCTCCAGGCGGGGGCATACTAAAAATTTGTTTAAGAAGCTGCGCGGCGAGAGTCGTGATGATGATCCGTTCGGAGCGAGCGGGATCTTACAAGAGTAAGCAACTGATGCTTCCTTTTGTCAGCGGACAAATTGTCGGATTTGGGCGTGTCGAAACCTCAAACTTGGGTCCGGCGGGTGTTTAAACTGGGGGACTATCCATGACGCTCACCAAGAGCCTTTTATTGGGATCGGCAGCCAGCCTTTCCGTGGTGACCGGCGTTTACGCCGCTGACCTTCCGTCGCGCAAATCGGCGCCGGTCGAATATGTGCGCATTTGCGACGCCTACGGCGCTGGCTTCTTTTATATTCCTGGAACGGACACCTGCATCAAGGTCGGCGGCCTGGCCTACGGTGAAATTCGTGCTCTGACGAATAATTATTCGGTCGGCAGCTCGACGGCGTCGGGATATGCCAACGGAACTGCGAGAACCGCTGTTCCTAGCTATGCCGGGGGCAGCTTTACAAACGCCACGGCGCGCGACACCACCGGCTTCAGCGCCTTGGGCCGCGTCGAATTGGACGCGCGCACAGCGAGCAATTGGGGCACTGTGCGTAGTTTTATCCGCCTCGACGCCTTCTACGGATCGGGCGCTAATGCTTCGACTGGCTCTAACTTTGGACTCCCGAACGTGTACTCTAATGGTACGGCGACACAGGGATCGCGTGAGACAACAATCGTCAATAAGGCCTTCATCCAATTCGCGGGACTGACCGCGGGCCGTGCACAATCTGTCTTCGACTTCTATGCGGACGCCTATAACTACGCGAGCTTGCGCGGTTCGAATGCGACGGTTGAATTACTGTCTTACACCTATACATTCGGCGGCGGCTTCTCTGCAACGATCTCGGCCGAAGACAATAACTCACGCCGTACAGCGATCGGCAGTACGGTTGCGGGCTTGCCAGCGGCAACTGCGGTCGGAACTTACGCTGCGGGCGGCTCCACAGCATATGCGGCTAACCCGCAAGGCAACCGCCTGCCTGAGATCGTCGGCAATATCCGCTATGATGCGGCTTGGGGCGCTGTGCAGCTATCTGGTGCTCTCCACCAGATTGATGCTGGCCTCTATCCAGTGGGTACTGCGCTCACAACTCCGGCCACGACTGGTAGCTTCGCGGCCTACCGCACCACTGCGCTCGGCGGCGCCGTTCAGCTCGGCGTCATGTATAACGCCGACTTCATCTCGCCCGGTGACAAAGCCTGGGTGCAGGCGGCTTATGAAAGTGGCGCCTACGCCTATATCTCGGGTAACAACTTGGCGTCTTCGTACGGTCCTGTGAATGGCAATCGTTATGCCGGCGACGCCTTCACGCCGATGGATAACAGCGTCTACTGGAATGAGAACCCCGGCTATGATTGCGTCTACACTGGCAGCCATTGCGACCGTCAATGGGGCTGGGATGTGACGGCTGCTTATAAGCACTACTGGACCCCTAATATTTCCTCGGCGATCTATGGGTCTCACCTAGAGACCTTCTATAGCAACGCTGCCTATGCAGGGACGTCTATCTTTGGCGGCACCGGAGCGGTTGGCGTGATTGCGCCAAAGGAAACCCGTATCGGTGCTAACCTCGTCTGGACACCAATTAAGGGGTTCGACATCGGTGTTGAAGGCATGTGGATCCACTTGACCCAAGCGACCCCGGTGGGTCTCGAAAGCAATGCGACCCTCAACGCGGCCGGTCTTCCGTCCTTCAAGAATACTGAGGATGAAGGCGAATTCCGCGCCCGTGTGCAGCGCGCCTTCTAATTTAAGTTACCTCATTCTGACCTTAGAAAGCCCGGACCTCTGGTCCGGGCTTTTATTTTCATTTCCGGCCTGTCATGCGCTGATTTGATCTGATGTGCGCTAAGAAAAAGGGGAGTGTTTGGCGGAGAAATCGTGACCATCTCATCTGAGCGCTGATGGTATCAAGTCCAGAGACGGGCATGAAGCGGTTGAAAGAAACGCGCATCTCCCGCAGCTCAGGCACATTTTCCACCATCTCCGCTCAAGCTTCGCGCTCTACGCTGACAAACCTATTTTTGTAAAGCTTTGTTAACTTAACGCTGTGATCGTTTGAACTTAATTTAAATTTTAAGGTTGGGAAGCCATGGAACAGACATCGGCCCTTACCCATACCATCCTTGTCGTTGAAGACGAGCCTTTGGTCCGCTTGGTTGGCACATTGCTGCTATCGGATGCCGGATTTAACGTGATCGAAGCCTGTAATGCCGAGGAAGCTTTGCTTGTGCTGGAGTCAAAGTCTGGCATCGACATTGTCTTTACCGATGTTGAAATGCCGGGTGCGCTCGACGGATTTGGGCTTGCCAAATGCGTTCACGATCGCTGGCCCTCAATTGGGGTGATTGTAACATCGGGCCGTTGCCAGCCGCCGCGCGAATGGGCGGGACAGTGTGGGCTATTCGTGGCGAAGCCCTATGCCTCAAATACGCTCATGAATAAGATTGAAGTTTGCCTGTCGGCGTCTGTCCCAGCTTAGAGCCTCGCTTGAGCACCAGGCTGGCGTTGACAGACATTTCCCAAACATGTTCCAAACTTTCGTGGGAAACGATCAGGTCTTGCCAGTCAGTTCATTTGAAGGCCTATCCGCTGGGCCTTCATTGACCGCGTTTTTCGATCTCGAAAAGTTCAAAGCGGCTGCGCTGGCGCGTGAGCCTTTTAACTTTGTGGTTGTTCCCCATTTTCTCAGGCCCGAGGTTTTTGAAGCCGTCGCGGCCGCCTTCCCAAAAGTGCCTGGTCCCGGCTCTTTCCCGCCAGAGGCGCTTGAAATTCACGGTGCCTTTGGAGCCTTGCTCGATGTGCTCAAAGCCGCGGATTTTCAGCAGGCCATCGGTCGCAAATTTGAAATCGATCTGACAGACCGGCCAAAGATGCTCACCATTCGCGGTCACGCCAGGAGAAAAGACGGGGCGCTTCACACGGATACGGCGAGCAAGCTGATCAGCGTTCTTCTCTATTTGAATGAAGATTGGCCCGCCGAGGGCGGACAGTTGCGGCTCCTGCGATCGCGAGACATGAATGACTCAATCGTCGAAATTCCGCCCGATAGCGGAACGCTCGTGGCCTTCCGCCGCTCAAACGTGTCCTGGCATGGTCATAGGCCCTATGAAGGACAACGGCGTGCCGTTCAGTTGAATTGGATGACGGACAACGGTGCGGCTAAACGCGAAAGCGGCCGCCATTTTGTGACGGCCGCGCTGAAGAAGATCAAAAGCTGCATCGGAAAGCGATGAGTTGTTGTCCTATTCCGCGGCGTGACGGGCAGCCGGCTCGAGCGCGCCAGCGGCCCGGATTGCTGAAATAGCCTGCTCGTCGAGACCGAGGATCTCAGCCAGAATTTCGTCTGTATGTTCGCCAAGCAGCGGCGAGCGCGAAACCTCGGTCGGACTGTCGGACAATTTGATCGGATTGCCGACAGAAAGATATGTGCCGCGCACGGGATGATCGACCTCAACGACAGTCCCTGTTGCGCGCAAGGATGGCTCTTCAGCCAATTCTTTCATGGAAAGGATCGGCCCGCAGGGAATGTTCAGCGGATTGCAAATATCCATGACTTCGAATTTGGTTTTTGTCTTTGTCCAGGCTTCGATCGTATCGAAGATGGCGCTGAGCTTGTCGAGACGCGCTTCGGGTTTGGCATAGCCGGGATCGGTGATCCATTCGGGCTTGCCAATCACATCGCAGATTTTATCCCAAACGGGCGCTTGCGTGATGAAATAAATATAGGCGTTGGGATCGGTCTCGTAGCCTTTGCACTTCAAGATCCAGCCAGGCTGACCGCCGCCCGACGCATTGCCCGCGCGCGGAACCGCTTCGCCGAATGTCCCGCCGTTGACATATTGCGGATATTCTTTCAGTGCGCCGCGGCTCAGGCGCTGCTGATCGCGCAGTTTGACGCGGCAAAGGTTTAACACGCCGTCTTGCATCGCCACGCTGACTTTTTGGCCTTTGCCGGTCATTGTGCGCTGGAAAAGCGCGGTCACAATGCCGAGCGCCAGATGCAGGCCAGACCCTGAATCGCCGATTTGCGCGCCGGTCACGAGCGGCGGGCCATCGTCGAACCCCGTGGTGGACGCCGAGCCGCCCGTGCATTGCGCGACGTTCTCATAGACCTTGCAATCTTCATAGGGACCGGGGCCAAAGCCCTTGATTGACGCGACGATGATGGCCGGATTGATCGCCTGGATCTTCTCCCAGGTGAAGCCCATGCGGTCGAGAACACCGGGCCCGAAATTCTCGACAAGCACATCAGATTTCCTGATCAGCTCGGTCAGAACCTTTTTGCCTTCCGGGTTCTTGGCATCGAGCGTGATCGAACGCTTGTTATGGTTGAGCATCGTAAAATAAAGGCTGTCGGCGCCGGGGATATCGCACAACTGGCCGCGCGTGATGTCGCCCACGCCAGGCTTCTCGACCTTGATAACGTCGGCGCCAAACCACGCCAGCAATTGCGTACAGGTCGGGCCTGCTTGCACATGCGATAAATCGAGGATGCGCACACCCTCCAAGGCCTTCCCCATTTTTTCAACTCTCCCCGCTTTAACTGTCCTTGATGAAGCCGCTTTTTGTTCGCTGCTCGCAACGGCGCATAGGTACGATTGCTTCAGTCGAATAATTCGTGCCCGTGGGTGTCCACATAGGCGGCCAGGCCCAACGTATGATCGCGCGCGAGGCTCTCGGCGCGGGCCGTGTCGCGCTTCTCAATCGCGGTGATGATCGCAAGATGATCTTCCATGGATCGTTCAGCACGATGGTCGCGGCCGATGGTCAGCTGCCGGATGCCGCGCACATGAAACAGCAGTTTATCGGTCATATCGATGAGGATTTGCGCACCGCTCATCTTGATCAAGTCTTGATGAAAGGTGAGGTTCGCAAGCGAATATTCGTTGAGATGTTCATCCGGCCTGTGGTTTTCACTGAAGTCTTTGAAAATCTGCCGCAACGCGCCGACATCGATGGTCGGATCGAGCGTGATCAGGTGAACGGCCATGCTTTCCAATGCGGCCCAGGCGTGGATCATTTCGACGATCTCGCGCTTGGTCTTCCGCACAATTAAGATGCCGCGCCGTGGAACGGTGCGCAAGAAACCATCTTGCTCCAGCATGGCGATGGCTTCGCGGATGGGTGTCCGGCTGACACCAAGGCGTTCGGAGAGGTCGCGCTCGTCGAGCATCACGGGCGCGGGCGACGAATAAATATCCGCTTTGAAAATCGCGTCTTTCAGCGCCGCATAGACTTTATTTTTGAAGCTTTCTTCTGCCTGGATGCGGGGAAACGCCTCGATCGACGCTGTGTCTGTCATCCGCTTAGTCTGGGGCGCCATCAACAACCTCGTAACCTATGAGCTGACCTAATGGTATAGTGTAACTGGTATTCCGTATCTGTAATCGTGTCGTTACATTTGATTAAGCTCTTTGCCAAGGGCTAGCCGTAGTTTCCCGCTCTAATTCTGATGAGTGCTTAATGGCTTAGCTGGAGTGGCCAAAGATTCTTTGCTGCGCCGCAAAGTTTTCTGGTTCATGGGCAAATTTTGTTTGTTTTCTGCTAAATTTTCTTTGCTCCAAAAGCCATCAAAGCTGGAAGATTGCCGGGTTGATGCGCTGCCCGCAAGATGACAAAAGTTATTCCGGCCAGGGCCAAAAGACAGGCCTAATCCTAGACATACGAGGAATAGATGGGAAATTTGCCTTCCGTCATGCGGCAGATTTATTTCGACGGCGCAGGCGGACCCGATGTGATCAGGGTCGGAGAGGCACCGGTTCCGGCCGTTGCTCCTGGCAAAGTCCTGGTCGAAATTGTCGCAGCTGGCATTAATCGTCCAGATTGCATCCAACGCGCCGGGAATTATCCGCCGCCGGCGGGCGAGTCGGCGATACCCGGTATGGAAATCGCTGGCAAGATAGCCGCTTTGGGAGAAGGGGTAACTGGCTTTCAGGAGGGGGATGAGGTTTGCGCACTGATCGGCTCCGGCGGTTACGCGGAATATGCGCTGGCCGACGCGCAGCTTTGCCTGCCGAAACCGAAGGCTGTCAGCTTGATCGAGGCCGCTGGACTGCCCGAAACAACTTTCACTGTATTCGACAATGTTTTCACGCGCGGCAAACTTAAGGCCGGGGAGGTTTTCCTGGTTCATGGCGGATCGAGCGGCATCGGCACGACGGCGATCCAGCTTGCCAAAGCTTTTGGGGCGACTGTCATTACGACGGCGGGCTCGCCGGAGAAATGCGCCTATTGCAGAGTGCTCGGCGCCGATCATGCGATCGACTACAAAACGCAGGATTTCGTCGCCGAGGTAAAGACGATCACGGCGAAGAAGGGCGTCAATGTCATTCTCGACATGGTTGGCGGCAGCTATATCGGAAAGAATATTTCGATCATGGCGACGGATGGGAGGCTCGTTCAAATTGCCTTTCTGCAATCGAGCAAAGCGGAAAATGTGGATTTCATGCCGGTGATGCTGCGCCGCCTGACGCTCACGGGCTCAACATTGCGTGCGCGGACTCTTGCACAAAAAGCAGAGGTCGCGGCGGCTGTGCGCGATCACGTCTGGCCGCTCGTCGAAGAGGGCAAGGTGAAGCCGATCGTACATGCGACTTTCCCGCTCGAAGAGGCGCGCCAAGCGCATGAGCTGATGGAGTCCTCCGCGCATATCGGCAAAATCTTGCTGCTGACGGGGAAGTGAGCCTCTCAAGCGCTCTGCGTGCATATGCGGCGCGTGCGCGTGATTGCCGCAGCTTCGAAGCTCGCGGGTTGATCTAAGAAGACTGGTATCCCACCGCCGCTCATCTGCTTGAGCGATGCAATGCCATAGAGGATTTGATGACCGCCGTTGCCGACCTTTCCTCCGCTGATTTGAAGTCCTTGCTCGCGAAAGTGCGGAGCGAATATGAGGCGTTTCGCGCGCAGGGCCATAAACTCGATATGACGCGGGGCAAACCATCGCCCGAACAGCTCGATCTTTCAAACGGCATGCTCGCGCTGCCGGGCAATGGCGATTATCTCACCGAGGCGAATGAAGATGCCCGCAACTATGGCGGTCTTCAGGGCATCGCAGAGGCGCGCGCGCTTTTCGCGCCTGTGCTCGGCGCACCGGCGGATCGCGTCATCATCGGTGATAATTCCAGCCTTGCCATGATGCACGATTCGATCATCTGGGCCTTGCTCAAAGGTGTGCCGGGTTCCGCCGCGCCCTGGTCGAAAGAAAGCGCGCCTGCGTTTCTTTGCCCGGTGCCGGGCTATGACCGGCATTTTGCGATCCTGGAGGAATATGGATTCAAGATGATCCCGGTGCCTTTGACGGGGCAGGGTCCGGATATGGATCTCGTTGAAAAGCTCGTCGCGGACCCGGCCGTCAAAGGCATGTGGTGCGTGCCGAAATATGCAAATCCATCGGGTGAAATCTATTCGGAAGAAACGACGAAGCGTCTGGCTGCCATGAAGACCGGTGCGCCCGACTTCCGCATTTTCTGGGACAATGCTTATGCGTTGCATCATCTGACGGCGCGGAAACATGAGGTCGCCAACATTTTGGAAGTGTGCGAAGCGGCGGGCAATCCCGACCGCGCCTTCGTCTATGCCTCGACCTCTAAGATGACTCTTGCTGGCGCGGGTCTCGCCTTTTTTGCGTCGTCAGCAAACAATGTGAAATGGTATTTGGCGCGCGCGGGCAAGCGCACGATCGGGCCGGATAAACTGAACCAGATCCGGCATGTGCGTTTCCTGAAAAATATCGACGGATTGCACAGACTCATGGACGGGCATCGCGAGCTGATTGCGCCGAAATTCGCGGCGGTCGAAGCGGCGCTTGAAGGCCGTCTTGGCGGCACTGGCCTCGCGCGCTGGACGAAGCCTGAGGGCGGCTATTTCGTCAGCCTCGATACTTTGGAGGGGATGGGATCGAAAGTCGTCGCGCTTGCCAAAGACGCTGGGCTCGCTCTGACACCCGCCGGCGCGACCTGGCCTTTGGGCCAAGACCCGCAGGATTCAAACCTGCGCTTGGCACCGACATTCCCGAAACTCGGCGATGTAAAGGTCGCGGCCGAGGGCATCGCGCTTTGTGTGCTGCTCGCAGGCTTGGAGAAGCAAGAGGCTGGGCGGGCTTGATCACGAACTCTGGGACGTCATGCCCGTCCCCGGACTTGACCCGGGGATTGTCACGGGCATCCAAGCATCGACTTCTATGATATGAGGTTGTGCCTGGATGCGCGCGTCAAGCGCGCGCATGACGGAGAGAATTGCCGCTCAAAACCGCGCGCTTAAAAAATCGCTGAGCGCGGCGTCGAATGCCTCCGGCTTTTCCATATGCGAAACATGGCCGGCGCCTTCAATTTCGACAAGCTTACCATCTGGCAGATCTTGCGCCGCCGCGCGGCCGAGCACAGGCCAATTGCCGAGCGGCTTGATTGCCTCGGGTGAGGCATAACGGCGGAAGAAGACGCTGCGGTCCTCCTGGCCGATGATGAGCAGCACTGGCATTTTCAGAAGCTTGTATTCATGCCGGATCGGCTCTTCGAATATCATCTCATAGGTGAGCGCCGAGGCCTTAGCATAGCGCGGATATTCGGGGCTTTCGAGCAGCCTTGTAAATTGCGTGACGTAACGCTCCTGCGCCGGTCCCCAATTGACGAAGAAGACCTTCATAAATGCGCGGTAGGTCTGCGGCGTTTGCGACATCTCCGTCTTCATCAGCGTTTCGAGCGGCTGCGGCGGAATGGCTGAGCGATAATCCTCAAGCCCGATTGGATTTTCGAGCACCAGCACTTGCGTCACATCTGGATAATCTCTCGCGAAATAGACTGCGAGCATCCCGCCGAAGGAATGGCCGACGATCGCGGCATGTTCGACCCCAAGCTTGTCGAGCAGCGCTTTGGTGTTGCGGGCGAGAAGATCGAAGGAATAGCGGATGTCGGGCTTCGCGGATTTTCCGAAGCCGAGCTGGTCCGGCACAACGACGCGATAGCCTTTCTCGCTCAGCAGTTTGATGACACCCGCCCAATAATCGCCGGAAAAACTTTTGCCATGCAGGAGCACGACAGCTTTGCCGTTCGGCGCGGCGGAAGGCGGCACGTCCATATAGGCCATACGCAGCGCTTGGCCTTCGATCGTAAGATCGAGAAAATGCACCGGGTAGGGATAGATAACCTCTTCGAGGCCGATCCCCATAGGCGGCGGTGCGTTTACCGTTTGTTGCACGGTTTCTTGCGCGAGCGCGGCACCTGCTGCGATCAAGAAGAGGGCGGGGAGGATGAGGCTGGCGCGGGTCAGCATTGCGAATATCTTGAAAATAAGCATTGGAACTCTGCGTCGAGCGTTGTGTGCCCTCGCCCTTCGAGACGGCCTTCGGCCTCCTCAGGGTGAGGGCTTAGAGGAAAAGGAGTTCACGACTGCCCTCATGCTGAGGAGCGCCTGCAAGGCGCGTCTCGAAGCATCGAGGGTTAAATAAAGCGTAGGTTTTCGTTCCTATGGTCAACTAATCCTGACAGACAACTCCGGCAGTCCCTCGATCTTGCCGGTCAAAAGATCGCCTTTCACGACCGGGCCTGGCCCGGCGGGTGTGCCTGAATAGATAATGTCGCCAGCCTGGAGTTCGTTGGCTTTCGACAATTGCGAGATCTGTTCGGCGACGTTCCAGATCATATCGGAGAGATCCGATTTTTGCCGCACATTGCCGTTGACCGCGAGCGAAATCGCTCCCTTTGTCAAATGACCGGTCAGAGCCACCGGATGGACCGGCCCCATTGGCGCCGAATGGTCGAAACTTTTGCCGATCTCCCAGGGCTTCTTCTGCGCGCCCATCGCGCGTTGCAGATCGCGCCGTGTCATATCGAGGCCGATGCCATAGCCATAGACATGCTCCAGCGCCTGTTCGATGGAAATATCTCGCCCGCCGGACTTCAGAAATGCGATGAGCTCGATCTCGTGTTGGTAATTTTCAGTGAGCGACGGATAGGGATGATCGGCGGTCGTGCCGGGCGCTACATATTGCACCGCGTCGGTCGGTTTTTGAAAAAAGAAGGGCGGCTCATTTTTCGGATCGGAGCCTGATTCCACCGCATGTTCGGGATAGTTGCGGCCGATGCAATAAATGCGGCGGACGGGGAAAAGCTGATCGGACCCGGCGACGGGCACGGTGATGGTTGGCAAGGCAAAGACCAACTCCCCTGGTGGAGCTTCAGCGGCACGGGCTGATCCAGCGAAGGCGAGGGCCGCACCGATCCCAAACAAACCGCGGCGTGAACTATTCATGGCGATGATCTCCCAACGAAGACGGCGCTCATGAGAATAGAGCACTGCGGCGGAATGGCGATTCACGCTCGCGTCATCAACGCCGCTTTTTGGGCAGCGTCAGAGCCCTTCGAGAAAGTTCAGAGCGCGCTCAAAGGTTTGCGCGGCGGCGGCCGCGTCGTAATCAGGGGAGGCGGGATCGGTATAAAGATGCCCGGCGCCATCATAGGTATAGATTTCGGCGGCGAGGCCGATCCGGAACGCTGTCATTGGCCAGTTGCGTACCTGTTCGTCAGGAATAAGGGTGTCCGGCTCGGCAATATGCGCCTGGACCGGCAGGCCGCTGCGCACCCATTTGGGAATTTCGCCCAGCCCATGAATGAGGAGGACGCCATTCGTCTGTGCCCGCTTGGCCCAGACCCGCGACGCGATCGTTGCTCCCATCGAAAGACCTGCGAGGACGGCATTCGCGGGAAAGCCGGAGCAAGCCTTTAGGGCGCGCTCGGCGAGCGCATCTTCGCCGAATGTCTGCATGAGAGCGAGGCCCTCGGTGACGGAGCCTGCCGTCTTGCCGTCATAAAGGTCCGGCGTGTGAACCTCGTGGCCCGCGGCGCGAAACCGCTCAGCTACGCTGTGTTCAAGTTCACGAAGCCCCATGGCGGAATGAAACAAAATAACCGTTGCCAAAAGAAATATCCTTGCAATGTTTTGCGATGCTGCCGGCCGCCAAATCTTTAAACCTTAAAGAGGCGCGTTCAAAGCATGCTTATCGAAATGACCACTCCCTCGGGCAGGCGCTATTTCTTGAGCTAGCGTAAAAAAGAAACGAACCGGAAATCCAAGAAAAAGTAATATACAAAAAGGTATAGCTTGCCGCAGGCTCTCTTTTTGCTTCGCGTTTGCTCAATGAGACTTAAGCCGCTAAAGTCATATTTGACCCAACGCCAAGCGCGGTCTGTCTGACCATTTAGGAGCGGAAGGACAGAAAGATGAAGCGTGGTCCTTATTGAAAAATGGCTGCGTCATTAAGGAGGATCGGACATGGCTCGCACGAGCAAGCTTGTGGAAGTACAAAAGGACATCTTTTTTCTCGAAGACAAATCGGTGTGGCGTATCGCACCCGGTCATTTGTCTCGTGTCGCGGAATGGGCGCCTGGTGTCGAGGTGACCGTCGAGAAGAGCGATAATGCCATGTGGCAGTATAAACTGACGGTGCCGGGCAGCACCGCGCTCGTCAGCGCCACGCCATCGTCGGGTAAGCTGGTGCTTGGTTCGTCCATGCGCGATGTGAAGACCGCGATGGAAATGCACGATAGCATTCAGGGTTGACATTTATCTGGAAACGCGATTACTCGCCCGCTCCGGGTGCCGTTTAGGCGATGCCCGGAATTCGGGCGGGTTTTCCCGTTCCGATCGCACCCGCGGCGGCTTTTCCATCATCATTTGATCGAAGATGTTCCGCCTGTCGGCTGGCCTGTGAGGGCTGGCAGAGGAGGGCGCGGACCTCCGCCACTGCATGACACACGGGCATGCTCAAAAGGCCGGAGAGACGCGGTTTGACGGCACGCTTTTGCGTGGGCGTTCGCTCGTCTCGTCTGGCAGTCTTAGAGGACGCGAATGACGAAGCGCGCTGAAGCCAAATATAAAATTGACCGCCGTATGGGGCAAAACATCTGGGGCCGCCCGAAGAGCCCCGTCAACCGGCGCGAATATGGGCCCGGTCAGCATGGCCAGCGCCGCAAGGGCAAGCTCTCCGATTTCGGTACGCAGCTTAAGGCCAAGCAAAAGCTTAAAGGCTATTACGGTAATATTTCGGAAAAGCAGTTCCGCAAATATTATGAAGAAGCCATCCGTATGAAGGGCGACTCGGGCGATAATCTCATCGGCCTTTTGGAGCGCCGTCTCGATGCCGTGGTCTACCGGGCGAAATTCGTTCCCACGGTCTTCGCGGCCCGGCAATTCGTCAACCATGGCCATGTCAAAGTGAATGGCCGCCGGGTGAACATCGCGTCCTATCAAGTGCGGGTCGGCGATGTGATCGAGGTGAAGGAAGCTTCGCGTCAGATGATTTTGGTGCTTGAAGCGGTTGGTCTCGCCGAACGCGACGTTCCGGACTATTTCGAGGTCGATCACGCCAAGCTGAACGCTAAGCTGACACGCGTTCCACTGCCGGCTGAGGTGCCTTATCCGGTGATGATGGAACCGAACCTCGTCATCGAGTTCTATTCGCGCTGATATTGGTTGCGATATTTTCACGAAGAGGCCGCTTCCGAGCGGCCTTTTTGTTTGAATAGTTTTTATGGCACCGTTCTCGCTATACTGGCTGGAACGGCAGCGTGAGCGATCCAATGACCAAGATCACATTCATTGAATATAACGGCACTGAGCATCAGATTGAAGCCGAGAACGGTTTGATGCTGATGAAAGTCGCACGGGAGAAGGCGATCCCGACGATCCGCGGCGAATGCGGCGGTATCTGCGATTGCGGGTCTTGCCATGTCTATGTCGAAGCGCCTTGGGAGCAGAAGCTCGATCCGGCGAACGACCTCGAACAGATGATGATCGGCAGTTTGACCTTCACCAAGAAGGATAACAGCCGCTTGAGCTGCAGGATCACCGTCAATCCCGATCTCGATGGATTGGTGCTGCGGCTGCCTAATCCGGATTTGTAAATGTCCGCGTAGCTTATTCCTTTGTCTTGATACGGAAAGCGCTGCTGCCGTTCGTGTAAAGCCAGGGCTCGGTCGCGCCGCTTGATCCGTTAGGGATGGCACGCTGCTGGGTATTGGACGTAATGTTGATCGTTTCGATGCGGCATTCGCTCGCGATCGTTTCAAGCAGCACTTTGCATTCTTGCCCGGCGATCTCATAAATTGCCCGATGCGCCTTGGACTGCGTGACGAGGAGCGTCCCCGCATCGGCATCTTGAGGCAGTTTTTCCGAAGCACTGTAATTCACCGTGACACGCGCTTCGCCTTTGGGCAGTGCTGGCATGGCGGGCGGAAAGATTTGCAAAGGCGTATTTGGCGTTTGCGCTATGGCGGGCAGAGCCGCGAAAAGGGCGGCAAAACCAGCCGCTAAAATACGACGCATCGGAATCTCCACTGAAACGGATTTTCCGTTAGTTTATAATGTCTTCATGAAGCCTGCGAAACGCATCAGCCCCTCGGGCCAAGGGCCATGCCCGCTCTCAGAGTTAAGATGGCCCGATGCACCTGCATCGACGATCTCAATGCCAAGTGCGGCGGCGAGCGCCTCGCTCTCTTCATAAGTTGAATAGGGATCGTCGCGGCTCGCAATGAGCAAGGCCGCAAATGGCAGCTTCCGCGTGATGGGCGCGGCAAAGGCGGGATCGATTTCGGCGATTTGAAGCACGAAGCTCGCAGCTGGCGGCGTCACGAGAAAGGCCCCCCTGATTTTGGCGGCCACATCCTCTGGCACATGGGCGACGGCCAAGGCGCCGAGACTATGGCCGATGATCACCGGCGGTTTTGTCGAAGTGCGCACCGCCTCTGAAAGGTTTTTTATCCAGGCATCGAACTTCGGATGCGCCCAATCATCCTGCGCGACGCGCCGCGCCGTCTTCAATTGCTTTTCCCAGCGGCTCTGCCAGTGATCTTCGCTGGAGTTACCAAGCCCTGGCACAATCAAAATATCGGCGTCGGATGTCAGCATGGAATCAGGCAGTGCGTGCGAGCGGCAGAACGCCTTGGGCTGCGATCTCTGCCTCAAAAGCGCTGAGGATCTTTTCGTAAAGTTCGCCTTCCAGCGCCGAGAATCTTTCAGACCGCGCGGCAAAATCGGGATCGCGCCTTCGCAGTTCTTCCGCTACGCGGCCGAGATGCTGGGTCTCCTCAGCGAGAAGGCCGTCGAGGCTTTGCGCATATCCCGCCGACACAAGCGCTTTGCGATAATGCGTATAGACATCGAGCGCGCGGATTTCGACAAGCCAGGTGACATAAAGATAGACGAGCGCTGCGCGCTGATCTTCACTTTGATCTTGCAGCGCCTCATCGCAGGCATGATCGAGCGTCTGGAAATAATCTTCCGCCGCCTCGCCGCAAAGCAGTGCTTCCGGCGCGTAGGAATCGAATGCTTGTCCGCCGATCTTTATCGCGAGCTTCTTAAGAATCATGGCATGGCGGCCTTCTTCCAGCGCATGCGCGAGCACGGCGGCCGATAAAGACTCGGCCTTCTGGCTTTTCACGATCTTGCGGAAGCCGATATATTCCAGAAAGGAAAATGTATTCAGCCAGCGCGCATGAAGCTGAGGGCCGGAGATGATGCACTCGACCAGCCCTTCAAACCTTTGGTGCAAGCTCATGGATGTGCATCCTTTGTAGTCTCCCCAAACACACGTTTGAAGATCGTATCGATATGTTTGAGATGATAGCCTAGGTCGAAGAGCTCTTCGAGTTCGGCATCGCTTAAGGCCTTTTTGACATCGGCATCGGCTTTGAGAAGCGTCAGGAACTCGCCTTCACCGCGCCAGACAGGCATGGCATTCCGCTGTACGATCGCATAGGCGTCCTCGCGTGAAACGCCTTTTTGCGTGAGCGCTAAAAGCACCCGCTGCGAATGCACAAGTCCGCCAAGCCGGTCGAGGTTTTTTTGCATATTGGCCGGATAGACCAGCAATTTGTCGATGACGCTCGTGATCCGCGCCAAAGCGAAATCGAGCGTGACCGTCGCATCGGGCCCGATCATCCGCTCGACGGAAGAATGCGAAATATCGCGCTCATGCCAAAGGGCGACATTTTCCATAGCAGGTATCGCCATGCCGCGCACAAGGCGGGCTAAGCCCGTCACGTTTTCGGTCAGCACCGGGTTGCGCTTATGCGGCATCGCTGAAGACCCTTTTTGGCCTTCCGAGAAATATTCTTCCGCCTCCAGCACCTCGGTTCGCTGCAAATGGCGGATTTCGATGGCGAGCCGTTCGATCGAGGAGGCGATGACGCCAAGCGTTGCGAAGAACATCGCATGCCGGTCACGCGGGATGATCTGGGTCGAGACGGGCTCCGGCACGAGCCCGAGCTTTTCCGCGACATAGATTTCTACACGCGGATCGATATTGGCGAATGTGCCGACGGCGCCAGAGATGGCGCAAGTCGCGATCTCTTTCTTGGCTTGCATAAGCCTTTCGCGCGCGCGGGAAAACTCCGCGTAAGCTTCCGCCATTTTGAGGCCAAAGGTAACCGGCTCAGCATGAATGCCGTGCGAACGGCCGATCGACGGCGTCATTTTATGCTCAAGCGCGCGGCGCTTCAGTGCTGCCAGCAAAGCATCGACATCGGCGATCAGAAGGTCGGAGGCGCGGGAGAGCTGCACGGCAAGGCAAGTATCGAGCACGTCGGAAGATGTCATGCCTTGATGGACGAACCGGGCCTCTGGGCCGATAAACTCGGCGAGATGAGTGAGAAAGGCGATGACATCGTGCTTCGTCACCCTCTCGATCTCATCGATTCGGGCGACATCGAATGTGACTTGCCCGGCCTTCTCCCAAATGGCTTTGGCTGCTTCTTTCGGGATAACACCGATCTCGGCCAGGGCGTCGCAGGCATAGGCTTCGATCTCGAACCAGATGCGAAAGCGCGTCCGTGGTTCCCAGATTTCAACCATGGCGGGGCGGGCGTAACGAGGGATCATGTTGTGCTCGGCAAAGTTCTTGTTTTTCTCTCGTCCTTCGAGATGCCCGCTTCGCGGGCTCTTAGGCTGAGGGGCGGTCTGCAACAGACCGCGTCTCGAAGCATGCGGGCCGTGGAGCCGTCAAGTTCAGCTTGGGCCGGGAAGTCACCTGCGCCACATCAATTGCGCGACCGACAGGAGAATTTCCGCCGCGATCAGGGCAACGATGATCACCTCCAATCGTGTGGCGCGATCGGCGTCGATGATGTCGTTCAAGGCGCGGGCGGTTTCCGCGATGACTTCGAGCTTATTCTTCAAAGTCTGAGCGCGTTCCTTCAACTCATATTCGTCTTCGAGGCGGGCATAGAGCCGCTCGAGATCGGGACGGTCCCATAAAACATCGGGCTTTTCCTCCACCGCCACGCGGCCCGACACGCGATGCTGCACGAGAAGCGTCTGACCGATCAGCTTCAGCATGCTCCGCCGCCGCCATGGCGGCCGGCCGCTGGCTGCGAGTTTCGCAGCGAAAGGTTCGACAATATCGAAGACGGCGTTGACTTCCCGCTCGTCGCGGCCGAGCGAAACGCTTTTAGCGAGCGCATCCGCGAGCACCAGCAAGCGTTCGGGCGACAGATCCTTCATCGTAATCGCGCCGCTGGGCGAAATCTTATCGTCTTGATCGCCAGAGATTTCGAGAATGGCCATCTCATCGTCTACGTGTTCATGCGGACCTGAGACCCGCAGCTTCACGCGTTGAAGCACATCTTCTTCTTCAAGAGGCGACAGCCCCACCATGACGGCGACGCCATAACGGTAAAGCGCGACGAAGCCCCTTGCGCCGACTTGGAAGGCTAGGGGATTGGCGGAAATCATGTCCGAGCGCTCAAGCCCAGCCGTATCGAGCCGGTCGCCGAGCAGCAAGGCGCGGGCGGTCGTCTTGTGGACCAGGAAGGTTTCCGGACTGAGCGGCGAAACCGTATTCATCGGTGAGATCTATGCGACAGAGCGCGGAATGGAAAGCTCAGGCTGCGTCGCCGGTCCAAATTCATGGGATTTAGCGGTGGCCAAACTTCATTCGCCAGGAGGGCAGAGCCCCTTCAAAGTGTAAAGGCTCGGCTTCAAAGATGGCGCGGGCAATGGCCCGGGCGAGGCAATTTGAGGCGGCAAGTCCAATTTCCGTCTGATCTCGCAAGCTCGGGCGCGCGGCCGCGCGCCCGGTCGCGGCGGCGAAGACCGTATCTCCATCCATCGGCGCATGCGCGGGGCGTAAAGCCAACGCAAGGCCATCCTGCGCCATGATGGCAAGGCGTTTGGCTTCTGCTTTGCTCAAAAGCGCATCGGTGGCGACGATGGCGATCGTTGTATTTTCAAGCGCATCGCCTTTAATCCGCATGTCGAGCGCGCCCGCGGGCCAGGAGGCTGGCCATCCGAGGCCTCCGAATTCGCCGTCTTGTTCATAGGGTGCTGCCCAAAAATGTCCGGTATCTGCGATGGTGGCTTGACCGAGCGCATTGACCGCGGCAAGGGCACCGATGCGAAACCCGCCAGAGGTTTCGGCGCTCGCGGAGCCGATCCCGCCTTTGAGATTGGCGGTGGTTGCTCCAAATCCGGCTCCAGCGCTGCCAAGCTTAAAGTCCTGCGAGGCGGCGGCCGCCGCTTGATATCCGAGGTGCCAATAGACCGGCTCAGCTCCCCAGGTTTTGTCACCGCCGTTCAAAAGATCGAAAAGAATGGCCCCTGGCACGATCGGGACGGCAATATCGCGCACGCGAAAGCCGCGGCCCCGCGTCCGCAAAAAAGCTTGGGTTCCGCCCATGGCATCGAGGCCATAGGCCGAACCTCCTGAAAGGACGAGCGCATCCACTTTCTCGACGCTCATCTCAGGCTCGAGAAGAGCGGTGTCGCGCAATCCAGGCGCGCCGCCATGCGTTGCGATAGAGGCCGTGACGGGTTCATCGAAAATGAGGACCGTCACGCCGGATGCGAGCTTTTTGTCCTGCGCATGGCCTACCAGGAGCCCAGGAACATCGGTTATCAGATTTTTGGCAGAAGCTTTGCCCATGCGGCACTGATTCCCAGGGTAAGATTTAAAGCATGTTCCGTAAAAGTGTACGCTGTTTTGCGACGAGAACATGCTTTAACTTTTTGAATTAGGAGCGAGTTCTTATCACTTGGGTGATGCCGCCCAAGCGGAAGGCGCTCTGAGTCAAAGCAATTGTTGAGACGCATCTTCTTGTGCGAAAAGCCGGGACACCTTTTTGGCTTCATGCGCTCAAATGAAAAGCAGATTTCCTTTATGCCTGATGCCACCGCAAGCGAGAGGTTTTCAAATGGTGTCGAGGCTATTCTCATCGCAGGCCCTACCGCGAGCGGCAAATCGGCTTTTGCGATGGAACTGGCGCTTCGCCGCAATGGCGTGATCATCAATACCGATTCAATGCAGGTCTATCGCGACCTGCGGATTCTCACGGCACGGCCGTCGCCAGATGAAGAACGGCGCGTCCCGCATTTTTTATTCGGACACGTAGATGCCGCCGTCAATTATTCAGTCGGGCATTGGCTGGAGGATGTTGCTCGCCTTCTGCCTGAAATACGGCAGAGCGGGCGGATGCCGGTCTTCGTTGGCGGGACAGGGCTTTATTTCAAAGCCCTGACGCAGGGGCTCTCCGATATTCCTCGCGTGCCCGAGGCGATTCGCATGAAATTGCGGGCGGAAGCGGAAGGCGTCCCGCCTGAGGTTTTGCACCAAAGGCTCGCTGCCTGCGATCCAGTGATGGCAGAAAAGCTGCGTCCAAGCGATCCGCAAAGACTTCTGCGGGCACTCGAAGTTTTCGCCGCGACGGGACAAAGCTTGGCTGGTTTCCAGAACCGGAAAAGCTTGCCGCTTTTCCCAGAAGGGCGTTACGAGGCATTGTTTCTCGCCCCCGATCGAGATGTCTTGCGAAAACGCATTGAGACAAGATTCGAAGCTATGTTAACGGGCGGAGCGCTGGCTGAGGCGGGCGATCTTGCTGCGCGCCGGCTCGATCCGGCCCTGCCTATCATGCGAGCCCATGGTATTCCGCATCTTCTGAGCCATTTACGTGGTGAAATAACGCTTGCCGATGCTGCGATGCGCGCAATCTTAGACACGCGCCGCTATGCGAAGCGCCAATTCACATTCGCCAAGCACCAGCTTGAGACATTTCAAATGACTGGTGTCTAAAATGACACAAATGCCTGTCCGGCATTAAAAGCTTCATCTCTATGAAAACAAATGTAAATTCGGCGCTTTCGAAAATGTCTTTTTGATCATGTGTTCTTTTTTGCACATCTAATACGTCTTGTTACGACTATGGACAGAACCAAGCATCTTATCTAAGTTAAAGCTTACGTATAATACCGGTTGTTTCTATGAGATTATGCGTCGATGATTACGAAAAACATTTTCATAGACATCTCCGATCTACTTATTTACGCGATCAAAAATCAGCGAATTACGGGTATCCAACGCGTTGAAATTTCCTTTTTACAATTTTTTATAGACAATAAACTCAATTATACGCTTGTTAATTCGTACGGAATTAATTCTTCGGATTTGGACTTTATTATCCGGAACAGAATTGGGTCCCCGGATGAGCTTTTGCGGGAGTTAAGGCGCGAGTGCATATACCTCGTGCCTCGCAAGATGATCGACAAACTCATTCATCTTTACAAAAAAGTATCTGTTAGTTTCTTCGGCCAGTCGTGCGATGACCTCGCGAAATTAAGGGCTGGTGATACGCTTTTCGTGCCGGGTGCCTATTGGCTTGACGTTAATATTATGCGGTTCTATCAGGCGGCCGCGGCCAAGGGTGTTAAACTGATCGTGTTGTTGCACGATGTTTTGCCGATCACCCATCCGAATCTCATGGTGGAAAATTCTGATCGATTTTTTGGGCCCATCCTTCAGCTTCCGATCCATGTGATCACCGCATCGCATGCCACCGAACGCGACCTTCCTCTTGCAACAAAACTTTTTCCGGGCGCCAAGATGCCGGTTTCGGTTGAAGTTGTGTCTTTCGCTCACGAATTTCCCGGAGTGAAAAGAAATCAGCCGCCAATGGGGCTGACCGGCCGGCTCAAGCGAATGGTCCGCGACCGCCATTTCGTTCTCTGTGTCAGCACGGTGGAAGTCCGAAAAAATCATCTCCGGCTGATCGAGGTGTGGAACAAACTTGCCGCGGAATTAGGGGAGGCGCTGCCTTTGCTGATTATCGCTGGTAAGAGAGGCTGGGAAGCACAGCAGGCGATCGCGCTCCTCGATGCCGCAAACGAAAGAGATGAGGTCTCTCCGAACAGCGAACCCGTGCTTTTCGTCGAAGGGCCGAGCGATACGGAATTGCAGTGGCTTTATGCGTCCTGCGACTTCACAGTTTTTCCCAGTCTCGCAGAAGGCTGGGGGCTGCCGGTCGGTGAAAGTCTTTGGTTTGGCAAGGCTTGTGCTGCCTCGAAATCCACATCCATCCCCGAGGTGGGACAGGACCTTTGTGTCTATTTCGACCCGACCCGTGAGGACGAAATGGAGGCTGCGATCAAGACGCTTCTCGATCCGGTCTCACGGGGCTCCTATGAGAGCAAAATCCGATCGGCCCCTTTGCGGACTTGGCATGACGCGAGCCGCGATCTCGCCTGCGCCGTTACGGAGCACCTCGCCAGTTCATCCGTGCTCGCCGAGGAGACGGTGGCGGCATGCGCCCCGCGCTCTTCTCTTTATCAGACGGACAATTTTGTATCCTGATCCCGCGCCCGGCGGAGAGCGGTCTTCGTTGGAAAGCCGCACTGGGCACCTTGGCGCGATGGCGCCTTGCCGTTATACCAACCGGGGCAGTCCGGGCCAGATTCCCGGCTTTGGCTCAAGATGCTTCACACATGCGGACGTGGCGAAACCGGTAGACGCAACGGACTTGAATATTTGAGTGCTCTCGCGGGAAACCGGGGAAGTAGAACTGCCCAAATTCGGGGAACCCTTTCAAATGGCAATCCCGAGCCAAGCCCGAAAGGGAAGGTGTAGAGACTAGACGGGCAGCACCTAAGGCTTTTGAAATACCGGCTCTGTCCGGCGTTTCATGATGGCTATCTGGCCAAGCTAAGGTGAAGGGATAGTCCAGACCACAAACGCTGGCGACAGCGGCGGCGAAAGCCGTAGCAGGTAAGAAAATCCGTAGGGCGAAAGCTCGTGGGGGTTCGAGTCCCCCCGTCCGCACCAAAGCACTGATACAAATGTCATCCAGCCAAGACTGCGGGATGACATGACTAATTCCGTCTTGCAGATTCCCAACAAAAAACAAAATTCGCTGAGCGCGTTTCGGCCACTACCAAGCTACGCATATTTACTGAAAGTACTAACCCTTACTTAACATCTTTTCTTATAAGCTATCCTGTCTCGCAGATGACGAAGACACTCGATCTCTTACGGTTGCCGGTTGCCAATGGTTATTTGCAAAAATATTTCAAGTTTTATCCTTACGATTGCTTCGATTTTATTAGGCTTTTGCTTTTTTTTTGCATCGACAGTGCGAAATGTGATGGTTGCAAAAACGGCGATATCGTGGATTTACCGGCTGAAGCTGTATTTGTTTACGGCTTTGAAGCCTATCTTGTCATCCTGCCGCATCCCGTTGGCTTTCTGCTTTGACCAGAAAGCCAACGTGTCGATGCTGTTCGCCTTCATGAGCATCGTGATTATAGTAGGTGCCGGCGCTTCGATTGATTTGACGCGGGCCTACATGGCGCGGCAAAAATTAGCCGAAGCTGCGACACTTGCGTGTCAGTATGCAAGCCGGCCCAGTATCATTGATACATCCGCTTCATCCTATTCTGGGACTGGCGGCGGCACGGCTTATATTTCCGCCGTCGATGCTTTCATCACATCTACTCTTGCTTCGCAGCACATCCAATATACGCAGACCACAGCTACGCCCTTCAGCTACACGCAGAATGGAGCTGCGAATGTCAGTTTGACGGCAAGTGTGCCCACATCCTTCATGAAAATTATCAATATCACGCAGATGCCTATCAGCGCGACTTCGCATTGCTATGATAATATCAACAGCCTTCCGCAGCGCGTAGCTAACAGCAACTCGCCGAATATCTTGACAGAAGGTTTTGAAAATATGCCATGCGGTAGTTCGCAGCATCTATGCTGGACCGAACCCAATGGCACAAGCATAGTCTATACGAATAATGGCAGCATTCCATTAAACAATACATTTACATCGACGATCGCCTATACTGGGACGAGCGGCACACAATGGTATGTCATGGGCTATTGCCTCGAAACGGACCTTGTCGGAAATATTCTGTCGACCGTCCCGCAAGGCACGCATTCGGCAGAGCTCGATTGTGACAATGGAAAGGGAACAGCTGGAAATTCCTCTATTTCGACGAAAGCCTATCTCGCCGCAGGTAATTATGAGTTGCGTTATAATTACGCGGCGCGCGTCGATTATGGTGATTACGATCCTGTCTATATTTGCGGGTCCGCGGCGAGCGATGTGTCTTGGGCGAATGACACCAATTCAGCATCATGGCTTCCAAACGCGTATCGTACAAATCAGATCAACGTCTACTTCGATCAGAATACGAATGGCGTGCCTCCGACGCATACAACGCTGGTCTCATCTCAGACACTTGCGGGGTCAAATCTCATTGATGAATGTGTCTATTCGAGTGGCTGGATCCAAAGAAGCGTGCGCATCAAGGTGACGACTGCCGGTTATTATTGGTTGAGCTTCGCCGC
>Ga0116230_10000837_pt1 | contig 27907 bp, 28 predicted proteins | sample S1TSphfallax_3_FD_88678 | JGI IMG/M metagenome (GOLD analysis project Ga0116230, IMG submission 88678) | Host-associated microbial communities from peat moss isolated from Minnesota, USA - S1T2_Fd - Sphagnum fallax MG | ecosystem: Host-associated > Plants > Peat moss > Unclassified | place... | reverse complement strand
CTCCGCCGCCGGCAGGTCGATCTTGTTGAGGATCGGCACGATCTCGTGGTTGGCCTCGATCGCCTGATAGACATTGGCGAGCGTCTGCGCCTCGACCCCCTGGCTCGCATCGACGACGAGGAGCGAGCCCTCGCAGGCGGCGAGGCTGCGGCTGACCTCGTAGGCAAAGTCCACATGGCCGGGCGTGTCCATGAGGTTCAGCGCGTAGGTCTCGCCGTCCTTGGCCGTGTAGCTCAGCCGCACGGTCTGCGCCTTGATGGTGATGCCGCGCTCCTTCTCGAGCTCCATGGTGTCGAGCACCTGCTCGGTCATCTCGCGGGCGGTGAGGCCGCCGGTCGCCTGGATGAGCCGGTCGGCGAGCGTCGATTTCCCATGGTCGATATGGGCGATGATCGAGAAGTTGCGGATATGGGAGAGAGGAGTGTCGGTCATGCGCGTCACATACGGGAATGGCCGGCGGATGTCAGCCGGATTGCGCCCAACTCGCCGCGACCCGGCCTTGCCACCAGCAGAGGAGGGGGGTCACGCCCAACTCCATGACAAGACCGAACAGCATCGGGGCGGGCGGCAGACCCTCGACGAGGATGCCGTAAAGCCGCCCGAGCCCGCCGAGGACGACGATGGCCGTGAGCAGCCGGAACCGGGCCGCCTGCTGCTCGATGCGCGGGATGGTGCTCCAGAAGCCGAGGCCGATCGCCAGGAGCAGCCCGGAGAGGTAGCGGAGGTGGCTGTCCAGCGTGAGGTTCGCGGCGGGATGCCCGCCCAGCATGGCCGCGCCGCTGACGACGCCCGCGAGACCGGCCGCCACGGGCACGATGCCGCCGACGGCTACTGCAACGCGGAGGGCACCCGCCTGTGCCTTGCTGCGCCGGTCATCTCCTGCCATAGCCGCGCCCCCACGCTATCCCCATAAGCTTTGCCATCCTCATAAGTATCGATCACACAGCATGATGAAACGCCGCCGCCGCGGGCGCCCCTTGGACGGGTGGCTCATTCTCGACAAGCCGCAAGGCCCGACCAGCACGGATATGGTCAACAAGCTGAAACGGCTGTTCGATGCCGAGAAGGCCGGCCACGGCGGCACCCTCGATCCGCTGGCCACCGGCCTGCTGCCGATCGCCTTCGGCGCCGCCACCAAGACCGTGCCCTATGTCATGGATGGCACCAAGCGCTACCGGTTCACGTTGCGTTTCGGCGAGGCTCGCGACACGGATGATGCCGACGGGCAGGTCATTGACACGACGGAGGTGCGGCCGGACAACGCGGCCATCGAGGCCGCGCTGCCGGCCTTTCGCGGCACCATCATGCAGGTGCCGCCCATCTTCTCCGCCATCAAGGTGGCCGGCGAGCGTGCCTATGACATGGCGCGCGAAGGCCGCGCCCCGGTGCTGGAGGCGCGGCCGGCGCAGGTCGACCGATTCGTGCTCATCGATCGCCCGGATGCCGATACGGCGGTGTTCGAGGTCGAGTCGGGAAAGGGCGTCTATATGCGCAGCCTCGCGCGGGACGTGGCGCGGGCCTGCGGCAGCCTGGGACATATTGCTGTCCTGCGTCGGCTGCGGGTCGGCCCCTTCACCGAGGAAATGGCGATTTCCCTGGACAAACTCGACAATGGGGAGGATACGCCCCCCATCTCCCCGGCGCTTCTGCTGCCGGTCGCGACCGCGCTGGCCGACATCCCGGCGCTGGCCTTGACCGATAGCGAAGCCGTCAGCCTCCAGCATGGCCAGGCCCTCAGCCTGGTTGATCTGATGGGGCGGATACCGGAGGGCGCCAATCCCGCAGGCGGGCTGGCGCGCGCGATGGTGGGGGGCCGCGTGATCGGATTGTGCCGGCTCCAAGAGGGCTGGATGAAGCCCGAGCGCCTGTTGTAACCCCCGGACACAGGAACAGAACGATGTCGATGACAGCAGAGCGACGTACGTCGCTGATCTCCGACTATGCGCGCGGAGCCAATGATACCGGCAGCCCGGAAGTCCAGATTGCCCTTATCTCCGATCGGATTTCCAGCCTCACTGAGCACCTCAAGATCCACGCCAAGGATTTCCATAGCCGGCGCGGATTGCTGATGCTGGTCGGCCGCCGCCGCCGCTTGCTCGACTATCTGAAGCGCACGGATAACGAGCGCTATACGACGGTGATTGGCCGCCTCGGCCTCCGCCGCTAAGCCTCGCGCCCACCTTCCGCCACCCGCAGCTCTGGGGCGGAAGGTGCCCCGCCGCAGCAGCGGCAGAGACTAATCGGCCGCAGCAGCGGCAGAGACTAATCGGCCGCCGCAGCGGCAAAGACTAACCCGCCGCACTGGCGGCAGACGAAGCGCCGCATCGCGGCGTTCAACAGAGCCGCGGACGCGGCGGTACGTAAGATAAGCCGGCCGGGCAACGCGAAGCAGCCCGGGACATCTCCGGCGTTTCCGGCCACATGGCCGGCGGATGCGGTCTCCTGTCCTTCCGGAGCCCTTGCATTCCGCTCCCCATGCCGCCCGAGACGCCGACGTCCCGCTTCGGATTTCCTGGTCTTGCCCGTCCCTCGCCGTCGCATCCGTTCGCCATGAAAGGATGTTTGGATGTTCAACTACTTCCGCAAGGAAATCGAATGGGGCGGCAGGCCCCTCATTATGGAGACGGGCAAGATCGCGCGTCAGGCCGATGGCGCCGTCGTCATCACCTATGGCGACACGATCGTGCTCTGCACCGCCGTCGGCGTCAAAAGCGCGAAGCCGGGGCAGGATTTCTTCCCGCTCACCGTCAACTACCAGGAAAAGGCCTTTGCGGCCGGCAAGATCCCCGGCGGTTTCTTCAAGCGGGAAGGCCGCCCGAGCGAGAACGAGACGCTGGTCAGCCGCCTCATCGACCGGCCGATCCGGCCGCTCTTTCCGGAGGGGTTCCGCAACGAGGTTCAGGTCGTCGCCACCGTCCTCGCCCATGATTTTGAGAACGACCCCGATATCGTGTCGATGATCGGCTGCTCGGCGGCGCTGACGCTCTCCGGCATTCCCTTCTTCGGCCCCGTTGCCGCCGCCCGCGTCGCCCGCATCAACGGCGAGCTGGTCCTCAACCCCACCATGGCCCAGACGGAGGAGAGCGACCTCGACCTCGTCGTCGCCGGCACCGCCGAAGGCGTGCTGATGGTGGAAAGCGAGGCCCGCGAGCTGTCCGAAGAGGTCATGCTCGGCGCGGTCACCTTTGGCCATGCGGCTTTCCAGCCGGTCATCGCCGCCATCATCGAGCTCGCCGAACACGCCGCGAAGGAGCCCTGGGCGCTGCCGGAGCCCTCCGCGGAGCAAACGGCGCTCCGCCAGCGCGTCGATGCACTGGCGCGCGGCGACATCGCGGCCGCCTATGGCGAGACCCACAAGTCGGCCCGCCATGAGAAGATCTCCGCTGCAAAAAAGTCGGCATCGGTGGCGATCGCCGCCGAAGGTCTGGATGCTGACGCGGCCAAGGGCCTGTTCAAGGATCTTGAGGCGGACATCGTCCGCAATGCCATCCTCGACAACGGCATCCGGATCGATGGCCGCGACACCCGCACTGTGCGCCCGATCGTGGCCGAGGTCGGCGTGCTCCCCCGCGCGCATGGCAGCGCGCTGTTCACCCGTGGCGAGACCCAGGCGCTCTGCGTGGCGACCCTCGGCACTGGCCAGGACGAGCAGGTGATCGATGCGCTGGAGGGCGAGTACCGGGAGCACTTCATGCTCCACTACAACTTCCCTCCTTACTCGGTCGGTGAGGCCGGACGCATGGGTTCGCCCGGCCGGCGCGAGATCGGCCACGGCAAGCTCGCCTGGCGCGCCGTTCATCCGCTGCTGCCGGCGAAGGACAAGTTCCCGTACACCCTCCGCGTGGTGAGCGAGATCACCGAGAGCAACGGCTCCTCCTCCATGGCGACGGTCTGCGGCACGTCGCTCGCGCTGATGGATGCGGGCGTGCCGCTGCTGCGGCCGGTGGCCGGCATCGCGATGGGCCTGATCAAGGAGGATCGCGGCTTCGCCGTGCTCTCCGACATCCTTGGCGACGAGGACCATCTCGGTGACATGGACTTCAAGGTGGCCGGCACTGAGCAGGGCATCACCAGCCTTCAGATGGACATCAAGATCACCTCGATCACGCCCGAGATCATGAAGATCGCGCTGGATCAGGCGAAGGATGGCCGCCTGCACATCCTGGGCGAGATGGCCAAGGCCATCACGGGCGCCCGTGGCGGCGTGGCGGCGACGGCCCCGCGCATCACGGTCATCAATGTGCCCAAGGACAAGATTCGCGAAGTCATCGGGCAGGGCGGCAAGGTCATCCGCGAGATCGTCGAGATGACGGGCTGCAAGATCGACATCGATGACGACGGCACGATCAAGATCGCCTCAACCAGCGACGAGAAAACCCAGGCCGCCATCGATCGCATCACGGGCATCGTCGCCGAGCCCGAGATCGGCCGCATCTACAACGGCAAGGTCGTGAAGGTCGCCGATTTCGGTGCTTTCGTGAACTTCCTCGGCGCTAAGGACGGGCTGGTTCACATCAGCGAGCTGTCGGCCAACCGGGTCTCCAAGACCGCCGACGCGGTGGCGCAGGGTGACGCCGTGAAGGTCAAGGTCATCGGCTTCGATGATCGCGGCAAGGTCAAGCTGTCGATGCGCATGGTCGATCAGGCGACTGGCGCGGATATCAGCGACAAGGTCGGCGGCAAGGGCCGTCGCGAGGACCGCGCCGCCGAGTAAGTTCTGCCCCGCCGCCCCGCCGCCAGAAGGCTACTGGCTGGCGCGGGCGGCGCCGTATCTTGACTTGTCACCCGGCGGCATGGCTGCCCTCCGCTTCGCTTCTCTGCGCGAGGATGAGGAAGCGTCGGCGGGTCGCGGCAACGCCTTGTGGTCAATACTGACGTTTCCGTGTGCTGCGGCTGTGATATGAGGCGCCATGTCTAACATTGGCTCAGCTTCATCCTCGCGTGGCCGAGCCTTGGCTGATGCCCTGGCATCTGGGTTCGTCACGGCCGGCTTCGCGCTACTCCACAGTCTGGGGCCTGTCCGTGCCTCGAACGTCGCAGGATGCGTGGCGAGGACGGTTGGGACGCGGCTTCCCGTCAGCCGGGTCGCGGATCGCAATCTCCGTGCAGCCTTCCCCGACATGACGCCCGACGAGCGCAGTCGCGTGATCGCCAAGGTCTGGGAGAGTATCGGCCGGAATGTCGGGGAACTGCCGCATCTTGCCGCGATGCGTGAAACGGCGCGCGGTCCCGGCTGGGAGATGGTGGGGCGCGAGAACCTGCCCACCGGCCAGGCGATCTTCTTCTCCGCCCATTGCGGCAACTGGGAGATGGTGCTGCCCATCGCCCATCAGCTCGGCATGGCAGTCTCAGGCTTTTACCGTCGGCCCTCGAACCAGGTCATTGACCGCATTATCCGCACGCAGCGAATGGCGGCGCTCGGTCCCGGAGTCGCGATGTTTCCGAAAGGCGCGCAGGGCGCCCGCCTCGCCCTCGCACATGTGATCGCAGGCGGCTCCCTGGGCCTGCTTGTCGACCAGAAGATGAATGACGGCATTGCCGTGCCGTTCTTCGGCCGGCCCGCCATGACGGCCCCGGCCGCGGCCCAGTTCGCGCTGCGCTTCGGCTTGCCTCTGGTCCCTATCCGCGTGCAGCGCCTGGGCCCAGCGCGCGTCCGCCTGATCTGCGAGCCGGCGCTTGAGGTGCCGCTCTCCGGGAACCGCCAGGCGGATGTCCTCGCGCTGGCGACCGCGATGAATGCGACGGTTGAGCGCTGGGTGCGGGCGGAGCCGGGGGCTTGGCTCTGGCTGCACAAGCGTTGGCCGAAGTCCTGAGGAACGAGGCTCGGTTTTCAGCGTGTTACGGCACCCGGAACGGTCATCAAAAACGGCCTGTAGCTTGCTCTCAGGCTCGTTTCAGGGCATACGAGCGCCACGAACGCATGCCTTACGAGGCGGCAGAATCCCGGCGTCGGTCAATCGCGTGGCCCGCCTTCCCCGCTCCTGATCGAGCAGCTCCGAGAGACCGTTGAGCGACACGCCCCCACCTGATAAGCCGCCGACCTTGCCGCCCGCTTCCGCATCGCAGCCTGTGATGCTCGAAGATGAGATGCGCCGTTCCTACCTGGATTATGCGATGTCGGTCATCGTCGCGCGCGCGCTGCCTGACGCGCGGGACGGGCTGAAGCCGGTGCACCGGCGCATCCTCTTCGCCATGCAGGAGTCGGGCTTCACGCCGGATAAGCCGTATCGCAAGTCGGCACGCATCACCGGCGACGTGATGGGCAAGTATCACCCCCATGGCGATGCCTCGATCTACGACGCGCTGGTCCGCATGGCACAGTCCTTTTCCATGCGCGTGCGGCTGATCGACGGCCAGGGAAATTTCGGCTCGGTCGATGGCGACCCGCCGGCGGCCATGCGCTACACCGAGTCGCGGCTGGCGACCGCCGCCATGTTCCTGCTGAACGACATCGATCGCGACACGGTCGACTTCCAGCCGAACTACGATGAAAGCGCCGAGGAACCGAAGGTTCTGCCGGCCGCCTTTCCGAACCTGCTGGTGAATGGCGCGAACGGTATCGCCGTCGGCATGGCGACCAATATCCCGCCCCACAACCCAACCGAAATCATCGACGCGACGCTCGCCATGATCGCGAACCCCGGCATCACGCTCGAGGAGTTGATGGCGATCGTCCCAGGGCCGGACTTCCCGACCGGCGCGATCATCATAGGCCGCGCGGGCATTCGTCAGGCCTTCGAGACCGGGCGCGGTAGCATCGTCCTGCGCGCCCGTACCGAGTTCGAGGAGATCCGGCGTGATCGCACCGCGATCATCGTCACCGAAATCCCCTATCAGGTTAACAAGGCGACGCTGCTGGAGCGGATCGCCGATCTTGTCCGCAACAAGCAGGTCGAGGGCATCTCCGACATGCGGGATGAGAGCGACCGGTCCGGCATGCGCATCGTCGTGGAACTCAAGCGCGACGCGACACCCGAGGTCGTGCTGAACCAGCTGTTCCGCTTCACCCAGCTGCAGACCTCCTTCGGCGTCAACATGCTGGCGCTCGACAACGGCCGGCCGCGCCAGATGGGCATCCGCGAGGCGCTCACCTGCTTCATCACCTTCCGCGAGGAAGTGATTCTCCGCCGCGCCCGGCATGATCTGGCCCGCGCGCGGGACCGAGGTCACCTGTTGGTGGGCCTTGCCATTGCGGTCGCCAATATCGACGAAGTCATCCGGCTGATCCGGGCCGCGCCCGACGCAGCCGCCGCCCGCACGGCGCTCATGGAGCGGGACTGGCCGGCCGAGGACGTGCTGCCGTTGCTGGCGCTGATCGAGGATCGCGGCAACATTGTCGGCGACACCAGCCGGGTGCGGCTGACCGAGGCCCAGGCCCGCGGTATTCTCGACCTGCGGCTGCAACGCCTGACCGGCCTCGAACGCAGCAAGATCCAGGCGGAACTCACCGAGGTCGCGGAGAAGATCAAGGACTTGCTGGATATCCTCGCCTCCCGCGTGCGCCGGCTTGAGGTGATGCGGGACGAGCTGGCCGTGGTGCGGGCCGAGATCGGCACGAAGCGTCTCACCGAGATCACGGATGCAGCCGCCGACCAGGATGATGAAAGCCTGATCGAGCCTGGCCAGATGGTCGTCACCATCACCCGCGACAACTTCATCAAGCGCACGCCGTTGGAGACGTTCCGCCAGCAGAATCGCGGCGGTCGGGGGCGCACGGCCGCGACCACGCGCGGGGACGATGTCGTCACGCGCAGCTTCAACGCCCATACGCATCAATGGGTGCTGTTCTTCTCCTCGGGTGGACAGGCCTATCGCGAGAAGGTCTGGCGCCTGCCGGAGGCTGGGCCGCAGGCGAAGGGGCGCGCCCTGATCAACCTGCTGCCCGAACTTGGGACGGACACCATCACCACGGTGCTGCCGCTGCCGCAGGACGAGAGCCTGTGGGAGAACCTGCACCTCGTCTTCGCGACGGCGGCCGGCAATGTCCGCCGCAACAAGCTTTCCGACTTCCGCAACATGCGGACCTCCGGCCTGATCGCCATGAAGCTGGATGAGGGCGACCATCTGATCGGCGTCGCCACCTGCCGGGACGGCGACGACATGATGCTGGCGACCGAGCGCGGGCGCTGCATCCGCTTCCAGATCCACGAGGACAATCTTCGTGTCTTCGCAGGGCGGGATTCGGCCGGGGTGCGGGGCATCCGCCTCGCAGCGGGCGATCGCGTCATCGGGCTTTCGGTGCTGCGCCATGTGGAAGCGACTCCGGACGAGCGTGCCGCCTACCTCAAGCGCAGCCGCGCGGGCGATGCCGAGGCGGTCGCCGAGGTGGAGGCCGAGCCCGACGCGACCAACGCCGAATTCGTGCTGCCGGACGACAAGTACCGGTCAATGGCCGATGCCGAGCAGATGCTGCTGACCGTGACCGACGGCGGCTTCGGCAAGCGGTCCTCCGCCTATGACTACCGGGTGACGGGGCGGGGCGGGCAGGGCATCGCGAACATCACCCTGGCGCCCCGCAACGGCACGGCGGTGGTGGCGACATTCCCGGTGCAGCCAGGCGACGACCTTATGCTGGTGACCAACTCGGCGCGCCTTATCCGCGTGCCGGGCGACCAGATTCGGGTGACCGGCCGGCAGGCCATGGGCGTCACGCTGGTGCGCCTGGGCGAGGGCGAGACGGTGACGAGCGTGTTCCCTGTCATGGAGGAGCCGACTGAACCGGAAGCGGCCGATATTCCGCCCACCGATCCTTCCCCCTCTGATTCTGACGGGATACCGAACTGAGATGGGCGGTCAGGAGAAGATCGGGGTCTATCCCGGCACCTTTGACCCCATCACCAACGGCCACCTGGACATCATTGCGCGGGGCGCGCGCGTCGTTGATCGGCTGATCGTCGCGGTCGCCGTGAGCGCGGGCAAGGGCCCGATGATGTCGCTCGAGGACCGGGTCGGGCTCACGCGGGAGGTTTTGGCGGATATTGCACAGGAGAGCGCCATCGCGATTGAGGTGCGGCCCTTCTCCTCACTTCTTGTGCAATTTGCGCGCGAGGTTGGCGCGAGTGTCATTCTCCGGGGTTTGCGCGCGATCTCCGATTTCGATTTCGAGTTCCAGCTTGCCGGCATGAACTACCGGCTTGATCCGTCGATCGAGACGGTATTCCTGATGGCGAGCGAACGGCACCAATTCATCTCCTCCCGGTTCGTGAAGGAAATTGCCTGGCTGGGGGGAGATGTTTCGAGTTTTGTCCCTCCGTTGACGGAGCGGCGGCTCGGCGCTTGGGTCAAGGAACAGAAACAGTCATGATCATCAATCGACGCGAGGCGATCAGGGTCGCTCTCGGTGCAACCATGTTGGGATTAGCGATGAGCGAAGCACAGGCGGCGTCCGACACGCTGGATATGCAGCTGAAATACGGCACGGTCGTCATCAAGCTGCGGCCGGACCTAGCGCCTCAAGCGACCGCGCGCCTGCTGGAACTGACGAAGGAGGGCTTCTACGACAACACGCCGTTCCACCGGGTTATTCCCGGCTTCATGGCGCAGGGTGGCGACCCTACGGGCACCGGCATGGGCGGCAGTTCCTTGCCCAATCTTCCGGCCGAGTTCTCCAACGACGCCAAGTTCCTGACGGGCACTGTCGGCATGGCGCGGACGGCGGACCCGAACTCGGCGAACAGCCAGTTCTTCATCTGCCTTGCACCGACGCCCTGGCTCGACGGGCAATACACGATCGTCGGGCAGGTCGTCAGTGGCATGGACTACGTGAACGACATCAAGAAGGGCTCTGGCCAGAGCGGTACAGTCACCGACCCCGACCGGATCATTCACATGACGGTGGCGCCGTAGCGTTTCCGCTGGGGTTGTGCCTCTGCGCTGCGCGCGGGGGCACTGCCCCTGGTGGTGCTTGACGCGGGGCCTTCCATGGCCTTCAAGGCTCGCGTCGAGTGAGAGAGCCCGTAGCTCAGCTGGTAGAGCACGTGACTTTTAATCATGGGGTCTCGGGTTCGAATCCCGACGGGCTCACCAACTCTCTTTCAGAATAGCGAGATCGGCCGGTGGCACCAGCTCCATGGTGGATCATGGCACGGCTGTGGACCCGCAGAAAACCCTCAAATCTCCATCAAGCTCCTCGCCCGCGCGGAGGGCTGACGGGCTCGCCCTGAGCGCGTAGCTTCCGTGGATGGACGCGCATCACGAGGCTACCCGGAGTCCGCCGCCCCAATACAGCCATCCCCAAATCCTGCGCGTCATCACCGGCATCATCCTCTGCATGCTGCTCGCGGCGCTCGATCAGACCGTCGTCATTCCAGCCGTGCCCGCCATCGCGCGCGATCTCCACAGCTACGAGCATCTCGCCTGGATCGTGACCGCGTATCTCCTCACCTCCACCGCTGCGACCCCGATCTTCGGCAAGCTCTCCGATACCCATGGCCGCCGGGCCCTGATGACGCCCGCCATCGCGATCTTCATCGCCGCGTCCGTCCTCTGCGCCCTCGCACAGTCGCTGCCGCAGCTCATCCTCTTCCGCGGCCTGCAAGGCATCGGCGGCGGCGGGCTCTTCGCCATGGCGCAGTCCTCGATCGCCGACGTGGTCTCCCCGCGAGAGCGTGGCCGCTATCAGGGCTATCTCGCCGGCACCTGGGCCGTCGCCTCCATCGCCGGCCCCGTCATCGGCGGCTACGTGACGGACGATCTCAGCTGGCGCTGGGTGTTCTGGTTCAACGTGCCGCTCGGACTGCTCGCCATCTATCTTTGTGACCGGGCACTGCGACTCATCGTGGTCGTGCCGCGCCGCAACCGGATCGACGGAGTGGGCGCGGTCCTGCTCACCTTCGGCATCAGCGCCCTGCTTCTGATGCTGAGCTGGGGCGGCACCACCTATCCCTGGCTTTCAGCGCCGGTCCTTGTGCTCGGCCTGCTCGGGGTCTGTCTCCTCGTAGCCTTAAGCGTGCAGGAAAGGCGCGTCGTCGATCCCTTGCTGCCGCCGCGCCTGTTCACCAACGATATTTTTCTACGGGGCGTCGGCGTTGCCTTCTTCGCGGCCTTCGGCCTCTTCGTCGCCACCTTCCTGCTCCCGCTGGACTTTCAGCTGCTGCACGGCTTCGGCGCGGAGGCTTCCGGATTGCTTGTCATGCCTTTCCTCGTCTCCAGCACCGCCGGCGCCTATTCGGCCGGGTTGCTGACGCGTCGGTTCGGCAAGGCGAAGCCCGTCATTCTCTGCGGGCTCGTGGCGGCTGCCGCAGGATTTCTCCTGCTCATGACCACGCGCGCGACCACGCCCGCCTTGGTAATCATGGTCGAAAGCGTCGTACTCGGGACCGGGCTTGGTCTCTGCATGCCGACCTCCATCGTCGTTGTGCAGAACGCGGTCGAGCGTCGGGATATCGGCTCGGCCACCGGCGCGTTGCTGCTGCTCCGCTCCATGGGCGGGGCCTTCGGCAGCACCATCGCTGGCTCCCTCCTCACGCTCCGCTTCCATCACGCTTTGCGCGCCGCCGGTATTCAGCACGTCGTGAATATCGGCTCGCTCAGCCAGGGTGCGGCGGCCTTCAATGGACTGCCCGCAAATGCGCGCCATGCGGCGGTGGGCGGCCTCGTTTCGGGTTTCAGCCTCGCCTTTCTCGTCAGCGGCCTCTCGCTGATAATGGCTGTGCTGGTGGCGCTCCGCCTGAGAGATATCGCGCTGCGCACGACACCTGCGAGCGACGCCCCGACGATGGGGCACTGATGTATACGCCGCCGAAGAGCGGTAACGTCGGAGGAAGCGAACCATGGACCTGATCACCTACCTGACGCGTATTCAGTTCGGGGCCGGCGCCCTGTCCTGCCTCGCAAATGAATTGGAAATGCTGGGTGCGCGGGCTCCGCTGATCATCACGGACAGAGGCGTCGTCGCGGCTGGACTGGCCGCGCGGGTCACCGCCATGCTCCCCGGCCAGGCCCCGATCTTCGATGAGACCCCGGGCAACCCGACCGAGGCCGCCATGCGCCTTGCGGCCGCCGCCTACGTCCGGGAGGCATGCGACAGCATCGTGGCCATCGGTGGCGGCTCGTCGATCGATCTCGCCAAAGCCGTGGCCCTTATCGTCAGTCATCCCGAGCCGCTCGCGCAGTATGCGGCAATCCTGGGGGGCGGGGCCCGGATCACCGCCGCCATGCCGCCTGTGATCGCCATCCCGACGACGGCCGGCACCGGCAGCGAAGTGGGCCGTGCCGCGCTGATCACCCTGGATGACGGGCGCAAGCTGGGTTTCATCTCGCCGCACCTCATCCCCAATGTGGCCATCTGCGATCCCGAGCTGACGCTGGGGCTGCCACCGCTGCTGACGGCGGCGACCGGCATGGATGCGATCAGCCACTGCATCGAGACGTTCCTGAGCCCGCGCTTCAACCCGCCCGCCGATGCCATCGCGCTGGACGGACTTTCCCGCGCCGTGCGCTGGCTGCCGCAGGCCGTCAGCGATGGCGCCAACCTCACCGCGCGGTCCGAGATGATGATGGCGGCACTACAAGGCGGCATGTGTTTCCAGAAGGGTCTGGGCGCCGTCCATGCGATGTCGCATCCGCTTGGCGGGTTGGAAACGCCGCGGCTCCATCACGGCACGCTCAACGCCGTCATCATGCCCGCTGTGCTCCGCATGAACGCGGCCTATGCCGAGGCGAAGTATGCTCGCCTTCGCGCCGCGATCGGGTTGGAGCCGGAGGGTGACGTCGCTGCTTTCGTCGCGGATCTCAACCGGAGCCTCGGTCTCCCGGCGAGTTTGGCGGCGATGGGTGTCCCGGCCGACTGCCTGCCGCGCATGATCGAGGGCGCGATTCGCGATCACTCCTCCGCCACCAATCCGAGGCCCCTGACAGCGGCAGATTACGAGACCCTGTTCAGGCAGGCGATGGAGGGCTGACGGCGCGCGCGGTCACACAATCCGTGCTTCGACCACGGCCGCCGGCATGGGACGGCCAACATAGTACCCTTGTACGGCGTCACACCCCTTGTTGCGCAGGAAGTCCATCTGCGCAGTGGTCTCCACCCCCTCGGCGATGACGGTGAGGCCCAGCTGATGGCCGAGGGATATCACCGCGCCGGTGATCGCGCTGTCGCCCCGGGCCTCGGGCAGGCCTTGCACGAAGGATCGATCGATCTTGAGCCGGCTGATCGGGAAGGTGTTCAGGCTGCTCAGGTTGGAATAGCCCGTTCCGAAATCGTCGATCGCGATCTGCACGCCGAGATCGCGCAGCGCCTGCATGGTCCCCACCGCCTTTCGCGGGTCCTGCATGATCAGGCTCTCGGTCAGTTCCAGTTCCAGCCACTGCGGATCGAGTTCGCTATCCGCCAGTGCCGCCGCCACGTGGCTAACCCAATCCCGTTCCCGGAACTGCCGGGCCGAGACATTGACGCTCACGGTCATGGCCGGCAGTCCGGCCAGTTGCCAGCTGCGCGCCTGCCGGCATGCGCTCCGCAAAACCCAGTCGCCCAGCTTCACGATGAGCCCTGTCTGTTCCGCGAGCGGTATGAACTCTCCCGGTGACAGCAGCCCGAGCGTCGGATGCCGCCAGCGCACCAGCGCCTCCACCCCCTCTATGTGTCCGGTCGTCAGAGAAACCTGAGGCTGATAATGCAGCAGGAACTCTTCCTCCCGCAGCCCGCGGCGCATCTCCTCCTGCCGGAACAGCCGCCCCTCCGACCCCACCTTCATCTCGCGGGTGAAGAGCTGCACATTGTCGCGGCCGAACTCCTTGGCCCGGTACAGTGCCGCATCGGCATTGGCGACAAGGACCTCGGCGGTCGACCCGTCGCGGGGGTAGTGCGCAACGCCGACGCTGGTTGTGAGGTGGAAGGTCCGGTCGTCGATGGCGATGGGGGCGCTGACTGCCGCCCGCAGAGCCGCGATGCGCGCGAGGGTGACCCCGGAGTCAAGCCCGGCCTCCCGCAGCAGGACGACGAATTCATCGCCGCTGAACCGTGACGCAGTCTCCCGCGGACCAAGGATGGAGCGCAGGCGGCTGGCGATCACCTGGAGCACACTGTCCCCCGCCCTGTGGCCAAGACCGTCGTTGACGCTCTTGAAGCTGTCGATGTCGATGAACACGACAGCGGCTTCGGACTTTCTCTGGGCGGCGTTTCGAAGCGCGTGGTCGATGATGGGCTCCAGCCGGGCGCGGTTGGGCAGACCGGTCAGCGCATCGTTCTGCGCAAGAAACCGGATGCGATCCTCAGCCTGCTTGCGCTGGATGGCGATGCCGGCGACATGGATGGTGAAAGCCGCGAGGCGGGTTTCCAGGGCGGTGGGGTCGCGCGCCGTGGCACAATACATTGCTGACGTGCCGAGAATTGCTCCGTCCGCGCTCATGATCGGCCACGACCAGCAGGCCCTCAATCCGAACGGCCGGATAAGGTCACGGTAATCCTTCCAGAGCGGATCAGTCTCGACATCGCTGACAAGGACCGGCTCCCGGCGATGGGCGGCTGTGCCGCAGGAGCCCACTCCTTCGCCCACGGGGATCCCCTCGATGGCATCGATCCAAGCTTGCGGCATGCTGGGGGCGGCGCAGGAGTGCAAACGGCCGCCTTCCTCATCGAAGAGAAGGACCGTGGCCTTGATGCCCGGGCACTCGGCCTCGACCAGACGGAGGAGAGTGTCGAGTACCTCGGTGAGCTCCACAACGCCCGCAATCCGTTCCAGAATCGCGGCCTCGCCCTCTTGCAGACGCTCCTCGCGCTTGCGCTCCGTGATGTCGCGGCAACAGCCGACAAGGCCGATCACCTCGCCCGCGTCATTGCGCAGCGGCAGTTTCGTCGCTAGGTGCCACTTCTCACCGGCCGATTTGTCCCAGGTGCATTGTTCGACATCGACGAATGAGAGGGCGCCGAACATGATCTCATGCTCTTCCCTCAGATACTTCCGCGCCTCCGGCTCGTCGTAAAAGTCGAGGTCGGTCTTACCGATGAGAGCATCGGGCGATGGCAGGCCGACACCGCGCGCCGTGGCATTATTGGCGAGGACAAACCGGCTTTCCGGATCCTTTACAAAAAGCAGGTCTGGAACCTGATCGATCAGCGCCCGCAGAAGGGCCTTGTCGTCCGCCTCAAGCCGAGGGTCTCGCGCACCACTCCTAATGCTGAGCAAGCTACGCAGCCTCTCGGGTGAGTTGCGTATCGCGTCGGGCGATCCGCCTGTCCCCCTAGCCATTCGAAGGCGTCCCCTTACTCTCACGCGTCAACCGTAACACGAAAATGGGCAAGTAACTAGCGCCTCCAACCCAGTCAAAGCCGTAGTCGTTTCGACCTGTCGATGGGGCGTCCTTGGCCTGGACAAATCGCAGCTACCTCACCTCGAATATTGAGTGACCAATGGCGGCTCGATATGCCGCAATGTGCACTCGTCGCGGTGCGGGCCGGCGGCGGACTGGTATCAGTAGCGCTTGTAGGGAAGGAACTTGCCGCTCAGCGTCATTTTCACGCGGTCACCCTTCTGATCCGGCTCACGGTCCAGCGCCATGTCGAAATCAATGGCGCTCATGATGCCGTCGCCGAACTCCTCGTGGATCAATTCCTTCCAGGTCGTGCCGTACACCTGGATCAGTTCATAAAACCGGTAGATCAGCGGGTCAGTCGGCACGGCCGTGGGGAGTGATCCGCGATACGGGATCTCCTGCAGGGTGGCCGTCTCCGCCTCGTCAAGGCCGAACAGCGATGCGGCTTTCGCGGCCGTCTCGGGTGTCATGGACATCTGGCCGAGGCAGGCGGCGCAGGTCCAAACGGGCGAATAACCAAGAGTTTGGGCTATCTCATCCCAGGTCAGGCCCTTCCGCTTCTTGATGGCCAAAAGTTTTTGACCCAATGCGGTCTTGGCATCGTTCATTCACCGGCCCTCGTTACAGAAGCATATTATTTCATCACAACGATAAATCTGATGGCTCACAGGTGGCATACGAACCAGCCGGCCGGTTGGACGCATCACTTGCGGCGGACCGCGCCGCCAGTGTCGACGCGGATGCTGAGCGACCTCAATCCCGTGCCGATGAGATAGGTGATGGGTGCGAGGACCGCGCAGAGGATCGCGACATCCTCGAAGACGAGCAGATCAGGATCCGCAAACAAGATGTCGAAGACGACCCATGCCGCGGCCAGCCACGTCAGCGTCAGTGCAGCTGTGATAGTCCCGTGGGACAGCGAACGGAGCATTGAGAAGCCTTTTCCTGAACGGGTAAAAGCACGGACCGCAACTGCCGGTTCTATACGAACAGGGTCAGGCAACCTGCTGCAAGCCCCGTTTGCGTCATATGATGATATTAACGCACTAGCCCTCGTCGGCTGCCATCGTTCTCGTGGTTTCGCTTTGAGAGGTATGGGCGTAGGTTGGCCAATGAGGCTGGTACTTGGCAGCTTGATCGCCCCAGACCCTCCAGCCCGGCCTCGGGCCACGGGCGAACAGCTCCAGATAGGGTCCAGGGCTGCACGCCTCCACCAGCCGGTATTGCTCGTCCGGCTTGCGGCTATGTTCACGCTTGCGTGTGGCGATGAAATTGACCTGGGTCCGTCCGGCGGCGAGGGTGCGGGCCTTCGGCCCCCGCACGCCGAAAAGCAGCAGTTCTGTTACGTTACGAAAATAGAAACCGACACCGCGGCCATCGGGACCGCCATCCTTCCGGATCTTGTGCCAGACGATATTGGCCTTGTAGGCGAAACCCCAGTCTTTCATCACCGCCAGCCCGTCCGGAAGGAGGGCATTCGGCACCCAGAGATAAAGATGCGCCGTCGGTGCCGCATGGGCGGCCACCGGCAGGCGCGCGATCGCCGCAAGGTCCAGCGTGCCATAGCGTCCGAGCCGCCGATGCTCCGGCGCCACCTTGCCGGTCCGGTTGACGAACTGCCAGGGAGGGTCGGCCAGGATGGTGCCGAAACGGGCGTCGCCGAGATCGGCCGCCAGGGCAGCCGCGGCGTCTGCCACGGCATCGGGGCTGCGATGCGGCGAAGCCTTGAGCGAGCTCAAGGCTCAGACTGGCTCGAAAACACCGTCCGCGTTGAGGCGCGACAGCACGCCGGTGCGAATGTCGAACAAGGCGCCGTGGAGGGTGAGACTGCCATCGGTAACGCGGGAGGCGACCCAGCGGAACGTCATCAGGTTGCGCAGGGAGAGCTTGATGGCCTCGTATTCGCACATCTGCTGGCGATTTTCCTCGACCGGCTCGCAGGCGAGCACATGGTCGCGCGCCTCCGCGGCGATCTCGACCCAGGATGACATGAAGTCGAGACGCTCGGCCGAGGCGGGATGCAGCAGGGCATGGATGCCGCCGCACATCGCATGGCCCATGACGATGACCTCCTTCACCTCCAGCACGCGGACGGCGAATTCGATCGCGGCACTGGTCCCGTGGAAGGCCGTATCCTCCTCGAACGGTGGCACGAGATTAGCCACGTTGCGGACGATGAAGAGTTCACCGGGACCGACATCGAACACCATGGTCGGGTCGACGCGACTGTCGGAGCAGGCGATGACGAGCGTCTCTGGACGCTGGCCGCGCTGAGCAAGAGCCTCGAACCGTTCGCGACGGCCAGGCCAGACGGTGTGACGGAAGCGCCGATAGCCGCTGAGAAGATTTTCCACGGGATTCAAATTACGGCGAGCGTCCCGCGTCGGCAATATCTCCTGTCATGAAAGAGCGGTGGCCAAGATGACCGGCCGGCCCAACATTGCGCACCGTCAGCGGAGGGTAGTGCAGATGGATGTCGGTGTTATCGGAATGGGCCCCATGGGCGGGGCGATGGCGCGCAATCTGCTCCGTGCGGGTCATAAAGTGACGGTCTTCAACCGCACGCGGGAGCGGGCCGAGGCGCTGCGCGAGCACGGCGCGACGGTCGCCGCGTCCGCCGCGGAAGCGGCCGCGGGCGAGGCGGTCATCACCATGCTGGCGACCGACGATGCGGTGGAAGGCCTGGTGTTCGGCGCGGATGGCGTTCTCGCCGGCCTGCCGAAAGGGGCCATCCATATCTCCGGCAGCACCATTTCGGTCGATCTGTCGCAGCGGCTGGAGGAGGCGCATGCGAGCCTGGGACAGGGCTATCTCGCGGCACCGGTACTGGGCCGCCCGCCGGCCGCGGAAGCCGGAAAGCTTTTCGTCATGGCGGCCGGGGAGCCGGCGCTCATCGAGCGCGTGAAGCCCGTGCTGGAGGCGCTCGGCCAGCGGCTGTTCATCGTCGGTGACCGGCCGTTCAAAGCTAACCTCGTGAAGCTCTCATGCAACTTCATGATCTTTTCCACGATCGAGCAGATGGCCGAGATCTTCGCCCTCAACCAGAAAGGCGGCGTCGACAAGGCGACGCTCTACGAGGTGCTGACGGAGTCCTTCTTCGGCGCGCCGGTTCACAAGAATTATGGTCGATTAATCCTAGATGAAGCCTATGATCCGCCGGGAGCCAAGCTGGGATTGGGCGCCAAGGACAACCGCCTGATCCTCGAAGCCGGTGAGGCTCTTGCGGTGCCTCTCCCCTTTGCTTCGATCCTGCGGGACCGTTTCCTGGCAAGCGAGGCGCGGGGTGACGGCGGCCTCGACTTCTGCGCCATCGCCAAGCGCTCCGCGGAGGATGCCGGGCTTTGACGGCTTAGTCCGGCTCGAAGCGATGGGCCACCCGCAGGTGGTCGATCGCAAAACCATGGCTCGCCTGCAGCATCTCGCCGACACGTCGGCGGTGGCAGATACAAGGGTCGGCCTCGTAGCAAAGCAGGCAGCTGAGCGAAGCGGCGGCGATCGCCGCGGCCTGCGTCAGCGCGTCCCGCGCTTCGGGCCGGGCGAGGCTCTCCTCGACGATGTCCCAGAACAGCGGCCACTGGCGGCGGCGATTGGCCTCTCGTCCCGGTGCGGGCGTGCCGAGCGGACGCAGATGGACATAGCCGATCCCGGCCTCGGCCAACCCCGCCTGCAACTGCCGCTTGGAGAAGCCGGCACGGCGCGAGAGCGGCAGGTCGCGAACATCGATGACGGTGGCGACCCCGGCCCGCTGGAGCGTGAGGATGAAATCCGCGAATCCGGCTTTCTCGTAGCCGATCGACAGGAGCTTCGGGGCGGCTGTCGCGACAGGGGGCATGCATCGGACCTTCGTATTGTGCTTTTATGACAGGGCTATGGAATCGGATGCGCGTAGCGCCAAACGAAGGGAAGCAGTCGCCTATGCGTCCAGCCAACCGCCGTCTGACAGGGCTTCTCTGCGGCCTGCTTCTGCTTGGTGCTCCCCAGGCGTCGCATGCGATGGAGAACCTCGCAGCCCATCGGGCCTTCTACCGGCTCACCCTGTCCTCAACCGAAAACAGCGGCGTCACCAACGCTTCGGGCGCCATGGAATATGAGGTTATCGACGGCTGCAACGGCTGGGCGACGCAGCAGCGTCTCGACATGACGGTTCTGGACCGGGAAGGCGGCGACACCCACACAGTGTCCGACTACTCGACGTGGGAATCGAAGGACGGAAAGAATTTTCGCTTCCGCATCACGCAGAGCACCAACGATGACCGGGAGGTGAGGGCAGGCTGGGCCGAGATCCCACCCGGAAAGCCGGGTTTCGCCGTCTATACTGCACCGGATCCGCGGCGCGTGGTTCTGCCGGCCGGAACGCTCTTTCCGATGGCGCAGACCGAGGCCGTGCTGGCCGCGGCGCAGAAGGGGCAGATGTTCGTCTCCGTGCCGGTTTTTGACGGCACCGCGACCAACGCGGTGGAGAACACATTCGCGGTGATCACCTCTCGCGGGCAGCTCGTCCCGACCGCCTTCGCTCCGCTGAGCAAGCTGCCGAGCCTCTATGTGCATATGGGATATTTCGACACGGACACGACGCAAATGCTGCCGGATACGCTGCTGTCGATGCGCTACTGGGAGAATGGCGTGGCCGACGGGCTGTTGATGGATTTCGGCAATTTCACGATGGCCGGCACCCTCGCCCAGTTCAGGCTGCTGCCGCATCACTGCTGAAGGCTAGCTCCCCGTATTCATCGACTGCGCCATGGGCGGCGGTGCGGCCGCCGGCATTGGCAGGATGAAGCCGTCGGTCGGGTAGACGGTCGTGCCCCAGCCATGGACGGGCGGCCACCACACGCGCACCGCTGTCCAATCATTGGCCGGTGAGACGTCCAGCACCGGCTGGTCGCTCGTGATGCGATAGGGCAGCCAGTTGGCCTGCGTCACCAGCACCCGGCGATCCGACAGCACGGCCGAGACCACGGCCAGATGGCCGCTTGGCAGCCGGTCCGTGCGCTGGAACACCAGCACGGCGCCGGGGGCAGGCACGTCACTCTCGACATAGCGGCCGCGGGCCTCGTCCCACCAGACCCAGGCGTCACCATTCAGGGGCAGCCCGGTGACCGAGCGGGCATAAGGCACGCAGGTCATGGGCGTTGCCTGACCATAGGAGGCGTAGCCGCCGCCACAACCAGCAAGAGGAATGAGAGCGAAAAGCGGGAGCCAAGGAGACCAGATGCGCATCGAGAAACCTCAGCGACTCGAGCAACCTATCGAACGACGCTAACGCATCGAATGAAAAATATCTCGTAAAATCGAATTTCCAGTCGGGATTGTGGCCCCGTGGACAGCGCCGAAAGCGGGGAACGGTGCGATCTTGATACGTTCTCCGCGCCTGTTAAGAAAGCGTTCCCGGTTTGATCTAGGGAAAGGGCCGCTTGCGAGCCATCGCGCTTGGTGTTTTGGATGCGGGATGGCGGCATCCTCATCCCAAGACGGCTTTGATCTCGACTTCAGCGAGGACGAGATCCAGCGCTACTCCCGCCACATCCTGCTGCCGGAAATTGGCGGCACCGGGCAGGCCGCCTTGCGCCGTGCCCGCGTTCTCGTCATCGGGGCGGGCGGCCTCGGGAGCCCGCTGCTGCTGTACCTGGCGGCGGCGGGGATCGGCACGATCGGCATCGTCGACGACGACGAGGTCGAACTGTCCAACCTCCAGCGCCAGATCGCGCACCGCATGGGGAGCTTGGGCGCGCCCAAGACGTCCTCGGCTGCCGCGGCCGCTCGCGCGATCAATCCCGAGGTCAAGATCGTGGAGCACAACCTCCGCCTGACGGCGCCGGAGGCCGAGGCGCTCATCCCAGCCTACGACGTGGTCTGCGACGGGTCGGATAACTTCACCACGCGGTATCTGGTCGCGGACACCTGCGTTCGCGCCCGGCGGGTGCTGGTGTCCGCCGCCGTACTGCGGTTCGAGGGACAACTCAGCGTCTTCAAACCCCATGTCGATCGAGGGGGCCCCTGTTACCGCTGCCTCTATCCCGTAGCGCCGCCGCCCGGCCTTTCGCCCTCCTGCGCCGAGGCGGGGGTGTTGGGCGCTGTCACAGGTGTGATGGGCACACTGCAGGCGACGGAGACGATCAAGGAGATCCTGGGGTTGGGAGAGAGCCTCTCTGGGCGCCTTCTCTTGTGGGACGCGCTGGCGACCCGCTTCCGCACCATCCGGGTTCCGCGCGATCCCCAGTGTCCTGTCTGCTCCGCCTTATGACCCCAGGGAAAGCTGATGCACCCCTGAGCGTCCTGCTGATCTCCGGCAGCCACGACCGCGCGCACTATGCGTTCGTCGTCGCGGCTGGCGCGGCGGCGCTTGGGCGCCAAGTTCAGCTATTTGCCACCAATGCCGGCTGCCATGCCGTCATGCAGGATTGGTCGGGCCTGGCGGATGCCGGGCGCGACGCGGTTGTGCGGGGGCGCGGCGTCGCCGGGCTGGCGGAACTACGCGAGGCCTGCATCGAGCTTGGCGTCAAGCTTCGGGTCTGCGAGGCCGGGTTGCGGGCCGAGGCGATCGATCCCCGCGGGCTTATGCCGGGTGCCGAGGTTGCGGGCGTCGCGCGCTTTCTGGCCGATGCGGCCGGCGGCCAGATCGTCACCCTGTAGTGGATCCCGCCGGCGGCTTGACCGCGTGGCAGGAGCTTGGCACCCAGGCCCGATGAGAATCCGGACCGCTCGCATCCGCGTCAGCCTAGCCGCCGCCAGTCTTGCCGCCGCCAGTCTCGCGATCGTCCTTTTCGGCGCGCCCTCGTGGGCGATGGCGCAAAGCACCCCGAACGGGACTAACGCCTGCTTCGCTAACGCGAAACCAGCCGACACCGCTCATATCGGCTCCTCGACCTGCCTCCCGATCCCACGGTTCGTCTCGCTCCGCGCCGATGCCGTTAATCTCCGCGTCGGGCCCGGCGACCAGTATCCCATCGAATGGGTCTATCATCGCGTCGGACTTCCGGTGGAAGTGCTGCGGGAATTTGATGTCTGGCGTCTTGTGGTCGATGCCGACGGAACCGAGGGCTGGATGCACGAGGCGACGCTGATCGACACCCGCCACTTCATCATCACGGGGCAGTCTGCGGTGACCCTGTTTCGCAGTCCCTCTGACCAGTCCAACCCCGCGGCTCAGCTCATGCCGGGCGTGATCGGCCTCATTCAGCGGTGCGACGCCGGCGCCGCCTGGTGCCGAGTCCGCGTCGGCCATACCGGCGGCTGGCTCGAACGGTCCGCCTTCTGGGGGTCGTTCCCCGGCGAGGCCATCCCTGCCAAGTAGCCCCCAAGATCGCGCATCCGTCGTCATCCTGGTGACATCGGGCCCAGGCGAAATCCGGGCGGTCGCCGTCGACGACCACGGCGCTCTGGATAGTGCGATTGAGCGGCCAGGCGGGCCGCTCGGGGTCGAGGACAGAGTTGTCGGGCGGATTGCCGGCCGCGTGCCCGCCATGGCGGGTGCCTTCGTCGCTCTGCCGCATAACGCGGAGGACGGTTTTTTGCCGGATACCGCTGGCGCGCGCGACGTCGCCGAGGGCACGCATCTCGCGCTCCGCGTCACCCGCGGACCGCAAGGCGGCAAAGGCCCGAGGCTCGCGGCTCTGCCTGAGCCGGTGGAGGGGCCGGTCCGGCTGCTGATGCGAGGTCCCGGCGCGGTCGACCGCGTCGCGGCGTTGCACCCTGAAGCCCCGATCCGGGTCGACAGCGCCGCCGTCTCGGCCTCGCTGCCGCCGGCGCTCCGCGCACGCACGATGATCGGCCTGGGCGACCGCGCGGATGAGGTCGCTGCGATTTGGTCGGCCTTGGCTGACCCGGAGGTCGGTTTGCCCGGCGGCGCGCGGATGACTATCACGCCGACAGCCGCACTGGTGGCGATCGACATCGACGCCGGCGCGGCGACGGCCGAGCGCCGAACCAAAAAGGCCGCGCAACTCGCGCTCAACCGCGCGCTGGCCCCCGCAATTGCCCGCCAGATCCGGGTACGCCATCTCGCTGGCGCAATTTTGATCGACCCTGCGGGCGTGGCGCAGCATAGCCGCCAGCAATTGGCGGCGGCTTTCGCGGCGGCCTTGGCTGATGACCCAGGGCGCCCGCAATTCCTTGGCTTCACGGCACTCGGCCTGGCGGAAATCCTAAGGCCGCGCCTCCACCCGCCGCTGCACGAGCTGCTGTCGGGCACCCATGCGGAAGCGTTGGAGGCGCTGGCGGCGCTCTGTTCCGAATGGCAGCAGCGGCCGGGCGCCGCGGAGTCGATCCTCGCCGCGCCTGAGATTATCCGGACGATCGAAGCGGACACGGTCGCGCGCGAGCAATTCCGGTATCGCACAGGCCGCTACCCATCCCTACATGCCGGTAACATTGGTGCTGGTCGGACCGTCCGCTGGCGGCTGGTCACGAATTTGTAACGCTGGTAAGTGCTTCTATCTATGTCGGCCTGGCCTTTGAGCTCCAAGGGACCAACCGCCTCGGCCAAGCGATCGCGGTCGCTATCCAGGCGGTTTCTCCCGATCGGGATCCGAGCGCGGGTATGGGGAACGTCGAACAGGCTCTCAACGGGGCCGTTGAGAGAGAGCATGCAAGTTTCCGAAACTCACGACCCTCAGCCGCATTCGGCTATGGACAAGGCTGCCGTGCAGGCAGCCTATCGCCGCTGGGCTGGTATCTATGACGGTGCCTTCGGGGCGGTGTCTCGCCCGGCGCGCCATCGCACTGTACGCCGTATCAATGCCCTCCCTGGCCGGGACGTGCTGGAGGTCGGTGTCGGCACCGGGCTTGCCCTGCCGCTCTATGACAGCAGCAAGCGGGTCACCGGCATCGATCTCTCGGCGGAAATGCTCGCGCGGGCGCGGAGCCGAACGGCGAAGCTCGGTCTCGGGCATGTTGCCGGGCTCCATGAGATGGACGCCGAGGCGACCGGGTTTCCCGACCAGAGCTTCGACATCGCGGTCGCGATGTTCGTGGCGTCGGTCGTGCCCCACCCGAAGCGGCTGATGGCCGAGATGCGCCGGTTGGTTCGGCCCTCCGGCCATCTGCTGTTCGTGAACCATTTCATCGCCGCATCCGGACCTCGCCGCTGGGTGGAGGAAGCGATGGCGCCAGCGTCCCACGCCTTAGGGTGGCATCCCGATTTCGCCGCGGAGGCGCTGTTCACGCCCGATGAGCGAGAGCGGGCCGAAATCCTGCCGACACCGCCGTTCGGCATTTTCACGCTCGTCCATCTGCCGATGGAAGGGTGAGGACGGGGGCCACACGCGTTCGGCCGCCTGCGTCGCGGTTGCTTGGCGGCGGTACTCACGCTACGTAATGATCCTTGAGCGTCGTGGCCTTCGGCCGGAAGCGCGGGGGTTGAATGGCACTGTGCACGCGGCGTCTTTCGATCGGCTTGGGTAGTGCTTTGGTCTGCCTGATGGCGGCGTCACCCGGGTGCTTCGCGCAGCCGGTCCCCGCGGGCGGCATCGTGGTGCAGCCACAGCCCTGGCAATGGTGGGTGCAGCCATCCCATAGCCCCGTCGAGCACGATATCGTCTGGCTCAACCTCTATCTGATGGCTTGGCTCTCCATCATCCTGTTCCTCGTCGCGGGCCTGCTGCTCTATGTGATGTGGCGCTTCAGCGCCAAGCGGCACCCGATCCCGACCAAGACCACCCACAACGCGGTGATCGAACTGCTCTGGACCCTCGGGCCGGTCGTGTTCCTGATCGCCATGTCGATCCCATCCTTCCGGCTGGTCTACTACGAGGACCGCACCCACGATCCGTACATGACGGTGCGGGTTACCGGGCATCAATGGTATTGGGAATATGCCTACCCGTCGGAGAACGGCCTCGACTTCACGAGCTACATGATCCCGACCAATCGTCTGAAGCCGGGCGAGACCCGGCTGCTCGCCGTGGATCACCCGCTGGTCGTGCCTGTGAACAAGGACATCCGTATTCTCATCGGTAGTGGAGACGTGCTGCATGGATTCTTCATTCCCAGCCTCGGGGTGCAGCGCTATGCTATTCCTGGCCGCCTGATCGAGACCTGGGTGCGGGTCGATCACGTCGGCATCTTCTACGGGGAATGCAATCAGGTCTGCGGCACCGGGCATGATTCCATGCCGATCGCGGTCGAGGCGCTCCCACTCGACCAGTACAACGCCTGGGTGAAGTCGGCGCAGTCCGAATTCTCCGCCAACATGTCGGCGCGGCCCTTGCCCGAGGCTGCCTCCGCGATCCGTCTGGCAGAGAATGCGCAAACCGCCGACGGTGCGGCCGGTGAGGGTGCGATTGGGGCTATCCTGCCCGAACGGAAGACGCACTGACCCGGCTCGGGCAGCGCAGGGGAGCAGAGAAGCGATGTCTTCGACGACGGATGATCCGGTGGTGCGGGCGCCTGGCTCCCAGGAGGTTCACGATCGTGACCATGGGCATGACGACCACCACGTGCATCACGAGCCGGGCTTTGCGGAACGCTGGCTGTTCAGCACCAACCACAAGGATATCGGCACGCTCTACCTGACCTTCGCGGTTACCACCGGTATCATCGGCAGCCTGCTCTCCATGCTGATGCGCTGGGACCTGATGCGGCCGGGCATGCATGTCTTCCATAGTGGGCAGCAATGGAACGCCGTTGTCACCTCGCACGGGCTGATCATGATCTTCTTCATGGTGATGCCCGCCCTGATCGGGGGGTTCGGCAACTGGTTCATCCCGCTGATGATCGGGGCGCCGGACATGGCATTCCCCCGCATGAACAACCTTGCCTTCTGGTTCCTGCCGCCAGCCTTCATCTTCGCCATGCTCGGCCTGCTCGTTGGGGCGGGCTCCGGCGTCGGCTGGACGATTTATCCGCCGCTGACTGACAGCGTCTACCAGCCCGGCGTTGCGATGGACTTCACCCTTTTCTCGCTGCATCTCGCCGGCGTCTCCTCCATCCTTGGCGCCATCAACTTCATCACAACCATCCTCAACATGCGCGCGCCGGGCATGACGCTGCACAAGATGCCGCTCTTTGTCTGGGCGCAGCTGGTCACGGCCTTCCTGCTGGTGCTGGCCCTGCCGGTTCTGGCCGGCGGCGTGACGATGGAGATCTGACCGCAATTTCGGCACCGCCTTTTTTGAGCCGGCGGGCGGCGGTGACCCGGTGCTGTTCCAGCACCTCTTCTGGTTTTTCGGTCATCCCGAGGTCTACATCATGATCCTGCCGGCCTTCGGGATCATCAGTCACGTGGTCTCGACCTTCAGCAAGAAGCCGGTCTTCGGCTACCTCGGCATGGTCTACGCGATGATCGCGATCGGCGTGGTCGGCTTCGTGGTCTGGGCGCACCACATGTTCATCTCGGGCATCGACGTCGATAGCCGCGCCTATTTCATGGCCGCGACCCTCGTCATCGCGGTGCCGACGGGCATCAAGATCTTCTCGTGGATCGCGACCATGTGGGGCGGTGCGATCGAATTCCACACGCCGATGCTATTTGCCATCGGCTTCATATTCCTCTTCACGGTCGGCGGCGTGACCGGGGTGATCCTGGCCAATGCGAGCGTCGACCAGATCCTCCACAACACGTACTACATCATCGCGCATTTCCACTATGTGCTCTCGCTCGGCGCGGTCTTCGCCATTTTCGCGGGCTTCTACTACTGGATCGGCAAGATGACCGGCCACCCCTACCCGGAATTCTGGGGAAAGGTGCATTTCTGGCTGTCCTTCATCGGGGTGAACCTGACCTTCTTCCCCATGCATTTCCTGGGACTGGCCGGCATGCCGCGGCGCTACCCAGACTACCCGGATGCCTTCGCGGGCTGGAACTTCGTCTGTTCCATCGGGGCTTTCATCTCCGGCGCGTCGGTTCTCGTCTTCTTCTATGTGTGCTACCGGACCTTCACATCGAAGGTTCAGCTGCCCGCGAACTATTGGGGCGAAGGTGCCACGACCATGGAGTGGCACCTTCCGTCCCCGCCGCCGCACCATACCTTCGAGGAGCTGCCCCAGTTCCACTGACGGAGCCGGTGTGGCTCTGATCGCGAACACGACGGAACTGGAAAGACGATAGCCTGATGTTGGATAAGCCTGCCCACGCGGTCCTGGCTGACCCCTTGTATCAAGATGGGGCCCTGCCTGCCGGCGCCGAACTCGAAGACTGGATCGCGCTTCTCAAACCTCGCGTGATGACCCTTGTGGTCTTTACCGGCGCTATCGGAACACTGATCGCGCCCGGCCACCTCAACCCGGTCCTGGCCTTTGCCGCCATTCTCTGCATCGCCGCCGGCGCAGGTGCGTCGGGCGCCATCAATATGTGGTACGACCGCGACATCGACGCCATCATGCGGCGCACGGCCAACCGCCCGATCCCCTCTGGCCGCATGACGCCGGGCTCGGCGCTTGGCTTCGGCGTCGTGCTTGCCTGCGCCTCGGTGCTGGTGATGGCGGTGGCGACCAACCTGGTCGCCGCCGGGATGCTGGCGGCGTCGATCGCATTCTATGTCTTCATCTATACGATTTGGCTGAAGCGCCGCACGCCGCAGAACATCGTCATCGGCGGTGCGGCCGGCGCCTTTCCGCCCATCATCGGTTGGGCGGCGGTGACGGGCAGCATCGACCTCGTGCCGGTTCTGATGTTTGCGATCATCTTCTTCTGGACGCCGCCGCATTTCTGGTCGCT
>Ga0116230_10000836_pt1 | contig 27907 bp, 25 predicted proteins | sample S1TSphfallax_3_FD_88678 | JGI IMG/M metagenome (GOLD analysis project Ga0116230, IMG submission 88678) | Host-associated microbial communities from peat moss isolated from Minnesota, USA - S1T2_Fd - Sphagnum fallax MG | ecosystem: Host-associated > Plants > Peat moss > Unclassified | place... | reverse complement strand
GGGCGCCTTGGCCCGCCTCGACCGGGAGATCGCCGGGGCGGAGCAGGCGGCGCGGAAGGCGGCGGCGGCGCTGCGGGCGCTCCGCGTCCGGGCGGCGGCCGAGCTCGCGCGCGCGGCGGCCCAAGGCATCGCCGCCCTGGGTTTTCAAAAGGCGGAGTTTCGGGTCGCGCTGGGGGCGCCGGGCGAACTCGGACCCAGTGGCGACGGCGGGTGTGAATTTCTCTTTTCTCCGAACGTGGGCGAGGCGCCTTTGCCGCTGGCGCGGATCGCGTCGAGCGGGGAACTCGCCCGCGTCATGCTGGCGCTCAAGACGGTCCTGGCGGATCTGGACCAGATCCCGTTGCTCGTGTTCGACGAGGTGGACGCGAACGTGGGTGGCGAGATCGGGCGGGTCGTCGGGGAGAAGATGGCGGGCATCGCCGTCCGCCATCAGGTGCTGTGCGTCACGCATCTGCCCCAGGTGGCGGCGCAGGCGGCGAATCATTTGGTCGTGACCAAGGATCAGTCGGGCGAGCGCGCCGTGGTGACGATTGCGCCGATCCACGAGAACCGTCGCGCGCGGGTGGGGGAGCTGGCCCGCATGTTGGGCGACCGAGGGGCGAAGAGCGCGCTGGCGCATGCGGAGGAGCTGCTCCGCGCGAGCTGACGGGCGCATGATGGACCTCTCTCCCCTGGGCGATTCCGCCGTACTCGCCCGCCTCGGCGCGGAGATCGACGAGGTCACGCTCGGACGGGTGCAGGCCCTCGCGGCGGAGATCGAGCGGGCGAGCGCCCCCGGCATCGTCGATGTGGTGCCGGCCTATCACTCCGTCACGGTCGTTTACGACCCGATGCAATTCGTCGGGTCGGGTGCGCGTCCTTACCAGACGGTCTGTCAGTTGATCTCCTGGTGCGCCGAGCGGGCCGGAGCGGCGACGGCGCCGACGGTCGGTTCGCGATCCGAGGCGCCTCCGATCGTGATTCCGGTGTGCTATGGCGGCGAGGCGGGCGTCGACCTTGAAACGGTCGGCGCGCACTGCGGGCTGAGCGCGGCGGAAGTGATCGATTTGCACAGCGGCGCGAGCTACCGGGTTTACGCGATCGGTTTTGTCCCCGGTTTCCCTTATCTGGGCGGCCTGCCGGCGGCGCTGGGCCTGCCGCGGCGGACCACCCCCCGGACCCAGGTGCCGCCGGGGTCGGTCGGGATCGGCAGTGCGCAGACGGGAGTATACCCGATGGCCACGCCGGGGGGCTGGCATCTTATCGGACGGACTCCGTTGCAGCTCTTTCGGCCCGCCGAGACCCGCCCGTGTCTGCTCCGGGTGGGCGACGCGGTCCGCTTCAAGGCCATCAGTCCGGAGGAATTTTCCACGTGGCGCTGACGGTCATTCGCGGCGGCGTGCTGACGACGGTGCAGGACCTGGGTCGGCCCGGTCGGCGGGCGGAAGGCGTGCCGCGGGGCGGGGCGATGGACGGCTGGGCGCTGCGGTTGGCGAATCTATTGGTGGGCAATCCGGAATCCGCCGCCGGGTTGGAGTACACGCTGGTCGGCCCGGAACTGGAGTTCACCACGGCGGCGCTGGTCGCCGTGACCGGAGCGGCGTTCGGCGCGGAACCACTCGGTCGCCCGCGCGCCTTCCAAGCCGGCGAGCGGTTGCGGTTGGAGGCCTGCCGGGTCGGTTGCCGCGGCTATCTCGCGATCGCCGGCGGGATCGCCGCCCCGCCGGTGCTGGGGGGGCGGGGGACCTATCTGCCCGGTGGATTCGGGGGGTGGCAGGGCCGGCGGCTCCAGGCCGGGGACGTATTGCCGACGGCGGAGGTGGCGCGCCGGGTCGTCGGGCGCTGGCAGCTCGACGAGCGCATGCAGACGGTCGTGGCGGCCGCGCCGGTCGTGCGGATCGTGCGGACCCCGGAGGAGCAAGAGGGCGGGGCGGCGCTGCTGACCCACCGTTTCACGGTCGCGCCCCAATCCGACCGCATGGGTCTGCGGCTCGAGGGACCGAAGCTCGCCAAGGCGGCCGAGCCCGAACGCATCTCGTCGGCGGTGCTGCCGGGTACGATCCAGGTTCCGCCGGATGGCCGGCCCATCGTGCTGATGGCGGATGCGCAGACCCTGGGCGGGTATCCGCTGGCCGGACACGTCATCGGCCCCGATCTGGGCATCCTCGCCCAGCTCCGGCCGGGCGACTCGGTGGGTTTTCGGGAGATTGCGCTGGATGAGGCGCACGCGGTCGCGTTTGCGCGGGAGGCGAGCCTAGCCCTGCTGTGCCAGGGGCTGGCGGACAAATTGGTGGAATGCACGGCCGCACCGACCTCCGCCTCGTCCGCTCGGCCTGGGCTTGATTGAGGGGATGAACGCTCGCATCGATCTGAACGCGGACGTCGGCGAGGGGGCCGGCCAGGATGCGGCGCTGATGCCCTGGCTGACGTCGGTGAATGTCGCGTGCGGAGCGCATGCGGGCGACGAGGCGACGTTCCTCGCGACCGTGGAACTGGCGGTGCGCCACGGCGTTGCGCTCGGCGCGCACCCGGGTTTCGCCGATCGCGCCCACTTCGGCCGCCGGGAGCTGGCGCTCGCGCCTGAGGCGGCGGCCGAACTGGTCGCCGGCCAGATCGCGTGGGCGCAGCGCCTGGCGGCGCGGGGCGGCGCGCGGGTGCGGCACGTCAAGCTGCACGGCGCGCTCTACAATTTGGCGGCCCGCGACGGCGCGCTCGCGCGGGCGATCGCGGCGGTCGTCCGGCGGGCGGATCCTGCGCTGACCTTCGTGGGTCTGGCCGCGAGTGAATTGACCCGGGCCGGGGCCGAGTGCGGTTTGCGGGTGGCCCATGAGGCCTTCGCCGATCGCACCTACCGCGCCGATGGTTCCCTGACGCCGCGCGCGGAACCGGGGGCGGTGATTGCAGACGAGGCGGCGGCGGTGGCGCAGGTCATGCGGCTGGTGCGCGAGGGACGGGTGACCGCGCGCGACGGCGCGGAGGTCACGCTCAGGGCCGACACGATCTGCCTGCACGGCGACGGCCCTCAGGCGGTGGCCTTCGCGCGGCGCCTGCGGACCGCCTTGAATGAGGCGGAGATCGTCGTGCGTTCTTTGGCCGATCCCACTGCTTGAGCCGTCCGGGATCTGCGCCCTGGGAGCCGCACTGGATGGTGCGCAAGCGCTCCTCTGCGGACGCGAGGAGGGGCCAGGGGTGGGTGAGGGCGACGGTCCCGGATTGGCTGGATGGACGGCACGGGTCCGGCTAGTGAGGTGGGCCATGCTCAAGCTCATCGGCATTGCGATTGTCGGAGTGGGCTTTGCCCTGCGGTGGAATGCGCTGTTGGTCGTGGTGGTGGCCGGTTTCGCGACGGGGTTGGCGGCCGGGCTGCCCTGGCATGATTTGGTGGCGGAGCTCGGACGGCTCTTCGTGCAAAACCGCGCCCTCGCGCTCCCGGCGGTGCTGATGCTGCCGGTGATCGGGCTGCTTGAACACCACGGTCTCCAGGAGCGGGCGGAGAGCTTGATCCGGCAGGCGCGGTCGCTGACGGCCGGCCGGGTGCTGCTGCTTTACACGGGGGTGCGACAGCTGGCGATCAGTGTGGGCATTCCGCTCGGCGGCCAGGCGAGCGCGGTGCGACCGGTGATCGCGCCGATGGCGGAGGGAGCCGCGCGGGCGGCGACGGGCGAACTCAGCCCAGCCATCGTGGCGACGATTCGCGCGCATGCGGCCGCGGCCGACAATGTGGGGAATTTCTTCGGCGAGGACATCTTCGTCGCAGTCGGAGGCGTGCTCCTCATGCGCGCCTTCTTTGCGGCGCACGGCATGACCGTCGGCCTGTGGAGCCTGGCAGGCTGGGGCATCCCCACGGCTTTGGCGGCGTTCGCGGTGATGGCGTGGCGGTGCCGCGCCCTCGACCGGCGGATCGCGCGCGCGGCGGCGGAGCGAACGTCGGTTCCGGTGGACCGCGTGCCCCGGGGCGGGAGTGGGTCATGATGCCCCTGACGGTCGAGCCATTCTATTCGGTCTGCGGGCTGTTCATGATCGGAGTGGCCGGCGGGGTGGCGGCCGACGCGCGCCGGCCAAAGCGGTGGGGTAGCGTTGGCTTCTGGGCGTTATTGGGCGCCGTGTTCATCGGTGGGCCGGTCTTCCCGCCGGTGTTCAGCGGTTATCTCATCCTCGCGCTGGTGGCGCTGGCGGCGACCGGCCACGTCCGGCCGCCGCAGCGGGTCGCGCCTGACCGGGCGGGGCGTTTCCGGGAGGCCGGGCGGCTGGGCAACCGGGTGCTGTGGCCTGTGCTCGCGGTGCCGGCTACGGCGGTCGCCGGCTCCCTACTGCTCGGCCGGTGGCATTGGCGGGGCCGTCTCCTGGCGGAGCCCGCGCAGGCGCCGCTGATTGCCCTCGGAGTGGGGGTTGTTCTGGCTCTGCTCTGGGGTCTGCGCGCCACGGGATCGGGGGTGCGCGTGCCCGCCGCGCAGGGCGGGCGGCTGCTTGAGCTGGTGGGATGGGCGCTCATTCTGCCGCAATTGCTGGCGGCCTTGGGCGGGATCTTTGCCACGGCGGGGGTGGGGGAGGTCGTGGCCGGTCTGACGGCGCGCGCTCTGCCGACCCAGCTCCCGTGGGTGGCGGTGACAGCGTACTGTCTCGGCATGGCGTTGTTTACGATGTGTCTGGGGAACGCCTTTGCGGCGTTCGCCGTGATCACGGGCGGCATCGGCCTGCCGTTCATCGTGCGCCTGCACGGCGGGAACCCGGCCATCATGGCGGCGATGGGCATGCTCGCCGGGTACTGCGGTACGCTCGTCACGCCCATGGCGGCCAATTTCAACATCGTGCCGGCGCTGCTGCTCGACCTGGAGGACCGCCATGCCGTGATCAAGGCGCAGGTGCCGATCGCGCTCGCGGTGTTCGCCGCCAATCTGGCGCTGATGGGCCTGTGCGTGTATCGTTACTGATGATGCGCTGCGTTTTGGTCACCGGCTTTGAGCCTTTTGGCGGCGAGCGCCTGAACCCGTCGGCGCAGATCGCGCAGGCGCTCGACGGTCGGGCGGTGGCCGGGCGCAGGGTGCGGGGTGCGGTTCTGCCCTGTGCGTTTGGGGATTCGCGCCGGGCTCTCGTCCGGCTGATGCGCGCCGTCGATCCCGCACTGATCGTCTGCACCGGCCAGGCCGGAGGGCGCGCCCATCTCACGCCGGAGCGCGTGGCCATCAATTGCGACGATGCCCGGATCCCGGACAACCGGGGCGCCCAGCCGTGCGATGCGCCGATCGTCCGCGGCGGTCCGGCCGCCTACTGGTCGACGCTCCCGATCAAGGCGATCGTCGCGGCGATGCAGGCGCGAGGACTGCCCGCGAGCGTGTCGCAGACCGCGGGCACGTACGTCTGCAATCACGTATTCTACGCTCTGATGCACGAGCTCGCCCGGCGGCCCGGCGCCGCCCGCGGCCGGCCCCGGACGCGCGGCGGTTTCATCCACGTCCCCTGGCTGCCCGAACAGGCCGCCGCGCATCCGGGCGACCCGAGCCTGCCGCTCGCGGCGATGGTGGAGGGAATCGAACTCGCGATCGCGACCGCACTTGCGGTCGGCCGAGGCCGCGATCGGCGGGCGACGTCGGGCGCGGAGCATTGAGCCCGCTCCGAGCGCAGACTGCCCCCGTGCGCCCGCGACCCGAAGGCTGCAAGTGGCGACGAGGCGATCGCGCTGCTTGGAAGTTCGAAGGCTGGTCCTACCGACCCCGCTGACCGGATCGGGTGGCACGCCGCTGGGGCACCTTGACGCCGGCCCGGCGGGCTTCCGACAGGCCGACGGCGATGGCCTGACGCGCGGATTTCACATGGGCGCTGCCGCCTTCGTGCAAGGCGTGCATCTCCGCCTTGACGAATTCTCCGGCCTGGGTGGTCGGCCTCTTGCCCTGGCGGGCGTCCTGTTTCGCTTTCGCGAGGGCGGATTTTGTGGGCATGAGGGAATTGGACCGTCATTCGGCCGCCCCGGTTCGGCGAGCGGCGAAATTTGTCCCACGGGCCAGGACGCGAGCCGGAGGCGTCCAGCAGGTTGATCGAGCTTGGCGCGAGGAACTCGCATGGTTCCGGCTCAGGCGAAGGTTCCGGATAAACTTTGGGCGTCACTTTGCCCGGTGGTGCGTGACTAATCCTTTGAACTCCGCGCCGTCATGGTTGCGGGCAACCCTGCCAAGATATTACATGGAGGAGGGGAGAAGATCGCCCGACGCGCTGAAACAGATCGGGTCGCACGCAACCGAAGGTGGCCTGGATCGTTCCGGCCATCGGGCGAGCGCGAGGCCCTTTATGACCGGCGAGCCAAGCTGAGATTCGACCGACCTGCGTGGAATATTGGGGCTAACAAAGAACCCAAATGAATAAACTAACGATCAAGGGAGACTGGAACATCGCCAAGGGTAAGCTGAAGCAGAAATTCGGTCAGCTCACGGATCAGGATCTGACTTACGTCGACGGCAAGGAGGACGAGCTCTGGGGCCGCCTGCAGAAGAAAACGGGCGCCACCCGCGAAGCCCTCGAAAAATACCTGGCCGACGATCCAGCGTTGGCCGAGCGTCCCACCCCCGCGCGCCGCGCCTAGGCCACGTCAGGCGAAGCGCACCTCGGGCTGGCCATCGAGCCGGCGCCGCAGATCGATCGGGTCGCCCACGCCTACCGTATCGCGGGCGACCTGATAGGCCCAGACTTCAAAATAGGTAAGGCGGGCAGGGCCATAAAGGGTGGCGAATGCCCCGTCCACCGCGTCGAGCCCACGGGCAATCGCGATCCGCCCGATCCGCGGAACATTGTAGCGCGGATCGTAGGCGAACCAGCGCCCGCCCAGATACACCTCGAAATAGGCGTGGAAATCCATCGGGGACCCAGGATCCACGTAACCCACGTCGGGCAGATGGCCGGTGACGTAACGGGCGGGTAGATTGAGCGCGCGGCAGAGCGCGATGCCGGTATGGGCAAAATCCCGGCACACGCCGTACCCCTGCGTGATCACATCCGAGGCCGACGTATCCGAGCGGCCCGCACCGAAGCGGTACTCGATCCGATTGTGCAGCCAATCACAGATGGCCTGGACTTGGGCGTGGCCGCCCGCGATCCCGCCGAACTGCCGCCAGGCGAAATCGAGCAGCTTGTCGGAGTCGCAGTACCGGCTCGGCAGGGTGAAGCGCAGCAGCTCCGCCGGGAGGTCGAGGGGCGGCACCGGGGGCTCGTCCGCCGCATCGTGCCGGTCCGCCAGCGCCGGCACCGCGACCAGCGCGTCGTGCAGGATCTCCGTCGGGCCGGCGGGCAGCAACAACCGGTGCATCAGATTGCCGAAGCGGTCCTCGGATTCCTCGCACGGGGTGTCCCCCGCGAAGCTCATGCGCTCCTGCCGGATGAACTGGTCGGGTCCGATGCGCGGCTTGAGCTTGAACAGGGCGGGCACCGCCGCCGGGGTATCGTACCGCAGGCGGCATCCGACGCGGATCAGCAATTCCGGGGGATGGTGCATGCCGCTGCGCGAGGCGCGCTAGTTGTTGAAGCGGAAGAGGGCAACGTCCCCGTCCTGAAATACGTACTCCTTGCCCTCGAGCCGGTATTTGCCTGCTTCCCGCGCCGCCGCCGTGCTCCCCAGGCGCGCGAGGTCCGCATAGCTCACGACCTCGGCCTTGATGAAACCCTTTTCAAAATCGGTGTGGATGACCCCGGCCGCGCCCGGTGCCTTGGTGCCCTGCTTGATCGTCCAGGCCCGCGCCTCCTTCTCCCCGGCGGTGAAATACGTGGCGAGACCCAGCAACTGATAGGTGGCGCGGATCAGCGCGGAGACGCCGGAATCGTCGACGCCGAGGTCCTTCAGGAACGCGCGCGCGTCCTCGGGCGAGAGATCGATCAGCTCGGACTCGATGCGGGCGCTGATCGGGATGTAAGCGGCGTCGTGATGCGCGCGGACAAACGCCGCCACCTGCTGGACGAACGGATTTGCTTCCGCGGTCGCAAGATCGGATTCGGCTACGTTGCAGGCGTAGATCACGGGTTTGGCGCTCAGGAGTTGGAAGAGTTTGAGGAGGCGGGCCTCGTCGTCGCTCACCGACAGGGTGTTGGCGGGTTTGTTCGCATTGAGGTGCGGTCCGAGTTTTTCCAGCAGCGCGAGTTCGGCCTGCGCGTCCTTGTCTCCCGACTTGGCTTTCTTCTGCGTCTTGTCGATGCGCTTGGCGACGGCGTCGAGGTCTGAGAGAATTAGCTCAGTCGTGATGACGTCGATGTCGCGCACGGGATCGATCCCGCCCATCGTGTGGATGATATCCGAGTCCTCGAAGCACCGCACGACGTGCACGATCGCATCCACCTCGCGGATGTTGGAGAGAAACTGATTGCCCAGCCCTTCCCCCTGGCTCGCGCCCTTGACCAGGCCGGCGATGTCCACGAACTCGATGGCCGCCGGCACCAGCACGGTGGTCTTGGCGATGCGGGCGAGCACCGCGAGGCGCTCGTCGGGCACGATCACCACGCCCACATTGGGATCGATGGTGCAGAACGGGTAGTTGGCCGCCTCCGCCTTGCGCGAGCGGGTCAGGGCGTTGAATAACGTGGACTTGCCCACGTTGGGGAGACCGACGATGCCGGCTTTGAGCATAGCGGGTCACCGTCGCCCCGAGGGCGCCGACGGTCAACGGGAAACGGGGGCGCGCGACCGATGGACGGCGGACTTGCCGCGCGCGTTTCTTCCGCCAAGCTTGAGCGATGACCGCGCTCGAAGTCATCGATCAAATCAGAGCTTTGCCGCCGCTGGAGCAGGCCAAAGTGCGTGAGTTCGTGCATCAATTGGAGTCGGGCCAGTCATCGCCGCGCGCGGCTAATGATCAGGCCTTCGCGGATGCGGCCAAATGGACCTTTGAAGAGCATGCAGACTTGATGCGCCGCCTCAGCCAATGAGCGCGGAGCAGCGAGCGCGGCGCTCGCTGATCAGTAATGCGGCGGCCGCTCGTCGGCCTCGGCCATCGGCTCGATCCCCCCAGTCGGGGCCGCGCGTTCCTGATGGTGCTTTAACTCTGCCCGCAGGCGCCGCAACTGCTCGCCCAATTCGAGCATGACCTTGTCCTGCTCGACGACATGCGCCTCCAGCCAGGCGAACCGGGCTTCGAGATGGGTAAGACGTTCGTCGGACACGATCGGATTAGGTGAAACACCAATGCCAGGGCTCGTAGGCAATGCCGGAAGGATTCCCAGGCGGGTAGGAGAGAGCAAATCGGAACTGTCCGGCGTTGGCCTGCAACCACGCAAACTCCGGGGTGTCGGCAAACTGCTCTGCGAGCGCTGGGCAAGCCGGGCTGCCGATGTCGACGGCGCGGCCGGTGTGGTGCTCGCTGAAACCGGGGTAGGCGTTCACCGCGAGGATTTCGGCCCAAGCGATCCCCGACGCCAGCTTCGCAGCGAGAATCTCAGTTTGCCGCGCGATGCTTCGGAAGGTGGAGATCAATTGCAGATTTACCCCGTCCCGTTCCCCTGCGGCGCGCATCTTGATCCATGAATCCGAAGCCATCGGCGTGAGTAACGCCGCACCGCCGTGGATATCTTGACCCACCGAGCGCAGCTCGCGCGCCTCTTCGTAGCGCGGCATCCGCGATTCGTATCCAGCCGGCAATGGTGGCAGCATGGCTAATTCGATTCTCGGAGACTCTTGCAGCATTGCCTAGCCTCGATTTCGCGTCTCGCTCGCAACCAAACGAGCGACCGCCTCCGCCCGCTTCTCGCGTGACCCCCAGCGCCGGCGAAGCCGCGCGTCCGCAAAGAATTTGTCGGGAACGCCGCTTCGGACGAAGCCGGCGCCGAGGGGCGAGGGAGGATCCCGGCGCGGAGTTTGACGCCGCCTTCGGTCGTCTCCGTGGGGCGGCCTCCGGCGGGCCGGCTCGACCGGCCCGCGGTATGGCGGCCCCGGCCTCGACGACCGATCCGTGCCTTGGCGTCACTCGGAGCGACGGGGTCCTCCCTCGCCCCTCGGCGGTCCGATTCGAAGCTCCCGCCCCGAGCAGAACAGAACCCCCAAGCGGGGCTTGACAGCCCCCCTCGCGTCCGGTGGGATGTAACGCTTTACCCGCAGCTAGCACCGAACTTTTCCGCCCATGGCACTCAAAATCCGCCTCACCCGCATCGGCTCGACCCATCAGCCCCACTACCGCGTCGTGGTCGCCGAGACCCGCTCCCGCCGCGATGGCGATCCCGTGGAAGTGCTCGGCAGCTATGACCCGCGCGCCAAGGGCGAGACCGTCAAGTTGAACCTCGCCCGCGTCGAGTACTGGCTCAGCAAGGGCGCGAAGCCCACCGACACGCTTCACGCGATGATCAAGCGCACCCGCCGCGCGTCCGTGGCCGCCGCGTCCGCTTCCGCCCCGGCCCCCGAGGCCGCTCCGGTCGCCGATTCGGCTCCGGTTTCGGCGACCTAACGGTTCGCCCTCCAGATCGCCCGGGCTCTCCCGGGTCAGCCTTGGTTTTCCGAACGTCGCGGCGCATGCTCCGGATCGACGTCCTCACCTTGTTTCCGCGCATGCTCGACGGCTTCCTGGCCGAGAGCATCCTCGGCCGGGCCCTTACGGCGAACCTGCTGTCGGTCCAGACCCATGACCTCCGCGCCTGGACGACCGACAAGCACCGCACCGCGGACGACCGGCCGTTCGGCGGCGGCGCGGGCATGGTGCTGAAGCCCGAGCCCGTCTTCGCCGCGTTGGAAAGCCTGCACACCGAGGGCTGCCGCCGCATTTACCTCACCCCCGACGGCGTGCCGCTCTCGCCCGCGATCGCACAGGAACTCTCCAAGGAGCGTCACCTCATCCTGCTCAGCGGGCATTACGAAGGGATCGATCAGCGGGTGCGGGACTGCGTGATCGACCGCGAGATCAGCGTGGGCGACTATGTGCTGACGAACGGCACCTTGGCGGCCGCCGTCCTGATCGACGCGTTGAGCCGGTTCATTCCCGGCGTGCTGGGCGAGGAAAATTCGTTGACGCACGAATCGTTTACCGGCAAGCTGCTCGACTTTCCTCAATACACGCGTCCCGCCGAATTTCGCGGCATGTCCGTGCCGGAAGTCCTCCTTTCCGGCAATCATGCCGAAATCGAGAAATGGCGGCAGATGCGTTCGCTGGAGAAAACCCGTCAGGTCCGTCCCGATTTACTTCGCTAGGAATCACTCACACACATCACTGCCATGAACCCGCTCATTAAGGAAATCACCGCCGGCCAGGTGAAGCAAGACACGCCTCCCTTCAAGGTGGGCGACGGCGTCCGCGTCCACACGAAGGTCCGCGAAGGCGACAAAGAGCGCATCCAGATCTTCGCCGGCATCGTGATCGCCCGCAAGGGTTCGGGCATCCATGAGAATTTCACGGTCCGCCGCATCAGCTACGGCGAGGGCGTGGAGCGCGTGTTCCCCGTCAATTCCCCGAACATCGAAAAGATCGAGATCGAGCGCGAGTCCGAGCCGATGCGCGCCCGCCTTTACTACCTGCGCCATCGCAAGGGCAAGGCCGCTGTCGCGGTCAAGCAGAAGCGAGCCGAAGAGGTCGCGACGCCGGCTCCGGCACCCGCGGCGGTACCCGCGGGCGCCTCGTAAGCTCGCCCTTTGGCCAGCCCACCCGCTCCTCATGGAGGCGGACCCGCATCCCGGGTCCGCCTTTTTTGGGCCCGGGCGCAGGCGCTTGGACCGAGCGAGCACGGCCAGGCTCGGTTGAATCGTCGCTGGCTCAAGTGATCTCCGGGCGAATTGCACAGGATCGGCTTGAGGAACGGCACGTTCCGGGCTTAGCTGGGTCTGATTTTCCTATGAAATTGCAGACCGAAATCCTCTCCGTCGCCGCCAATCAGGCCCGCGGGCTCGCCATCGATGCCGTCCATGCCTGTTCGTCCGGGCATTTGGGGTTGCCGCTGGGCTGCGCCGAGATCGGCGCCGTCCTGTTCGGTCATGCGCTCAATTACAATCCCGAGCAGCCGCGCTGGCCGAATCGCGATCGTTTCGTCCTCTCGGCGGGTCACGGCAGCATGTTCCTTTACTCCTGGCTGCATTTGGGCGGATACGACATCCCCTTGGAACAGTTGAAGCGGTTCCGCGCGCTGCACAGCATCACGCCCGGCCATCCGGAGTTCGGCGAGACGCCGGGCGTGGAGGCCACGACGGGCCCGCTGGGCCAGGGCATCGGCAACGCCGTGGGCATGGCGGTCGCCGGCCAGATGGCGGCGGCCCATTTCAATACGCCGGGGCATCCGATCTTCGATTACCACGTGGTCTGTCTGGCGGGGGACGGCTGCATGCAGGAGGGCGTCGCGATGGAGGCGGTCGAGTTCGCCGGTCACCAGAAGCTGGACAATCTGATTCTCATCTACGACTCGAACTACGTCACGCTGGACGCGATGGCGGCCAAGACGCAGAGCGAGAACACCGCGGCGCGCTTCAAGGCGATCGAGTGGGACGTGCAGACGGTGGACGGCCACGACATGGCGGCCTTCCTCAAGGCCTTTAATCGGGCGAAGAAGGCCAAGAGCGGCAAGCCCCAGCTCATCATCGCGCACACGGTCATCGCCCGCGGCATTCCCGAGGTGCAGGGCACGCAGAAGGGGCATGGCGAGGGCGGGGCCAAGTTCGCGGACAGCGCGCGCGCGGGGCTCGGGCTGCCGGCGGATCAGCATTTCTACGTGAGCGAGGAGGTCCGCGCGTACTTTGCGGCGCACAAGCAGCGGTTGCTCCGGGCCTACAAGCGGTGGCACAAGACGTATGAGGCCTGGCGGACGGCGGCGCCCGAGCGGGCGGCGATCTTCGACTCGGCGGGCGTTCACCCGACTGATGCGCACCTGCTCGAGAAGATTCCGCTCTTCGCGCCCGATGTGAAACTGGGCGGCACGCGGGCGGCGGGGCGGGATGTGCTGCAGCCGGTCGCGGCCGACCTGCCCCTCGTCATCGGGGGAAGCGCCGACCTCTACGGTTCGACGCTCAACTATATCGCGGGCGCGCCGGACTTCGATCCGACCGATCGGGCCGGCCGCAATATCCGGTTCGGCATTCGCGAGCACGGCATGGCGGCGATCGCCAATGGCATCGCGTACGACGGCGTGTTCCGCCCCTCGATCGCGACGTTCCTGGTGTTCGCGGATTACTCGCGTCCGCCGATGCGTCTGGCCGCCCTCGCGAAACTTCCGGTCGTGTACATCTACACGCACGACTCGATCGGCGTGGGGGAGGACGGCCCGACTCACGAGCCCGTCGAGACCATTTCCGCGCTGCGCCTGATTCCCAATTTCGACGTCATCCGCCCGGCGGATCCGGAGGAGACGGCCGGGGCGTTTGCGGCCGCCTTCTCGCGCCGCGACGGCCCGACCCTGCTCGCCCTGACCCGGCAAGCCGTGCCGGTGCTGAATGAAATTCCGGCGCAGACCCGGCGCGAAGGGGCGCTGAAGGGCGCCTACATCGCCCTCCAGGAGTCCGCTCCGCTGTCGCTGATTCTGCTGGCGTCGGGCAGCGAGCTGCAGCTCGCGCTGGCGGCCGCCAAGGAACTCGGCGCGGGGGTCCGCGTGGTTTCCATGCCCTCGTTCGAGCGGTTCAACCGCCAGACGGTGGACTACCGCGACGCGATCCTGCCGCCGAGCTGCCGCCGCCGCGTGGCGATCGAGGCGGGGGTCACGGGTCTCTGGTACAAGTACGTGGGCATGGACGGTAAGGTGGTGGGCATCGACCGCTTCGGCATCAGCGCGCCCGCTCCCGAGGCGTTCAAGGCGCTCGGCATCACGACGGCGGCACTCGTTGCGGCCGCGCAGTCGCTGAGCGGATAGCCCAAGCGGCCGCGAAGCTCGGTCGAATTGCGGCCTATTCGCCGACCGAAGCCCCGTGGCGGACCGGGCTTGGGCGTGTCGCCCGCCGCCCGCAACCGGTGGGTAGTGGAGGGCGGAGGAAGGTGTGATTTTTCCTTGTCCCCGGATTAATAAGGCTCCTTACTATAAGGCGCCGTATCGTAATTTTCCCCTTGTCCCGCGCTCCGCTCCGTGCCCCATCTCGCCCTCAAGGACATCCCCCGCTATGAACGGATTCTGGAGGTCGCGCGACTCTTTCCCGCGTTGGACCCGTCCGCTTGCGAGGCCTACCTACACTTGCTCCGGGCCGCTGACGTCGCTCACGAACTGACGAAAACCAACTTGGTGCATCACGGCATGCTGCCGGGCCGCTTTACGGTCCTGATGATGCTGGTGGACAAGGAGCGGGGCTTCATGCCGGGTCCACCGCGAACGCCGGCGGAACTCGCTCGGCTGGCGGGCGTTACCCGCGCGACCATCACGGGGCTGGTCGATACCCTGGAGGGAGATGGCTGGGTCCGGCGCGAACCGGATGCCGAGGACCGTCGGATGATGCTCGTTCGGCTCACCCCCACGGGGCATCAGGCCGTCATCGAGATGCTGCCCGCCCACTTCCGGCAGATCGCTTCGATCATGGGCGCGTTGTCCGAACCCGAGCGCAAGACGCTGGTGCACCTGCTCGACAAAATGGTGGATCACGCCGCCGGCCTCGATCCTGTACCCGTCGCCCCGCGGACCGCTCCTTCATAAGTCTCGACCCATCTTCGCCGGTCCTCTCTGCTCCGTCGCCCGCGTCGGTCCCGAGCCGGCGGCCTCCCTTCCTCTTCCGCTTCAACTTTTCCATCGCCATGTTCAAGAAAATCGCCGCCACCGTCCTCAGCCTGCTGATCCTCATCGGAGCCATCGTCGGGATCAAGGTACTGCAGATCAAGACGCTCATCGCCCAGGGGGCGAGCTATGTGCCGCCCCCCGATACCGTTTCGACCGCCACGGTGGTCGCGCAGAATTGGCCGCCGACTCTGACGGCCGTGGGCTCGCTGTCGGCCGTGCAGGGAGTGACGGTCGCGGCGGAACTGGACGGGAAGATTGTCGGACTTGAGTTTGAAGCCGGGCAGAAGGTGGGGGCGGGCGACGTGCTGGTGCGGCAGGATGTGCGGGCGGAATCCGCGCAATTGCGCTCGGCCGAGGCGGCGGTGGATCTCGCGAAGCTCAATCTCGACCGCTCCAAGCAGCTCCTGGCCAAGTCGACCATCTCCCAGTCCCAGCTCGATGCGGACACCGTGGCCTATCGGCAGGCGGTGGCGGCGGCGGAAAATATCCGCGCCGCGATCGACAAGAAGACGATCCGGGCGCCGTTCGCGGGACGGCTGGGCGTGCGCCTGGTCAATCTCGGCCAGTTCCTGAAGGCGGGCGACCCGATCGTCTCGCTCCAGGCGCCGAATCCGATGTTCGCCGACTTCTACCTGCCGCAGCAGGACCTCTCGCGCCTCGCGCTCGGTGAGCCGGTCAAGCTGACCGGCGACGCCTTCCCGACCGGGGGGGTCGAGGGCAGGATCACCGCGATCAATCCCGATTTGGATACGGCGACCCGCAATGTCCGCATCCAGGCGACCGTCCAGAATCCGACGGAGGTGCTGCGACCGGGGATGTTCGTCGACGTCGCGGTGGAGCTGCCGACCACCGACCGGCTGCTCGTGATTCCGGCGACGGCGGTGCTGAACGCGCCGTACGGCGATACCGTCTTCGTCGTCGAGGATCACACGGACGCCAAGACCGGTCGCAAGACGAAGGTGGTGCGCCAGCAGGTGGTCAGGCTCGGCGTGACGCGGGGCGATTTTGTCGCGGTCACGACCGGATTGAAAGCGGGCGAAGTCGTCGCCACGTCCGGCGTGTTCCGCTTGCGCCCCGGTCATGCCGTCACGGTCGACAATACGCTGGCGCCCCCGGCCGAACTGGCGCCGAAACCGAACGACACCTGAGGGCGTCCCCGTCCGCCGTCCCGCGCCATGAAATTCACCGATCTGTTCATCCGTCGCCCGGTCCTGGCCCTGGTGGTCAACCTGGTCATCCTCATCGCCGGCTTGCAGGCGTATCGCAGCCTCAACGTCCGGCAGTACCCGCAGAGCGAAAACGCTTCGATCACCGTGACGACGATCTACGTCGGCGCGAACGCCGAACTCGTGCGCGGCTTCATCACCGCCCGCTCGAGCGAGCGATCGCGGCCGCCGACGGCATCGATTATTTGTCCTCCCAGAGCACCCAGGGGGTTTCGACGATCACGGCCCGCCTGAAACTCAATTACGACGCCAACCGGGCGCTGGCCGAAATCAGCTCGAAGGTGGATCAGGTGCGGGGCGACCTGCCGCCCGAGGCGCAGGTTCCGGTGATCAATATCGAGTCGGCCGACAGCCAGATCGCGGCGGCTTATTTGAGCTTCACCTGCGACGCGCTCCAGGAGAATGAGATCACGGATTATCTCGTCCGCGTCGTCCAACCCCGCTTCTCGGCGGTGGCCGGCGTCCAGCGGGCGGATATTCTCGGGGGTCGGACTTTTGCCATGCGGATCTGGCTCAAGCCGGACCGCCTGGCGGCGCTGAATCTGAGCCCGGCGCAAGTCAGCGCGGCCCTCGCGGCCAACAATCATCTCACGGCCGTCGGCACGACCAAGGGTAAACTGATCCAGGTCAACCTGACCGCCAACACCGACCTGCGCTCGGTCGCAGAATTCAAGCAGCTGGTGCTGCGCCAGCAGAACAACGCGATCGTGCGGCTCGCGGACGTGGCCGACGTCACGCTGGGCGCCGAGGACTACGATACCGAGGTGCGCTTTTCCGGGCAGCAGGCGGTCTTCATGGCCATCTACGTCCTCCCGAACGCCAATTCCCTCGATGTGATCGGAAACATCCGGGAGGAGCTGGACGCCCTCCGGCCGGATCTGCCGGGCGGGATGGAGGGGCGGATCGCGTATGACAGCACCGCCTACATCAACGATGCGATTCACGAGGTGTTTCACACCCTGCGGGATACGCTGCTGATCGTCGTCATCGTGATCTTCCTGTTCCTCGGCTCGGTTCGTTCGGTGCTGATTCCCGTCGTGGCGATCCCGCTGTCCCTGATCGGCGCGATCTTCCTGATGCAGGTGTTCGGTTTCACGATCAACCTGCTGACGCTGCTGGCGATCGTGCTCTCGGTCGGCTTGGTGGTCGACGACGCCATCGTGGTCGTCGAAAACGTCGAGCGTCACCTCGCCGAAGGCCGGACGCCGCTCGAGGCCGCGCTGCGCAGCGGCCGGGAGTTGGTCGGTCCGATCATCGCCATGACCATCACGCTGGCGGCGGTGTACGCCCCGATCGGTCTCCAGGGCGGCCTGACCGGATCGCTCTTCCGGGAGTTCGCCTTCACGCTCGCGGGCGCCGTGATGATCTCCGGCATCGTCGCGCTCACGCTGTCGCCGATGATGTCGGCGCGGCTGCTCAAGGCGGGCGACGACGAGAAGGGGTTCGCCGGCGTCGTCACGCACGCCTTCGGCCGCCTGCGCGGCCGGTATGGCCGGGTGCTCGCCTTCAGCCTGGCGAATCGCGGCCTCGTCTACACCGTCTGGGCGGTGATCGGCCTCGTGGGTCTGCTGATGATCACGCAGGCCCCGACCGAACTCGCGCCGACGGAGGATCAGGGCGTCATCCTTGGGATCGGCACAACGTCGGCGAACGCCACGCTCGACCAGAACAGCCGGTACGCGAGTGCGGTGGAGCGGGCCTATTTCAGCGATCCGGATACTGCGTTCGTTTTCCAAATCACGTCGCCAAACTCGGCCATCGCCGGTCTCGTGGCCAAGCCCTGGGGCGAGCGGAAGCGGCCGATCAGCCGGATCCTCGCCGGAATGCAGGCGAAGATCGCGCGCATCCCCGGCTTTCAGGTGTTCCTGGTCCAGCCGCCGGCGCTGCCGGGCGGCGGCACGTTCCCGGTCGAAATCGTCCTCACGTCCACGGCGGACGTCACGCGGATCCTCCCGCTGGCGCAGGAGCTCTCGGATCGCGCGGCGCAGAGCGGCCTGTTCGCCTTCCCTCCGATCATCGACGTCAAGCTGGATCAGCCGCAGTCCGAGGTCGTGATCGACCGCGACAAGGTGGCCGCCCTCGGCCTGAACCTGCAGCAGGTCGGCAATGATCTGGCCGCGGCGACCGGCGGCAACTACGTCAATCGTTTCAACATCGAGGGGCGGAGCTACAAGGTCATTCCCCAGATCAAGCGGGTCGACCGGCTCAATCCCAGCCAGCTCGAGCAGATCTACATCACGGGTCCGAACAACCAGCTCATCCCGCTCAGCACGGTGGCGACGGTCCGCAACCTGACCGTGCCCCGTTCGCTCAACCGCTTCCAGCAGCTCAATGCGGTGGCGATCAGCGGGGTGGCGATCCGCCCGCTGGATCAGGCGCTCGGCTTTCTCGAAAAGGAGGGGGCGAAGATCCTCCCCAAGGGCTACGGCATCGACTACACGGGTGAATCGCGCCAGCTCCGCAAGGAGGGCGGCAACGCGAAGTTCTGGACCACGATGCTGCTCGCCCTCGCGCTGATCTTCCTCGTCCTGGCGGCCCAGTTCAACAGCTTCCGCGATCCGCTGGTGATCCTCGGCGGCTCGGTCCCGCTCGCGATCTTCGGCGCGGCGATCTTCATGTTTCTGAAAATGCCGAATCCGAACCTGCCGTTCTGGACGAACGGCTGGACGACGACCTTCAACATTTATTCCCAGGTGGGCCTGGTGACGCTGGTCGGACTGATCGCGAAGAACGGGATCCTGATCGTCGAATTCGCCAATGCGCTGCAGCTGGCCGGCAAGTCGAAGCTGGAGGCGGTGCACGAGGCGGCGCTCACGCGCCTGCGTCCGATCCTGATGACCACGGTGGCGACGGTCGCCGGCCATTTTCCCCTCACGCTGGTGACGGGGGCGGGGGCCGCGGCCCGCAATTCGATCGGCCTCGTGCTCGTCGGAGGCATGTCGATCGGGACGCTCTTCACCCTGTTTGTCCTGCCGTCGCTCTATGTGCTGATGGCCAAGGACCACGCCCGCGACCGCCTCAGCGTGGCGGCCGGAGCCGCCTCGCTGGCAGAGACCGAACTCAAGCCCGCGCACGCATGAACCGCTTCGCTCTTCCTTCCCGCGTCCCGACCGCGCTCGCGGCCCTCGCCTTGGCCCTGGCCTTGGCTTCGGCCCATCCGCTCCGCGCCGCCGTTCCGCCCGCTCCGGATCCGACGCTGCCCGACCGGGTGGATCTCGACACCGCCGTGGCCTTCGCCCTGCAGAACAATTTCAGCATCCGCGAGGCGCGGGAGCGGATTCGTCAGCAGCAGGGAGTGGTCGTGGAGATGCGGGGACACGCCCTCCCCAACGTCGGGGCCGCCGGCTCCTACCAGGAGAACACGCAGAGCATCTCCCAGACCGAACCTTCGAGCAATAATTTCTGGCAGGCCCAGGTCACGGCGAACCAGACCCTGTACCAGGGCGGCGGCGTGCGCTCGGCCATCAAGAATGCCACGCTCAATCGCCAGGCGGCGGTTTATGACCTCGCCGCGACGGTGAATGCCGCCGTGCTCGATGTCCGGACGAAGTTTTACACCGTGCTGCTCGATCAGGCGCAGCTCAAGGTCCAGGAGGAGAATGTCGCCCTGCTCAAATCGCAGGTCACCGACGCCGCCAACCGGTTCAGCGCCGGCACGACGTCGAGCTTCGACACCCTCCGGGCCAAGGTTTCGCTGGCGAATGGCGAGGTCACCCTGATCACGGCGCGCAATTCGCTCCGGATCGCGATCGAGCAGCTGCGCCAATCCCTCGGCCTCGTCAATCACCCGGGGAATCCGATGCAGCGGACCCCCGAATTTGTCGGGGAGCTCGGCTACCGCGAGACGCACTTCGAGCTCGACGCCTGCCTGGAGGCGGCGCGCGCCAATCGCCCGGAGTTGCTGCGGCTCGCCAAGCTCCGTGAGGCGGGCGAACAGTCCGTGACGACCGCGAAGTCGAACTACTACCCCAACCTGGTGCTGAGCGGGGGATGGGAGGCGGAGAAGACTCCGTTCAGCTTCACGCCGGGGGGCAGCGGCGAGGTCAATGGCTGGCTGGTGGCGCTGAAATCCCAATGGAATATCTTCGACGGCGGTTCGACGGCGGGTCGGGTCGCCCAGCAGCGCTCGCTGCTCGAGCAGGCGCGGCTGTCGCTGGATGAGGAGAGCCTGGGCATCGACGTGCAGGTGCGGCAGGCCTTTTCGTCCTGGCAACAGGCCAACGAGCTCGACGCCGCCACCCAGCAGACGGTGGCCCAGGCCGAGGAGAGCCTGCGCCAGGCGACGGCGCGCTATGAAGCGGGCGCCGCGACGCATCTCGACGTGCTGCAATCCCAGGTCGACCTCACCCAGGCGCGGACGAATCTGGTGCAGGCGCATTACACCTATGCGGTTGCGATCGCTCAGCTCAAACAGGCCATGGGGATTGCCGACGGCTACGTGGCCAACTGAACGCGCCGGCCAGAGGGACGGAACCCTTCCGCAGAACAAGCGTCTTTCCCCTGCAGCGACTTGGGTGATCCTCCTCCGTCCTTCCTAACTATTCCGCGCTAGCTTCAGCGAGTGAAACTCCTCCGGTTCATCCTGATGGGCGCCGCGGCGGCCGCGGCGGTGCTGGCCGCGTGCCTGGCGCTGGCCTTGCTTCCCGCGGTGCAAACCTGGGCGGCCCGGATGGCGATTGCCTCGCGGCCGGCCCTGCACGGTTCCCTGGGTGCCCTTTCGGCCGGGTGGGGCCGGGTCGAGGTGACGGGCCTCCATTTGGAGCTGGCGGGAGCGGTGCTTACGATCCCTTCGCTCCAGGCCGAGATGCCGGTGGTCTCGGATGGATGGAGCCGTCGGATCGCGATTCGCCGACTGGTGGCCAGAGGCTGGACGCTGGACCTCACCCATGTCGGCCCCCCCGCCGCCACGCCCGCGCCCCTCGTGCGCGCCCGGTCTCCTTCCGCCGGCCTGATCGCCAGCGCCTTCGGCGCCGACGAAGTCGATCCCGCGGTCGTGGATCACGCCTTCCGGGGGATTTTCAGCCGGTTGATCCTGCCTTTCGACGTCTCGGTCGGCTCCGCCGAATTGGAGGGTGACGTCCTGCTGCCGGGGCCCCCGGGGCAGCCGCCGGTGCTCGGCCACGTCGTGATCGGCGGCGGCGGACTCGGGGTGGGCAGCCGGGCGGCCTTTCCGATCCGCGCCTCGATCAACCCCGAGAATCCCCGGGCGCCGTTCGGTGTGCTGGGACTGGCGGGCACGCTGGCCGTGGAGATGGATACGCCGCGCACATTCAACCGCCTGGCGTTTCGGGCGGAATTGACCGCCCGCGGCGGACAGATTCCCGATGGAATCCGCCTGCAGGTCGACCTGGCGGCGGCGCGCGGCGTGGGCGACGAGACTTACGCGCTGGCGCTGGCCCGGGGCAGTCAACAGCTCGCCGCGCTGCTGGGGAATCTGCCCGAGGCCACGCGGGGTCTGGCCGGCACCTGGAAACTCGATCTGCGCGACTCCGACGTCGCGCCGTTTGCGATGGGCCGGGCGCTGCCGAGCTTCACCGTCACCGGCGAGGGGGCTTTCGACGCCGACGCGACTTGGACGCGCGTCCACGCCCGGGGCCATGTGCGCGTGGCGGCGGACCGGCTCGGTGCGCTCCGCTCCGAACTCGCGGGCTTCGGCGCCGTGGCGATGACGGCTCAATTCGATCTGGCGGAGCGTGGGGACTCGCTCCGGATCGACACCGGCATTGTGGGATTGGCGGGGGCGCATCCGATCGCCTCCGTCCGCGTCCTGCAGGCGTTCGAATACAATTGGCGCACCGGCGATCTCAAAGTGGCTGATCCCGCCGGCGACCTGGTGGGCATCTCGGCGCAAGGGGTGCCGCTGGTCTGGCTGAACCCGTTTCTGCCCCAGCTGAACTTGAGTGGCGGCGACGCGCGGGGCGAATGGGTGCTCCGGGCCGCCGACGGCGGACTCACGCTCCGGTCGACGGACCCCCTCGTCGCGAGCGGGGTCCGCCTCGCCCGGGCCGGCCGGCTCCTCGTGCAGAATCTGGATGTATCGGTCCTGGCGATCGCCCACTACGCCCCGCAGGGCTGGCAGGTTCAGGTGGCGCCACTGACGGTGGGCACCGGTGGCCAGCGCCTGCTCACGCTTGAGGCGCGGGCGGGTCGGCTCGCGGGGGTCGACCAGCCGATCAAGCTGGCGGGCACGTGGAGTTGCGATCTTGAGCGGTTGCGCGACCAACCCGCCGCCTCCGCCTGGCCGCCGCTCTCGGGCGGTCGCGCGGCGGGCGATGTCTCGGCCAGTCTCGGGGCCAGTCGGGAATTGGAGGCCAATCTGCAGGTCTCGGGCCTCGTCGGGCTGCCTGCCGTGGACCTGCGTTGTCGGGCCGACGTGGGCGCGGATGGCACCGTGGCCTTCAATGCGCCGCTGCGGGTCGAGATCGATCAACGGGCGACCGACATCGACGTGGCGGGCAATTGGCGCTCAACCCCCACCGGGCCTCGCGTGGAGTTGCAGGTGACCGGAGAGCCCATCGCGGTGGACGACCTGGAGATTCTCGCCGCTCCGTTCGCGGTGGGCGGCGCAGGGGCGGTGGCGGGAGGGTCGCCGGCGCCCGCGACCCGGGGATCCCCGCCACCGTGGGCCGGTCTGTCCGGGCGACTGGCGTTCGCCGTGCGGGAGCTGGCCTTCGCCAATCTGGAATTCAGCGACGTCGGCGGCACGTTCCAATTCGCCGACGGCGATCTCCGGCTGATGGGTGGCCGGCTCATTTGGGGCGACAGCTGCCAGATCAAGGTGGAGGGCGACGTCGCCTTCGATCCCGCCGCGGAGCGGGCCTACGCACTCCAGGCCGCCGTTTCCGCGACCCAATTCGAGGCCGGAACCTGGCTGCGGTACGAATATCCGGGTGAATCCCCGTTCATCGACGGCCGGTTCACGATCGCGAGCACGCTGACCAGCCACGGGCGCGACCCCGCCGACCTGTTGGGCCGGCTCCAGGGCGAATTTCACCTTTCGAGCAAAGGGGGGCGTTTCAGCGCGCTCCAGGCCAGTGTGGCCGACTCGATCCGGCAGGCGCCCTCCCGGCTGGCCGGCGCCCTCGACACCGTGTCGTCGCTGTTCGGGAAAAAGCCGGAGGGCGTGGATGCGGCCGGCAAGTCGCTCGACAAGGCGGGCCAGTCGATCGTCGACTTCACCAACCTCGTCAGCGACATCCACTACGACCAGATCGATGTCTCCGCCATTCGTGGTTCGGATCTCACGGTCCACCTGGTCGAGCTCTCGATGATCGCGCCGGAGGAACGGCTCACCGGCTCCGGCCAGATCAGCTATGATCCGGGACTGCCGCTACTCGCGCAACCGCTCAGCCTCGATCTGCAACTGGGGGCGCGCGGGAAAGTGGCCGAACTGCTGGGTTCGGTCGGTCTGCTCAAGGACGAGAAGGACGATCTGGGCTACACTAAGATGGGCCAGGCGATTCATCTGGGGGGCACGCTGAGTCAGATCGACCAGACTCAGTGGCGCGACCTGCTGATCCAGGCGGCGCTGCGCAAGGCGACGAGCGGCCTGTTCGACCGGCTGCTGGGGAAGTAGCGCCGCGCGGCGGAGGCTCGCCACGCCGGGGCCGACTGTGGCAGGTTCGCCGCCGGCCCCATGAGACGCTCGTACCTACCGCTCGCGCTCGAATGGCTGGTGCGGGGGATCGCCCGGATGCTCTACCGGGTGCGGACGATCGATCCCGGGCGGGTGCCGGCGCAGGGCGCGGCGATCCTCGCGGTCAATCATCTATCCTATGCCGATGTGATCGCGATCGGTCTGGCCTGCCCCCGACGGATCCGCTTCCTCGCGTATGCCGGTCCGGGCACTCCGGGGCTGATCCACTGGTTTTACCGGCAAGCCGGCGTGATTCCGCTGTCCGGTTCGTCGCCGACCGAAGGAGTCCGCGCCGCCGTGCGGGCATTGGCGGCGGGCGAGCTTGTGTGCGTCTTTCCGGAGGGACAGATTTCGCGGACCGGGCAGTTGCTCGCCCTCCGCCGGGGGTGCGAGGTGCTGGCGCGGCGCGCCGGCGCGCCGGTGATTCCGGCGGCCATCGACGGCCTGTGGGGGTCGATTTTCTCGTTTGCGGGCAATCGCTTCATTTGGAAATGGCCGCGTCTGCTGCCTACGCCGGTGTGCGTGGCCTTCGGTGCGCCGATCGCCGCGGCCGGATTCGATGTCGCCGAGCTGCGCCGCGCGTTGCTCGACCTGGGGGCCGAGGCGTTCGAACAGCGCCCGATCCTCCGCCGCCACCTCGGGCGCGAAGTCGTGCGGGCGCTCGGGCGCCGGCCCGGCGCCGTCGTCTTCATCGACCGGACGGCCGAGCGCCGGGTCGTCACGGCGGCGCAACTCTACGCCCTGGCGGCCGTGCTCTCCCGCCGTTGGCACCGGAGGCTGCCGGAGCGCCGCGTGGGCATCGTGCTGCCGACCGGCGTCGGCGCGGTGATCGCCAATCTGGCGGTCGTGGCGGCGGGCAAGATCCCCGTCAATTTCAACTTCACCCTGGGTCGCGCCTCCCTGGAGGCGAGCCTCCGCCTGGCCGGCGTGCGGACCGTCATCACCGCCGAGGCGATGCGGGCCAAAGTGCCGAATTTCCCCTGGCCGGAGCACGTGCTCGATCTCCGGGCCGAGTTGGCGGCCGCGGGCGGTCGCCGGGCGCTGCTGCCATGGCTGGTGGCGGCTTGGACGCTGCCCAATCCCTGGCTCGCGACATTGCTGGGGCTGCCCCGGCAGGGGGACCGGGCAGAAGCGGCCCTGCTCTTCACGAGCGGAAGTTCCGGCGAACCCAAGGGGGTCGTGCTGAGCCATCGCAACCTGCTCGCCAATTGCGCGCAGATCTCCTCGCTGTCGATCCTGCCCCGCTCGGTCACGTTTCTCGGCTGCCTGCCGATGGCGCATACCTTCGGCTTCACCGTCCTGGTCTGGTATCCGCTGCTGCGGGGCTGCCGCGTGGTTACGGTGCCGAGTCCGCTCGACACCCGCAAGATCATCGACGCGATCAGCGAGGAGGGGGCGTCGGCGCTGGTCGCCGCGCCCACCTTTGTCCGGCCGCTGTTGAAGCGCGCGGCGCCGCGCGAACTGCGCTCGCTCGATCTGGTCGTCACCGGCGCGGAAAAGCTACCCGAGGACCTCCGGCGGGACTTCCGCGCGACCTTCCACCTCGACATCCTCCAAGGCTACGGTCTGACCGAAACCTCCCCGGTGGTCAGCGTCAACCAGCCGGCTCCACCCGTGACCACGGGGACCGCGGAACCGCAGACCGGTTCGCGGGCGGGCACGGCGGGGCGCCTCCTCCCGGGTCTGTCGGTGCGCATCGTGCACCCCGAAACCGGCGCGGAGCTGCCGGCCACGGAGGCGGGGTTGCTGTGCCTCCGCGGTGCGAATGTCTTCGCGGGCTATCTCGGCGACGACCGGCGCAGTCGGGAGGCGTTGCGCGACGGCTGGTTTCGGACCGGCGATCTGGCCCGGTTCGACGAGGACGGCTTCCTGACGATCGTGGGGCGCCTCTCCCGTTTTTCGAAGATCGGGGCCGAGATGGTGCCCCACGGGGCGATCGAGGAGGCGTTTGTTGGCGCCTTCCCGGGGGATCAGGCGGAGCGGCCCACCGTGGCCGTGACGGCGGTGCCCCATGTCGGCAAGGGCGAGGCGCTGGTCCTCCTGACCACCCTGGATGTCACCGCCGCGCAGGTGCGCGAGCGGTTGGGCGAGGCGGGGCTGCCCAACCTCTGGATCCCGCGTTCGATTCTGCGCGTCGACGCGATCCCCCTCCAGCTCACCGGGAAGTTGGACCTGGTCGCCTGCCGGCGCCTCGCGGAAGCCGCGCCGCTCCCGCTCGGCGAACGAACCCAGCCGGGATGATGCCGGCGGCGTGACGGCGTCGGGCTAACGCACCACGCGGGCGCCGCCCCCGGAGATCTGCTTCTCGACTTCCTTGCGGGTGGCCATCGAGGTGTCGCCCGGGGTGGTCGAGGCGAGCGCGCCGTGGGCGGCGCCGTACTCGACCGCCTTGGCGGCGTCGTTGAAGGCCAGGAAACCGAAGGTCAGGCCGCTGGCGAAACTGTCGCCGCCGCCCACCCGGTCGAGAATCTCGAGTTCGGCATATTTCCGGCTCTCGAAGAACTGGCCGTCGTGGTAGCAGATAGCGCCCCAGTCGTTCACGGTCGCGGTGATGACGCGCCGCAGGGTCGTGGCGGCGACCTTGAAGTTGGGGAATTCGCCGACCGCGGTTTCGATCATGGTCTTGAACGCGTCCGTCTCGATCTGGCTGAGCTGCTCATCGGCCCCCTTGACCTCGAAGCCGAGCGAGGCGGTGAAATCCTCCTCGTTGCCGATCATCACGTCGACGTACTTCGCGATCTCCCGATTGACCTCCCGGGCCTTCTTCAGTCCGCCGATCGTCTTCCAGAGGGAGGGGCGGTAGTTGAGATCGTAGGACACAATCGTCCCGTGGCGGTGGGCGGCCTGCACCGCCTCCACGGTCAGCGCGGCCGTGGTCTCCGAGAGGGCGGCGAAGATCCCGCCGGTGTGGAACCACCGGGCCCCGCGCCGGCCGAAGATCTCGTCCCAGTCGAAATCGCCCGGCTTGAGCTGGCTGGCCGCGGTGTTGCCGCGGTCGGGGACGCCGACGGCGCCGCGGATGCCGAACCCGCGCTCGGTGAAATTCAAGCCGTTCCGGACGGTGCGGCCGATGCCGTCGTCCTCCCGCCACTTGATGAAGTCCGTGGCGACGCCGCCCTGCATGATGAAATCCTCCACGAGATGCCCCACCTCGTTGTCGACGAAGGCGGTGCAGACGGCCGTGCGCAGCCCGAAGCATTTGCGCAGGCCGCGGGACGTGTTGTACTCGCCGCCGCCCTCCCAGGCCTTGAATTCGCGGGCGGTGCGGATCCGGCCCTCGCCGGGGTCCAGGCGGAGCATGACTTCGCCGAGGGAGATCTGGTCGTAGGCGCAGGCGGAGGCGGGCTTGATCGTGAGGCTCATGGGGAAAGCGGGGGCGGGGTGGGGTTAGACGACGACAGTCTGGGCCGACAGGGGCCAGGCGGCCTGACCGCATTCGGCGGCCAGCTCGTTAAAGGCTTCGATTTCGGCACGGGTAAAGAGCAGGCCGCCCGCCGCCGCCGTTCGTTTCGCCCAGTCCGCTTCGATCTGCCCGGGCAGCATCGCCTGCTCGTTGCCGTGGCCGAGGATATCCTGGATGACCGCCCGGACGTTCTCCGCCTGGTTGCGCCCCTTGGCGAAGGCGCCGCCGCTGATCGCGTCGGGGTGGGTGACTTGAAAGAAGAAGGCGGGGGTGTGCTTGTCGCCATCGTCCGCCCAGCGGCTGCGGATCGTGGGCAGGGACCCGCCGATGAGCGCGCCGACCAGTTCATTGATGAGCGAGAGCCCGTAGCCCTTGTGCGCGCCAAACGGCAGCAGCGAGACCGCGGCGTTGGCATCGGTCGTCGGCCGACCGTCCCGATCCACGGCGGCCAGCGGCGGCAGGGGCTTGCCTTCGCGTTTGAGCTGCTGAACCCGGCCCATGGCGACGACCGAAGTGGCCCAGTCGACGACGATCGGGAAGCCGACGGCGTCCGTGGTGGGAAAGCCCCAGCTGTGCGGGTTCGTTCCGAGCGTGGGGAATTTGCCGCCGAAGGGCACGACCTCGGCGAGGGCGGCCGTACAGTTGGTATAGGCGATGTAGCCGCGCCGGGCCGCATCCATCACATAGCCGCCGCCCCAGAGGTAGTGAAAGGCGTTGTCCACGGACACGAGACCGACGCCGTACTGGTCCGCGAGCGCGATCGCGGCGTCCATGGCGCGGTAGGCCACGGACTGGCCCAGCTTCTTGTTGGCATTCCAGATCTTGGCGGCGGCGAACCGCGAGGGACGCTCCTCGATCGCCGCGCCGGGTACGCAGCCCTGCGAACCGCTGCCAAACAGGTGGTCGAGGTGCAGGGCCTTCAGGGCGTTGTGCGTGCGGATGCCGTGGCGGGAGGCCTCGGCGCAGAAGCGGGCGCCCTCCGCGGCCTCGTCCGCATGGTACCCGCGGTGGCGATAGGCGGCGGCGACGAGC
>Ga0116230_10000835_pt1 | contig 27911 bp, 24 predicted proteins | sample S1TSphfallax_3_FD_88678 | JGI IMG/M metagenome (GOLD analysis project Ga0116230, IMG submission 88678) | Host-associated microbial communities from peat moss isolated from Minnesota, USA - S1T2_Fd - Sphagnum fallax MG | ecosystem: Host-associated > Plants > Peat moss > Unclassified | place... | reverse complement strand
TTGCCCGCCAATGCGGTGCTGACTTACCTGCCGGCCGCGTTCAACCCGAGTGAGGATTGGCCGATGTTTCAACAGGCTTACTTCACGGCACAGGTGCTCGGCGTCGCGGATCAGACGCATGACGCGATGTTCGCCGCGGTGTGGGGGACGGGCGAACTCGGCATCATCGATCCGGCCACCAAGGGGATCAAGAGTCCGCTGCCCACCATCGCCGACGCGGCGCGCTTTTATAATCGTACCGCGGGCGTGCCGGTGGACAAATTCTTGGCCACCGCGAAATCATTCACGGTCGACACCAAGGTACGCAGTGCCAACGACGCCATCGTGGCCTACGGCGTCGATCGCACGCCGACCATCATCGTCAATGGGCGCTATCGCGTGCAGTCGGAAGCCGCGGGCGGCTACGACCAACTCGTCGAACTCGTCAAGTGGCTGGTCGCGAAGGAAAGCCGGTAGCGTCGGGCGCGGCGGATGGGCGCGGTACTTCTCTGGGGCGCGCTGTTCAGCTCCATCGGACTCGGTTTTTTCCTATATGGCCGCCAGCAGCGCAACGTCGTTCCCTTGTTGTGCGGCCTCGCGCTCATGATCTATCCTTATTTCGTGCCGAACGCCGTCGTGCTTGTCCTGATCGGCGTCGCGTTGACGGCGATTCCCTATTTCCTGCGGCAGTAGGGCATGCACAACCTGATTCGTTACCACCCGCGATTCTGGTTCTCGGTCATCATCGGCACCGCCATTTTTTTTCCGTTGCCGTCCCAGTGGTCGCTCATCAGCCGCATTCTGGTCAGCTGGAATTGCGGCGTCATCTTGTTCTTGGCGTTGATCTATTTCTGGATGACGCGCCTCAGCGCGGAGCGCATCCAATCCAAGTACATCGAGGAAGACGAGTCCGCGAGCTTCATACTCACGGTCGTGGTCGTCGCCGCGCTCCTCAGCGTGGCCGCCATCGTCGAGCCGCTCGCGACCTTGAAGCAAACCGCCGGGCCGGAGCGCATCGCGCACATCGTCCTCGCCGGGCTCACGCTCGCGGATTCGTGGCTCCTGGTACCCACCATGTTCACGACCCATTATGCCGACATGTACTACAGCGTCGAGGATGACGAACGCCCGCTCGGATTTCCCAACACGCCCATGCCGGTATTTTGGGACTTCGCCTACTTCTCGTTCACGATCGCCGCAGCATGTCAGACGTCCGACGTGTGCACGAACAACCAATCCATGCGCAAGATCGTCATCGCGCATACGCTGGTATCGTTTTTCTTCAATGCGTCGATTCTCGGGTTTGCGATCAACGTCACCGCGGGACTCATCGGAGCCGGATGAGGCGCGACCCCGCGAGATTCGGACGCGCCATGGCGGCTAGCCGGGCCGTGGGGCAAACTAGGAGCGTCGGCAGACCAGCCGCGTCCATCTAATCGTGTTCGGAGACGTCAAGTGTCCATCATTCCCCTCGAGATGCCGGCGATTGAGATCGCGTCCCCGGGCGGCCCGGAACAGTTGCGGCTGGTATCTCGACCGGTACCCAGTCCTGGTGCCGGCGAGGTATTGATCCGCGTGATCGCCGCGGGCGTTAACCGCCCGGACGTCGCGCAGCGCCAGGGGTATTATGCGCCGCCGCCGGGCGCCTCGGATATTCCCGGGCTCGAAGTGGCCGGCGAAATCGTCGCAGTCGGTCCCGACGTGACTGGGCTTGCGGTCCATGATCGCGTCACGGCGTTGCTCTCGGGTGGCGGCTATGCGGGATATGCCGTGGCGGCCGCGGGTTTGTGTTTGCCGATTCCCGGTCAGTTGTCGTTGCTCGAGGCCGCCTCACTGCCCGAGACGGTGTTCACAGTCTGGTCGAATGTGTTCGAACGCTGTGGGTGCAAGGCCGGGGAGTCGTTCCTCGTGCATGGCGGCACCAGCGGCATCGGCACGATTGCGATCCAACTCGCAACGGCTCTCGGTGTGCGGGTATACGCCACGGCGGGCAGCGCGGAGAAGGCGCGTATCTGCGAACAATTGGGTGCAATTCGCGGAATCGACTACCGGCAGGAGGATTTCGTCGAGGTCATCCTGCGCGAGACCGGGGACGCCGGAGTCGACGTGATTCTCGACATGGTCGCCGGCCCCTACGTGGCACGCAACATGGCGGCCGCGGCCATGTTCGGCCGAATCATCTGCATTGCCGTGCTCGGCGGCGCGCGTGCCCAGATCGACGTCGCATTGCTGATGCGCAAGCGATTGGCCCTCATGGGGTCCTTGCTGCGCTCGAGCCCGTTAGCGCGAAAAATCGCGATCGCTGAGGCCGTGCGCGATCGTGTGTGGCCCCTGGTCGCGGCGGGCCGCGTGCGCCCCCTGATCCATTCGACCTTTCCGCTGGCCGATGCCGGCGCCGCACACGCGCTGATGGAGACGTCGACTCACGTCGGCAAAATCATGCTGACTGTGCCGTAGAGCGCATGCGTAGACCGCGTCGATGAAATCCAAGGTCGTCGCCATCCTCGAGACGCGCACCGGTGCACATCTTTGCGAGTTGATCGCGCGCCGTGGTGGCATACCCATGCTGGCCCCCGCATTGAGCGAGGAGCCCGATATCGATCCGCAGGCCGTCATTGCACTGTTGGATCGGTGGGTTTTCAATCCTTATCGCATGGTGATCTTTCAAACCGGTGTCGGAACGCGCGCACTTTTTCAGGTCACGGACGCGCTGGGGCGCACCGACGAGATGGTGGACCTGCTGAGGCAGGCCGTCGTGGTGGTGCGCGGCCCGAAGCCCGTGGGTGAGTTGAATTCCCGACACGTGCGCATCGACATCAAGGCACCATCTCCCTTCACGAGCGAAACCGTGCTGGCCGCGATCGATGGCATCGAACTCGATCCGGTGGGCGTGGGCAATGGCGGCGTGCTCGTTCAGCGCTATGGGGCACCGAACGACAGGCTGCGCCGGGCGCTCGAAGCACGGGGTGCCGCGGTGGATGAGATCGCAACTTATCGGTGGGCATTGCCGAAGGATCTCAAGCCTCTCGTCGATCTACTCGATGCGCTCGCGACGTCGCGCGTGGACGCCGTGGTATTCACCAGTGCCGTACAGATCCATCATCTATACGACCTGGCCGCGGCGCGGGGATGCGCGGGTTCTCTCGCGGATCATTTGAACCGTCGCGTCATCGCTTCGATCGGTCCTGTGTGCACGCGCGCCCTCATGGAGCGAGGCATCACACCCACCTTCGAAGCGGACCCACCCAAGTTGGGGCCACTGGTCGCCGCATTGGACGCCGTCTTGTCATCCTAAGACCGACAGTCACTCGGCGCGCCCACCGACGCTGCTCCGACCGGTCGTCCCTCATCAACCTGGCGCCCGCCGCGTATAACAACGATGTGAAAAAACACGCTTTCCAGGAGAGACCAGCCGATGAATACACAGAGTGCCAACTCCAGACCTTTTCTGACCGACGTCAAGACGCTGCGCGATCGAGCGCGTAAGAATATCGCCGACGGTGCGGTGACCTCCACCTACGAGGGCGACGCGGGCAAGACCATCGAGATACTGCAAAGCGTTCTGGCAACCGAGATCGTTTGCGTTTTGCGCTACAAAATGCATGCGGTCGCCGCGACCGGCATTTCGAGCGAGGGGGTCAAGGCCGAGTTCGAGGAGCATGCCCGGGAAGAGGCGGAACACGTCGGGGTGGTCGCCGAGCGAATCAATCAGTTGGGCGGCAAACCGGATTTCAACCCCACTGGGCTCGCCTCCCGCTCCGCTTCCGAATACGGAACGGCCGAAAACCTGGTGGAAATGATCAAAGAGAATTTGATCGCCGAACGGATCGCGATCGACCATTACCGCGAGTTGATCCGCTATTTCGGCAACGATGATCCCGCCACCCGAACAATGCTCGAGCGCATCCTCGTGGTCGAGGAAGAGCACGCCAACGACATGCACGACCTGCTGGTCGCGCATCAGGGCAAGCCCATGCTGGCTAAATAAGCACCGCGTTCAAGTGTCTATCGGCTTCTAGAAGCGATGCGCGATCGGATCATGCTCAATGGTGTTCATGATCCTCTTCATGCGCAGGCGGATGCGCCGCTGGGTGGGGCGGCGGCGCGGCATGTGGAGCCGGTGGGGCAGCCGGGCGCGCCTGTTGGACCGGGGCGCGCGGCTCCATCGCGGCGCGTGGCTCCGGCGCGCGCTGTTCGGCGGCTCGCGTTTCGGTCGGGGCGCGCGGCTCGGTAGCTCGCTGCTCGGGCGCACGCTGCTCGTATTGAGGCGGTGCCGATGGAGTCTGCCGCGACGGGTTTGAATGGACGACGCTCAGCGCTCCCGAACCACGGGCGGGAACGACGCCCGCCCCCGTGAACGCGCCCGCACGCGCGGTCGCCGCAACGGGTGGGTGCCCGTTATTTTGGCTAACGTGCTGCGCTGAATCATTTCTGGCGGTCTCAAAATGCTGTTGCTGCGCGGGGGTGATGCCGATATGGCGTTCCCGGGCTGCGGCCAATTGTGCCGCGTTGGGCTGTGCATTGATCCCATTCGCCCCGTTGTAGCTGACCCGGTTGATGGTGACGTTGTTGATGACCGTCTTGTTGTAGACGTTCGTGATCTGTACGTTGCTGATGTTGTTGACGCTTCTGTTGTAGTAGAGGTGCCCACCCTGCCAGTAGCCTCCCTCGTATCCGGTGCCGCCATAACCATAGCCATAATTCACGCCGCCATAGAATCCAACGTGGGGCCCCCAATAGCCGGCGTGCCACAAAAAGACGTCGTTCTCCGCGCCCCAGTAACCGGGCGTCCATAGATAGTCAGGCTCCGGCGCGGGAACCCACGTGCCGGGAACCCAGTAGTAATCCTGCACATCGTCGTCCCATGCCCAATAGCCGGGTGTCCATATGTAGCCGTCCGCGGGAATCGGCGGTTGGTCGTAAACAGGCAGTTCCGGCGGCGGTACGCCCACCGAAACGTCCACCGACATCTGGGCGAATCCCCACGCCGGTAGCATCAAGGCCAGCAGCGCAGGCAGCAAGGTCACACGCCAGGACTTCATCATAATTGTCGACTCCGAGGAAAGCGGCGGCCCATACTCTCGCCGGTTTATGACCGAACTCGTGGGCGGAAGACACCGGGTAGTGATAATAATTTTGTACGTTACTATAGCGACGCAAATCCGCCCGTCTCGTCAGGTCCGGGAAGCGCTCAACGTAGGATAGCGCCGATAGGCGACCGGCTCAAACCCGCTCATGCGTGTCCCAGATCTCACTCAGATCCTGCTGGGCTGGTAAAATATCGCTTTAACACGAGCTCGCACGCGCTCAGCGCGCGCGAAATCGGGAGAGCTGATGCATGAATCCGGGGTGAACGGGGTACCCACGCCGCTCGAACGACGGCGACTCGGACCGTTTACGGTATCCGCCATCGGCCTGGGCTGCATGAACCTGAGTCACGCCTATGGTGCCCCCGTGTCGAGCGAGGCGGGCGCGGCTCTCTTGTTGCGCGCCTTGGACCGCGGCGTGAGCCACTTCGACACTGCCGCTTTATACGGTTTTGGCGCCAACGAAGAATTGGTGGGCCGTGTTCTTGGGCCGCAGCGGTCCCGGTTCACCCTGGCCAGCAAATGTGGAATGCACGGCATCGAGACGCCGACCGGAATGCGCCGCGTGATCGATGCCCGGCCTGAGACCCTCAAGGCGACGTGCGAGGCGGCGTTGCGACGGCTGCGCACCGACGTCATCGATCTTTATTATTTACACCGTTGGGACAAGCAGGTTCCCATCGAGGACAGCGTGGGTGCCCTCGCGGATCTCGAGCGGGCCGGAAAGATTCGGTCGATTGGCTTGTCGGAGGTTTCCGCCGCCACGTTGCGACGCGCCCACGCCGTCCACCCGATCGCGGCGGTGCAAAGCGAATATTCTCTATGCACCCGTAATGCCGATATCGCGGTCATCGATGCGTGCCGCGAGGTTGGCGCATCCTTCGTCGCGTTCAGTCCGTTGGCGCGCGGATTCCTGACCGGCTGCATGCCGGACGTCGCCCGGTTGGACGCGAAAGATATCCGGCGTTCGATGCCGCGATTCTCGGCCGAAAACCAGGCCGCCAATGTGCGCTTGCTGAACGATTACTCGGCGCTGGCCCGTGAAGCCGGCTGCTCACCCGCACAGCTCGCTCTCGCATTCGTGCTCCGGCGAGGCAACCATGTCCTTGCGATTCCCGGAACCACGAACATCGCTCATCTTGAGGAAAACTTGAGCGCTGGACGCGCGTCGCTGACCGACGATATCGTCGAGCGCTTGGATACGCTCATCAATCAGCGCACCATCGCCGGCGATCGCTATAACGCAGCGACCCAGGCCGAAATCGATACGGAAAATTTCACGTAGCCTATCCCAATTCCAAGACGGCCCGATGTGCCTGGTCGATGGCGACGTTCGTGTAGGCATCCCAGCCCGAGTCGGAATTGGCGATCGTGATTCGTCCGAATTTGCGGCGGGCCAGCGTCGCGGTCGCTGCTTGTTGGATCGGATCGTCGAATAGCGGAGTGGGCGTGTAGGCATAGCCGTGCGGCCAGCGGTTGACGGTGATCGCCGCGACGTCGCGGTCGAAATCGAAACCCCCGCCGGCGAGCATGCGTCCGAGTTCATCGCGAATCTCGTTCTCGAAATCGTCAAACGACATGGCATAAAGGCGAGCCCGTCCGGCGCGGTACTGCTCGCGCATGGTGAGCCCTTGATTCGGTGCGGTCGGCGTGTGAATGAGATGGATGCAAATAGGTTGTGATGGATCCGCCGAGAAACGATAGCCGCCCATGCTTACCGGGAAATCCAGATAGGCGGCATACGTGCCGCCGGGATTGTCGATGGCCGCGACGCCGAGTCGATGCCACGCGTGCCAGTTGCGCACGACCACGTTGACGTAGACCAGCGGAGCGCGCACGTTGGTATGCAGTGCCGCGCGCTGTTCGGCGCCGATTTCCGGTGCTATGTAGGGAATCATCGCCTGGTAGCACGCGAGCACGCAATCGCGCGCGGCAATGCGGGTGGGGGTCCCCGCGGTCACGTAGTCGACCTCCACGCCCTGCGCGACGTTGCGCACCTGAACCACGGTCGAGCTCAGACGCAGTCGCACGTCGTGTTCGGGTCGGTCGAGCTGTGCGTAGTCGAAGCGGGCCCGCACGATGTCGTCCATCGTCGCACCGGGCGCTATGCCCGGCACGAGGCGGCGCACCAGCATTCGTGCAATCGAGGCGTTCCCGTCCGGGAAGTGATAGATGTAGGGCTCCTCCGCTTCCGTTCCGAGAATTTTTCTCTGCGCCTTCATTCCGGGCATGCCGAGCGTCTCGCTGGCGGGAACCGCGTCGATGCCCACGGCCCAAAGGTCATGAGTCCGCGTCTGCAAGACCTTGATCACGTCATCGTCCGCATTCCAGTATTGCTTGAGAAAATCGCGATAGCTGATGTGCTCGAGAATGGCACGTCGCTCGGTCTTGGATTTGCCCGCCAGCACGTCCCGGTCCGACCACACCATGTCCACCAACTGCTCGCGTGCCGCGCGGGACACCGGAAAATCTTCGACGAAGGCGCGCATTTGGGACTCATCGGCGGGCGATTCGTCCATTTCATCCCAGACGCCGAACGGCCGCTTGACCAAGCGGTCGGCATCGAAGGTCTCCCGCTTGAAGAACACGGCGTGCGAGAGATCCCAGCGGGAGTAAAACTTCTGATCGAATGCCGTGTTGAAACGGGACACGTCAATGTCGAGATCATGCAGCAATGCCTTGGACACTTTGCTCCACCGATGGCGCGGGGAGTCGATGGACTGGGTGCCGCCATAACCGATGAGCAACTGGCCATCGATCAAGAATTCGTTGCGCTTGGCGTGGCCACCGAAATCATCATTGGTATCGAGGAGCAAAATGCGCGCCCGTGGATGGCGCTGACGGTAGAAGTGCGCCGCCGCCAGTCCGCTGATGCCCGCTCCGACGACCACCAGGTCGTAGCGTTCGATAACTGAGGAATTCGAAAAATCGAATTTTCCCCCGTCCCGGAGTCGATGCGCGGCTTCGAACGAACCGACGTGACTACCGCGCAGTCCGTCGCGCGCAGGGGGGTAGTCCACCGGCGCCGCGCCGGCCGGCGCGTCGGGCTCCGCGGTGGCCCGTCCCATTCCCGCGGATCCGACTATTGCGATCGCCACACCGTTCAAAAAATCGCGCCGTGTGATGCCATTGGTCATATTGTCATGTTCGCAACACGGTTGACGCGCGTCAAATCGTTGCTTCGTGCTGGAATAGGTGGATGATGAGCACGGTCGGGGGGCCTTTTTTGAATACGAATGCGTTGTTCGGCTGCATTGCGCACGCGCGGGTTGCACGCGGCGTGTTGTTATTGGCAATGGGCCTGGGACCCCTGGGCACTCTGGGGTCCGCCCCGCTTGCAAGCCCGGCGGGCGACGTCGCGGACGAACTTCAGGAAATCGTGGTGGACGCGGCCGAACCACGCTACGTCGCACCGACGCGACGCGATCAGATCGGTCGCATCTGGGCACCCGTCTTCATCAACGGTCGCGGCCCCTTTCGATTGGTACTCGACACCGGCGCCAGCCACTCCGCCGTGACTGCCATCGTGGCCACCGCGCTCGGCATTCCCACCGACCAGTCGCCGCCGGTCATGCTGCACGGTGTTACCGGATCCGCAGCCGTGCCAACGATCCGCGTCGATACGTTGAGCGTTGGCGATCTGGCCGTGGATTCGCCCATTCTGCCCATCGTGCCGGACGCCATGGGCGGTGCGCAGGGGGTGCTGGGCTCGGAGGGGCTTGCCAACAAGCGTATCTTCATCGATTTTCGCCACGATCAGATTTCGATCAAGTATTCCCGCGGAGAACGCGCAGAGCGCGATTTCGTCAACGTCCCGTTCCGATCGATGCACGGCCGGTTGATCATCGTCGATGCGGTGGTGGGCGTCGTGCGCACCAAGGCCATCATCGACACGGGTGGCCAGACGACGATCGCCAACCTGGCGTTGCGGGACGCATTGGTCCATGCCAATGAGGGCGGCCGGGGCAGGCCCGATCAGATCGAAGGAGCGACGATGGCGATACAGGACGGTTCGTTCATCGCCACGCCCGCAATCCATTTCGGCTCCATCAAGATGATCGATCCTGGCGTAACCTTCGCCGACATGTACATTTTCAAACAGTGGAAGATGACGCGCGAACCCGCCATATTGATCGGCATGGACGCCTTGGGCGTTCTCGACGCGTTGGTCATCGACTACCGTCTCCACGAATTGCACATGCGTACCCTCAAGAGCGGTTGATGATGAAACGAGAGCCGATATGATGAAACAAGACCCGAATGATCCAATGCTCGATGAACCGGTGATGAACAAGCCCCTGATCGGTGTCGCGGCCGCGGTCGTGATCGCGGCGGTGGTCGGGTGGTATTTCTGGCACAGTCGTAGCGTGCCGCCAACCTCAGCCGCAACGGCGGTGGCCCCGGCGCCACCCGCACCCCCGAGCGTAGCCGAGGATCAGATCGCGCATCCGGTACCGGCGGCAGCCGCGGATACCTCGACCGAGCCGCTGCCGTCACTCGGTGAGAGCGACGCCGCGTTCAACGTGGCGGTGGCTGAGGCGGCCGGAGGCTCCGCTCTCATGCGCTACCTCGTGCCCGCCGATCTCATCCGCCACATCGTGGTGACCGTCGACAACATGCCGCGTCAGAAGGTGGCCGTGGACAAGCGTCCCACCGCGCCCCTGGCCGGGACCTTCATTGCCCAAGGCGACGAGTTGAGAGCCACCCTCGATCCGCAAAACTACAAGCGCTATGAGCCCTTGGTGGCGGTGATTCAACAGGTGGACATGCGGCGGCTGGTCGAGGTGTATTTGCGGTTTTATCCCTTGTTCCAGCAGGCCTACCAAGATCTCGGTTATCCGAACGGTTATTTCAACGACCGGCTCGTCCAGGTGATCGATGACTTGTTGGCGACGCCGCAGTTGAGTGGGCAGATCGATCTCGTGCGACCCAATGTCATGTATGTGTTCTCCGATCCGACATTGGAGGCACGCCCGGCCGGTCAGAAGCTCTTGATACGCATGGGACCGGAGAACGAGGCGGCGGTGAAGGCCAAGCTCATGGAGCTTAGAGCGGCGGTCACGGCGGCAGTGCCCAAGCACTGAGACCGCGGTAGGGCCGCGCCGCATACTCTGCTAGGTTTCCAGCGTTACGTTTGCTTCACAGTCTTAGCCGGCATTCAAACTGTGACGTTATGGCTTGGAATGGGCGGCCCTATCCTCATACTGCGGCGACGGAATTCCAACAGCGGGAACGATAATGACAAAGACCTTCTTGGATTCATTGGCGGCGCGGCGCGGATTGCTCGCCGGGCTCTCCGCTGCGACGCTACTCAGCGGCTGCGTGGTGGAACAGCCTGTCTACCGGCCGCCACCGCCACCGCCGCCGCGTGAATACTATTACCCGCCACCACCGGCGCCGGCGCCCTACGTTGCGCCTGCCGCGGATGTCGAGGTGCAGGCCAGTCAGCCGCCGCCGCCGTTGCCGGAGTACGATCAGCCGCCCTGTCCCGAGGACGGTTATCTCTGGACCCCGGGTTATTGGCATTGGACGGGCAGCGATTACTACTGGATTCCGGGCACATGGGTGCAGCCGCCGCGCGTCGGCCTCTTGTGGACGCCCGGATATTGGGGCTTCGTCGGCGGTTATTATGGCTGGCACCCGGGCTACTGGGGTCCGCAAGTAGGCTTCTACGGTGGCGTGAATTACGGATTCGGCTATGTGGGCGTCGGTTTTGCCGGAGGGCATTGGGCCGGCAATTCGTTCGCGTACAACACGGCCGTCAACAACGTCAATACGACCGTCATTCACAACACATATAACACCACCGTCGTGAACAACGTCACCGTCAACAACGTCAGCTACAACGGCGGGGCCGGCGGTATTGCCGCCGCACCGACCGCGGCAGAACGCGCCGCGGCCGCACAGCCGCATATCCCACCGACCGTCGCGCAGCAGCAACACGTGCAGGAGGCGGTTCGCAATCCGGCCTTGTCCGCGCGCGCCAACGGGGGTCACCCCGCCATCGCCGCGACGGCGCGACCCGCCGCCTTCAGCGGACCCGGGGTCGTGAGCGCGCACGGCGCGACGCCCGCAACGCCTCGACCCGGAGCCCCGGGACCCGGTGCGCAGGGAGCCACGCGCGCGCCGGCGGTTGCCGGCCAGCCGGCTTATGCTCGTCCACCGGCGCAGTACGCGGGCGCCAGGCCGCCGGCTCCCAAGGGCGGCGCACCGAAGCCGCCGCCGAAGAAGGCCCCGCAGGAATCCAAGGAACATCAACGCTGACGAGCCAGGCAGGTGTGCCCGGGGCTACGGAGCAAGGCGGCTACGGAACGGGGCCTACTGAGCGGGGCCCGCCGTCGGTCGCACCACGGGCAGGTCGATGAAGCTCGCGGCGCTGGTCGCAGCGAAGATTCTGACGGTGGCTTTTTGATAATCGCCGGGCTTGGCGAAAAAGATGTTGTCGACGTAGGTCTGTGGGTTGCGATCGTAGAGCGGAAACAACGTGGATTGCACTTGGACCATGATGCGATGGCCCGGCAGAAACACGTGGTTCGCGGTCGGCAACCCGAATCGGAACACTTGCTGCTTGCCGGCGGGAATCGGCGTCGGCTCGCTAAACGAATTGCGATAGCGTCCGCGCAGGATATCGGCGGCGACCATCAATTGATAACCGCCCATCTTCGGATCACGCCCGACCTCATCGGGATAGACGTCGATCAGCTTCACCACGAAATCGCCGTCGGTGCCGGTCGTGGAGGCGATGAGATTCGCGATCGGCTCACCGCTGATTTTCACAGGTTCGGTGAGTCGCGGCGTACTGAAGCTCAGCACATCGGTGCGTGAGGCTACGTCGCGTTGGTCACTGACCAACCAAGTTTCCCAGCTCGTCTCGCCGGTTTCGCCGCCGATGTGAATGGGGCGCGGAATATACGGAACGGGTTTCGCCGGATCGGATACGTAGCTCTCGAAGCCAGCGCCGACGGGTGCGACCACGCCAAGCCTGCCGCCGGGCTGCAAGTAGAACTTCTGATGGTCGATCGCGCAGGTAGATTCGCAGCCCGCGGGCCACGTGGAGAGCGACAGCCAGCGGTTCGTCCCGGTCTCGAACGCCGTCACGGGCGTTATCCCGATCGGAGGCGCATCGTCCTTGAGGTAATGGTCCAAAAAAGGACGCAGAATGTGCAGGCGGAAGTACGCGGCCGTATCGCTGCCGAACTCGATCGCGCCGACGTGGCTGCCGTCCAACCGTTCCTGGTGGTGATACCACGGGCCCAGAACCAGGTAGAGATTCGACGTGTCGGCGTGAGGGCCATTCAATGCCTTCCAAACCGCGATGTTGCCGTAGATATCCTCCTGATCCCAGAGGCTGTGCACCAGCATCACGGGAACCGTGACTCCCAGCGTGCCCAGAATCTTGTCGACCGCTTGATCCTGCCAAAACGCGTCGTAGGCCGGATGCTGCATGACTTTCGTCGCGAATCCCACCTGATCGAGCCCGTGCAAGCGCGCCATCTCGCCCGCGGAACCGGCGGCGAGCCAGGTCTCATAGTCGTCATAGTGATCTGACCACCAGCCAAGGTCGCTATCGCGCGTGGCCTCCTGATCATGGATGTAAGTGAGGCTGTTCTGCCGGAAGGCACCCTTGTGAAACCAATCGTCGCCCATCCACCCGTCCGCCATGGCATTGATGGGGACGGCGGCGCGCAAGGCCGGATGGGGATGCACGAGCGCCATCAACGAGGTGAAGCCGTCGTAGGAGATTCCCAATATCCCCACCTTGCCGTTGGTCTCGGGGATGTTTTTCACGAGCCAGTCGATCGTGTCATAGGTGTCGGTGGAATGATCGACCATCGTGGGATTCAACGGCCCGTGCAGCGGCCGTGTCATGACGTAATCACCCTCCGATCCATGCTTGCCGCGAACGTCCTGCAGCACCCGGATGTACCCACCGTTGACGACCGCGTCGTCCGCCACGTCGGTGCTGTCGATGACGGTGGACAAATGAGCGCTCGAATTCTTCGCCCCCCGGTCGCTGGCGCCGTAGGGTGTGCGCGTCAGCAGAATGGGTGCCCGGCTGGCACCGCGAGGGATGAGGATGACGGTTTTCAATTTCACGCCGTCGCGCATGGGAATCATCACTTCCCGCTGCGTGTAGTCGAAGCTGTCGACGCGCGGGGAAAAATTGTCGGGCGTTTCGCTCGGCAGGGCGGCGAGCGGTGTCGCTCCGGCCGGTGCCCCGGCGGATGCCGGCGGTGAGGGAGCGGGCACGGCGGCCAGCGTCGGCCCGACGAGGGTCAGCCAAGCTAGGCCGTTCAAGGTCGCCAAAATGGTCCGAAGCAAACGAGGTGAGCCGGGCCGTAGAGCGGATGCGTTCATGGTGGATCTTGTGGTTTAGCGCACATTTCTCGCGCCGCAACAGTGTCCAGTATGTCAAATGGCTACGCAATGCCCGGGAGCTTTCGCGTTCGATGCTGGCGCAGCGTCGATACCTCGCTGAGCGCCAGGCGAGGAGTCTAGAGCCCAGCGGTTGTTGCGATGCGGGGCCCCTCATGCGAGACCGGATCGATGCTGCGAGGGGCTCCGCAGATCCTATCCTGCGGAGCGGCGTGGCGGAATTTTGACGTGTGACCTGTGACTCGGATGCGATCCATCAGCATCAAATTGAAAGTCGTTTTGGCGGTCGTGCTGCTCGCGCTCTTGATTCTATTGCCGGCCAGCGCGGTACAGATGGTGTTCATTCGGCAGGATATGGTCCGGATGCTGTCGGATCAGCAGTTCGCGGCCACCGCGCGTACCGCCGCCGATATCGATGCCAAATTCGACAATGAACGCGACGCGCTGCTGCGGGTTGCCAAAGGGATGCCGGATTCCATTTTGGCATCACCTACGGCGACCTCCGCCTATTTTGCGCAAAGACCGGGTTTGCTGGCGGCATTCGATGAATTGTGGGCCGTGCGTCCCGATGGAGAGTTGCTCAGCGATCTTCCCCACGTTGCGCACCGATCCCCGTTGAGCACGCGCGAACTCGCCGACCTGGCCCGGGTGGGGACCGATCTGAAGCCGCTCATCAGCCAACCAGCGCGGAACGCCTTGGATGGCGCACCGGCCATCGAGATCATTGCCCCCGTCTTGAGCGCCGATGGCCGGTTCATGGGCGCGCTGATTGCCGTCGTCAAACTGATGAACAAGAATCTGCTCGGGACGTTGGCCCATGCCAAGGTCGGAAAGTCCGGAGTTTTCGTCATGATGACGAAGGAGCCGACGCCACTGTTTCTGCTGCATCCGCGCAAGGAAATGATACTGCAGCCGCGGCCGGAGAATGCCGCTTCGGAGACCGGACGAGCGCTCAAGGGCTTCGAAGGCAGCGCTGAAGGTACCCCCCTTTTCGGGGAGCGTAGCCTGTACAGTTACAAGTCGCTCAAGAACGTCGATTGGCTGCTCATGTCCGTCGTGCCGCTCAAAGAGCTGTATGCACCGATCACCCAGGCCGAGCGGCGGCTGTGGGGCATCACGCTCGTGATCGGTCTGGCCGTGATCCCGCTTGCATGGATACTGACCTCGCTGATGCTCAAACCGCTGCTGGCCCTGCGCGCCGTCATCGAAAAGCTAAGGCTCGACTCCTCTGCGTACACGCCGCATCTGGTGCAGCGGCGTGACGAAATCGGCGATCTCGCGCGCAGTTTCTATTCGTTGTTCAGCGAATTGACTGCGGCGTCGGCACGTGAGACGGCAGCCTCGGCGCGCGAGCGCGAGGCTGAGCGCCGGCTACGAGAGGTCGCCGAATCGACGGCGCGCTCAAAGAGCGAATTCTTGGCGACGATGAGCCACGAGGTGCGAACTCCAATGAGCGGCGTGCTCGGCATCAGTGAACTCCTGTTGGAGACGCCGCTCACCGCCGAGCAACGCGACTACGTACAAACCATTTTGAGTTCCGGCAAGTCGTTGCTGGCCATTTCCAACGACATCCTCGATATCTCGAAAATCGAGGCCGGCAAGCTCGATCTCGAGGCGGTCCCTCTCGATCCGGTCCAGGCAGTGCGCGACGTGGCCGCGCTGTTCGGACCACGCGCCTCCTCGAAGGGGCTGACGATCAACGTCGATGTGGCGCCGGATGTGCCGCGGGATGTGATCGGCGATCCGGGTCGCCTGCGCCAGGTGCTCTCGAATCTCCTCGGCAATTCGATCAAGTTCACCGCGACGGGCGGGATTCGTATTGCTTTGAGCGTCGTCGAGGCGATTGAGGACGATGTGGTGCTGGCGTTCGCCGTCATCGACTCCGGGATCGGCATGACGCCAGAGCAGCAAGCGAAGTTGTTCCAGCCCTTTTCTCAGGCGGAGGAATCGACCAGCCGGCGTTTCGGCGGCACGGGGTTGGGGTTGTCGATCTGCTTGCGCTTGGTCGAATTGATGGCAGGTCACTTCGACGTCACGAGCACCCCCGGCGAAGGTTCCCGGTTCACGTTCACTCTGCGCTGTGCGCGCGCCGAGACCGGGTCCAGCCGCATAGACTCGGCTACGGCGAGCGGTCCGCCGCAACGCTTCACTGGCCGAGTCTTGCTGGTCGATGACAACCTCGTGAACCGCAAAGTGGCGCGCGCGACCCTGTCCACGCTCGGTCTTGCGGTCATCGAGGCGGAAGACGGTAGCCAGGCATTGGACGCGCTGCGAGGGGACCCGGTGGACCTCGTGCTCATGGACATGAACATGCCGGTCATGGATGGCCTCGAGGCGACGCGGCGCATTCGCGCGGCCGAGGCGTCAGAAGGGCGCCCCCGTCTGCCGATATTGGCCATGACCGCCAATGTCATGCAGGATGCAGTCGATTCGTGCCTGGGTGCGGGCATGGATGGTTACGTACCAAAGCCGTTTCTGCGCTCCGAAATGATCGGAGCGCTGTCGCAGTGGCTTGCGCCTGCGCCGGCCGCTGCCCCTGACGTTACGCCGGCCGCTGCCCCGGCAAGCGAGGCCGCGCCGCCGCCGCAGGCGAGAGACGGATTGGAGGCGGGTGTCATCAACCTCCCATCGTATCGTCGGCTCGAAGACGACATGGGCCCAGAGATGTCGGGCTTGGTCGCCGAGTTCATCGACTCAACGACGCTCTTGATGGATGAGGTCTGGCGCGCAGCAGAGCGGCAGGATCTGGATGTGATCAAGAGCCGCGCGCATGTCCTGAAAGCAACCGCGGCGACGCTCGGTGCCAATCGCCTGAGCGCGATGGCGGCAGCCCTGGAAGCCGTTCAACCGGCGCAAGGCCCGCCCGCCGCGCTCGATGCCATAAGCGAAATGAAGGCTGAGTTCGCGCGGGTCGTGCACGCGCTCAGGAATATAGCCGAAACCCGCCTCGCCAGCGCGTGATCCGCGCCGATGTGCTTGGCGCCATACCAGCCTTCTCCTGATGCGTCCTTGCGACCACAGCCGCAACGGGGCATGATCGCGCAGTGGTCCGCTGGTTTTAAGAGATAATTCTTGCTTTAAGTCAAGCGGTGCCGGGCTGGCGTCATCATGATCAAGGGGCATGCACATGAATTCATTGGCTTTTACGGTCTCCGACGGCGTCGCCACGCTGGCAATACAGCGAGCAGCGGTCAGCAATGCGATCGACATCACCATCATTCGGGCCATGCACCTGGCGCTCGATCAAATCCAAAAGGGCGACAGCGGTGCGCGAGCCGTCGTCATTACCGGCAGCAAAGAGGTGTTTTGCAGCGGTTTGGACCTTCATTCGGTGGACTTGAAGACCCAGGAGGCTCGCCAGCGGGCCCATTTCGAGATGCGGCGTTTCATGGACCCGTTGATCCTCAGATTGAGCGGCTTTCGTTTTCCCATCATTGCCGCGGTGAACGGGGCCGCGGTCGGCGCCGGAATGAGCCTGGCGCTGGCCAGCGACATCATCATTGCCGGTGAGAACGGCTATTTCCTGCCGTCGTTCGCGCGCCTCGGATTGGTTCCCGATGCGGGCATCACGTTCCATTTGGCGAGGCGCATCGGCGGTGGCCGCTCATTGTCGTCGCTGATGCTGGCCGAGAAGATCGACGCCAAGACGGCGCTGGACTGGGGCCTCGCTTATGCCGTCGTGCCGGATGCCGAGGTCGTGAGCCGCGCGCAGGCGGTTGCCCGCCGGTTGGCCACGGGGCCGTGCGCGGTCCTCGGGCAGATCCGTTCCCTCCATGCTTCGACGTTCGACAACTCACTGCAGGAACAACTGCGCGCTGAACGCAGCGCACAGGAGATGACGCTCGAGACGCACGATTGCGTCGAGGGTGTGCGGGCTTTCTTCGAGAAGCGCGAGCCGAATTTTTCAGAGCACTGATCCCTAAGACACGGACCGTGCCGCTTCGCGGAGCACCGCCCGCGTGGCCGTGATATCGGCGGGTGTGGTGCGGCAACAGCCGCCGACGAGCCGCGCTCCAGCCTCATACCAGCCTCGAACGCTCTCGGCAAACGGCGTCGATTGCGATTCCCCTCTCCAACTCTTCGTAATCGCCTCGTAGCGTTCACCGGAATTCGGATACGCGACCAACGGCTTATCCGTGCGGCTGGCCATATGCAGCAGCAACTCGCCGACGTATTCCGGCGGCGTGCAATTGATGCCGATCGCGGCCACCTGACTGATCTGGTGCAGTTCGGCGGCACAAATAGACACGTCCTCGCCTTGGGCATTGCGCCGGCCGTCGCGGCACGAGAAACTCATCCATGCCGTCAGCTGGGGGCAGTCCTGTAACAACTCGGCGAGCACCATGGCCTCGCGCAAACAGGGAATGGTTTCGCACGCGAGCACATCCGCACCCGATGTCGCCAACACCTCGAGGCGCGGCGCATGGAAAGCGCGCAATTGCGCATCGCTCACGGCATAGTGGCCCCGGTATTCGGAGCCGTCGGCCAGCATGGCCCCGTACGGTCCGATCGATGCGGCCACGAGCGGGCGCTCGCGATCCTTACGATTGGCGTGAACGGCCCAGAATTCGTCGCGCACGGACACTGCGAGCGTAACGGCCTCGCGCATCAATTGCGCCGCACGATCTTGATCGAGCCCCCGGCGCCGACAGCCTTCGAATGTCGCTTGATAGGTTGCCGTGGTCGCCACGTCCGCGCCGGCCGCGAAATAATCCCGGTGGACGGCACGGATCAGATCCGGCTGCTCGATCAGGCACTTTGCCGACCACAGGGGATCGAACAGATCGGCACCACGGCGCTCCAATTCGGTGGCGAGCGCACCGTCGAGAACGAGCACGTTGCGGCGGCTCAAATACTCGTTGATCGGATCGGACATTGTCATAGATCGGGGATTGCGGCGTCCGGCGGTGCTAATCTGTGAAGTCTTTGCCGAACGGAACATTGTGACGATTCGACCGGCCTTCAAGCCCTATTCGATTGCATTTCCCATCGCCCTGTTGCTCGTGGCCATGGTTTGCTTTCAACTCGGCGCGGCGCTCGTCAAGCAGCTGTTCCCAGCCGTCGGTGCCGCCGGCGCGGCGGCGCTGCGGTTGGGATTGGCCGGACTGATGCTGCTCTTGGTTTGGCGCCCTTGGCGCATGCGGCCGAGCCGTCGCCAGGCGAGCGTCATCTTGGGCTATGGGTTGGCCATGGGCTTGATGAACTACTTTTTCTACTTGTCGCTCGAGCGCATACCGCTCGGCGTCGCCGTCGCGCTCGAGTTCACGGGACCCCTGGCCTTGGCGATGTTGGCGTCGCGGCGGCCGATCGATTTTTTGTGGATCGTGCTGGCGTGCGCCGGCCTGATGGCACTCCTGCCCCTCGAGCCGGATTCGAGGCCCGTTGCCGCGCTCGGCATCGTGTTCGCGCTCGCCGCTGCGCTGTGCTGGGCCCTGTACATCGTATTCGGCCAGAAAGCGGGCACGGCCCATGGCGGTCAAACGACGGCACTGGGCACGTCCATTGGCGCCTGCGTCATGGTCCCGATCGGCTTCGCGCATGCCGGTACGGCGCTGTTTGCGCCGTCGCTGCTGCCCATCGCGTGTGCCGTCGCGGTGCTGTCGAGCGCGTTGCCGTACTCGTTGGAAATGTATGCGCTGCCGCGCGTGCCGACGCGCACTTTTGGGGTCTTGATGAGCCTCGATCCCGCGCTTGCCGCACTGTCGGGCCTCGCCTTCTTGGGCGAAAAGTTGAGCATTTTGCAGTGGTGCGCCATTGCCAGCATCATGGCTGCATCGGGCGGCAGCGCCGTGACGAGCCGGCGCATGACGCCGCAACCGTTACCCGACTAAGGTCACGGCGAGATACAGCACCGCTGCGCCCGCGAGCGTCATGGCCGTGGTCAGAAACTTCGGATGGGCATGGTAGCTTTCCGGTATCAAGTCGCTCGCGCCGATATACAGAAAAAATCCGCCGAACAAGGCGAGCGCCAGACCGAAATCCCGGCCCGACATCGAGAAAAACAGTGTCGCCACGATGCCGACGATGGGGGCGCAAGCATCGAGCACAAGCCAGCGCAACGCCTGCCGTCGCGAGCCGCCGTTCTTCAAGACGATGTTCATGGTGTTGATGCCGTCGGAAAAATCGTGGGTCAACACCGCAATCGCCACGATGGTGCCGACGCCGCGTGAGGTCTGGAAGGCCACACCGATGGCGACCCCGTCCAAGATGCTGTGAATGCACAGCACGGAGGCGGTAAATCCGCCGCGCAGCGCCGATTCGCCGTGGAAGGACATGACGCGGTCGAGCGCCAGATAGAACAGAAACCCCAACGCCGTCCATGTGAGGAGCATGGACGGCGTGTGATATCCGATGCCCACCGTCATGGCTTCCGGCAGCAAATCAAAAAACGCGACGCCGATGACGGCCCCGGCGCTGAAGCCAAGAATGAGGTGCAGCTTGTCGCGCAATTTGAGGGCCATCAGTCCCCCGGCCAGGGTGGTGCCGAATGCCGCCATGGCGATGATCGTCAATAACACGAGATGATCAGATCGACTTCGAGAATCCGACGAACAAGCCGCGCCGCGGCCCGAATTGCGGCGCTCCCACGCCCACGCCGGTGCCATTGCGGATCTCGTAGATCTTGTCGAAGGCGTTGATGAGATCGAAGCGCGTGGTCAGCGTCCCCGCAGCGTCGATGTGGAACACGTGGCTCACGCCGAAGTTGACCTGAGCGTATTCGGGCAGGTGGGCGCCGTTCGGTATGGAGTTGCCGTCCGGCAAGGTTTCATCGGCGCGCAGCCCAGAGCCTATGAGCAGGTCGCCGCTCAAGCGCGTGTCGTGCCACAGATACGAAGCCCCGGCCGAGGCGGTGAATTTCTGCTCGTGATCCAGATGAATGTAGTGGGTGGCGATGTAGTCGAGATCGGCCTCGGAGAAATTGAACTGCGCCGAATCGATCTGCTTGCCTTCAGCCGTCTGGTACGCCAGATTCACATAGGCCGAGAGCGCGTCGGCGCTGTAATTACCGGTCAGTTCCGCGCCGTATTGCTTGCCATGAGCGTAGTTGAACGGCGTCAGGATGATCGGAGCGCCGAACTGACCTTCGTCGATGAGGTTGTCCGACTGCTTGTAGTAGGTGTCCACGCCCACGGTGAATCGCCGTGCGATTTTCTGCTGCAGCCCTACGTCATAGTAATTCGCTTGTTCCGCCTGCGGCGTGTCGGCCTGCGTCACCGCGGCGCCGCCGGTGGTGCCGACGAACTTGTCGACCGTCTCGTTGCCCACCAGTTCGAACGGTGGCGGCGACAAATACCGGGCATAGCCACCGTGCACGATCGTGTCGGCCAGAGCCTGCCACACGACATTGACGCGCGGGCTCACCTGGTGGGCACTCGCGAATGCGTTGAACTTGTCGAACCGCAATCCGTAATTCACGGTCACGTCGGGAACGACTTTCCATTCGTCCTGCAGATAGACGCTCTCGATCCACTCGGTCTTGCCGCCATCATCGACGATCGACTCGGGGACGTCGCTGATCTGGTTGCCCGCCGCATCGAGCCCGATAACCTCGGACACGGTCGCGCTCTTGGAATGATCGCTCTGTAGGAACAGTCCCGCGCGCAGCGTATGTACATCGCCGAGCTTGTAGGCCGCGTCGGATTGCAGGGCATAAGCGACGTTCTGTTTGTAGGCTTCCTGGCTGAGCCCGTTGTAGATCAGATCGCCCAGATTGTCGGGATCGAACGTCAGACTGGAATATCGGGCCGTCGCCGACGTTTGTATGTCGAGCGCCCCCCTGGAGTGCTGCCAGCTCAAGACGAGGAAATGATTCAGTTCGCGCTGATTCTCGTCGAGCGCCGCGCTCGGATAGGTGGTTTGCCCGTTCACGTCGAGCGGCATGCCGTCTGCATTACGAATGCCGGGCTCCAGGCCGGCTCGATTCGGAATCTGAAAGATGCCCGTCGACGTGCTCAATGCCGTGCTCAGGCGGTTCTCTTCGTCGAGAATGTACTCGGCGTAGGCAAAGCCGTGATACTGCTTTGTATGGTCGTGGATGGGATTGGAACTGCCGTCCGGCGATTCGATGCCAAGATCGCTGCGCAAGAAATCGCCCGACACGAAGTAATTGAGATTTCCCGCCGAACCCCCGTAGTTAAAACTGGGCGTGACCTCGCCGTGGCTGCCGCCATAGACGGAGATCGTGCCGCCGGGGTCGATGACGCCGCTCTTGGTCTTCAGGTCGATGATGCCTGCGGTGCGCAAGCCGTACTCCGCGGGCAGCGCTCCGTCGATCAGGGTCAGTGACGAAATCAAGCGCGGATCCAACGACTGACCGAACACGCTGATGCCTTCCGGCAGGATGATGCCGTTCAGACGATATTGCAGACCGTTATGCTCGCCGCGAACGTGGAACTGGCCGAATGAATCCTGCGCCACGTCCGGGGCCTGCATGATGACCTGGTTGAGCAATTGATTGTCGCCGCCGGGCTGTGAAGCGATGGCTTGTTCATCGATCACGTAGGTCGACGCGCCCGTCTGCGTCTGAATGCTGTTGCGCGCCTCGTTGAGCTTTTGCGCGATGACGGTGATCGGATCGAGGATCGCACTCGAATCGGCGGGCGTTGCGGCGAACGCGAACGCGGGTAAATAAAAGGAAAAAACGGCGGCGAGCGCGAGCGGCTGCGCCCAGGTTGAAAGCCTCGACATGTCAATACTCTCCCTCGAAACGATACGCGGCCCAACGGCGTTGGCCGTCTGGGCGAAAAAACCCCCGACAACGATTAGGTGGTGGGTGGCGGTGCGCGCGAACGAAAAGCGAGGGTTGAATCGAGATCGACGCGGGAGTCGGCCGGCGCGCGCACGGCGAGGCCGCGCGCGTGAAGATCGAGGGGCGGCAGTGCCGTCGGCGTCCCGCCGGCGCAGAGCAAAGGCGCGAATGCGAGGCACTCATTACAGGCATCATGGCCGGCAATTCCGGCTTGATGACTGGCCGGATACCCGGCCGTGGCATCGTGAGAATAGGCGTGGGACATGGCCCCGAGCTGGGCCAAGAAAAGCGCCAGGCCCGCCAGTATGGCGAGCCGTGAACCGAAACGATGCAGTCGTTTTCTCAAAATCTACCTCAATGGGGCCGCGAGGATGCTAGCACCCCGTGGACCGACAAGGAATTACTTCACAGTCCGTAGATCCCGTCTGCGGAGGCTGGCTGGAACCGCAACCAGCGTCGTATCGCGCTCCCGAGTCGACCCGCCTCGAATTCGACCGGCGGTCTTTGTGAGATGGACCCGGCAGATTGCCGCAGAACTTGAGTTTCATCGTGCCGAACTGCGACCGAAGTCACGACGATGGCGGCATATGTCGCAACAATAGCGGCCGAACTAAGGGAAGCCCTTAGTGCTTGATCCAACCGACCCATTTTTTTCGAGGAGCTTTCATGCGTCAGATTCTTACCGCCTTGGTCGCCGCCACCTTGGGCGCCACCGCATTGACCGCCGGTGCCGCCCACTCGGCGACGACCACGACCACGACTTTCGCGGTGACCGCGACGGTCCTATCCACGTGCTCCGCCACGGCGGCCGCCCTGCCGTTCGGAACGTATACCCCGGGTGCCGGTGGGTTGGCCGCCAACAGCACCATCAGCGTCAAGTGCACCAAGAACACGCCGTACACAGTCGCTCTGAACGTGGGAACCGGAACCGGTGCGGCCTTCGCCACGGGCCGGTTGATGTCCTCGGGCGCGAACACGCTCCAGTACAACCTCTACACGAGCGCGGCGTTCGCCACCGTGTTCGGCGATGGTACCGGAACCACCGCCACGGTGGCGGGAGTGGGCGCCGGCGTCGCCACGGCCACTACCACGACGGTCTATGGCCAACTGGTCGATAGTGCGGCCAATCAGCTCGCCGTGCCGGGCAACTACACCGACACCATCACCGTCAGCGTCTCTTACTGAGCGACGATGCGCGTGCGATGGACCTTGCTGGTCTGGATGGCGGCGGCGTTTCCCGCCGCCGCCAGTACCTTCAACATTTCGCCCATTCGCGCGGAGCTATCGGAAAATCACCGCACGGCGGTGCTCACCCTCACGAATGCCGATGACCAGCCGGTGGTGGTGCAGGTTCACGTGCTCGCCTGGTCGCAGGAGAATGGCGAAGAGCACCAGGAGGAGACGCGCGAAGTCCTGGTGACTCCGCCGGTGCTGCAAATCCCGGCGATGCACGAGCAAATCGTGCGCATCGCGCTGCGCCGGGATCCCGATGCCCAGCGGGAGCTCACCTATCGAGTCATCTTCGAAGAAGTCCCGCAGGCGGCACCCGCGAATTTCACGGGACTGCGCGTCGCACTGCGCTTGAGCGTGCCGATCTTCATCGCACCGGCGCATGCCAGGGCGGCACCCGATGTGAGTTGGGAAGCACACCGCCTTGCGAATGGCGATATCGAAGTGGCCGCCACCAACCGCGGGACCGGTCATCTGCAAATCAGTGATTTCGACTTGCAGTGGCACGCCATGGGCACCCGGCAAAGCCCCGACGGCGAACTGCATTCCATGGCCCCGAAATATGTGCTGCCGGGTAGCCGCATGATATGGACCCTGAAGCCATCGCCAGCGGCCACTCCGGTCCGGTCTGCCGCGGGCGTCGTTCATGGCCACAGCGACGCGGGCGAATTCTCAGCCGATGTTGTGCTCAGCGGCTCGTAAGAGCCGCGGGTCGGCGCGGCTCGCCGCGATGTTATTTGTCTTGTTCGCCGGCCCGACTTGGGCCGCCGCGAGTGGCGAACCGGCGGAGGCGGTTCTCGAAGTCGCCCTCGGTCAAGACGGCGTGGGCGAAACGATGGTGGTCCTGCGTGATGCCAAGAATGTGCTCTACCTGGACGAGAACGACTTCGGCAAGCTGCGGCTGCACCTGCCGCAGACGGCGCCTTACATGCGCGATGGCCGCCGTTATTTTGCACCGGCGGCCATCGCCGGCTGCAAGGTGGCCATCGATGAAACGAGGCAAAGAGCGGTCATCTTCGCGCCATCATCGGCGTTCGAGACAACGCATGTTCGCAGCGCCGACCGCCAGCGACCCCCGTTAACTCCGGCCTCGCCCGGCGCATTCTTCAATTATCAAGTGTCGGCGCAGCAAATCCAGGGGCAGACCACGGGCGGCGTGCTCGGCGAATTGGGTCTGTTCGCCGGCGCGGGTGTGGTGACCAGCACCGGCGTCGGACGCGCGGACGGGGGCCTTCACGAGTGGGTTCGCCTGGATACGACGTATACCCGCGACTTTCCCGACCAACTCGAGACGCTCAACGTCGGCGATGCGATCAGCGATCCCGGCAGTTGGGGCACGGCGGTGCGTTTCGCGGGTGTCCGGTGGAGCCGCAACTTCGCGCTGCGGCCGGACCTGTTGACGACCCCGATGTTGTCCACGGCGGGTACGGCGACGGTACCGTCGACGGTGGATGTGTTCGTGAACAATCAGCTGGTCACGACCAGCTCCTTGCCGCCGGGTCCGTTCGTCGTCGACCGGCTGCCGACCGTATCCGGAACCGGTGATGTCAGCGTCGTCGTTCGCGATGCATTGGGACGCGAGCAAACCGTCTCCCAATCCTTCTATTCGAGCGTTAGTCTGCTCGCGACCGGTCTCAGCCAATATTCCGTCGACTTGGGCAGCGTGCGCGACGACTATGCGCTGGCGAGCGATCACTACGGTCCGATGCTCGGCGAGGCCACTTACCGCCGCGGCATCAGCGACACTTTCACGATGGAAGGACACGCGGAATTTCTCAGCGGCGCGGCCCGGGCGGCCGGAGCGACCGCGGCATTCGGAGTCGGGCCCGGCATCTTGAACGTCGAGCTGGCGAATGGCGGCGACGCCAGCGGCTCGGGCTGGCTCGCGGGCGTCGGTGCCGAACACCGCGGCCGTCACTTCGGCTTCGTGGCGAACACCACCTGGGCCACCGACGAATTCGCGCAGGTCGGCGAACCGCTGGTTCCCGCCATGCGCGTCCGGCGGCGTAGTCTGCTACAGACTGGAGTGGCCATGGGCCGTTTCGGCTCATTGTCGCTGGCGTACGTCGATGAGACCTACCGCAGTTCCCCGGCCCAACAAACGGTGGGTCTGACGCACAGCATCGGGTTGGGTGCGACGGGCACCGTCAACCTAACACTGTCGCGAACCCATACGGCCGACAGCATGCCGGGCCCCGCGCAGAATTCGACCAGCGCCTTTCTCATCTACGTTCATTCGTTCGGTCAGCGCCGCGCGTTCACGGTCAGCGGCGCGAGCGGCAGCGGCGTCGGCGCTCCGGCGGATGCGGTGAGTGCCTCGATCACCGAGAGTCCGCCCGTGGGGCCCGGCAGCGGCTATCGATTGAGCGCATCGAGCGCCGGCAGCTACGATGCCGACTGGCGGCAACAGCTGCCTGCGGCGGATGTGGAGATCGAAGCGGCGCGCAATCAAGGAATCGAAGGACGCAGTGCCTACGTCAGCGGCGCGATGACCTGGCTCGGCGGGCAGATCAACATCACCCGTTCGGTCAGCGGCAGCTTCGCGATGGTCGATGTCGCCGGACTCGCCGACGTACCCGTGTATGTCGAGAATCAACTCACCACCCACACAGATTCATCGGGCCGCGCGCTGCTGTTTAACCTGCGGCCCTACGAGGCGAATCGCATCAGCATCAGCGCCGAGGATCTGCCTCTCGATACCGCCGTCGCCCAAACCAGCACCGCGATAGCGCCTCCCTATCGCAGCGGCGTCATCGCGCGCTTCCCGGTGGACCGGATCAGCAGCGGCACGTTCAGGCTCGTGACCGACGATGGCCAAGCGGTGCCCGTCGGCGCGACAGTGACGTTGAACGGCAAGGAGTTTCCGGTCGTGCGCGACGGCATGGTCTACGTCACGGGTTACGATCGAAGCACGCGGGCCGATGCGACCTGGCCGGAGGGGCATTGCGAATTCGAGCTCGCGTCCCCGCCTGCGCATGAACCCTTGCCTGATCTAGGTGTGGTCCAATGTCATGCGGCCGGAGTGGGGACTTGATGATCGCTCACCCGATGCGCATCCAGGGGTCATGGCGAGCCGCGATGCTGATGCTCGGCATGATGGTGTGCGGATCTTTCGTACGGGCAGCCGTGGTTTTCACGTGCAGCGTAACCGCGAGTGGTGTGAGTTTCGGCACGTACAATCCGTTGAGCCCGACCGGCGCAGCCGCCGTCGGAAGCTGGACGGTGATTTGCACGGCCGTCGGCTCCGGGTCGGCGACCGTCGCCGGTACACTGTATTTGAGTACGGGGTCGAGCGGCCAATATGCGACGCGCACGCTCGTGTCCGGGACCAACAAACTTGACTACAACATTTATCTCACGCCGGCCTACGCGCAGATCGTTGGCAATGGAACGGCCGGTACCTACGCACCGAGCGCGTCGGGGACGGTGACGGCGGGACAGGTGTACCAGGTGTCCGGCAACTTCTATGGGTTCATGCCGGCGGGCCAAGATTCGGCCGCGGGCGGATACAGCGATACGCTCGTCGTGACCGTGACGTACTGACCCGCACGAGTTCGCGAGTCACCACGAGTTGCCGAGTCAGCACGAGTTGGCGAGCCAGCTCGCGCACCGATTCGAGGCTCAAACGGCCGTCAACGGCCGCACGTTGATGCGCAACGGCCACGGGTATCGGCCCGGCGCGAGTCCTGGCACGAGAAACAGCCGGAAGCGCAACACGAGATTCTTCGTGCCCGCGGCCTGCCAATGCTCCTCGAGCGAGCCGCCCGCGGCACCCAGAGACGCGTCGGCGTCCGATCCATGAACCACGATGGCGGAAAATAGGGGTGTGACGGTCGACAGATCGATCGCAAAGCCCGTGGGACTGTTGCTGCGAACGACCAAGGTCGTGGGCTCCTCGACGTCGATGTATCCGCGCGTCAGATCGGCACTGGCGATATCGATCTCGATTGGCGCCGATTGCAATTCGAACCGGGCCACGGCCGCGACCGTGGCGCCCACGGCGAACGCCGCGCTCGCCTCGCGCGCATGGACGGCGGGGACACCCCCGGCCATCGTCATGGCAAACAGGCCCAGCGCAAGGCGGGCCGAAGCGAGCGGGGGTGTTTGTGGGCGATGATGGTGCTTGCGCAAGTTCAAGTTCATGTCTAGCGGCATTTGGTTTCGGGACTTGAGTATGTGGCCGGCGGTCGACCTCCGTGGGCCGCGAAATGACATAACCGAACCGCGGGTCGGTGAATTGACGCGGTGGACGCTCCTTGCGTGGGTGACGTCAAAACGTCACAACGTCAAAACGTCGTCCAGCGGTTGGGTTATACCGTCCCGGTCCGCTTAGTCGGGTTCGCACGCCTTGATAAGCTCCGCGATCGTGACCATCTCCGGTACAGTCTAGTAGCAACCGCTGTGCACCAAATCGTGGCTGCCGCGTTGTTGAAGTTGAGTGGCGGTGTCTTTTTCGGTTATGGAGAGGCGCAGATGAGTATCAAGAGCAC
>Ga0116230_10000834_pt1 | contig 27930 bp, 20 predicted proteins | sample S1TSphfallax_3_FD_88678 | JGI IMG/M metagenome (GOLD analysis project Ga0116230, IMG submission 88678) | Host-associated microbial communities from peat moss isolated from Minnesota, USA - S1T2_Fd - Sphagnum fallax MG | ecosystem: Host-associated > Plants > Peat moss > Unclassified | place... | reverse complement strand
AATTTTTTAAATTTTCATTTAATCTAATGTATGTAAATTCTAAAACAATTTACCCACCATTTCTTGATCGAAATTCTCAATATGAATTGGGAATGATCTTATCATTGAATTGCAAATTGTCACCATTGTCAATTTTAAGCCACAGATTATTTGATTCATTTGAATTTTTAGTTTTGTTGAAACAACATTTTGTTCCCTGGGTTTCAATTCGGATGGAGCAACATTTTGCTCCACAAGTGTTGATTATGATGTAACAACATTTTTCTTTTGAGCTTCCAAATCACCACCTTTCTTCAATTTCCTTCCTCTAACCATTACAACCTTCAACATTAAAAAAAACCACCATTTCATTGTTTATTGTCAATTTTAATGAATTAAAACAAAAGGACCAGAGAAGAAGAAAAAGAAAAAAAGAAAGAAGGTGACGACAACTTGTTGCCATTGTTTTTTTCACAACACCACCACCATATAAGAAGGTGATAACATTGTAGTCATCACCTTCTTCACAACAAAACCACTAAAAAAGGTTACGGCAGTTGCCATCACCTTTTTTTTGCAACAAAGCCATTGAAGAACGTGACGGAAGTGACGATAGTAGTTGTCGTTGCCTTCTTCTTCTCAAACACAAAGAAGAAGGTGACAATAGTAACTGTCATCGCCTTCTTCATTGCAACAACACCATAGAAGAAGACGACGATGCATTGCCATTGTCTTCTTCTTTTCAAACACAAAAAAAAAACAAAACAAAACATACAAAAAAATCAAAAAAAAAAAAAAAAAAACAAAGAGAAGGGAGGGAGCTTACCTTCAAGCTCCCGCTTCTACCCTTCCGTTTTAAGGACATTTCTGCCCTCTTGCTTCTAGCTGCCACTTTTGCCCTCTCGCTTTTGGCTCCTAGTTCTACCCTCCTGCTTCTGGCTCCTACTTCTGCCCTCCCTCTTCTGCCCTCCCACTTCAAACTCTCTGTGCTCTACTGATGGAGTGAGCGCAAAATGAAGTGAGGTAGGTAGGAGGGAAAACTTTGTGGCAGAGAAGAGGCTAAAAAACCAAAAACCTTGGGTAAGGGAGGATGTGTTTTGGGTTCATTCCCAAAACAGCTTGAACAGGCTCATCCTGAACTGGTGCACTGGTGGCTGCTAGTTCACTCCAGCTTGCACCGTGAAGGATGGATGGTAAGTGGCCACGAAACAGTCTTCTGTTGAGTTCCAGTTCTGTAGCTAACCATGGTGGTTAGCTCAGTTACTTTTTTTTACTACCTACCTACTAACAACCCACAAGTAAATTGTTAATAAGTAGTAAAAACAGCCTGTACCAATGTATGTACAAAACATCTAATTATCTAGTAGTCATCCATTGTCCAAACTATCTAGCTATATATAGGACCTACTTCTTATTGGATGGGATACCGAGGTGAAAGCAGGTATTGACTCAGTTGAGGTTCATCCATAACTGAGTCATAAGGGGCATCCAGTGGATGGTGGGTTGGTGACTGGTGGTTCACTCTGGCCCTAAACCCTAAACCCTGGCCCACTATCCCAAGTTCCAACCTCATTTACCATGTTCCAAATTCCAATTAGCTACTGTGTTCAAATAATGCAAGAGCCATTTCCATGTCTTTGTAACTTTTCACAATCAGCATGAATTCAGTTCCAGTAATGACGGCATGGCCAAGAGAGAGTCAGTTTCTCTCTGACAACCCATATTGCCAGGATGAGGCCTGGCCCCTTATAGATTTAGATAATTATGGGTTGGTGGGGGCACCCTCTAGAATGGTAGTGGCAACCATAATTGAATAGTGGATTGGTGGCCTGTAAGTTGTCATGGCAATGCATCTTTAGAGGAACACTTAGTTGGGCCCAAGGAGGAAAAAAAAAGGCTTATTTTTGGCATTAAAATTTGGTGTTGAGTGTTTATTAATGTTTCAAAATAATACATACCTGAATATTTCCGAACTATTTATTCAAATTAAATTCATTTAAAGTTTATATGTACCCAAAAATTGCATAAATCAGTAAGTTGCAGCTTTCAAGTTATTATTATAATTATGAAGAGATCAGTGCAACTTTAGGTTCAAATGGAAGCTAGGTATACCTAGAACCTAGGACTGACAATCAGTACTTGTTTGGATATTATTTATTTATTTAAGAAAATAAGGTTCGACAATTAAAATTTTCATAATCTCAACAATTGAGGAATACACATTATGTTGTATATTTATAATAGTAACCCAATCTCTGGGACAATAAACAATTTTCCACAAATTTGGAGTTCACTTCTCAAAAATTTCAGCAAACATCAATAGAATCTTCTCTTTTTTTTACTAGACCTTTTGCAAATCATTTTGCTCCTAACATCAAAGTCATAGGTACAGTATCAGGGATTAGGGGTTTAGGGTTGCTTTATGTGGTGGGTTGTTTTTTATGCTGAGCATGTTTTGTGATGCTTGCAGGTTGAAGCTCAAAAAAACATGATCCACTATTGCATTGGTTGTACAATTCTGGCCCTGGTCTCGAAACTATTGTTTGAGCTTCACTCTGCAGGAGTTGGTGGAACTCAAGTACCATAATACCATGGCAGCTGCTTCAGAGCATATTATATATTTTTTAGAAATGCTAAAATTTTCCCCCAAAAAAGCTTTTCTCAAAAAGAATTTTTTTGTGAAGGAAAATGAACAATCTCTTGAAATATTCTGTTTTTGAAATGAAATCTTCAAAATTAATTAATTATTCAGCAGATGTGCAACAGGTATGCATGCACCTCTCTCAGTTCCAATTGCCCAACAAGCTACAGAGGCTGAGCACAGGTTTGTACTTTGTACCTTCTTCCATCAACCAATGATGCATTCAGGAACTGCTTGCTGAAATTAAAGGCTTTCCATGTCTGTTGTATCTGCAAGCCCGGGTGCTCTCAGGCCACACCAAACATATCACAAGAATGGAAAACATGACTTGACATAGACCCAAGGCCAGGGTACTATGATCATTGCAACACCATTGCCTTCATCCTCCCAAATATAGTTACAGACCACAAATCATGGTCACCAGGGCAGAGCTTGCAGCATACACTAGCCCTGGAAAAAGTTCCAGAACTTGTAACCTCCCCTCACTCAGAATAAGATTATTATGTAGAACAGAGATCATCACATCAAAGTTTCAGGTATTAGTAGAGTCATCTAGACCTCACTAAGCATAAGATCCCCCAATGAATCAAAAAGACTAACAAAGTGTTGAATGATTCAATCGTCTGTCACTAATTGCAGAATCAAGGAAATACATACCTCCATAAGAGAAACAATATGCTATCTAGATAACACTCTGCGTAGGTTCAACTTGAAACCAAGATGGATCACAAACTGAGGACAAATGAAAAAACTGCAACCAAACAGGGTCCATGATGATGCCATAAATGTAATTACAGACAATGAAGTCACAAATCCCACTATAGCTATTGGACATCTGCAATAACATGAGATACAGACAACCTAAAGAGGTGCTCTATCCCACTACTTTAGGATCTAACAGTAGTGTACGTTACAGTCTGGCATAGAGACAACTAACTGGTTATGCAAAAGTGTGTCGCAAACTGCCAGTTCACAGCTTAGAGTCTGCCACACAATGTGAAGAGAAACTATGCATATGGCATGGACTTTTGAACTGTGGTACTGCCAATCAATGCATAGGTTTCCCCTCCCTTTCCCAACCTAGCTCTTTCCCTTGCATGCAAGAACCACCTAGAAGATATCACCAACACCAATCATCTCAGCTCAGAGAACCAAACCTTGAGCTGGTGGGGGTTTTGTCACAGCTTCACTGGCAGAATTCACAGAAGGGGCTTGATCATACCCAAGAGAAATATTTGGGTATCTTCCAATTGTAGACTCCGCAGCTGAGCTCAAAGCAATTGCAGCATTCTCAGCTGGGTATGGAGGCGGTGGTGTGTAAGTGCTGCCTATACCATGAGGCTCATGTGGTGAACCTACATGCTGACCATGCTTTTGTTCATCTGTTCCAAAGATGGCTACTTTCTCCATTGCCTTGTGTCCCACTTCCCCAGCAGTTTTTGCTACCCTGGCATATGCCCCAGTGACCCAAGTTGCTCCAGATAAGACATACCTGTTCTTTGCGATGGCAGAGCCAGCACTATTGATCTTCTGCTCTGCTGCAAGGAGTGCAGTGCGTGTCTTTTCAGTGACCTGGAATTTTTCATCAACAGCTTTCACTTGCTGATTGACAGCTGCTGAGCCTGCAGTGAACTTCTGAGTGATCCCAATCTTTTTATCAATCGATGCAACTTGTGCAGATGCATTGGCAGAGATTTGTGATGCATTGGCAGTGATTTGATGCTTCTCATCCAATGCTTTAACCCTGGCTATTGCATTGTTTCCCAACACAAAACCCTTTGCTAGCATGTTGGAAAGCACATCCTGTGCTCTGTTTGTTCCATTGGTGGGAGCAGACTGCACAATGTGGAACACACATAAGCTCAATGAGGCAAGATATCAATTGAACTCATCTGAGGCCATCATACAATTGGAGATCCTACAAGAGTGATTTGACAAATTACATACATAAGAGGATCAAGACCTCTTACCACAGGCTCTGGGGGGTATGGATCATTGGGGATAATAGGTACAGTGCTTGTTGCAGTCCTGTCAGAATCTTCAGCAGGAGAGATGGTAACTGCCTGATCTACAATTGTTGCACCCTGCAAACCAACAACCAAGGGCAGAACAGTCAACATTCACCTATTTCCATGATCCCAATTTGCTTGCTGCAGCAAACTAACTCCTGAGCTCATATCCAGTTGCTGTTACACAAATCCAACCATAGGCTTCAAAATTCACATAGTTTGGTTATCTCAACACTAAGGTGACATAAAACAATGATGTGCAGCATGAGAAGAAAAAACCACAATGATAGAAATCTATGTTCGTCACTAATCTCAACCAGAAAACCAAGCAAGGAGAATGCTAGGGAAAAAGGAGGAGCTCTGCTTACAATAATCACCAAGAGCAAGAATGGCTGAATAGTTGAGCACTTACTGACAACAGCAGGGCAGTATCCACTGCCTGAGGCTCCTTGAAGGTCACGAAAGCAATCTGAGATAGCTCCCCATGTCTGAAAGACGGAACACGATTCCAGCAATCAGGCCGGATTGATTGAGAAATCAAAGCCACAGAGACAATGCAGTAGTCTTCTTCAGGAAAATAAACAAGCAATGCTGCCTCTCCGCCTACTAGACACATCAGTCACATCAAGTAAATAGGAGGGAGGGGAGAAGAAAACACTCACTTGTGCAGCTCCACATGTTCGATCTCTCCGGAAAACGAGAAGAAGTCTTGGATGTCGTGTTCCGTGGCTCTCGGTGACACATTACTCACGCGAACCGTGTTGATCTGAATTTTTTTTCCAAAAAACACGAACAAAAAGCAATTCCAGCAACATCCCGATCCAAAAAATTAGACAAAATCTCGGCCACGACAAGAAGCATCACACACACATGTGATCCAGAAACTCTTGCATTTTTTTTTTCCTAAGCCTCGTGCGTCCTCAAGAACCCCCGCGGATCTCTTTGCTCTCCCTCCTAACAAGTCGAAACCAGTGAGATCGATCGAAACCTTCGATCTCCCGTTTTCCTTCCCTCTCCGCCTCATCCCCCGGGAACGTAATCTCAAGATTTGGAAGTCAAAAGAAGACGGGAGTAAGAGATCAAGGCGTCAAAAGAACGGCAAGAAAGCAAGGAATGCGACCAGATCGTGCTTACCTCCATTGAAGCATGCGCGAGGACGAGAAGTGGAACCGTAGCAACAAGAGCACAGGTGGGAAGAAGAAGCGATGGCGGATTGCGCTCGCCGCTGCAGCAAATGGCAGCAGAACAGTGCTTTGCTGCTAGCGTTGGGCACGGGCCTGGCGCACGGGCACATATTCTTGGGCAGGGGAAAACCAGAAACAAAATCCACGATACCCTACGGGTACCAATTTACCAGTGTACCCATTCTGGAAATAGCCTACCTTTGCATACCCTAATGCGTTGGTAGAAAACAAATTATATTATTTTCAAAGATGTTGAAATTTCCGGGAAAAAAAAACTCAAAACAACACAAAAAAATGTGACAGAAAATATTTGAATCTTGGGAAATATTCTATTTGTCAAAATGAAAATATTATTCAACAAACATGTCTGTGAGCTACGAAGGTACTAAGATATTTTAGTTTTTTTAAAAAAAGATTAAAGTGCAGTGGGAATCATGGCAAGAAAATTAGAAAGTGGGACTTCTTGTTGTTGTTCATTTTGTGTGTATTTTTTCTATTATTATTATTACTATTGTTTATTCAACAAGGAATTTGTGTGGCTTTATTTGACACAAAAATTCTGCACGTCGAAATGTGGCTATCTATACTTTGAAGACAACCTGTAAAATTGTGAATATATTTTTTGACCTCAGGTTTATAGTTTATACCCGTGTTGGTTTTAATACCCGTGTTGCGCAAGTATTTGATTTCATTAATAACTGCCAGTTCGATTTTTTAAAATATTTCAAGATCAGAGAACTGTCAGTAGCATACTGGTTTTTTGATAGTTGAAAGTAATTTTTAAAAATCGGAATCAAATAACTGCCGGTTCCAAAAGGTTATTTTCGAAAACCGTATCTGTTCAGATTACTTCAAAACTGACGGCAATTTGAAAGAAGAGTTAAAGAACCGGCAGTTATAAAGGCAGACATTTGACTATCGTTTTTCCAATCTTTTGACAACCACGGTTACACATTATTAGAAGTTCAGAACTGATTCGAGAACCGTGGTTATGAACCCATATGAACTGCCTTGATAACCGTCTAGGGTTGTTCTCTGTTTCTGATCATGCCCCCACAAGTCTGGTTTATACTTTATACCTCATTCAAATCCTTATTATGGCCTCATTTCGTGCTCAAATTTGCACCTGTTTGGGTTCATTCGATCACTTTCATAAATTTTTGTTAATTTGTTAATTTAACGAGACACCATAAATCTATGCAATTTTCACTTAAACTGAGAAATTTGGCATCATATTTGGTCAACATACTGATGATTTCATGTGGAGTCGAGAATTTTAATATATCAGTTTTTCAAGAGTCAAGATAGTCATATATAGATATCCATGGGAATCAATACCCCCAGTTTATAATGGGGGTGTTAGTCCAGGCTGTTTTGAAAATAGAAATTTCATGCAGCCAATGAGAATTAGTTTTTTTTTTCTTGGGGAGGGGTTGTTTGTTGCCAATGTGTTCCCAAGATATTCTCATGTGATCCCCATAATGTTCTTCAAGTACCCAATTCATTCCCTAAGACATTCCCAAAAGCACCTCATTTTTTACCCTGTATTGTTTGGCCATGGTTCTACTTCCATGTATATAACTTGTAAAGGGGAAAGGGTGGGGGTTGGGGGCGAAAAGGGAAGCATGACAAAGCGAGCTTCTATAGGTTCCCAAAATATTGCTGATAGGCCAATGAAATGCCTCGTTCTAAATAAATAAATAAATAACTGTGGGTGCACCCCTCACTAATTAATAGAAGCATGAATAAGTAACTCCAGAATAAGAACACCATTCTTCTCTCTTAATCTGAGTCCTCCATTCATGAAATATGTGAACAAAAAATTTGTTTCTATGAAGGGTGCGAAAATGGCTTCTTTGAGTCATATGATTGTGATTTTGCAATTTTTATGAGCAACAATCTTCAGCTCTTCTTATAGAAAGCAACTACAAAATCAGCAACTCCCACACCACTAATGTTGGGTGGGTACCCCCGCTTCTGAGGGAAGAACTACCAGGTCCAGTTCCTAAGAATGAACCAGGTTCATTTTATAGGTAGAGGGCGTCAGCGGCTCCCCCTAGAGTTTAGGTCGCCACTACCTTGCGATGGGCAGCTGTTACAGCATGAGAGACCTCTTCTAAGCTTGGTGTCTTTTCAGGCTTTTTGCCCATCTCCTTGCATGACTTGCTTCATGCTATTGGTGATGGGTTTAGGTCTTAGGTTTTGTGATTTCTCCTCTTAGGGCTCCCCATTAGAGGTGTGATCGTTTGTTTGGACTTCAGTCCTTTCTTTTTTTTCTTCTCTTGTTCCCTTGCCTGGTGGTTTTCCTTTTATTTATCTATTTATTTTAATCAGGTTCCATTTTCAAAACAAAAAACAGGAACTGTATTTTTTTTTTAAAGAACCAGATCCACAACCAGGTTCTTATTCTATTTTGCATGTGGAACCATAACCAAAACCAATATACATGTTTTTGAAAAATAAATAAATAATACTACAACCAGGGGTTAATCAGAGGTTAATAGGCACTTATTTGTTTGTTTCGATCCAGGTTAGTTAGAACAGACCCAAACCCAGGTCTGATTTTTAAGACCAAAATTGGAAATTTTCTCTTTTTTTTGGAGGAACTGGACCAAGAACCTTATTCCAGGTTCCATTTAAGTGTGAAACTAGAACTCAGACAATAATTTTTTTCTTAGAACCAGAACCAAAGCTTCTTCATAAAAGCAAAGAACTGTCCCCACACTGGTTTCAACAGTTGGAAACATAACTTTAGTGTAGGGTAAAGCCCCCAAGGCGGCCTCGGGTGAACCAGCACCCACCTTGGTAACATGGTAAAAATCCCAAATTCATTCAAATTATATCTAAATATTATAATTATCCCATGCCTCGAGTAAACCAGGCTCTCTGAGCTCAAATCTAACATTTTTTGGGCTTAATATGGCAACTAAGAGGCCTCACTCTTTAAGGCTGAAGGTGCCAACCAGTGTTGTGTGGGTATACTGTTTTAGATATACCCTGGGGCAAGGGTATATTAAAGCTCTTTTTTTTTATTGAATTAGGTTATGGGTGTAAAAAATTATAATTTTTGATAGATAGGTAGGGTGTGGGTAATCCTCATCATATATCCAAAGTTGGGGTAAGAAAATGAGTATGTATTTTTAATTTATTTTATAAGAATAAAAAATGTTCACACTTTTGAAATTAATTAGGACAGTTTTCAAATTTATTTATTTTACCCTAATTGTATGGGTATATCTTATATATATCCAAAACTATTTATAGGATATCATTTTTTGAGGGGTATATATTTTCCAGGTATGCGCTTCATTAGAGTACATTAGTTTTAAGAAAATAAGTTAGGGCAAGGGATTTACTCCACACAACACTCTGGCCCCCTTGGGTGAGGGCATTTCCAAAATAACAAGCCCAAGATGAGATGATACCTGAGTCCAGCCTTACATTTTGGGAATGTCCTCCAACTATGGGCCTTAAACTTTAACCGCTTTAAAAGTGCAAGGCAACCCTTACCATATGCCTAAACATAAATAAATAAATAACACCCAGCAAGGCAACCAGAGAAGAACGGAAGTCCAAACAAAAGATCACACCCAAAAGCTCAGTATGCACAACCCTTATCATAAGCCTAAACATACTTAGATAAAGAGAGAATAGAAGTAGGAAGGATCTTATGCCTACTAGTCACAAGTGGGAGTGACCAAGTTATGCCTACCATAGCACCTTTTCAAGTTCAGCAGTAATTAAAATATTTAGGGGAAATGCCAAATTTTCTAAAAATTATCTGTTTGATATGTTAAAATTTAAGAAATTTTCAAAGGAGGGAATTTTTTTTAATCTGGTGGAAACCTGGGAGCCTTTTGCTTCAGTTCAATCCACTTGTAGAAAAGTATTCAATTATTGAAAACATTTCTCTTATCCTATAATTTGGTGGAGAGTCACCTCGTTTTTGCAAAAAAACACAATAGAAAAATGTTGTAAAAAGTTTCATTAGATGTTCAAAGTTGAAAGAACTTGTCAAAGAAGAAGTTGCCTATATTTATTGTCATTTTCGTAAATTATTTTTTTAATTGCAAAATTGAATTTTTAAAGAATACCTATTATTCGGCACCGAAATGCCAAACCTAAAAAGATATTATGATATGTACCAAATTATGCCTATATAGGCCATAACTTGGTCCCACCCACCCATAAATAGTAGCCATAAGATCCCTTGTCTTCTTAGTGGTATATTAATTATTCACGTATATGAAATGCATGTGATGAATTTATTGCAATGATAACCTAATTGGATGATGTGTCACATCATTTGCCAAAAGTAGAAAACAACAACGGTTCGGTAGTTGATGGTGATTGATGGAAGGAGGAATGGGTTTTTTGTTTTTGTATTGCTTTGTGTTTTTTGTTGGTCATGAATTTCCTAAAGTTTTTATCAACGACACGGGCAAGCAAACATGTGTAAGCAAGCATGCTCATGTGAGCAAGAAGGAATCTTATAACATATTCCATGTCATGCCATGAAATATTCTTAGTATATTTGTGTGCCACATGGAAATTATTAAGTGATGTGAAATATTTTGCCACATCACATTCATGGGACATTATAAGATCAACAATGGCTTATTAACTTTGAAAGGTTTGGCCAAAAAAGTTGTCAAGAACAGCATTGTGTGAGCATTTGAAAGCAAACAAAAATTGAAGGATGCATTTTATCATCCTTCATGCAACCAATGCTCCAAATGTTTAATGTTATTGGACAATAATTACAATATTTTCAAAAATGTTGAAATAGGTGGGAATTTCATACTAGAGAAATATTTGATGAAAATTAAGGTCTCAAAGTATATTAAATATTTGACAAACATGTGTTGAAATGGCCAAAGTATTATACATAAATATACATCATTCTACAATGATTGAAAAGTTACAAAGTGGAAAAAAAAATTATTGGGCTTTACTAAAATCTAAACTTCCTACATAATCCAACTAAATACAAAGAGGTTTATGAATGAGATTGTGATGTACTATCACAAGAGTTCAAAGGCTTTAAAGCGCTTCAACAAACATTGAACTTCAACCCAACTCCATGTGCAATGATGAATGAACTCTTCCATGAACCCACATAACATAATTGTTTATAAGACATGATACACATGTTTACGTTGCACATGCACCCCACAACCACCCAAAAAAGCTACCAACATTGTGACAAAGTAAACACATGAACATCAAGGGAAATTTCCAATAGTCACATCATATCCTTTGTCATTCAAAAGAATATTGTAAATTCATCCATACCTAGGTGAAGGGACATCAATAGTGGGGAAAACAGTGCCTTGGGCAAATAAGATGCCAACCTTCCAATTATTGGTGCATTGTTGTGTTATTTTGAAGACAAAAGGCCATCTCACTTTCTTACCACCATGAGTTGTAGGCCAACAACTTACATCGACTAACTGCACAATGCTATGAACACTCATAACATGCACATGTTAAATGCTTGAACTAGACAATTAGGAACCAAATCAACTATTTGAAAGTTTGAACATAATCGTTAGCCATCATTGTGTAGAAACAAGTGCCATAATTCCCTAATTATTGTAACTGATGTTATGCACAATTTAGCTAGATTGCAAGTGGGCATGTCCGCCCACTCTTCATCATTAAACTTATACATATTAAAATAAAGGAAGCATTAGAAAAAAATGACATGTTTACAATGGAAAGGGGATAAACTACAAATGGAACTTGAATGAAAATGGACATCTTATAATTTTGAATACATAGGAAGTCATAGGAAGTTCACAAAAAAAGTATTCACATGGACCATGAAACCTCCCCATTGTTTAACACAAAAATGCCAAAAGTTAAACCAATTGTTAAGCTTGTGGACACCTCCCTCAGAAGTAGCCCTAGATGAAAGCCACCAACAACAAATTAGAGCATAATGATTCTCAACATCCCCAAAGGATGTGGCATTCTTGTATTAGTGGCAAAGAACCTTGTGTTCATCTTGCAACTCCGATTTGATCAATTTTGTGTGTTTATTGAGTGATTGAATCCAATGGAATAAACAAGTGCACTCCTTATCAACCATCCTGACAAAGGGGTCCCTTGAACCATAAACAATTATGACCATGTTTCAATTGGCTTATGCACTATCAACCATGAATCCTTTAAAACTAGGTTTTGTAACCCATGTTTCAACATGGTTTCATTAACCTTTATCCACATAAATCATTGAACTTTAATGTCCTCAGATTGCATATCACAAATTATTATGGTCATCACTTTACAATAGGTAGGATGGTACACATGGCAAGCCATGATTGTCCAATCATCAACATATTTCACATGATCAAACATGATCCAAATGTTATGCAAATCTCGTGCAAGTTGCATTCATGTGACAAGAATGACTCCATTCTTGACATTATTTATCAACATCTAAAACTAAACGCCTTTTGTCCTATAACTTGTCATAGGAAGTAGTATTCTTGGATGTAGTCTTCACAATTCTTGGACTTCAATTCAAGGATGTTATCAATATAGCCACCTCTTGAATGACGCTTGAAAGACGCAACAAGGTAGTGAACATTATGAGAATTAAGTTCACAAAACTTGTCCTAGATGTGCTTTAGTTGTTCACCCTTGAGGAGTTCCACTATGCCATCATTATAATCATTAAGTAAGTAATTCACCAAAAAGGTCTTGCTAGCATTGAGGGAAATTGCAAAAATGTTTGCATCAGGTGTTAATCCACCTCCTCTACAATCAACCTTCTAGTTTCCTTGATAGACTTTTGACATTTTCCATCCACAATAGGATGGTTATGAACACTAAGATGAATTGTTGCTTTTAACATATATTAGAATCTATGCACAACATAATAAATTCACCCACTACAATCTATGACATAGAAGGGAAGAGGATGACAAAATTTGCATCCAAGTGAGGAAGTAGACGGAATCATTGTCATTTGACCTATGATTAGTGTTGAAGCCCCTAAGTAAATAACTTAAGGGTTTAAGTTCAAGAAATAGTCTTGAACAACTAGTAACATCTATTGTTGCAACTTGGATACTAGTTTTTTATCATCTCAAAATACTAGAGTTTTAAACAAACACTTCAACATTTGAAGAAAAACAATGATTATAATCCAAACTGATACATAAAAAGGCATTGTTTCATAAAGAAAAACTTAATTCAAAGACAAAATTTTAGTCCATTCACCCAAAAAAATGTTCTTACAAACATTGGATTCCTCCTAGAAATCCTTTCTAGAGAATAATGGAATTCTAAGAAAATCTCGAAAATCTCTCATAATCAATCAAAATAAACTTAACTAGTGTCATACTAATCCTTTAAAATTTTGATTTTAAATATAAACACCTAAACTACTTTGGTACTTTTTTTTCAGTTCTTGATAAATCGATACTAATTAGTCGATAGCGGGAAATTAGTGATAAAAAATCAATAGTAAAAAACATTAAGTTTTTACAATATGAGTTTTTGGTTATTAACATCATCATCCTTTCTATTTGTGATTATGTCCTCATGATCACTACAAAAATCTATGAACAAGTCCTAAATCAAAATTGGGCATAAAAATTTCTCAACTTTTTTACCATATTTGTCATTCCTTAATCATTCAAATTTTGTTGAGAAGCTGGGGGGGGCAAAATCCTATGCCATAGAATTGTGTTTAAGTGTTGGGTCTATAAGGGAAATAACTTCTTCAACTTTGGTCATATTGGTTCTAGTTTTGGTGATAAGGTTGGTTCCAATTTTGGTTTTAGTCACAAGATTGGTTTTGGTACCAATCTCCCTTGTTGCAAAGGGTTCACCCGAATCAACCTCCATTTGAGTTATAGTGTCTTGGTCACTTCTCTAACTCTCGCTCATGAATCCTAATTTTGTCATGTTCGCCATTGTCTCTATATTGAAAGAAGGAGGTACAAATCGTGGGAACACACTTTGATCGGCTTCAAAACAATTGTGTAGTCATTGTTTATCCTTTCGAGATGACTTGAAAGAATCCTAAATGAGTTCAATAACCCAGGGCTTGTAATGTTCCCATTGGTCCAACCAAATTCGACGAGCCTTTTGTTGGTAGATGAATAGTTCTACACTCATGAAAGCGTGTTCCATCTTGAGGGTTTCAAAATTTTCAATTCAATGATGCCAAAGGTATGCTAATTTTGCCTTGCCCCTCAACCTTTCATTTTTGATAACTAAGGCTTCAAAATCTTCTTCAACATTAGGGATATTGTCCTTGAAGTCTTGGACAGTCCTCTATAGACTAGAAATTATTTCAGTAGTGTGTCCAAGTTCCTCCTCCTGTTACTCATTCTTATTTTACAATGTGAATTTTTTGGTTTTCAACCAAATGATTTGCACTTTGGTGACCTTGACCATGTTCTATGTGATATTGGCTACAAAGTCAACTCAACATCACTTTGTTTCCTCCCTTCGGAGCTTGGTTTGAAGAGCCTCGTGGTCCACCTGCAATCGTTTATGTTAGGGAAACCATCAAAATTCAATATTTCATTTCTAGTAATTGACTTCAATAGGCAATTTTTTTGGTTTAGACTTCAATAAATTTCATATGGACCTCCTATAGACTTTGAATTGCCTTCGGGAGCCTTTCCATCGTGAGAGCATCATGTTGTTACGTGTCCTTTAGTTGTTGGTACCATCTACAAAGATTGGTAACCTCCTGGTCGACCTTCATTCTCCCTTTCTCTATAGTTGCTTTGTTAGTTGTGGCAACATAGAATGCCATTGAAACCTCCCCTACTTATTCTGCCAAAGCTACCAAAAGTCACAAATGTTCCTACATTTTTTTAAGAGTGGGAACAACAAACATACTAGAACTAGGAGTGGCAAAAAGTTGAAGGTGTACTAGAAAAGTTTCCAGTGCATTTAAAAAAGCTAGAGTCACATTATGAGCTCCACTCGGGATCTCCATTTGGCTTTCATCAAAAAATCTTCTAGGTGGTGTGTTAACGTCAAGTACTTGATTTAAAAGAATTGATTTTCCTTTATAATTGGTCATGCAGTTATTACAATAAAGACTAAAGGGAAATGCAAGTTGGAATTCAAAAGGGGCATTTGACATATCAGAAAATAAAGTCCTCATTAGACTTGTGGTTCTTGATTTTTTCTTCAAGATGGAAGGCTTCTCCACTAGACTCTTCTTCCTAAGCAACTAACTCAATGTATAGTTTAGACGAGGCCTTAAACGATTAGAAATATTCCGGTTCCTAAACGTTGAAAATAGATTCGGTGTGTAAGTCAGTTCCAATACTAATCATTTTTTGATATTAGTATTGGAAGGTTCTAATATAGAACTAGATTGCACCTCCTGGTTGTCATGTCCCTTCCCCTTGGACATCTAACATGGAGTCTAGATTAATCGGTGCACCTTGGGCAACCACTTTCGATGATGTTGATTTCATTTTCGAATATGGGTTGAAGAACTTCAAATCATTGACGCACCCTCAAATTCCTTGATAGATTCAAATGCAAGTTTAAAGGTGAAAACAACGGAAAGATAAGGAATTAGGGTATGGTCCCTAACTCATAACACTTTGGGGGTAGAGGGGTGAGCTAGAACTTTGAAATGGGGACTATGGTGAGTGACAAATGGGTCAATTATTCACATGGACTTGCACAAACCAAACAACAAGTTAGTTAATGCATAATTGGAACACTTTTGGTGCACGGACAAACCACAAATAAACACGGACTCACAAAATTTACCACAGCCTGGACTTGGGGGAAGCCACCACCTTCCCCCTTATAGTATTCTATGTGCTTGGCCATGGGGCCTACACCCAAATGTCATTTTGTCTTGGTACTCCCAACTTGGGAATTTTGAAATTCCCAAAATGGGGACTCTTATGACTTTGGAAGCCCATAACATCTTGTGAAGACCTTCAATTGAGGTGAGGTTTGAAAAAAAATAGCCCTTGTTGATAAATTTTCAATGACATGTGACATGAAAGTTGCATGTAAGTAAATCAGGGTGATTTTTTACTTTTAATGGTCGGGAGTCAAATTGGCAGTTTGACTCCCGACCTTTCTTTTGGCCACAACATATGTTTTAAGTACCCAAATGGGTCATGTGATCCCATTTTAGACATCTGAGTCTCAAAAGCTTTCCAATGGTATATGGAAATCTTTAATCCAATGAATTTTGACCTTTGAAATTGCCTTTTAAAGATTCATAAATCCATCGAAAGTCCAACCCCCAAAATGGGAACCCACTTAAAAGTGTGTGGGTTCATTCTGTCACACTTTCCTACACTCCCAAGAGCATGAAATGTGATTCATGGGCTTCATTCATGCCCCGCACCTTTGTAAGCCCTTGCTTTGGTCATGAGCCCAAAATTAAAGTTGCAACAATCATTGTCTTCATCTTTGAAGTCAAATTCCGGTACTTTAGTTTCCAATTCCAAAGGAAATCATTTTCGTAATAGGATGTTTATTACTTGTGCAAGGCCAAATTTTGGCTCCTTTCCTCCAGTTTCTTTTGATTTTGAAGGCGCCAAAAAGTCCCAAATGCACATGTACAAGGTGTAGAAGAGGATAACAAACCAATTAATCTACTTATTTTATTCTACCATTGTCACAAGAAGTAGGAACTTTTTGTAACATAAGTTGCTCTACTCCCTTTTACCCAAATTGCTTATAGTAGTGCAAACATGCATGCTACATACTTGCCTTTGAATTATGTAACCTTTCAACCTTCCTTTTGCACAACTATGTTTTTCGATGCAAGCTTAATGCACATGTCCGCAACTTCATCTTACTTATAGTTTAATGGGATGGTGATTCCATCATTAAAAAGGCACAAGATTTCACTGATGGTCTTTTCGGTGAAGGAAATTAGTTGCCCCTGCACCATCGAATCGATTTTTTGGGGGTACACTGAATGATGCCCTATAACCACTCCTTCACCAATGGTTGAATTGGGGTGAACCGAATGTTGAGGAAACTGAAAACTCCTACCTATTTTTCCCAATGAACATCTCTCCCTTTCGCCCATTTCTCAAACTTATCCATTTCGGAAAAGACTACCTTGCCTCTACCTTTCCAAGACACTACCATTCTACCATTATGCCATTCTTTTTCTTTCCTTCAACCTCACAATCTGATTTTAGTTTTGGATTTTTTGGTTTTGGTTGAAACCTTTCAAGGGTTCTCCCTCATTCTTCTTGCACTTTCTCTGTCTTTCATTACTCTTTAGCTAACTTATCCGCTTCTTCTTTGTTAATTGTTCCTTTCATTTTGGTGCTGGATGTTATAGTGCTAAAATTCGAAGTGCAAAAAAAATCAACAACAGTAGTGGAAAGGAAAGTTTGAGGCCCTTTTGTAGGTGTCAAAAGGGATGAACGTGATGCTTCAATGGGGAAACCTTTTGGATGAAAAAGGTGATGGTTGGGAACTTGATTTGTCACATTAGTTCTTGGCAAAAACGGTTCAAGTTGACAAGCCTTGAATGAAAAGACTTTTAGCATGAAAGTACGATTTTCATCCATAGCACAAATGTTGTTGTCTTCAATGGTGGATTGCACATGGTTAGAATTATTTGCATATTTCAAAATCTTGAAATCTTATGGTTTTTCTATACCAACTTGTCTTGGTTGATGTTCTTTAATTGTAATACTGAATTCGAATTTGGGTGGAGGGGAATTTTCTAAATGTTTGATTCTTCGACTACCAATTGCCAATCTAATTCTTCTTATACCATATTTTAGTTTGGTCCCTTCGATACCAACTCCCAATTTAGTTCATCATGTAATTCCTTGTTTAATTTCGATTGCCAATTTGGTTTCGTGAATACCTATCGCAACCTTAACCTTGGACTTGCGACCAATGTTAGGGCTTGTGAAGGTACGATGTGAAGAATTCTTGCACACCTTCCATATGAAAATATGCACTCACAAAACCCACTTGGGAGTGGAACTAGCATGTAATTGTAGTCTAACAAGTAAAGGTGGTTCAATATAATGTAATGAAGTTCACTAAGAATCTAATGTATTGTGTTCATTTGAAAGATACGAAGACATTGTGGGAGAATCATAATTCACCATGAGGGAATGTGAAGGAGCATTATGTTGATGTTCATTCAATGTTCACGCTTGATGGTTGAACCTCCTTCATTCCATGTGTCATAACATCTTCATACAACCTCTTAATCTAACATGCATTAGATTTTTAAAAAGCTAATCTAAAAAGGAGCAATGTTACGGTCTTATAAGTTTTTTATTTTTTAAATCAAGAGTTATGTTTTGGAGCTAAAAACTAGTTTGATTATATTTGAAGGAAAAACATACAATTTCAACCCCTCCACTTCCGACAAGTGTACCTCCCTTGCAGCAAACCCGATGATGCTGAAATTTTCAGAGAACCTTCTACACCTCTTAAACTAAAACTGTTTAAAGTTTGACACAAATCCAACGGTGGATTTGAAAGGAACAACTATTTTAAATAAAAATCCAAAGGCTTTGTCATGGAAATCCTTCCATGAACTCCACTACAAGTATTTGCTACACACAACTTCTTTCCATGTTCTTGTTTACACACATATTTCCCATGAACAACACCTTTCCACACATAAAAATTAATCTCCTTCTCACACACTCATTCTCCTCCTTTTCCTTCCCTAAATGCAAGATATTCCCCTCTCCTTTTGGTAAGCCTCCATGACCCTTCCTTGAACTTGTCCTCCTTGTCCAATGAAAGTTTGAAAATCCTTCCCTCTAATCAATGGTCTCCTCATCCTTCATGAACCAATGAGAATCGAGAATGATTTTTTCTCCTATGGAATTGAAGGACTCATCCTTTTCTTTATCTTAGACATCTTGATGGGGTTCTTGAGCTCCATCATTGTCAATTTTGTTCATTCAACTTTAACATCCTATTTCTTCATCCTAATTATTCTAAGTAACTAACTACTAGGATAATTTACCAGTAGTAATAAGTAAACATCCTTGAGTTCCCATTTGACTAAATCAACTCAATGGTAGTAATAACCTTCTCGTGCACCATTTATTCTTTAAATATTCCCTAGTTATTCCTTACCATGTACTAATTAATTATGTAGTACATAGTAAATTAAAATGAAATTTGGAATTATAAGTATTCCCATGTACTTCTAAATCCACCGTCAATATTAAAGCTTCACGAATTTGTTGGAACAAGGATGTTTGGCTTCTCACAAAAAAATTCCGTCACTACCACACCTCACGCCTACCCTAATTTCTTGAATAAAAATAACAACCCCTTTCGAATGCAAATGCCAAATTGTTTCGGCTACCTTTCGATTTTTGTTGATGTAGGTGAAAATTTAGCTATGGTAGATGATGTTACTACACCCTCGAATTCTCTAGTTGCACCAATAAAAAAAAAAAGTTTGAAGAAGCATCGCTTAACGTGAATGTTTCTCAATGGTCGCATGAAGAAAAATCGTCCAGGAGAGTGGTGCACACTCGAGTTGATCGTTCGACATGGGATTGTCAATTGTTTCCTAACCCACACACCTTAACAATCTATTTAAAATTTGTTCCTGCTTGTGGAGCCGTGCCATAAAGGTTTGAAGAATGTCAATGTGAAGATGACGATGTTCGTCTTCATTATCGAACTTGCGTTCCCGATGATGGCCATTATCATTAACTACGAGGCCCAATCAACCCTTTTGCCATAGAGCATCAAGTTGAATACCTCGTTCGCACCATTCGTCAAATTATAGATTTTTTGCAATTGTGATTGTGAGTCATGGATTATAATACCACAAATTGTTAAGTTTTAGTTCCATAGTTTTCCTTAGTGTTAATGATTTGAATCTTGATAAACTTCAAAGTAACAATTATCAAGAGTTGAATTAACCTTTGGATATTTCAGCGTAGAAGACTTTTTTATTTAAATTGATGTAAGGTTTAGTTAATTTTAGGACCTAGTAAACCTTTTTAAAGTACATTATCCTTTTATGTTATAGAGAGGTGAAAAGGGATGTAGAATTAAATGGGGTTTTATTGATATATTGGGAATACAAGCCCATAATTAACAATAACATTTTACCATGACAATATTAAATTAGTCTATAGAATAATCTTTAGGCACGAATGATGTACTTGAAAGATTTTAAAGATGTAGTCTTAATACATTTTTATTTAGTCTTCACTTCTATCAGACTCTTAAATATAATCAAAATCAAACTTAAGTATTAACATTTCCACCTAAGTGGCCTTTGGTGATTTACAACTTAGTAAACAACTTTAAGGGGATAGCTCACAATTGCAAAAATTCCAGAATGTGACGAATGGTGCGAGCTAGGTATTCGATTCGATGCTCCATGGAAAGGGGGTTGATTGGGCCTCGCAGCTAACGATAATGGCCATCATCGGGAACCCAAGTTCGACAATGAAGACAAACATCGTCGTCTTCACATTTACATTCTTCAAACCTTTCTGGTGCGGCTCCACAAGCAGGGACAAATTTTAAATAGATTGCTAAGGCATGCGGGTTAGGAGACAATCGATGATCCCATGCCGAACGATCAACTCGAATGCACACCATTTTTCTGTATAGTTTTTCTTTGCGCGACCGTTGAGAGACATTCACGTCAATAGGTGCTTCTTCAAGCTCTTCCTTTTCTACTAGTGAAACTGGAGGATTTGAGGGCGTAGCAACATCATCCACCATGACTAAATTCTCATCTGCATCAACAAAAACCAAGAAGGTAACAGAAACAATGTGGTACTTGCATTCAGAAAGGGTCGAGGTTTTTTATTTAACAAATTACGGTAGTCATAAGGTGTGGGAGTGATGACGAAACCTCATGAAAACTCGAACATCCTAGATTTAATGGATTCATCGAACCTTAATTTCGACGGTGGATCTAGAAGTATGTGGGGGTTTTGTGATACAAATTTTAATTCCAATTTACTGTGTACTACATAGTTAATTAATGCATGGAAGAAAAAATAAGTAAGGGATATCAAAAGAGTAAATGATACGCGGGGATGTTACTTCAACCAATGAATTGATTTAGTCAAGTAAGGACTCAAAGATGTTTACTTGTTACTACTAATAAATTGTCCTAATAGTTAGTTACTTGAAATAATGAGGATGAAGAAGTGGGATGTGAGGGTCAACGGACGGAAAGGATAAGGATCAAGTTCAAAAACCTCATCAAGATATCCAAGATAAGGGAAAGGATGAGTCCTCCAATCCCATTAGTCATGAGGATTGTCATCCTATTTGATTGGAGGATGGAATATTTTTTTGTGTCTCATTGGGCCCAAAAATTTTCATCCTAAAATCAATTGGAGGGCAAATCATTATCAATTCTTGTTGGCTTTTGAAGGATGAGGAGGCCATTGATTGGAGGGGAGGATTTCGAAGCTTCCATTGGGCAAGGGGAACAAGCTCAAGGAAAGGTCATAGAGGCTTACCAAGGGAGAAGGAAGTCTCTTGGGTTGGGGAAAGGAAAAAGGAGAGAAGGAAAGTGTGGGGAAAAAAAAAAGGATTAATTCTTATGTGTGGAAAGGTGTTGTTCATGAGAGAGACATGTGCAAGAATTAAACATGGAAGGATTTCCATGACAAAGCCTCTGGAGTTTTATTTCAAATCGTTGTTCCTCCCAAATCCACCATTGGATTTGTGTCAAACTTAAAATAGTTATTGTTTAGGAGGTGTAGAATGTTCTCTCCAAATTTCAACATCATCGGTTTAGTTGTAAGGGAGCTACACTTGGCGAAAGTAAAGGGGGTTGAGTTGTTTTTTTTTCCCCTTAATCTAAGCAAAGTGATTCTTAGTCCCAAGGTTTAACTCTTGATCAAAAAAATAAAAACTTATAAGATTTTGTTTCGTGGTTCCTTTTAGATTAGTTTTTCAAAAATCTAATGCATGTTAGATTAGGAGGTTGTATGTAGATGTTATGACAAATGGAACAAGTGGGGTTCAACCATCAAGCGTGACATCGAATGAACATCAACATAATGCCCCTTCACATTCCATCATGGTGAGTTACAATTTTCCCACAATGTCTTTATATCTTCTAAGTGGACACAACACATTAGGTTCTCAGTGAACTTCATTGCATTACATTGAACCACCTTACTTGTTAGACTACAACTACATAGAAGTTCCACTTCCAAGCGAATTTTGTGAATGCATATTTTCATGTTGAAGGTGTGCAAGAATGTTTCATAGTGATCTATCCCCTTTAAATAGTTTTTGAAATTGTAATTCACCTTAGACTATTCATGTGAAAATGTTAATAATTAAATTTGATCTTGATTCTATTTAAAAATTTGGTAGAAAAATGAAAATTAAATAAAAATGTATTATGACTGCATCCTATAAATCTTACAAGCACATCATTAATGCTTGAAGATTCTTCTACAAATAATTTAATATTGTCATGGTGAAATGTTAATGTTAATTATGGGCTTATATTCCCAATATATCAATAAAATCACATTTAATTCTACATCCCTTTTCACCTTTTTACAACATAAAAGGATAATGCATTTTAAAAGGTTTATTAGGTCCTAAAAGTAGCTAAGCCTTGCATTAATTTAAATAAAAAAGTCTTTTACACTTGGAAATATCCAAAGGCTAATTCAACTCTTAATAATTACTACTTGGAGGTTTATAAGGATTCAAATCATTAATACTAAGGAAAATTACAGAACTAAAGCTTAACAATTTGTGGTATTATAATCCATGGCTCACATGTGAGCCATGAATGCAACCGAGAGTCACATTTCATGTTCCCATGAGTGTGGGAGAGTGTGAAAGAATGAACCCCCACATTCCCAAGTGAGCTCCCACTTGGGGAGTTGGAGTCTAGATGGACTTTCAAATCTTCAGAGAATGATTGCAGGGTCAAAACCCATTGGATTGAAAATTTCCTTATATTATTGAAAGCTCTTGGAACATAGATGTCTAAAATGGGCTTGCATGACCCATTTGGGTTCTTGAAACATAAGTTATGGCCAAAAGAAGAGCCGAGAGTCGAATTGACAATTTGATTCTTAACCAACCACTAAAAGTTGAGAATCTCCTCAATTTTCTAACATTCATGTGGCATGAAACACACCATTGGAAAGCTTTTGACAAGGATTACAACTTTGCTTCAGACTTCATTTTAATCAGAGGTCTGCATATAAAGTTATGGGTGTCCAAAATGGCAAGAGTCCCAATTTTGGGAATTTTGGGACTCCCACTTAGGAGGCCCAAGACAAAATGACATTTGGGTGTTGGCCCCATAACTAAACACAGAAAATAATATAATGGGGAAGGTGGTGGATTCCCCAAGTCCGGGCCGTGGTGAGTCTTGTGAGTCCATGTTTGCCTGTGGTTCGTCTGTGCACCAAAGTACTCCAACTACGCACTAACCAACTTGTTGTTTAGTTTGTGCAGGTATGTGTGAGTAATTGAATTGTTTGTCAATCTTCTTAGTCCCATCTTCAACATGCCCTTCTACCCCCCAAATTACTACGAGCTAGGGAGTGCGCCCCAACTCCTTCTCCTTCCATTATCTTCACTTTTGGACTCGAAGTTGAATCCATCAAGGAGGTTGGGGGTGTGTTAGTACCAATTGATTTTTTTATGCTACTTCCAATGCGTTGTTTATTTCTTGTTGCAACGTCGATTCAATTAATGCTTTGAATTATATGTCGTTAAGGAATTCCATTGTCATTCCATCAAATTTTTCAATGATGTTGATCTTATGATAATTGTTGGAATTATACTCCAAAATTGAATTTTGATGGGGTACTACCATTAAGTCCTCTTTCCCCCCTTCAATTGTGGCTTCAAGTCCTTGAGAAAAACATCCGAAATTTTACAAATTTTTAGATTGTTGATGTTCACCAAAATAGGGTTTAAGTCAATTTTTTTGACCGTCGCCAATAATGCAATGTTGTTGGGGAGACAATATTGAATTCGATAAGGTCCAAACCATCAGCATTTGAATTTACCAATGTGGGCTTTTCGTGTCTTAGGGAACCAAAGCACGAATTCCCTAATGGAAAAAGTTTTATCTTTTTAACAAGTTTGTGCCCACTAAGTTCGATTCCATTGTTGTTGCCCTAAAATGGTAACAACTATGTCCCTAACCTCGTCCAATTGCTCCAATTGAGACAATTTGGTGGCCAAAACCCTTATGGAGAAAAGTCCTTGTTTGTGTATTGGTTTGTTGGAAGTAAATTGTATTTTGTCGACATTAGAGGATGAAGACCATAGACCAACTCTACGAAGTATGTCCAGTGGTCACCTTAAATGTAGTTCGGTATGCATACATAATTTTGTGTAGATGTTCGTCCCAATCCAACCACTTTGCATTTACCAACTTGGTCAAAAGAATGCCAATCACCTTGTTGGTTGATTTTGCTTGGTTGTTGCCTTGAAGGTAGTAGGTTGTTGAGCTAGTGTGTTTCATCAAAAAGTGTGTGGTCAACACTTCAATTGTTGCATTGATGAAATGCACACCTTGATCATTGACCAAAATGAAAGGCCTTAAGGCTAGACCAAAAACTTGCTAATGAAACATCTTCAAATCTAATGAAGATGTTCTCATACATGAACCTTGCACTCATCGTAGCTATATTAGTGCGCAATGTTTTGGCTTCCACCCACTTGGTGGCATAATCAATTGCCACTAGTATGTACTGATTTCCTATTGTTCTGCTAGTTAATTTGATGGAACCTATGAAGTCAATGCCCCATTTCATGAAAGGTTCAGCTAGTAGGGTGGTAATTAAATGAGCCATACTTGCCAATGATAGATTTCTTGTATGTTAACAGGCATTACAAGATTGGCAATACATCTGAACATCCTTATGTAATGTAGGCCACCAATATTTGGCATCTAAAATCTTTCAACTAGTAATGTTTGCTAAGAAATGGCCACCACCCATGTCGTTATGCATCTCCTTAATAATTACCAAAATTTCTTTCAAATGTAAATAACGCCTCAACACTTAATCATGGCCTCGTTGATACATAACACTAACTTGTAATGTGAAAAGAAAAGCTTTCAAAGCTAATTTCCTTTTTTGCTCTTGGTTGACAAGTACTCATGCACATCTTGCAACCAAGTAGGTTGTAATGTGAAAAGGTAGCATCCAAAATTTGGTCAAATACTCTTTTGTTTTTAATGGAATTTAGAAGTCGCAACAAAACATCTACAACATAATGGGACTCACCTAGTTTATACACCACCAAAAATTGTACTCAAGGAACAAGAAAAGCCATCGTGCAATGTGTTCAAAAACTTATGGATTCTTGATCAAGTACAATAGCGCCATGTGACCCACATAAAACACAAGTTTGTTACCTAAAAGGTAGTGTCAAAACTTGTGTAGGGCATACACCATGGCCAATGCTTCATGTTCCATAGTGGTATAATTACGCTCCATGTTGTTCAACAAGCAAGAAACATATGCAATAGGTTGATCGCATTTCCTCATTGGTTATGACTAGCATAACTTTGACTACCAAGTTTGAAGCATCAGTGTGAACATGAAAATTCCAATCCCACTTGGGGGCGATGAATATTGGTGCATCCACATATCGTTGCCAAATTACATCCCATGCCTATTAACATTCCTTTGTCCATTCAAAGGTTTCGATTATCTGCAATAATTTGGTGATGGGTGCAATGATGAATGCAAAGTTATGAATGAAACAATAATAAAATTGAACTATTATGTTGAAAACTTTTATGTCTTTTGGAGTTTTCGGTTGTGGCATGTTGACAATTGCCGAAATTTTCTTTGGATCCAATAACTTGCCTTCCCATGACATAATGTATCCCAAAATGACTTCGGAATACACCATAAACATGCATTTGTTAAGATTTAAGTTTATACTGAACTTGCGACACTTGTCAAAACAAAGGCACAACTTTTGCAAATGGGTATTTCGGTCACTAAAGACATTGAAGTTGTCAAGAAACAATTTCATGAAAATGCCCAATTATTCCTTAAAGGCCATACTTACTGATCTTTGGTAAATGGGTGGGGCATTCTTCAAACTAAATGGCATGACAACCCAAACAAAAGCCCTTTAATTGGTAATGAATACCATTTTGTACCAATCCTTCGAAACTATCATAAAATAATGGTAGCCTGAAAAGTCATCCAAGAAAAAATACATTTCATGACTTACAACCAAGTCGAGGACCTCTTTGGTGAAAGGCAAGGGGTATGGATCCTTCTTTGTGACAACATTTAGTTTGCAAAAATCCACACAAATTCAAAGCTTACCATTTTTTTATAGTACCACCACGATCAATGATAACAAAGTAGCTTCCTCCATTAGTGTAATAAATCCAACTACAAGTAACTTATCCAAATCATGTTTAACCACTACAACATAATTAGGATTCATTCGATACCTGGCTTAATGAGCTTATGGGATTGTGGTGTCCAACTCAAATTGGTGCTGAGTAATGTGTGGGGAAATTCTAATCAATTCCTTGTAATCATGCAACAATGCTTCAACTTCACTAGCTATTGGGTCATCCAAATCAACATTGAGTTTCACCATTTCTAGTTCTTCCTCAAAACCTAAGTTTAGATCTTGTACTTGCACATCTTTTGGTAAGTTCCAATGTGCGATCTTCATGTCTTGGAACTTAATGTGCACTAGAATGGCATCCACTTCAATTTCATTCAAAATGTCTAGGAAATCAAAAGTTAAATCTTAAGTACAAAATCCATACCATGTATTTTGGTGGTCAAAACTAAAGTACTTATATCTAGTTTCAATAACGTAATAGTACCAACTATAAATATATCTAGTTCAACCTACAAAAGTGTCTCCTTCTCCTTTATGATGCCATTCATGAAGTCATAACATAGAAATACCTTAGGCTGCTTATGTTTCCATCCAAGTGTTTTGTGATTGCGATAGTCTAAACCATGCCATTTCCTTCAATGGTGATTAGGTTATTATCCTAGTCATGGGTAACCTTGGCATTATGCAACCAGGGGTTCTCAAGCAACATTGAATAGTTAGAGTCCAAAACGCAATTGCACATGATTGTAAAAGTAACAACATAAGGTATGCCATGTATGTGGATTTTTAGATCATATATTAACCCTATAGGTTTGGTAAAAGTATGATATGCCATTTGGAGGGGTGTAAGGGACAAGTCTAGGTGTAAGCAAACCTAGTTTTTTTCAAAGATCTTTGGTAATAATAAAATAATATGAATTTTTTTAATTAAAAATTCCCTATCTTTAAAATTGTGAGTGTTTTTTGAACTTGGGTAGTAGTAAGTTGCCACCATCTTTTTTTTTACCATCAAAATTATGTTATTACAACACTCCTTTACCTAGTCCTTTGTAAAATTAACCACATTTGATGTTGCACCTATTCAAGTTCAAATGTCATTTTTAAAAACAAAAACCCAAATTTTAATTTAATGAATTTTAAATTTGAATTCCTAGGTTAAAACATGTAACTAGGAGCCAAAAAGGGTGTTGGATGTTGAACATAATTAGTTAAAATAAAAATAAAATTATTACCATTTAAAACCATAATAATTGTGGCAAGTTAGTCCCCTTTCCCTCATACAAATGTCAAGGAATTAAAGTAAAAATTTATTCAAATCAATTTTCAAATTTTGGTTTTAATTTTAAACGTTTGAAAATTTACACTTACCATGCTAAATGGAATCAATTTTGCAAAGGACTATCAAAAGGATTCATATAATAAAATAATTTTCATTAAAAAAAGAGATAATAAGAACATATTAACAACATTCAACAAACATTCATACCTTTTAAAATGTGAAATTTTAAAACCTTAAAAATTCAAAGAATATTTCAAAATTACTTCAGAATTTTAGAGTTTCAAGAGTCTTTTACCACATATAAATGGGTTATAATGTACATGATGTATGAAGAAAAGTTATAGCTTAGAGTATAATAAAACTAAAGAACGTGAATTTTTTTTTTTTGGCAACGACTTAAAATTTTGATCATTTTTCAAGATGAAACATTGAATCTATAGGGAATTTGCACATTTTAAATTTTTTATATTTGTTCAATAATGACTAAAAAAAAAAAAGTGATGGATTGGGGAACATTTT
>Ga0116230_10000833_pt1 | contig 27938 bp, 15 predicted proteins | sample S1TSphfallax_3_FD_88678 | JGI IMG/M metagenome (GOLD analysis project Ga0116230, IMG submission 88678) | Host-associated microbial communities from peat moss isolated from Minnesota, USA - S1T2_Fd - Sphagnum fallax MG | ecosystem: Host-associated > Plants > Peat moss > Unclassified | place... | reverse complement strand
TACTCGGCCTGATTGCGGTCGGGGCGGCGACCGTCGCGGCTCACCGCGGCCGCGAGCACGCGCAGTCCCTGCGTGCGTCCGTCGCGAAACTCCCGTTGCCGGCGCTGTTGCGAAGCGAGCATGCCTGTGAGCGCGACCCTGCGCCCGATTCCGCGTATTGCCAGGCGGTCACGCACGCCATCGCCTCCCAACCCTTGCAACTCGTCGAGGTTCCGCCGAACGTGGTGTCGCCGTTCGCCGAACCGCGTCCGGTTACGACGTACGAGCACGACCACCGATCCATCGCCTGGCCCGGCAAGTCGAGGCCGTGAATCGCCCGAGCGACGGAAGCGCGGCCGATGCCGTTCGATGCCTGCCGCCACCGGAATGGGTAACACATCGACCCTATGCCGATGCGGTATCGGCGGACGGGGTATCCGCCGCGGACGACGCTTATGTCGATGGTGGTGTGTTACGCGTTCTCTACGATTCGCAAACGAACGTGGACGAGGTCGGATTTTCTCAGCACCTACGCACCGTTCAACGCGTCATCACTCGTTCAGGCGCGGAAAGGGCGGCGCACTTTGCCGTGGAATTCGACCCCACCTTTCAGCAGGTCACGCTCCATGTCATCCGCGTGCATCGATCAAGTCTGCGGATCGACCACGCGAAGCTCGATGCACTCCAAATCCTGCGGCGAGAAAAAAAGCTCGAGCAGCTGGCCTTGGATGGCCGTCTGACGGCGGCCCTTTTGATCCCTGACCTGCGCATCGACGATGTATTGGAGCTGTCACTGACGGTGACCAGCAAGCAACCCATCATCGGTACGCACTATGCCAACTCCTTCGCCTTCAATGCCCTGACCCCCTGGCGCGAGTGCCGACATCGCCTGCGCGTGCCGCTGCATCGGGAAGTCTTCCAGAAGACCTTCTGTGGACCACCGGCGGCCGCCGTCGCGCAGACCGAGGACACGACCGAATCGATCTGGTGCCTGATACGTCAACCGCGGCTCGAGAGGGAGGAACTCACCCCGCCCTGGCAAATCGAGGTACCGGTCATTCAGTTCTCGGAATTTCGGAGTTGGAATCAGATTGCACAGCTGTTCACTCCATACTATGTCCCGTCGGAGATGCCACCCGATTTGGAGCGAGAGCTCGAGCGGATAGCGCAAACCTTTGTCGACCCCGCGGATCGAGCCGCGGAGTGGCTGCGCTTCGTGCAAAGGCATTTGCGATACTTTGCCCTGTCACTCGGTGAGGGCGGTCTCGTGCCCCGCACGCTCGAGACGATCTGGAACCGTCGCTTCGGCGATTGCAAAGACGGCTCACGGCTCTATGTCGCGGGCGCCATCCGCCTGGGCATCGATGCCTGCGCTGCGTTGACTTCGACGACTCACGGCCGCGTGCTCGACCAGTTCATTCCGTCCCCTGCCGTATTCAATCACTGCATCGTTCGGGTCCGCATCGACGGCAAGACCTATTGGCTCGATCCCACGATGCCAAGACAGGAGGGTCGCCTTGCCGTCGTGTTTCAGCCCCATTGCGGCTGGGCACTCCCGCTGACCCTCGAGACCGAGTCACTGGCGTCGCTGGACAATGACGCGCCGATCACCTACCGACAAACCGAAGAGGTATTCCAACTGGGGCCGAAACCGAGTTCCCCGGTGTCGCTTTCAGTCCGCGTCCACTATCACTCGTTCGCCGCGGATGCCTTGAGAAACAAACTCGAAAACGAGGGTCTTTCGAAACTGGCCGAGCAGGTGCTGAACGAATTGCGAACCACCTGGCCCGCGCTGGCCGAGACCGCACCGTTGGCGATCGAGGATGATCCCGCGACGAACCGTTTGGTCGCGATCTTCCAGTATGAAATCCGCGATGGCTGGAAGCCGGTCGACGGCCGCGGACGCTTGGGATTCAAGATCACGGCAGGATCGATCGCGGCGGAACTGGTCCCTCTGAAAAAAGTACCCAGGCGCACGGACGTGTTTCTCGGACGACCACGCATAGCGACGTGGAAAGTGCGGATGTGTATGCCGCAGCGCTGGGCGGGAAACGGCTGGAACACCGTGCTGCGCGCCGGGGGAATTCGCCATATCAACCAGTTCGTCATTGCGGGACGGGAAATCCAGTTGCAACGCGAAATGGTGATCGGCGACTGGTCCGTCCCAAATTCCCAGGCAAGCGCCTACCAAGAATTGGTCACCAAGGCGCGCGAGAATTGGGTCACGATTTTTGGCCGCGTCAGGCTGGGACGTATCCGGCCAGCGGTCGGTGGCATTTTTGCGCTCAATCGAAACATCGCGAGGAAAGTCTTGTTGCTGTTCTGGGCGCTCTACTTCCTCTGGTTGGTTTTCAAGGGTGTCACGGACAAGTCCTAAGAAACCGCGCATGCCCCCGGACCGTGATACCTGAGGCGCCGAGTATTCGGGGGCTACACGGAATAGTTGACGTGGTTCTCACCCCTCGCGGTCATGGTCGCGGGGAATGGCCATTTCGAGAACGGGTAGACAGCCTCACGGGGACGAGACGTGACGAAATGCGCCGTCGCGTTCGTCCCAAGGAGAGAGACCCGTGTTTCGCGGATTTAAATCCCAAGTAGTGTTGCCGGTCGCGGCCATCACGCTGATGTTGATCGCCGTGAGCGGATTCGGGTTCTCGATCTGGGCCATGGAGCGCGAACAGTCGTTGGTGCGCCAGCAGGTTGCCGACAACGTGAGCGCGATTCAGGGGGTGTTCGTCACCACGGCCGCCCTGATGGAAGACCGTGTCCATGCGAGCATGGCGCTGCTGCAGGAGCAGATCAAGACACGCGGCAGCGTCGAGCGCGGTCCGCAGGTGCTGGTGAGCGGCAAGCCCATCAACGATATCTTGATCGGCGGCAAGGGTCAGGCCGGCGACTTCGAGATCGTCGACTTCGTGACCCGTTTGAACAAGGGCACCGCGACCATTTTCTCGCGAGACGGCGATCGCTTCGTGCGCATCGCCACCAACGTGCTCAAGGACGATGGCAGCCGCGCCGTCGGCACCGAACTCAACAACACCACCCCGGCCTACGCGGAATTGAGCAACCGGCGCCCCTTCTATGGCATCGTCGACATCCTGGGAAATCCGTACTTCACGGGGTACGAGCCCTTGTTCTCGAAGAACGCGGAACCGATCGGCATCAGCTACGTGGGTTACAAAGCCGAATTGCCCGTGCTCAGTCAGGCGCTCGAGCAATCGCACCTGCTGACCACCGGGTTCGTGGCCGTGGTCGACAACACCAAGGCCCGCTATCTGCCGTCATGGGTGACCGCGGACCAGGTCCGGCAAGTCATGGACAACAAGGATGGCTCATGGGAGGTCAATCGCACGCCGCTGCCGGCGTGGGGTCTGACCATCGTCTCGGCCTTCCCGGTGTCCGAACTGCATGCCGAAGGTCGCAAGATCGGCTATGGCGTCGCGCTCGCGGGCGTGGTGCTGGGTGCGATCATCTCGGCGGTGTTGTTCTTCCTGCTGGACAGAAAGGTCTTGAACCTGCTCGGCGGGGAACCGCGCGTCGCCGCGGACTACATGAAGTCGATCGCCGATGGCGACCTGTCGGTCGAGATCACGGTCGATGGCGCACGTCCGGACAGCTTGATGGCCTCGCTCAAAGTGATGCAGCTGAAGCTCCGAAACCTGGTCCAAGGCGTGCGCGGGGGCGCCGGCGAGGTCAGCGAACAGGAACACAAGTTCGAGGCAGCCTTCGCCGGCTTCCAGGCGGACCGAAAGGACAGCTCCTGGCAGGAACTGCTGCGTCAGGCCAAGGGCATCAGTCGCACGCTGTTCCTGCTCGAGAAATCGGTCGGGCGTTTCCGGCTCTAATAATCGGTTTCGTTGATTTCGCGAACGACGGCCACGAGGTCGGGCCGCTTTTCGGGACGGCTTTTCTTCAGTTCGCTGCGAATGCTGTCGAGCGCGAGCTGCAGGCTGCTGACGTTGTTGCAAAACTCGACGACCGCAGCCAGTTCCTGGCCGGCCGCGCCGAAGGTATCCAGGCAAAAATTGGACAGAGCAAAGCGCGCCTGACTCGGCGAGATGCCGGGCTTCAGGCGCAACCGTTCACTCATCGAATCCGCCACCGAACGAGGCGGCTCTCCCGAGCCCGGCTGTGTTTCTCCGATTTTTTCGCTCATACGCAAGCCTAGCCCATCGGCGCGCGGTGCGCGAGCGGACTTTGTGCGATGCAATGCAGGGTGCTCGATCGTCGCTCGGGCACCCATCGCGCACACGGGGGACCGCGCACCCCGGCGCCCGCGAGGCGGGCGTCGTCCGCTGTAGGACAATCCTGATAGGCGCTACTCTTCGCGTCCGCTGTGATTCCTTCTGGATTCGCCCGTAATTTAGAGAGCTTGGATCTTGCCGTGAGGCGCGGTCCGAGGCGCATTTCAATCGTGGTCTCGCATTCCATACCTGTTCCAGGGAGAGCCGTTGATGAAGAGTACCGTTCGCACCCGAGTCCGAGAGGGCAGTCCCGCCGCGCACGGCGCCATTTGGGATGGGCACGGTACGAATTTCACGCTGTTCTCCGCGCATGCGACCAAGGTCGAGGTATGCCTTTTCGATCCGCAGGGCACACGCGAACTCGAACGCGTCGCCCTGCCTGAATATACGGATCAGATCTGGCACGGTTACATCCCGGACGTCAATCCGGGGACGGTTTATGGACTGCGGGTCCATGGCCCGTATGCTCCTGCGGAGGGCCACCGCTTCAATCCCAACAAGCTGCTCTTGGACCCCTATGCGCGCGCGCACACCGGCGCGCTCAAATGGGCGCCGGAATGTTTTGGTTACACGATCGGCGACGCCGCCGGCGATTTGTCGTTCGATGAGCGCGACAGCGCGCCGTTCATGCCGAAGTGCGTCGTGGTCGATCCCGGCTTCGACTGGAAGGGACAAGCCTCGGGGCGTCGCACACCCTGGGATCAGACGATCGTGTACGAACTGCATGTCCGCGGATTCACGAAAAAGCACCCCGGCGTGCCGGAGCGGCTCCGGGGCACTTATGCCGGGCTGGCAGACAAACAGGTCATCGACTACATCAAGTCCTTGGGCGTGACCTCGGTCGAACTCCTGCCGATCCACAGCTTCATCAACGACAGCCATTTGTTGGAAAAGGGCCTGACGAACTATTGGGGGTACAACAGCATCGGCTTCTTTGCGCCCGACACGCGCTATGCTTCCGCACCCGACCAGACTTTGCGCGAATTCAAGGAGATGGTCGCTTCCTTCCACGAGGCCGGACTCGAGGTCATCCTGGATGTCGTCTACAACCACACGGCCGAAGGCAACGAACGCGGTCCCACGCTCTCGTTTCGGGGCATCGACAATGCCTCTTACTATCGGCTGATGCCGGAGGACAAGCGTTTCTACATCAACGACACCGGCACCGGAAACACGCTCAATCTCTCCCATCCCAATGTCATCGAGATGGTCACGGACAGCTTGCGCTACTGGGTCAACGAGTTGCACGTCGACGGCTTTCGCTTCGATCTGGGCACGATCCTCGCGAGGGAGGTGGAAGGATTCGACAACGAGAGCGGATTCTTGAAAGTCTGCCACCAGGATCCGGTGCTGCGGACCGTCAAGTTGATCGCCGAGCCCTGGGATTGCGGGCCCGGTGGTTATCAGGTCGGCGGTTTCCCGCCGGGCTGGGCGGAATGGAACGATCGGTACCGGGACGGCGTACGGGATTATTGGAAAGGCGCATCCAATGCAGCCAGTCTCGCCCAGCGTCTGTGCGCCTCCGGCGACGTCTTCAATCGGCTGGGGCGTCGGCCTTGGGCATGCGTCAATTTCATCACCGCGCACGATGGATTTACCCTGAACGACGTCGTGACCTACAACGACAAGCACAACGAGGCGAACGGCGAGGACAATCGTGACGGCAGCAGCGACAATCGCTCCTGGAACTGCGGCGTCGAAGGCCCATCCGAGGATCCCGAGATCCGCGCGCTGCGCGAGCGGCAGATTCGCAACATGCTGGCGACTTTGCTGCTGTCGCAGGGCACGCCGATGATCCTCGCGGGCGACGAGTTCGGCCGCACTCAACAGGGCAACAACAACGCCTATTGCCAGGACAATGAAATCAGTTGGCTCGATTGGGAGATCGGCGAGGGCGGCCGGCGGCTCGTCGAGTTCGTGAAAAAGCTCTGCGCACTCCGGCATCGCTACCCCGTCCTGCGACGCAATCTCTTTCTGACCGGCCAGCTCGACGAGGAACTCGGCATCAAGGACGTCACCTGGATGAATGCCTCCGGTGCCGAGATGCAGGACCCGGATTGGCAGGATCCGCGCATGCAGTGTTTCGGAATGTTGATCGATGGACGCGCGCGTCCGACCGGAGTCCGCCAGAGAGGCACCCAGGCGGCGATGTTGATCGTGCTCAACGCGCACCACGATCTCGTCGAATTCACCTTGCCGGAATGCTTCGGCGGCGGTCAGTGGCAACTGGAACTCGACACCCAGACCAACGACGGCGCGCACGAATACGGCGGTCGCCAGGGCGATCGATTCGGGGTCGCGGGACGTTCTTTGTGCCTGTTCATCGCGTCGGGCGAAGCATAAGGCGCGACGGAAGTGGGACGCCCGAGCCCGGCGGTCGCCGGGACGAGGCACGGCGTCGCCTTCCTACCCGTACACTATGCCTCGGCTTTTAGACGGCTGCCGCCGCTTGCTCGAGGTTGCTCCATGAACGAGTCCTCTTTTAAGGCTTCCCTGTTTCGACGACTCCTCGGTCGCGTCGAGGCCGCACTGCGTCGGCCATTCGACAGAACGGAAACCGACCAATCGTTTACGGACCGCGAACGGTCTCAGGTCACCTTGGACGCGATTGCGGATGCCGTCGCAAGCACCGATTTTCGCGGGCAGGTGGTCTATCTCAACAAGGCGGCCGAACGACTCACGGGCTATGCGCAGGACGCAGCGATCAATCGCCGGGTGATGGACGTATTCAAGCTGGTGCAGTCGTCGTCCGAGGCCGAGGTGATCGACCCCGTCGCCTTGTCGATCATCGACGATGAAACACGGTATGCGCCAGCCGGCTCGTTCCTGTTGCGTCGCGACGGCGAATTGATCTCGGTCGAGGTGTCCTCGACGCCGATCCACGACCGGCACGGCGGCGTCGTCGGTGCGGTGGTGGTGGCGCGCGACACGACGGCGGCGCGCGAGCGGTCCGAGAGATTGTCGCGGCTGGCTCTTTACGACCATCTCACCGGCCTGCCCAACCGCGTCTTGTTCGCCGACCGGCTCGATCACGCGATCCTTCGGGCACGGCGGACGGGCAAGACGTTTTCCGTGTTGTACATCGATGTCGACGAGTTCAAGCACATCAACGACACGCTGGGTCATGATTCCGGCGACGAACTTCTGCGGCTCATTGCCGAACGCCTCCAACATTGCGTGCGGGAATCCGACACGGTGAGCCGCCGCGGAGGCGACGAGTTCGTCGCGCTGCTCCTCGATAGCGGCGACATCAACGCCGTGATCCTGTGCGCCGGCAAGATCGTGGAGACGCTCAGCGCACCGTATAAATTGAAGGACCGGACGGTTTCGCTGTCGGTCAGCGTGGGCATCGCCCTGTTTCCCGAGGATGCCAGCGAGCACGAAGAAATCATTCGCGCCGCCGATATCGCGATGTACGGCGCCAAAGTCGCCGGACGCAACGGCTTCCAGCGCTTCGAGGCGAGCCGGCACGTCATTCATGAATCCCACCACGAGTGATCGTGCGTCGCCGAGGACGGCGCCTCAGTGGCCGGCCGGGTTGAGGCGCATCTCGGATACCAGTTTTCCCAATTGATCGGGGTCCACCGGCTTGGTCAGGTGGCGATCGAATCCGGCGGCGCGGGCCTTCTCCTTGTCTTGCGCATTTCCCCATCCGGTGATCGCCACCAACTGGATCGTCGCGCCCCACTCGGCCTGACGTATCGCCCGCGCCACGGCATACCCCGACATGTCCGGCATGCCGATGTCGAGCAGCACGACGTCCGGGCGATACTCGGCCGCCATGGTCAGGGCGTCCAAGCCGCAGTAGGCGATCGAAACCTGGTGCCCCTGCATCTGCAATAACAGCGCCATGCTTTCGACGGCGTCTCGATTGTCGTCCGCCATCAGCACCTTGAAGGTCGGAGCCCCGGGTGGCCTCTCCGTCGGAAGCGGTACCGGAACGGGATTCCGTTCGATGGAAACGAGGGATCGGGGAAGATAGAAGCAGAATTCGCTGCCCAAACCCGCTCCCGCGCTGCTCACCTCGACGCGGCCCCCGTGCAATCCCACGAGGCCTTTGACCAAGGCCAGGCCTATCCCCAAGCCGCCTTCCGCCCGGTCGATGGCCGGTTCCAATTGCGAGAAGATCTCGAACAGGCCGGGGATCGCCTGGGGATCGATCCCGATCCCGTCATCCTTGACCGAAAACCGCAGTTCCTCCGCGCCGAGTTCGATCGCCAAGGTGATATGCCCCTCCTCGTCCGTATACTTGGAGGCGTTCGTGAGCAGATTCGACAGCGCCTGCGACAGGCGCAGCGAGTCTCCCGATACCCGCAAGGGCGCGGCCGGCAAGGAGAGAGCCAGATGCTGTCGCTTGGTGTCGATGAGCGGCCGTGCCACTTCCACGGCGGCATCCACCATCGTGCGCAGATCCACCTGATCGACCCGCAGGCTCAGGCGTCCGCGCGTGATCCGCGAAACGTCCAACAAATCATCCAAGAGCAGCGCCATCCGCTGCACTTGCCGAGCGATCACCGAGCGTATCCACTGCTGTTGCTGTTCGTCGACGGCGTTCGACTCGAGCAGCCGGACGGCGCTACGGATGGGCGCCAGGGGATTGCGCAGCTCATGCGCGAGCGTGGCCAGGAATTCGTCCTTTCGGCGGTCGGTCTCGAGCAGTGCGGCCTCCGTCGCCTGACGGACCCGAACCTCGTTCTCCAAGGTTTTCGCGCGGGCTTCGACCTCGTCGAGCATCCCGTTGAAGGCGAGCACCGCGATGCCGATTTCGTCGTCGGTCGTCTTCGACGCCCGCAGCGAATAATTTTTACGCTGGACGATCTGCCGAGCAGCCGACGTCATCGCATCCAAGGGGTCGACGACCGAATTCTGCAATCGGCGCGAGAGCGCGTACGCGACCGCCAGGGTTGCGGCCATGACGACGGCCAGAATCTCGAGGTAGGCCTCCAGACGACTCAGGACGTCGAAACGCCCGCGCACATAGATGGTTCCGAGGAACTCGCCGTCGTGGAGTACGGCTTGCGATAACTCGACGCCTTCCCCGTGGATGGTCTGGCCCTCCGGTGGGGCCGCCTGGGGGGGCCGCAGCGTCGGGTCACGGGTGTAAGAAGAATAGAGGCGACCATCCGCGCCATACAGGGCGGCCACCAAGACCCGGGGCCGCAGCCGTATCGCATCGAGATCGCGATTGGCGATGTCGTGGTCGTCGAACTCCAGGGCAGGCGCGACCGAAACCCCCAGAATCGAGGCTTCGCCCGCGAGTTCCTGCGCCCAGGTGCCGCGGTAGGCGAGCAAATCGTAGGTGAGCATCGCGGCGCCAGACACGCAAACGGCGACCGCCGTCGGGATGAGCACGAGGCGCATCAATTTGCCCCGGACCGAGCGCCGGACGTTGACCTCCGGGAGCGGCGACTCCCCGGCCACGGAAGCGGCGTCATTCGGTGCAGAGTCGCCGAGCGCGGTCACGGCAGGCTCACCCCGCGTTGCCTGTCGATCAAGCGCGCCTGCAGAGTCGGCCGTACCGACTGGAGCGAAGGCGGGAGGCAAAGGACGCGGTGGACGCCCTCTGGTCCGGGAGAGTAAAGGCGCTCGGTGGCGGACTGCCTCCGCCCCCCGTTGACCCGCAGCGCGATCGCGAGCAAATCCGCGCTGACCTTCAGTTGAGCGCGCTCCGCCGCCGTCACCGAGATTTCGAAGCGCACCCGGTCGTCGATCGTCACGAAGTTCACCATGGCGCCATATTCGAGGCCACGGTCCTCCGCGGTGACGATCAAGATCGGCGGCGGGTCGGTTCTGGTGAGCCCACGAAGAAACTCGTTGCGCTCGGCGCCGACGAACAAGATCCGCACGTTCTCGAGTTCCTGCGCCCGATCGACCTCGAGGATTTGCACGACGTGCTCCCGGATGAGGTGCCCGGTTTCGAGTTTCTTCAACTCGCGCGCGAGGTCGGGATACCCCATGACGGCGATGACGAACGGGCGGCCGGTGGCGACGGGATCCGGCCATTCGACGTAGGCGGCCATGCGATAAAGATAGGCCGCCTCCACCTCCAATTCCGAATGCACCGGCTGGGATCGAGCCGACGAGGTCAGCAGGCCGATCAACAGCAAGGCGAGCAAGGCGCTACCGCGACGGACTCCCAATTGTCGGCGGGGCCACATCAAAATTTCCATCGCGCCTGGGCCATGACGCTTCGACCGATCGCCTCCCCGCCCTGCGAGGACGGAAACTCGTAGTGTCTGGCATGCAGAAGATTGAGCCCGTTGAGGGAAATCTGCAGGTCTTCGGTCGCCTGCCACCCGACTTGTCCGTTCAATTCGAGGTAATGAGGAAGCGCTGGATCCGGCAGCGCCCCGACATAGCGAAGGGTGGCATCCAGGCTGATCTGGCGGCTCAATCGCATCGAGGAGCTCAGATCGGCATGCGAACTCGGGTCATCCGCAACCTGAGAGAGCCCGAGGATCCGGCTCGCGCCGGGTTTGAACGTGAACTGTTCTCGTAAGGCCGTGAAGCTCGGCGACACGCGCCACCAGGGACTGATCTGCCAGGTCGCCCAGGCCTCGACGCCGTAGGTGTCTCCCTTCACCAGATTGCCCCAGGACAGCGGCAGGAACGTCGCCGCAGTCGGCTCGATCGTGCGCAGATCATCATAGTCGTTGTAAAAGAGGGCGATCGAGGACGACACCCCCGCCGAGAGGTCGACACGACCGCCCGCCTCGTAGGCCGTCACCTTCTCCGGGCGAAATGCCCTATTACCCGTGAGAAACGTGGTGGACCGCAGTTTCTCGACGACGTCGTCGTCGAACGGGGTGGGAGAGCGGATCGCCCGGGAGGCTGCCGCCCACAGCGTCGTCCGCGCGCTCGGCTGCCATGAGAGGCGGCCGTCCGGCAGTGCCGTCCACCCCCAATAGGGATCGTCCTCCATCTTGATCCCGGCGGTCAGTTGCACGGTGCGCAGCAGAGTCGCCGTATCCTGGATGAACGCGTCGGCTTGAGTCAGGTTTCTGAACTCGGGTTCGAAGAGCAGGGCTACCTGGTTCGTAATCCCATAACTATTGAGCCGCTCGCCCCCACCCCACACGACCCGCTGTCGACTGCCGAGATTGATGGCTTGCTGCAGTTCGAGGTCGTACGTATGCAGGACGAAGCCGCCGCCGCCCGAGCCGGCCGGGCCGAACCTCTCGGTCTGATCGACATACGCCTGCACCTGTAACTCGGTCCGATCGGTGCTGTGCTGGTACCGGCCGACCAGGTCCGCACCCGCGATGGAACCGTCACCGACGTTCAATTGCTGTTCGTCCCCGCGATACACGTCCCCTTGCACCGTCGCGGAATCGGCATCCGTCGACCAGTCAGTGCGAAAGCCGCTCTGTTCCTTAGTCCACGCGTCATGGGCAGACTGACCCGTCGGCAGGTTTTCCGCCGCCGTACGGTAAGCCGAGCCATAGACACGGTAGGACAAACCATAGTCGGCGCGATCGCCATAGCGAATGCTCAGGTTCTGCTGCTGGTTTCCGGCGCCGACGTCCAACAAAGCGCCCTGGGTCAGATAAGACGCGCGGGTAATCACGTTGATGACGCCATTCATCGCATTCGCTCCCCACAGCGTGGCGCCGGGACCGCTGATCACCTCGATCCGGTCCACGTCGTCGAGCATGACGTCCTGCGCGTCGCTGTAAATCCCGGAGTACAGCGGCGTGTAGACACTGCGCCCGTCGATCAGCATCAACAACTTGTTGGAGAAGTTCTGGGCCTCTGGGTTGCCGCCGAAGCCACGCGCCGAGATCGTGTAGCTCGTCGCGCTGACCTGGGTGACGAGCAGGTTGGGCGCGAGCCGCAACGCGTCGACGAGCCGGGTCGCGCCGGAACGCAGGATATCGTCGTGCGTGATGACGTAGATCGACGCGGGGGCGCCTTGCAAGCCCTCCGGCGCCTTGGAGACGGAGGTGATTTCGACATTGGCCAGGTCTTGCAGCGATAGCGCCGTCAGATCCCCCGCATCGGCCGCAGCGGCCGCCGCCCGCAACTCGAATGGCGACAACAACAAGGACGCCAGCACCGCGAGCAGCGGTCCGACGGGAGCACCGCACTCTCTTCGCAGCGACACGGCCGCAGTCGATCTCAGATCTCGTCGCATCCCCTCTTCACCTTTCATCCGCAATGGACCGGCTCGCGATCCGATCGGGGCCAGCGTACGCGCTCCGCGCTGCGCTTCGTTGTACGACGCGTTCATCGCGACCGATGGTGACGCCCGTGGATTAACGTTACCGCAAATCCATGGCAGCATGCGCAACACATTTCGCAACAGCGGCAACAGCGACAGCCGCGACAACAGCGACAACAGCGACAACAGCCGCAACAGCGGCAACAGGTTCAACAGGTTCAACGGGTTCACCAGGTTCAACAGGGTCAACAGGGGCGAGAGTCGCAACAAGCCGTTGGACGGCCTCTCGCGAGCGCGAAGCGTTTGCGGCGGCGCGATTCGCCGCCCTTGTCGATGCGCGAAACCCTCGAACGCGCAACGAAGGATGTGCATTGCACGGAGTGGAGACTTTAAATGACTGATTGGTTTGCATGGCTCCTGTCTTCGCCGGGCTATATGCCGCACGGCCACTGCTATTTATGGCAACCGGTCACGCTGTGGCTCAACGCCGGTTCGGACGGACTCATTGCCCTGGCGTACTTTGCGATTCCCGTCTCGCTGTATTCGCTGGTGCGACGCAGGCTCGGCGATATCCCCTTCCCCGGGATCCTGCTGATGTTCGCCGCCTTCATTTTGCTCTGTGGTTCCACGCACGTCATGGAAATCGTGACGATTTGGAACCCCGCCTACCGCTTGGCGGGCGCCTTGAAACTCGTGACCGGCATCGTCTCGCTCGCCACGGCGATCGCGCTGTTCCGTCTGCTGCCTCTTGCACTGCAACTCCGATCTCCTCGCGAGCTCCAGCGAGAGGTCGAGGCCCGCACGGCGGAGCTCGCCGCGGCGAATGCGCTGCTGCGCCGTAACGTGGATGAACTCGAGGCGCAACGCGAAGAGATCCACCGCACGCATTTGCAGAGAAACGAGTCGCTCGCACTCCTGGCAACGACTCTCCGCAGCATCGGTGACGCGGTGATCTCCACCGACAAGTCGGGCTGCGTGCAATTCATGAATCCCATCGCCGAGGCCCTGACGGGCTGGAGCGAACCCCTTGCACGGGGTCGGCCCCTCGAAGACGTCTTCGAGATCGTCAACGAGGAGACCCGGGAAACGGTGGAAAGTCCCGTCACCAAGGTGCTACGGGAGGGAACCATCGTCGGGTTGGCGAACCACACGGTATTGGTGGCCCGCGACCGGACCGAAAAACCGATCGAGGATTCCGGCGCTCCCATTCTCGACGGCGGCATTCTCAAGGGAGTGGTGCTGGTGTTTCGGGATGCGACGATCGAGCGCGCCAATGAACTGGCCTTGGCGGTCAGCGAAAAGCGCTTTCGAGCGGCAGTGGATGCGGTTCAAGGGGTCTTGTGGACGAATACCGCCGACGGGGAGATGCGCGGCGTGCAACCGGGCTGGGCGGCCCTGACGGGTCAATCCTACGAGGACTACCAAGGCTTCGGGTGGTCACGCGCCGTGCATCCGGACGACGCCCAGGCGACCGTCGAGGCCTGGCTCGAAGCGGTGCGCGAACGTCGCTGGTTCGTGTTCGAACATCGCGTCCGACGCCTCGATGGCCAGTGGCGCTTGTTCGCCATCCGCAGCATTCCGATCCTCGATGCGCAGGGCGAGGTGGCCGAATGGGTCGGCGTGCATACCGACATCACGGAACAACGCGAGGGCGAACGGGCGTTGCGTGAGAGCGAGGCGCGATTTCGTGCAGTGCAGGAAACTTCGATCGACGGATTCATGATCTTGGAAAGCGTGCGGGATCCGGCAGGTGCCCTCGTCGATTTTCGCTGGGTCTACGCGAATGAGGCGGCCGAGCGGATATTCGGAAAACCGCGTCAATGGTTCGCCGGGCGCCGCTTGCTCGAAGAACACCCCGCCAATCGCACCACGGGATTGTTCGAGGCCTATGTCGATACCGTCCAGACCGGGCACGCCTGGAGCCGGGAACTGAATTATCAGCACGATGGAATCGATGGCTATTTTCGGATCGTGGCGGCGAGATCGGGCGATGGGTTCGCGATTACGTTCGCGGATTTGAGTGAACGGCATCGCATCGAGGCCCGGGTGCGCGAGCGCGAACGCCAATTCGCGACCTTGGCGAACGCAATGCCGCAGCTCGTCTGGACGGAACTCCCGGATGGAACCTCCGATTATTTCAACCGGGGGTGGTACACCTATACCGGTTTACGCCCCGATGAATTGCATCCCACCGGGGTATGGGCGAGAGTCATCCATCCGGAGGACGAACCGCGGGCCTCCGCGCGGTGGAAGCATTCGCGCGACACCGGCAGCATCTACGAGGTCGAATTCCGGCTGCGCCGCCACGACGGCGTCTATCACTGGTTCTTGACGCGGGCGGTTGCCGACGTCGACGAGCAAGGACGTGTCCTGCAGTGGTTCGGGACCTGCACCGACATCGACAACACGAAGCGGATCGAACAGAACCTGCGCAGGACCGAGATCGCGCTACGCGAAGCGGACCGCCGCAAGGACGTGTTCCTCGCGGTATTGTCGCACGAGCTGCGAAATCCCCTGGCGCCCATCCGCAGTGCCGCAAGTCTGCTCGGACAAGCGCGTCTGGATCCGGAGATTCTGCAGCGCAGCCACCAGATCATTCGGCGTCAGGTTCAACATATGGCGGCCTTGTTGGACGACCTGCTCGACATCTCGCGCATCACCCGCGGAGTCTTCACGCTCAAGAAACAATACGTGGATCTGCAGGGGCTGCTCAGCGAGGCCGTCGAAGCGGTCCGACCGCAAATCGAGCGCAAGCAACATGCCCTCCTGACCGATTGGCCGAGCGAGGCGATCGAAATCGAGGCAGACCCGGTCCGGATCGTGCAGATCATCAGCAATCTCCTGACCAATGCAGCCAAGTACACCAATCCCGGAGGAGAAATCCACTTCAAGGTCACCGTCGATTCCGAGAGACTGATCCTCGCCATCCGCGACACCGGCATCGGGATCTCTCCGCAGATGCTCGGCAATGTCTTCGAGATGTTCGCGCAGATCGAGCCGGATCAGGAGCGCAGTGAAGGCGGACTCGGCGTGGGGCTCGCGCTGGTCAAGGGCCTGGTGGAGTTGCACGGGGGTCGTATCGAGGCGCACAGCAGGGGTGTCGGCTGCGGCAGTGAATTCGTCGCGACGATCCCCTGCTTACATGCCTCGACGGGATCCTTCCCCCAATTGAAAGAGCCCGACCCCGCCGGCGAACAGAGGAAGAAAGTGCGCACGATTCTCGTCGCGGACGACAACGAGGATGGAGCGGAGAGCCTGGCCATGCTGTTGCGCCTGTCCGGCTATCAGGTCGTGGTGGCGCATACGGGACTGGAGGCGCAGGCACTCGCCGCCGCGCATTGTCCGCAGATCGCCATCCTCGATATCGGGATGCCCGGCTTGAGTGGCTACGAACTGGCACAGGCGATTCGGCGGGAAGCGTGGGGGCGATCGATGACGTTGATCGCCGTGACCGGCTGGGGACAGGAGGAAGACCGCCGAAAGTCGAAGGCCGCGGGATTCGATCATCACCTGACCAAACCGGTGGATATCACCGAACTGGAGCGTTTGTTCGACGGCGGCGAATGGAAAAGCAATTGACCCTTCACGGGATCTGAACGACCATCGTCTGGTGACGCTCGAAGCCTGGCGTGGTTCAGGCTTCGCGTGTCGTGTGTCCATCGGAAAGTCGAACAATGAAAAAAAAGACGCCGGCAGAGGGCGGCGAACGCAAACCAGAACCCTGGCATGCGGTCGGCATTGCCGCCCGCGCCAGCAGTTGCGAAGCCGCGGTCTCGTGTCGGGGTAAGCGTTACTTGTCACGCGACGCACCCCGATTGCCGCTCCCCGAATGCGATCGGCCGCTGACCTGCGCCTGTACCTATCGTCATTATCCCGACCGGCGCGACAAGCCGCGGCGGTCGAGCGAGTCCGGAATAGCGCTCCGTTCGGCAAAGCCGACCGTCGAGAAACGGATTTCACGCGGGCGGCGCAAGACGGATTGACCGGCGCCACCGCCGAGGCGTTCGCGGCGGCGCACGCTGGGCGCGCGGAAATCGGCCTACAGGAGCTCAGGCAGCCTTCCTACAGACACCGAGCCTTGTTGTTGCTCAAATGCCACACTATCGAAGCAGTATCTCACGCCACGTGGGATTGTTACTTAAATCATGTGGTTGTGATGCTTCATTTGTGCGCCAGCAGCATTCAGCCTGTTGGCTTTTGGCAAAAGAACAACGGAGAGAGTGTTTATGAAACCTGTGATTTTATTGGCTGCAGCGATCGCCGCCGAACTCGGCGCAGTTGCGGCAATGGCAGATCCCGCACCCTCGGAGGCGCCGTCGATCTACGTGGCGCCGATGATCCAGTACAGCTTGCAGAACAGCGATCCGCAAATTAAGGACAACTTCGGCTACCAAGCCGGGCTCGGGGTCAATCTCCCGGGCTCTTGGGCCGTCGAAGGCGATTTCAGCCGTGGAAACTTCGATGTGAAAGGCACGGACGGCACGCGCCGGCAGGACGCTTACACGCTGGACGTCATCAAGAAGTTCTTTCCCGCCGAACTGATGGAAAAGGTCTACATCAATCCGTATGCGCTCGTCGGCGGCGGCGAACTGAACGATCGGTCGGACTATCCGGGATTCGGCCACTCGACGTTCCGTACGGCCACGGTCGAAGGGGGTCTCGGCGTATTGACCGGCATCGGTCGCCAGGACGGCTCGACGCGCGTGCAGCTGCGAACCGAGGCCAAGTACCGCATGGAATGGGCGAACCCCAGCCTGTACGGGGTCAAAGACCCGTCGGGTTTGATCTTCGGGGTCGGTCTGCAGTTGAATTTCGGCGCTCCGGATGACCGCGCGCCGAAGATCGTGACCAACGAAGTCGTGCGCGAGGTTCAGGTCCAGGTGCCGGCGCCGCCGCCGCCGCCACCCCCGCCGCCGCCCCCGCCGCCTCCGCCGCCCCGGGGCGACATCATCCTGCACGGGGTCACCTTTGCGAACAATTCGGCCGAGCTCGTGCCCGAGGACGAAGGCGTGCTCGACACCACGATCAAGTCGCTCAAGCAGTATCCGAACCTCAGGATCGAAGTCCGCGGCTACGCGGACAGCAAGGGCTCGCAGGCGTACAACTTGAAGCTCACCCAGCGGCGCGCCGAGAGCGTGATGCATTACCTGCAGTCGCACGGATTGAGCAATCAACTCAGCGCTCGCGGGTTCGGCAAAGAGAATCCGATCGCGGACAACTCGACCGCCGAAGGCCGGCTCGCAAACCGTCGCGTGGAACTGCACATCACGGGCGGCGAAGACGCGAACGGCGGTGGAAACTAGAGGCTACACCCGGGGGTAGCGCTTCGCGCCGGAGGCGGGCAGATGTTTCTGCCCGCCTCCATCGCTCGGCGATTGGCATAGGCGTCGGCGAAGGCCTCGAACCGATCGGCCTCGAGCGGACGACTGATGTGGTACCCCTGCGCCTCGTCGCAGCCGTGCTTGCGCAGAAAATTCAGTTGGCCCTGGGTCTCCACGCCTTCGGCGATCGTCACCAAGCCGAGTCGTTTTGCCATCAGGATCACCGTGCAGACGATCGCCTCGTCGTCCGGGTCGTTGCGAATCTCCCGGACGAAGGACTGATCGATCTTGAGTTTTTGCGCATCGAATTTCTGCAGGTAGCTCAGCGAGGAGTGACCGGTGCCGAAGTCGTCGATCGAGATGCGCACGCCCCTGGCCCGCATTTCCCGCATGATGGAGACGGCCAGGCGAACGTTATGCATGGCCATGCTCTCGGTCAATTCCAGTTCGAGAAGCTCGGGCGCCAAGCCTTCCTCCGCGAGAATCCGCGATACCAGGTCCGGTAGATCCGTTTGGCGCAGCTGCACGGCCGAGAGGTTCACGGCCATCACCAGGTTCTTCATGCCGCGATCGCGCCAACACCGGGCCTGGCGCACCGCGCTACGCAAGACCCATTCGCCGATGGCGAGGATCTGACCGCTCTGCTCCGCGAGCGGGATGAACTCCGCCGGGGCTATCGAACCCAACTGCGGGTGCTGCCAACGCAGGAGTGCCTCCGCGCCGATGATCCGATCGTCGTGCAGGGAGATCTGCGGTTGGTACTGCAGATGCAAACCGCCCTGGTCGATCGCGGTCCGCAGGGAGCTGACCAGCTGCAGATGGCGGCTCGAGCGCTCGTGCAAACGAGGGGTCGAGAAGCGGTAATTGTTCCGCCCCTCGTTCTTGGCCTGGTACATCGCCGCATCGGCGCTCTTGAAGAGCGCTTCCTCGCTGAGGCCGTCGTCGGGGTGGACGGCAATTCCGATCGATGCGCTCAGGGTGAGATCGTATTGCTCGATTCTGTAGCTCTCCCGAACGACCGCGAGGACCGCCTCGGCGACCGCGCCGGCGCCCGGGGTGTCGGTATCCCGCAAAACGAGCACGAACTCGTCGCCCCCGAGGCGGGCGACGGTATCGTGCGCGCGCAGACTGGATTTGAGGCGCTGCGCGAGCTCGACCAGCAGCAGGTCGCCGATTCGGTGCCCCAGGGCGTCATTGATGTCCTTGAAATTATCCAAATCGAGGAACATCAACGCGAAGCGACGCGGTGCCGGGTCCGATGCTCCGATGTCTTTTCTGAGCTGCTCGTTCAGCGCGATGCGGTTGGGAAGACCGGTCAGGGAGTCGAAATTGGCGAGATATTGAATCCGCTCCTGTGCGACCCGTTGCTCCGTCACGTCCTCGTAGACGCCCAGAATTCCGATGATGCCGTCCGTCTCGTTTTTCAGCGGGACCTTCGATAAACGCAGCCAGCGCTGCTCGCCACCGGGTGTGCGGCAAAGAATCTCCTGAAACAGTCGCGGCACCCCGGAGGCCATCATCTCGTGGTCCTGCGCGGCGATTGGCGCGGAAAAGTCGCCGTGAGGCAGGTCGGCATCTCTTTTTCCGATCAACTCCAAGGGTCTCTCGCAGCCTGCATCCTTGACGAACAGCTCATTCCCCCCGAGGTAACGATGCTCACGATCTTTCCAATAGATTCGCAGCGGTGCCGTGTCGATGACCGTTTGCAGCAGGCCGCGGGATCGCGCGAGGTCCGCCAGGGCGCGCTGTCGCCGCGCCTCCGATTCGAAGGCGTTGAGCGCGTAGTCGATGTTCTTCGACGCCTCCAAGAGCAGATTCTTGACCGCCTCGTCGAAGATGCCGAGGTCCGTGGAATACAGCGTGAGAGCGGCGACGACCGTCCCATTGCGATGCAGGGGCAGGGACGCGGCGGCCCGCCAGCCGTACGGCGCTGCGCGTGTGCGCCACGCCTTGGTGGCCGGATCGTTCTGCCAGTCCTCGCACCAATAGGGCCTGTCCCCGCGTACCGCGATTGCCGTCGGCCCCCGCCCCGTCTGTTGGCGGTCATCGGTCGACAATTCGAGGTCGGCGAGGTATTCCGTGCCGGAGCCATCGGCGGCCGCGACGCGAATCGCACGGCGGCGCGGATCGACCACGCCCACCCACGCCATCGTCATGCCTCCCCAGAGGACCAAATCGCAGCAAATCTGCTCGAACAACTCCTCCTCCGAACGGCATCGGACGATGGCCTGGTCGCATTGGCTGAGCGCGTTGTAGATCTGGTTCATGCGCCGATTCTTGGCTTCCGCCGCTGCGCGCTGGGCGTTCATGGAGGAGAGGCGCGCTTGCGCCTCGGCGAGTCGCCCGATGACGCTGAACTCGAGCCCCGCGGGGACGGGAAAAGCGACATCGAGATCACCCCGGCCCAAGTGTTCGATGCGCTCGTAGATCTCGTTTGCCGGGGCACCGAGCGTGGCGCGGATCGCACGATAAAAGCGTATCCAGGTCAAGACCAGGAGCACTCCGGCCAGCCCGGCCGAAATACGCAGCGCCAAGGCCGTGCGCTCCAGCTGGTCGATGATCGTGCGCGTACGCTCGTTGACCTGATTGTCGAACTCGAGAATCGACTGCGCCGTGTCCGCCGCGAGCTTGGCGAGCTGCGCGTCCCCCAACCGGGAAGCTCCCGTGGCGACCGCGGCGTCGGTCTGGGTGAGGACGTGCAGGATCAGCGCGGACTCCCCCTCCGTGATCCCGGTTTCGCGCAGCTGCGCGAGCAGCGACGCCCGCTCGGGGCCGTTGCCGAGCGTCTGCGAGCGTTGTCCCAGGGCATGAGCGAGTTGCACGGCCCGCGATTGCCTGCCGTAGGCGTGATCGATCCGTTGTTCGACCTGCAGGGAGGAGCCGAATAGCGCCGCGGACAGCAACAGGAGCACGCCGCTGATCCACGCCTTGCGGGACAAGCCCGCGGCTCGCCGGAAAGAGAACGCATTTTCCGGCGCGCCGACGGTGCCGGAGCCACTACGATTCACCGGCGTCTTAACGGACGACAGCCGATCCGAAATCGGAGGCCTTGGGGTGGCTTTCTGGCGTGCGTTCCCGTGCGCATCGCTCCCCCTGTCGATTGCAGCATCCTGGCATCCTCCGTCGATTTGGGGCGTGGCGCCTCTGCCTCACCGAACCTCCTGCTCGCCCTCCGGTGAGGCCGTCAAAAGTCCTTCCACTCCTCGGCCCCACCGACCGCCGCCTTGCGCCCGTCCCCGCGGGTGGCGGCGGGCGGCGATTTCGCGTTGCCGGTCCACGGCCGCGTCGCCGCGCGTCGCTCCTGGGCAGGGGGCTTCGAGGCTTGCGCGAGGGGACGCGCCGCCGGGCGCGTCGTGTCATTCGTCGCACCGACCTCGTATTGCGCAATCAGATCGGTCAGGTTGGTCGCTTGATCGGACAGGGCCTGGGCGGCGGCGGACGCCTCTTCCACCAAGGCGGCGTTCTGCTGCGTCATGGAGTCCATCGCGGTCATCGCGGTGTTCACTTGTTCAATGCCGCTCGCCTGCTCGCGGCTCGAGGCGGCGATTTCCGCGACCACGTCGGTCACTCGTTTGACGCCGATCACGATGTCCGACAACACCCGACCCGATTCGTCGACGAGCTTCATTCCCTCATCGACCTTGCCGGCGGAATCCTGAATGAGCGCCTTGATTTCCTTCGCCGCCTGCGCGCTGCGCGAGGCGAGATTGCGCACTTCGGAGGCGACGACGGCAAAGCCGCGGCCCTGCTCGCCGGCTCGGGCCGCCTCCACGGCGGCATTCAACGCCAATAAATTCGTCTGGAACGCGATTTCATCGATGACCCCGATGATGTCGGCGATTTTCTTGCTCGCGGCATTGATCTCGCCCATGGCGGCGACCGCCGATCCCACGACTTTTCCGCCCCGCTCGGCCTGATCGCGGGCCGCGGCGGCCAACTGGTTCGCCTGCGCCGCGTTGTCGGCGTTGTTCTTGACCGTCGAGGTCAACTCCTCCATCGAGGAGGCCGTCTCCTCGAGACTGGACGCTTGTTCCTCGGTCCGTTGGGAAAGGTCCAGATTGCCACGCGAAATTTCCTCGGCGCCGACTTTTACCTCCGAGGCCGTCTTTCGCAAGCTCCTGACGACGTTCAGCATATTGTCGATGAGTGAATTGACGGTGTCGGCCAAGGTGCGAAAATGGCCGATCTTTCCCTCGGTGGCGATGCGCAGCGTCAGTTCGCCGTCCATCGCCCGTTTCACAGTTTGAGAGGTGTCGGTCACTGCGTTCAACACGTTGTCGATCAGGCCGTTGACGGACGAGGCCAGTGTCGCCAGTTCGCCGGTCTTGTCCGCGATCGAAACGCGACGGTCGCTGGCGCCTGCCAGGACCGCCTCGATCGTCTGCTGCGTCTCGGCCACGGCATCGCGCAACGCCTGCGCGCTCTTGACCTGGGCGGTCGTGACCGTCGCGAACTTGATCACCTTGTAGGCCTTCCCGTCGGCCCCGATCAGCGGGTTGTAGCTGGCTTGAATCCACACTTCGCGGCCGTTCTTGCCGATGCGCTTGTATTGCGCGGCGTCGTATTGACCCGCCCGCAGGCGTTCCCAAAAACGCCGGTAGTCCTCGCTGTCTTTGTAACCGGGCTCGACGAACAGGCTATGGTTTCGGCCCTGAATCTCCGACAGCGTGTAGCCCATCGCCTCGAGAAAATGCTCATTGGCCGTGATCACGGTCCCGTCCATCGCGAATTCGATCACGGCTTGCGACTTGCGGATGGCGGCCGCAATGGCCTCCAGCTCGGACGTGTGAGCTTTGGCGCTCGACGACGCAAAGAAGTTGAATGACATGGATGCCCCGAATGTCCGAGAGGTGGAGTGGTTGTGATGTACATCGACGGCGGAATGCGGCAAACCTTTAGGACGCCGTCGCTTTCCGAGCAATCGATCACACTTTCATCGGGCGCGCCGAGTCGGTGGTCACGGCCCCTTGCCGGGCGTCGCCCCCGCGGCCCCCGCGGCCGGCGGGGCCCTGCGCGCCCGCCACCAGCCGACCAGCCCTACCGCCATCGAGACCGCGGCCAGGAGCTGCGCAGCGACGAGGCCGAAGGCGACCTGCGGGTTGCGCTTGAGGAATTCCACCGCGAACCGCGCCAGCCCGGAAAACAGCAGGTACACGGAAAAGACGAGGAACGGCGGCAGGCGGCGGCGCGGCGAACCCAAACGCCATAACAGCGCCGCAAGCGCCGCGGATGCCGCGGCCTCGTAGAGCGGCGTGGGATGCACGGGTTGCAGCGCCGGTACGAGGCCCTCGGGAAAGCGCATGCCCCAGGGCAGATCCGTGGGAATGCCATAGTCCCCGTCGCCGGCGAAGAAACAGGCCATGCGCCCGATCGCATAACCCAAGGCCAAGGGCGCGGCCAAGGCATCGAGCAGGCTCGCCATCGGCGTGCGGTAATGACGCGCCAGCAGCGCGAGCGTCAGAAAGTCCCCGAGCATTCCACCGTAAAACGTGTAGCCGCTGCGTGACAGCAGGGCCGCCGGATCCGCGGCAAAACGCGCGGGATTCTCCAGGATCGTCGCGAGCTTCGAGAAGCAGATCCCGGCGAGGCACAGCGCCGCGACGACGAGGATCGGTTGAACCCGAGTCAGGGAGCGGCGCCGCAACTCGGCGGAAAACACATAGTATCCGCAGAAGAACCCGAGCGCGATCAGCATGCCATAGGTGGCGAGCGTCCAGGGTCCGAGATGCACGAAGGGCATCACGGCGCGAGCGACCCCCGATTCTCACGCATCGAGCACTCCGCGTCGCGCCATGAAGCGCAGCATGCCGGACACCGTCTCGTGCAGGCTGGTTTGCGGCAGGCCCCAGGGACAGGCATCGCGCGCCTCCCGGTAGGCCCGATTGTCGTAGCGCTTGAACTCCATGGCGCGAATGTTATCGACCGACGCCACGAGAAAATCGAGCAGCGGATACAGCGGGTCTTCGCGACGGCAACGGCGGATGACCTCGGGCACGAAATCCGGGAGCGAATACGGTTCGAATCGCCGTCCGGTACACGCCGTGATGATGGCCGTCACGTCCCCCATGTTCGAATAATCGTCCCGGGTCACGTGGAACGTGCCGCCCAGCGTCGCGACATTCGTCGCGATCGCCACGATGTTGTTGGCCGTGACATCGGCGGGTAAAAAGCTCACTTCGTTGGCCGCCGAGACGCCCATGCCGTGTTTGATCATGAAACTGAGCAGCCGAATGGTGATGTCGAGTCCGCCGCCGCTCTCCGCGCCCGTCGGCGTGATCAGCGCCGGACGAAACACCCGCACGGGCAATCCGCGCCGGGCGGCCTCGAACACGCGTTGCTCGGCCACCCATTTCGACTGGGCGTAGCCGAAATCGAGGAGCTGCATCGTGGCGTTGCGATCAGCCTCGTGGAGCACCGGATCCCGTGCCCAGCCGAAAATGAAGGTGCTGGATACCTGGTTGAAGACCTTCGGGCGAGCTTCGCCTGCGAGGCGCAGCAACTCGTCGGTGCCGGCCACGTTGACGGCGCGCGTGCCGGCGTAGTTGTGCAGGTAGTTCACCGTGGCGCCGTTGTGATAGATCGTATCCACTTCCTCGGCGAGCGCGCGCCAACGCGGCGCATCGAGTCCCAATCGCTCCTGGCTCAAGTCGGCGGTCAGCGCGTGAACGCGGCGATCGAAGGCGTCGAGCAGCTCGGGCGCCGTGACGGCAATCTCCGCGAAGGCAGCGCGCAGGCGCTGCTGCGCCTGCGGAGGCGTCGCGGCTCGCACAAGCACCTGGATGTTCGCCGTCGTCCGCGCGAGCAGACTGCGCAACAAATACGGTCCGAGAAAGCCCGTGCCGCCCGACAATAGAATGGCGCGGGGCGTGGCGGCGCACGCGCCGCCCGCGACGGACGTCACGGCGGGCCCGGTGCGTGTCGCGTCCGCGCGCATCAGCGCGGCGTCGGCCGCCCGTTGCGCCGTGTTCACGGACTGCATCAGCGCCGCGAGCGACGACTGGGGATCGTGGGCGCGCTCGGCCAGTCGCGACAGCTGGGCGATGCTCATCGACTGCAGCGCGTTCATATCCACTTGCGCATCGGCCACCGCACCCCGGGCGTCCAACTCCCGGCGCAGGCCGTGCAACAGCGCAACCAAATCCAGGGAAGCGACACCGACGTCGGCCAGGGACTGCGTTTCGTCGCCTTGCAGTCCATAGCGCGCCTTGAAAGCGTCCAGGAAACCGTGCTTCGGCGAGTCCTTGCCGACGGCCGACTCGGACTGCGCCCGCCATTCCGCGAGCACGGTAAATTCCTGTCGCTGCCATTTTTGTCGCGCGAGGTAGCGGATCAGCTTGCCCGACGTGGTCTTCGGCAATTCACGCGCGCGCACCACGGTGACGCAACGGACTTCCGACTGCAGGGCGCGGCGAATGGTTGCCGCCACGGCCGCCCCATCGGGCCGGCCGCGGGCGCCGACACCGACGACGAGCACGATGCCGTCGCCGGACTCGAAGGCCGCGACGCTGCCGGGTCTTGCCTCCGCGTGGGCTTGCTCCACCAAGAGCTCGATGTCCTGCGGAAAGACATTCTTGCCACGCACGATCAGCATGTCCTTGTAACGGCCGCAGACATACAGCTCGCCATCGCGCAAGAACCCCATGTCGCCGGTGCGCAGGTAGCGCGGCGCATCGGCCGGGGCTGCGACGGGCAGTGCCTCGAATGCCTCGCGGCTCGCCTCCGCCTTGCCCCAGTAGCCGAGGCACTTGCTCGTGCCGCTGACCCAGATTTCCCCGACCTGCGTGGCGGTGCAAGGCCGACCGCTGAGCGGATCCACGATCGTGACGGAGGTGCCCTCGAGCGGGCGACCGGTGCTCATGAGCTGCGTGGAACCCTCGATCAGCGTGACGCGGTCGGCGAGGCGCACGACCCCGCTTTCGAGCGCCTGCCGATCCACCGACAGGGCCGTGCGCCCATACATCGACACGGCGAGCGTCGACTCGGCCAGACCGTAGGCCACGAACAAACTTCGGCGCGCGAGGCCGCAGGGCTCGAAGCGGCGCAAGAAGCGCCGATAGACCTCGGGGTTGATCGGCTCCGCCGCCGCCATCAAATAGCGCAGCGAACGCAGATCGAGGTCGCGCAAGGCGGCGTCCGGCACCTTGTCCTGACGCAAACACAGCTCGAAGGCGAAGTTCGGCGCCGAGGATGCCGTGCAGCGGTATTTGGAGATCGTCTCCAGCCACAGCAGGGGCCGCTGCACGAACGCGGTCGGCGCGAACCCATGCGTGGTCGCCCCGCTCAGCGCGACATAGACATAGTAGCCGAGCAGTCCCATGTCGTGGTGCTGCGGCAGCCAGGACACCGCCACCGCCGACGCGTGATCGGCGACGCCGGCACAATTGGCGAGAATATTCGCGACCGAGACCATCACGCCCTTCGGCAGGCTCGTGGACCCCGACGTGTATTGCAGCAGAAACAAGGGGCCGGGGCGGAGCGCTGCATGGACATCGCCTGTCCCGCGCAGATCATCCGTGGTTCGCTGCGCAAGCCCGGCGATTGCCGGCGCCTGCAGAGCGGCGCGCTGCAGCCACGCGGACCCGATCGCCGTCGTGAGGATCAGCGCCGGTTCACAATCACGGACGATGCCCTCCAGGCGCTGCAAGGAGGCGGCCAGGGAGTGGGCGGCGGGCGCGGGCGTCGGCACGGGCACGCAGCCTGCCGCGACGCAGCCGAACAAGGCGCAGATCATCTCCAGTCCCGGCGGATATACGAGCAGGATGCGTGCGCCGGGCGAGAGGCGCGGATCTTGACGCAGATGCCCGGCGATCAGGCGCACGCGATCGAGAAAGCTGGCATAGGTATGCCGCTCGCACTCGATGCCGCGTTCGTCCATGAAGCGGTAGAGGAGCTTCTGCGGATGTTGTTCGCACCACGCGAGGAGTCGGGCGAACAGCGGATCCTCGGTCGTGTCCGGGCTCGGTCGCGGCGGGTCGAAGGCTAGCATTCGAGCGTCACAACGGGCATAAGGTACCGATGCCTGCAGGCCCGCCATCCCTTCCGGTGCGCGAACGCGTGGTGTTGGTCACGGGCCTCGCGCTGCTCTGGGGCGCCGGTTATTTTTCCATCGGCTGGCATGTCGCGGGAGGCCGGGCGCAGGCGATCACGCTGCCCCTCGACGCGCAGATCCCCTTCGTGGCGCAGGCGATCTGGCCCTACTTGTGTGTGTTTCCGCTGGCCTTGAGTCCGCTGCTCCGGGCCCGCGAGGCGCGGTTGATCCGGCGCACCGCGCTCGCGTATGGCGCGACGATCCTCGTGTCGCTGCTGTGTTTCGTGCTGTATCCGATTTCGGCCAGTGGCCTGCGGCCCGCGGTGAGCGAGGGTGGTGCGAGCGCCGCGGCCGTGCGTGTGCTGTACGCGCTCGATCCTCCCTACAATTTGTGTCCGTCGCTGCATGTCTCGATTGCCGTGCTGGCCGCGATGTCGATGTCACGAGCGCTCGGGCGCCGCGCCCCGCTGTCCTCGCTTGCGGCCGCCGTGGTCGCCGTCTCCACCTGCCTCGTCAAGCAGCACTTCCTGATCGACGTGTTCGCGGGCGCAGCGCTCGCGGCACTGATCGGCGGCATCACGCTGCAAACACACGGGGGATTCCATCGCGACCGAGGCAGCGGTGCCGGCCGCGCCGGCGAATCGCTTCGGCGCGTAAAGTAAGTCAATCCCCGCCGGCGCGCAAGGCGCCATTCCTTCGAAACAATACCGGTCCACGCGCCATGATCCGGTTTGTGCCGCGTTTACGTTAACCCCTCTAGAGCCGAGAACCGTCATCGGCGGGGACCTTGGTTTTCGACACCGACCGTCATGGGGAATTGCATGCCTATTGCTTCGATAGCGCGCCGGCGCAGGTTCGCCGGCAGCCGTATCCTGTTGCCGGCACTGAGCCTGCTCGCGAGCATGGCCATCGGCGGCAGCTTCCTATACGGTTGCAACAGCGACAATTCACCGCCCGACAATTGCGGCTCGAGCTCCGGGGGTTCGAGCGGATCCAGCGGTTCCAGCGGCTCGAGCGGCTCCAGTTCAGGCAGCACGAGTTGCACGTCGAGCAGTTCCTCGGGCGGCTCTTCGAGCGGCAGCGGTTCAGGCTCGAGCAGCGGCGCGAGTTCGGGCGCGAGTTCGGGCGCGAGTTCCTCCTCGAGCGGCTCCTCGTCGAGCAGTTCCTCCGGCGGTTCCTCCTCGAGCGGCGGCAGTTCCTCGAGC